>Ga0209229_10000438_pt1 | contig 16876 bp, 23 predicted proteins | sample SanBayMetagenome_FD_187466 | JGI IMG/M metagenome (GOLD analysis project Ga0209229, IMG submission 187466) | Freshwater and sediment microbial communities from dead zone in Sandusky Bay, Ohio, USA (SPAdes) (version 2) | ecosystem: Environmental > Aquatic > Freshwater > Lentic > Sediment... | reverse complement strand
GAATGTTAATCCCAAAAATTCCGCTTACAGAGACAGGATTACGACGATCTGAATGCAAACTGCGCGTCCCTTTGATCGCTTTCCTCTGTACCAGAGCTTCCTGGCAACGGCCAGAGGTCATCCCACAATGTTGACCAACTTCCCAAGCATCCAGATATTGACCTGGGGTGATAGAAAATGTCCCGGCTGAGTTAACCGGGTTTTTGTATCCCGCAGATCCGGGTTTTGTGGTAGAGCGTCCTTGAAATAGGACTTTTCCAGATCCGTCAACCAGTAGTTGTAAGTCACACCAGCTATCAAAGGTATTGCAGTAGTACCCCCGCAGGAATACTAAATTCATCTTCGGGTCAACTTGATAATTTAAAGATCTCATCAGAGAGATAGCTTTATTGCCGACTCCTTTAGCTTCTGACTTTTTGATTCCTTCTAATCGGATGGCAGACTTGAAGTTAATCTGGGATTTCACAACTCGGTTATCTTTGACTGTCACCATCTGATCGGCTGAGATGACAATCCCCACTTCGCCTGACTCGGATAAAGCAATATCTCCGGGTTTGATATCTTCCAGTTTGGCGATCGCCTGAGATCTCACATCTCCAGTGATCTCCCCGCCGTTAAACAAATCACCCGAGGCTTTGACTCCGACCTCTGACAGAATTTTTATTACAAATTCGTTAGAGTCTTTTTTGAACTCGCGGTCTACCCATTTTTGGGACTGAGCGGTGAGTCTTTTATTTAGATCGACATTCCCCGTGATCGCGTCAACCGCGTTATTCCATAAATTCTTCGTGCCTTCGACGGTTTTACTGACCCCCGAAGCCGTGGCGTTGGTAAGCCCGATACCAGATTTAATTAACGGCTGCAAGACGAAGATCCAGGTGACACAGATAACCAATCCGGTCATGACAAATCGCTGGATTTGGTTCTCGTGTTTGGAAATCTCGATTTTGGAATAACAACCGACGAAGATATCAACTGTTTTTTTTAACTGGGCTAAATCTTCTTTGATCTGATCGACGGGTCTATTTAATTCGGTCTGAATATCTTGGAGGCTGGCCTGGACTGACTCTTTATAACTCTGAACGCGGTCTTTGATTTCATTTTCGGTTGTCGTCGCCCAGCGATCTGCGGGGTTGGTTTGTATCCATTCGACAAACTCTTTTGCGGACTGGAAGCGAGATCGCCACAATTCGTTAAATTCCTCGGGGGAGAGATCTGCTTCTTTTAACCACTCCTCCCATTCCTTATCTCCCGGTCGGACGGGATCTGCCCTGCGCGCACCGATGTTTACCGTTGTTACCACCGCATCACCATCCTATGAATTTTGCTTCTAGTTTTGCCTCGTCCCCCGAAACGTCAATTGCCTTCTTCCCTGGAACCAGGAATCGCCATTTGCGGATCTTCCCGTTTGTCGAATTACAGGCGGGTTCTCCCAGCAATCCCTGAACTTCCAAGAAGGATTTAACTTTCTTCTGCTCGTACTGAGTTTTAAAAGATTCAGCTTGAGCAAGGCGGATCTCTTTAGCATTTTTGGGTTCAACCGATCCGTTAGGGCAGACCGCCAATCGTGGATCAACTTTATTTGTATCTGTTCTGGGTTGCGCGAGGGGGACTTTGTTTTCGTCTGTGGTTTGCTTGATCTCTTTTTTTGTCTGGGCGACTCGTTCTTTGGCAAGATCGGCGATCTTTTTGTCTGGGGCAACATCGGGAACTTTTCCGTAAGCCATCCCCGCCGCGTAATCAAATTGCCCTGACGCTTTTAGAAGAAACTGAAACACCGGACGGAAATCGACTGCGTGTTCCGATCCTGTCAACGAGGCGGACATGATCGCCGCCCCTAACATCAGTAACAGCACCGTCATTACAAAAGTAAAAAACTTATCAATCATCTCTCGTCAACCCCCTCTTTGCTTTCTAAAGTATTCAGTTTTTTACCGCTTAGGCGGGCTGATAGCGTTGCCACCCCCGTCTGATAGCGGATTAGGGACGACTTGAATCAACCCACGGGCAAAGCATCCTGTAATCCGCGCTGCGTGTGGTAAGGGGTTCCAGAAAGAGAATTTGGGTGGGTTACTGCACAATTCCCCGTCCATAGCCTTTCCTAATACAATCCCTGACCCTACAACACTAAGAGTTAAAAGTAACCCAAGCCATCCGATAGGACTGTCTAAATCTTTTGTCGAAAATAGTTTAATGTTCATGCCTGTATCCTTGTTTAGATTTACATTTCGTCTATTGTGAGGATTAATGCCTTCCTCGTCCCGGTCAAAATTCACGTTTCGCATCTTTTTTAAGGGTCATGTTTACATGATGCACCCACTTAATAAGATTCCTGTTTTTGATTCACGAAAACAGGCCGTGGAGGTTGTAATTAGTAACAAGAAACTCGGTTGCAGGTAAACCAACAGAACGATAATTTCGTGATGATGTCTCACTGTTAGTTGTGCATCCCAGGACTGATTTTGCTACCTCGGATTTGGTGACTTTTTTACCTTTCCCTTTGGCGTATAACCGAATCAATTCAGCCGTCGATTCGGCGGTTTTTTCGGGGAAATGCGTCTCCCAATCGGATTGACTAAACTCATATACGGTGTCCGTATCTCCCTGCTCAGAAGGATTTGAGTCATCTAACTCCTGAATAGGGGAGTCAGGGGACTTATACAGCCTTTCGAGTATATTGACTGGCGAGTCTACAGGCGAATCTACGGGTTCTGGAATTGCTCTATAAGGAGGAGCAGGAGGAACAGGAGGTAATCTTCGCTCTGAAATCGACCGAGTTTTATCTGGAATTAACCGATAATTCTCAGAAGGTAAAGCAGAGAAATCGATCAATTTTTGGGCGACTTCTCGACAGTCAGGAACCAAAGATAGTCGAGGAGTTGTTCCTACGTTCTCATAAAGAACTGCTAATGATAACTCGTCAGATTGTTGCTGAAATTCGACTAAATCCTTGAGTAATCCTTCTCGAAATTCAGGAGGAGTGATCAAGGCATTGTTGATAATTTCTTTGATTGAGTTAAACCCTCCTGCTGGTTTGCCGAGTCTGTCTGTGGTGTTGAGTCCGATTGAAAGAACAGCGAGGGAAGATCGAACAGCTTTACCTTGAATAGCGGTTGCTTCAAGATTAGGATCTTGAGCAATAATCCAAGTAAAAACGGCTGCTTCACGGGCCGCCGTGATCGCGTTAGTGAAATATTTCTCAATCGCAGCCTTGTTGTTGCGATCCTGAAATCCTACCTGGGCGGTAGCGTCATCAATAATAAAGTAGATTGGTTCGTTAGGAAAGTTGGCTCTCTCGGATTCTGATACCGACAGTCGAACTGAGATAACAGAAGTCATCAATTCGCAGAATTGAGTTAATTTACTGCTCAAAGGATCTGCCGAGAAGCGCACCGCTTTTTCCCAGACTGATTCAACTTCGCTGTTCCGGTTAAATTTATCAACTTTCCATTCAATTTTGTTTAACCCCTGGAAAGAGTCATTTTTTACGGAGCAAACAAATACTTTGGCATTTTTGTTCTGCTCAAAGATTTTCTTTAGCAAGGCGGCCAGAGTTGTTGTCTTCCCTGTTCCTGGCATCGCACAGATCATGCCGGATTTTTGCCAGGTGATCAACTCACCCAGTCGTCCCGCGTCATATCCTGAACTGGGAGGTTCTACGGAAGATTCAATAACGGCTGAATCCATCTGAAGAAAAGACTGGAGTTCAGGTTCAGCTTGAGCTACAGGTAAAGGATCGGGTTTCTCAAAAGAGATCGGAAATCTGACTTCGGGATTCGTCGCAGGAGCTAAAGTCTTTTTGGTCGTCTTCTCTGTTTCTTCCTCCTGGTTCTGAGATAATCCCGCAGCCACACTTCCCGCGAGTAAAGTCAGTCCGGTAATCGCTAACAGAGGAGCGATTGGGATTCTGTACCCGATAGGAGTAATAGATCCCGCCTCGGGGTTTACCACACATTCGGCGGGACTTCTTTGGAACGAAGCCAGGAGCAGCATCACTCCGACGACGGGGGTTGCAATCCCATACCATTTCAATTTTTCTTTGGCAGTCTTCATTATTCTTCTCCCGTAGCTTTTGCACTTCCTGAATCAGATGCGTCGGTTTCACCCTTTTCGGGTTCAGTTTGTTCGGGTTGATAATCCTCTTGCTGTATTTTTCTTAGTTCCTCCTTATTGATGGCGTTGTAGTCGTTAATCGTCGTCAGGCATTTGTCTAAGGAAGTTTCAAATTCACCCGTGACAACTGTGGGCCGAGGTTCTAAATTAGCTCCGAGTAAGTCAATCGCGGTGGCAATATCCAGAGCGGTGTTTAAGTTCTCTCGGAAGTTTCTTGTAACTTTGGCAGAAGATGTATTCAAAACATCCCCGCCGCCGTATTGGGCGATGGCTTGGGCGCGACCAGAATAAACAGCGAATTGTCGTTGGAGATAAGCCAGGTTCGGTTCTCCCATAGATCCCGCTACTTTTTGAGCTTGCTGAATCCATTGTTGTCCCCGCGCAGTTCGGATTTCTGCCTCCAGAGCTTGAGAATCAAGTCTCAAATTTTCCCAGCAAGCCTTGATTTCCTTCCATTTGTCTTGCCGAACCTCGGATGCTTCTTCAATCTGAGATTTGGTAGTCGCGGGTTCGATCACATTTACTTCCGCTTTCGGTAGCGCGACGGTTTCGTTGGGTTGACCGGAACCGTCGAAAATCATGCCGAGAACGATGATTAAACCAATTCCGCCTCCGACGAATAGCCCGATCTTTTTGGCTTTCTCGATATTTTCAGGAGTGAATTTCATAGTTCACCATCCTTGAGTAGATATTCGATTTGCTCTAGGACTACCAGTGATTCTTGCTTGTTGAAATCTTTGGAGTATTCGGCTCTCAGTTCACCTAAGACTCGGTAGAATTTAGAATCGCTGATGCCTCTGTGTCGCAAGATGGATTCATTCACCCTGCCCCCAATCACCCCAGAGGCAACTCCGGTGATTACCGAGAACCCGAAAAACAGATTCATGTAACTGCTTTGGATTCCCATTAGGAAGAAAAGAGTGGCAACGCCCAATCCAACTAAACCTCCTGTTAGACCACAAATTAAAGAACGAAAACTTTTCATAGTTAAAACCTGAGTTGAGAGAATTTTGATCGTTTGACCTCCTGTTGGAATCGGGGTGGTTGTGGAGGCAGGGGTGGTATCGGTGGGCGAGTATATTTAGGCTCGGTTTCCAATTCGAGGGCTGACCCCACTCCACCCGATTCCATGTCTTGAAAGAATTTTGTTGTTGGCCCGATCCCAGATCGAAGGAGAATCTTCAATAAGACTGACATTGAAATAAAGGGAGCGAGAGCTTTTACATCTAGGATTCGAGCCATTAAGTCCTCATCTTCCTCTGTGAACTTGATGGAAAGGTGTCGCCCCGGTACAAACCCCTGCACTTTCCTCATTACGCCGCCTTAGCTTTCGCTGCTTTTTGGTTTAAGAAAGAGTTGACGATTCCGGCGATGCTAAGGTAGTCGTAGATCCGCTCTTTCCCGATACTGGCGTGGGTTTCAACTGCCTGAGCGTTCAAGGACTTAGCTCCGACACCGAAGGCTTTAATCCATTCGGTCTGTTTTCCTTTAATCAGACAGGGGCCGGAAGAATACCGCACAACAAATGTGTCTTCTGGAATATATCGCATTGGATTGCGGGGAACGGACTCCAAAATGGCGACTTTAGAATCGAGGGTGGCAGCGTTTCGTTGCCCAGGAATGATGGATTTGATCATCCGGTTTCCAGGGTCAACCGTTGCGACTTTAGAGCCAGAAGATGAAATCGCTGCACCTAGGACTGATGCCAGTTGAGGTTCACTAGGAATCAGTAACCACGAGCGATCTTCGGGCTTAATAAATTGGTTGATGATATGTGCGCCACCACCGATATGTACAACTTGTTGTAGGGAGTTGATAGCTCCGTCAATTAATTTCCAGTGAGACTGAGATGAGCCAATAATCAAGTTAAGCCAGTCCCGAGTTAACTTGTCGTAGATGTGTGTCCAATCAAAGAATTGATTGTTTCTTGCGTAAATCAAGGACAGTGGAGTGCCTTTTATTTTAGAGATTTCTAGTGCCTGGATGATCCGCTTTTGCAGGATCGAAGCATCAGAGATGGAACCCAGGGGTTCACAGCCCTGGCGAAATTCCTCGTTGGCGAGGATATTTTCAAAGAGTGCTTTGGTTCCCAGGTTTACTACTTTGCGGGAAGACGATAGCGGGACTCCATTGTTATCTACCAAGTAATAAATAGCAGTTCCCCCGCCGATGTCGATTACCCCAGTGAGGTCGCTATCTTGTTCGGAAATCAAACCTTCGGACTTGAGATAAGGGATTGCTGGTTCTGCTTCCGGCAGTAGGGCTACGTCCCCGATTTCAACTATAAATTCAATCGGATCACTGGACTGATTTGTCCAAATTTCAAAAGTATTTTGCCCTTGCAGTCTGTTTCTTAAATAGCGCAGATGCTCTGGGGAATAGTCAGGAAGCATCGCTTGGAGTAAGCTGATTTCGATGTTTACTTTAGCCATTATGTTTTGTCGTTTGACTCGATAATTCTGATTAAAACAGGCTTCTTTTGAAAAAGCAACCTTTTCGGGGAGCAACACAAGATATTTCTTTCTTAGGGGGAGTAACGCAAGAAAAAAGCCGAGTAGAAATTACTCGGCTTTTGTATTATTTATATTTTTATTTACGCGGCTTGGCGGTTGTAAAGTTTTTGGGCTTTGATATTTTTAATATTTTGACCCAGTAGTTGCAGGGTTCGCAATCGGCGGTGGGGGATATTCTCAAGGACAGGGAATCTACCCCATTCTTTCTTTTTAATGATCTCCTCTGTCGAAACATCTAGGATGCCAGATAAGAACCGCATCAGGTTCCGTTCTAAGTTGCTCTGGTGCTGTTCCCAGAAGATTTGAGATTGTCTGTCATAGATCACGATTTCTTTAAAGAAGTCTTCAGGGGTGATCAGATCCACTTTTAAAGGATCGGGCAACCCCATTGCGTAACCAAGCGTAACCAGGTGTGCTGGAGGTGTGCGTTCTAAGGCATCCCCCCAATGGGTTGCACGGTTGATACTCAAGTCTAATACCTTTTCTAAATAACGCTTACAGGTTGATAGTTTTGCGTCCTGTCCTAAGTAAGATCGGGCAAACTCTAATGATGAGCTTACTGGGGGGAATCTTTTCTTTATTTGTTCCGGTGTGATCGTCATAAGGGTTCCGTTTTTAGAAAGACAGCTTGGCGTTATTCCAAATTGTTTATGACAACAATATTCGGGTTGCACCAAGCGTCGGCGTTTTGTTGTTTTGATTTAGGCTAAAAATATCATAACACAGCATTTACCGTTAATACGGTGTACGCTATATATAAAGTAACAAACACAGAAACCGCAAATACGGGAGACGCTGTAAGTGCTTAAAATAAAGGAGTAGGGAAAATGTGGTGGTAATAATGGCAGCAAAAGATCCGTACCGTAGCGTAACGATCAAATTCGACTCTTTAGAGCAGAAGTTCCAATGGAAGGAATTGATCGCCCGATTGAGCGCAAAGCTAAAACAAAAAGCCGATATGAAGTCTCGTCTAATTGATTTCATTCGACTTGATTTAGCTTATTTCGCTATGACTGGAAAGATCATTCCTTTAGATTTACCTTACTGGGTGGAGTATGTCTCTGTTCCGAGTAGTCCTATCACCGGATGGGTCGCTTTATTTGATCTGGAAGTATTAAGCGATCGCTCAAAAATTCCTTTAGAAAGAATCCAGGCGATCGCAAATGGAGATTTACCTGACTGCGGCGAGTTAAGCAAATTATTCTCAATCGGGTTAAGTCCCGAAAAAACCAAACTATTTTTAGGACAGGAAGATCATGACCATCAGCGCATCGAGTGTTGAATTTTATTTGAACTGGGCAGGAGTTTCCCAAGAAATCCAAGATGAAGGATCTACCTTAGTGATCCGCACTCCTAGTCCTTTAGTGGCCGAAGGGTTGATCAAATCAGCCGGACACCTAGCTCAGAGATTGAAAATCAAGGGACAAAAAAAAGCCATCATCCATCATCCGTTGGACGAGGGAAATGGCGTTCCGATATTCAGTTGGTATTCGGGAATCTTTAATTCGGGAGAACAGAATATCGTAACTGGATCTAACTCCGCTCATCCAGATAAACCTGTGATTGGAATTTCTTCTAGTCATGATCAGATACTTGATTTCTTGAAAGAGAAATCAAGTGATGGTTTAGTTGTTTTAATTGCTTCCCAGGAGACATCGGACATTTTGTATGTCAACGACAATATGCCTATAGATCGAGTCTTGTGTAAGCCCGGAGAGATGTACAACCGAAAGGTATTTGATAATAACTATTTCTGGCGGGACACGATGGGGGATAGAGATCGGATGTTCCAGTTACTAGAACAGGATGGGTTTATTCCTGCCTATGAACACAAAATTCGCCGCCGAGATGACTCGATGGCGAAATTCGCGCATGATTTCTATTTAATCAATTGGGGTGGGTGTCGATCTCGGTTAGTCGTATCCCGCCCTGGGGAGTATGAGATCGTCCCAGAAGAATCTTTGGTTTCAGTTTCTTAAACCTGGCGACGCAAATAAGACAGCCGTTCATTAATTAACTCTGGGAATTTTTCTGTAAATTCCTTAATTAATTGATCGACGGCTTTCTTTTCTTCTTCGGTCAAATCAAACTCTTGAGAGATAGAGGCGTGAGATGCGATTCGACTTTTGGCGTTGTCGATAATCTCTTGCACCCGACCTTGATCGGAATAATGCTGAATCTTTGCGATCTGACTGGCAACGTAAGCCAGCGTAATTGTTTCTGTTGAATCTTCCGACATCAATTCTTCTAGCATTTTTGTTTTCTCTTGAGGTGAATAATTTTGAAAAATCCCCCAGGAAAATACACTAGCTCTGGGAGATCAGGGTTCACTAACTACTAACTATTCTTTAGTTCTAACACGATTCTTTTCTTGAGTCGTTTCAAGAACTGTTGACTATCTCAATACTTTTAGGTTTCAAAATCTAAATCATGCTCAGGGAGCAGATTATGAAAATTAAATTAATCCAACTGAATGTTGATGACTAACAAAATTACCAACGGCAGGACAACAGAACCGGGAATGAAATGGGAGAGATAGATCAGTAACCCTAAGAGGAATGGGATCGAATATCGTTTATTCATGGCAAAGTATCTAAGATTTTAAAACCCCAAAAATCGACATCACGGAAGTTCTCTTGATCGACTACCTGGTATCTATGGTTTTCAAGCATCAATAACTGATCCTTTCCATTCTCGTCCAGGTAGTGATAATGATAATCTTCTTCCTGTGATTCAACTCGTTCGATTACTTGATCGGTATTGGCTAATATTGAGAGTTCTCCGCACAACTGACTCATATCTTGTGGATCTTTTAATCCCAGCCCTGTTATTAATTCCTCTCGGCTCATGGGAGTCTTGGATTGGGTCAGAGCGAAATACAAGTAACGCTTCATCACTTCCAACAAGGGAACTTTAGCTCGGCTATCAGGGTGGCGTGATGTCTTCCGGTTCTCAATTCGGTCGTACTTTGCGCTCTCAATCCTGGCGGTCAAGGAGTCACTAAGAATTGGCGACGGGGCTAGAGTTATTTCGTTCAGTTGTTTGTACTTTAAAGTCGAGGTATAGGCAGTTGCCAAACTCCTCGACGAACCACTCTCGGTTCTCTTGGGTGTTGGCTCCCCCGCAGAGAAAGAAGGCGATGTCATATCCGGCTGTGATGGCATTGTTGTATTTCTCCTTAATTTTAGGGATGTCGTGGGGGGTGAACAGGATTTCATAGATAATCGAATATCCCAGAGGGAACTCGATCAAGAAATCAACAATCCGATTTAATTCTGGGACTGCGGCTTCACAACTAATTTTGCAATTGTAATTTTTAAATTCATCTTCGAGATTCTTGAATAAAGCACTTTTGGCAGTCAGATGTGTAGCGGTACTTCTTTCGTAGGATAGTTTCGTTCCGCAGTCCAAGTGTTCAAAGTACAAAACATTGGTCTGCCGAATCATCATTACTTTTTGGCAGTGTGGGCAGATCAAATCGTCAGGACTATGTTTGGATCTAATCTCATCAGCACTCTTGAAATCAAGCACCGAGATTTTCTCTCCTGTGCTTCTACTCCGCGCGATTAAAGGCATATTTGTTTTCTCCTAAAATTCTTGAATATTTTTAAAGAACTGGGTGAGTCAGACTGCTTGACGTGAACTATTCCAAGACTCACCCAGTTAAAGATTCACATGACACGACTATTTTACAGTAGTAATCAAAAAATACCAGGTGCTAAAACGTCTGATATCAAACTCACACCTGGCACAATATTCTACCATCGGAAGAGTATCACATTGCGGGAGCTAAACTGCGATCGTTAGACCAGCTTCGTCTAGGACGGTTGAAATCTGCTCACTCGTTAACGGTTTAAATTGGTCGTCAGAATCTTCTGTCTGATCGACATCGGCTCTGCCAATAATAATTTGACCAACTAATTCCAAGTTTTTCATAGACAACGAGATGGGCATATCTCTGAATAAACCTTCCTCGTCAACTACGATGACGATTGCTTTGTCACTAAATGCTTCGTAAACTGCCTCAATGTAAGCGGGTTCACCTTCTATGCCAACAATATTTTGTAATTCAGCTAACATCAGACAATCCTGATCGTCCTTAATCTTGCATTCTTTGTCGTTGATAATCAAATATCCAGTTTTCATTTTTTTAAACTCCTTGTTTTCTCTGTCGTGAAGGATTTCAGTGAAGTTGAGTGGCTTTTAACTTTTAGTCTACCTGTTTCTGATGCCCATAGGAACCACTCAACTAAAATCGTTCTTCATTATTTTACCATGCTTGAGCTTATAGAGAATCTCGGTATCAAAGATGATTGATTCTTTGTAGTTAAATTTTCTGTGGACACCAAGTAGCGTTGTAAAAAATTATCTTCGACGGCATTACGTTCTTCTTCGTGTATCCAAGTTCTAGGAAGCTCCATATCAAAAAACTTGCAATAGGTGTGGTAAGTTCCAGTTCCAACACGCTCCCATTCTTTTCTGGGAGCGTAGGGTAACATTTTCCCTTCTACAAACTCAGGAAACCCTTCTAACGCCCACAAGAGAGGAAAGAAATTAGATGAGGAAGCACAGGCATTACTTTTATGTGCGTGGCACGAAGCAAATTTATGTTGTCCCCCAAACTTAACACTGAGCAATCCAAGTGGATAAAAATATATTCCACTGGCAGATATCGGATTAGGTAATTCTTTCTGCGAAGATAACCATGTCAAATACTGCTCTCCACTTCCTGTATAACATTTTTCGTTATCTATCCATGCAAACTCTTTTTCGTTGACATCGAAACCAGACTTTATTTCTCTGGGAATAGTGATCTTCATATTTTCATCCTTTGTGTTTTTGTTGCAATTTATATTCGAGCAGGTCAGAACCAGGTAGACTTCAGCTAATTAAAAACCACTGCCATTCAAAGTATCCTAAATACCAGTTTACTAAATATCCATCCTTATCGTAACTCGATCTATGGATAGACCGATCCTCTGAAATTATATAAACTTCTATCTCAGTGTGATCCGCTATTTCTCTTTCTGCGATCATGTGACCGATTTTGCTTACAATCGCTTCACTATGAGTACAGAAAGATTTACCTAATAGCGATGGGACTAGCTTGGCGGCTTCGGACGGATGAAGTTCTGTCTCAGGGAAGTAAGCGTCTAACTTTAATTCCTTGAGTACGGCAGTGTCCCTTGATAAGTAGATTTTAGTTTTATTCATTAGGTATCGCCGATTCTATTTCCGACTCAGACAAAGTAATCACGGCCATAGTTTCACCGGATACATCAAAAACTTCAAGACTGTAGCCGTCAACATCGGGGTGGGGATAATATTCGACGATAGTGGCAGTATCTCCTCGACAGAGTTTGTGCTGGGGCAAATCTATCCCCAGCACTACTATTTCAAACAAAGAAAATTTCATTAAAATCCAGCCGTTTCTGCGGCAGAGTAAATGTCACTAACCCAGCGCGATATCCAAGAACTCCTGTGCTGTGCCTGGGAACCCATAAGGAGCTTTTCCGTTCTTGGCGGCTAGGATTAAAGATGCCCAACCAGCACCCCGATTGATGGTGATCATTCCTCCATCCCAAGGGAGCTTGAACCCTATATCCTTCTGTTGGCGACCATCGCTACCTGTGTAAACGTGATCGGCAGTCAACGGCGCACCTGCCATAATATCTTCAAGTAAATCACGAGCATAACCGTCGGCGCACAATACAACCATATCGGCAGCGCAAATAACAGTCACCTGAATCCCATTCTTCACCAGTCTAGCTTTAACACGAGGAGGACACCATTCGGCATCAACGTCTTGTCCGACTGCGTGACTTTTTACCTTTAGCCCTCTTTCCTGAGCAAAGGCTTCTATAGCTTTCAGTGCATTTGCAGCAGAAAAGATCCCAGCAAAGTGACTCTGTTGCACCTGTAAAGTCCCGTGAGATCCTTGGGGTATCCACTGCCTCAAAATGGGAATTTCCGCCAAGTCGATAACAGTACAACCGTACAGTCCTGGTTCGTCAGGTAAGCCTGATCGCATTTTATTTGGGGGTTGACCCTTGCTCTTGTCCCATAATTTATTCGAGGTCAACATATCTCCCGAATCCAAGAAGTAATAATTATTCGGATCTTTTCCTTCTTCAATTAATTTATCGAATGCTTTAGTCGCATTTTCGATCTCGAATAGAGAATATTGCATGGTGTTCATAGTATCTGATTCTTTTTGTTGTTTGGAATCCAGTGTATCACGAATCGTTGAATATGGTTCGGTGGGAGGATGGTATTATACAAGAAACATAATTAAAAGGGAATGGCATGGATATTAAATTTGTTGAACACAAAGGCGGAGAACCCGTTGTTGATTCAAGAATCGTAGCGAAGAAATTGGGAATTGATCACTCAGATTGGCTGAACAACGTTATCAAGACCGATAAAGAGGGTGATAAATTATTTGGATGCCCACGCGAAGACAAAGAGGGTGACACGGATTTCGTTTGGTTGACCGAGAATCAATTATTTTGGTATGCGACACTGATCGAGGATAATACGCCCCAAGTCGTTGATTTTAAGTGTCAGTTGGTTAAATCATTCTTTTCAGCTAAGGCTGAAGTCACAAGCAGATTGGGTAAAGAGTAAGAGTTTGATGTCAAGACAAAACCCCGTTACGAATATATTCGTAACGGGGTTTTTAAATTTATGGAATTTACTGTAATCGCTTGTTCCGCCTAAACTCCCAAGGTTTCACAGCATTAGGATCTGAGAAGACTCCCCTGCGTGCGGCTTGCGCGATCGCACTTTCTGCGGACATCAGATCATAACTTGGACAAGAATCTAGGTATTGCGTATAGAGATATGACTGTCCGCTACGAAGTGATTCTCCTTGAACCAACAAAGGTGTTCCATTCGGATTAACGAACACCTCGGCAATAGTCCTCCCGTAGAGGTCAACTGAAACAGGGGTAATGGAAACCTGACTGCCATAGTCTTGAAACAACTTCTTCATGAACTGTTTTGATTCTTGACCACCAGGCTGCCTTATCTCAGGAGCGTCTATTCCGCACAGCCTGATCCGCAACTCAGTTTGATTGCAGTTGGCGATCAAAGTGTCGCCGTCAACGACTCTAGTGACGCTACAGAGGGCTGAAATCAGAAGGTCTAACATAAGGGGTTCCTTTATTGGGTATATTTACATCATCTAATTTAAAAGCCTCTACTTGCAATTCCCCGATTCTGGGCTACAATAAATCTATCAAAAAAAATAACCCCTACCGTATCCAACAGTAAAGGCATCTAATTTATACAAAAGAATACTTATGAAAACCAGTATAACAGAAAAACCGAAAACCGACAAAAGATTTTTAAAATGGTTCGCCAACAACCTTGAAGCGACCATATATAAGCCGGACGGCAAAAATTGGATTACGAACCAACACAAGATTTCGACCGATCAGCTATGGGATTTGTACGCATCCAAGAAAGGTGTCGTTGGCGTAAGGCCAGGGAAGGATACAAACTACGCAATGGTTGACCTTGATATTGGGTCAATGTACCACCCCAAAAACAGCGTTCTAGGATATTGGTTAATATTGGCATCAGCCGAGAAAGTGGGAGTGACTAGGACTGTAACGATCACGTCATCCTGGTCAGGTGGGCTGCACATCTACATGGCGTTTCCAGAGGAGTTTAATAGCTTCAATGTCGCGCTGACTCTTAAACATCAATTTAAGCTTGATGGAATAATCGTCGCCCCAGGGCAAGTAGAGATATTCCCAAATCAAAAAGCATATTCTAAAGACGTAAAGAATCAAACAAAATATAACGGACATCGCTTACCCCTACAAGAAGGTGGCTTTATCCTAGATGATGACCTGAACCCATATTCTGATTCGATTGATGTCTTCTGTGCCTTGATGGAGCAGTGTGCGGCTTATCAAGACATGGAATTGTTCAAGGCTCATTATGAAGCGAGTAAAGAATTAAAATTATTTGACTATAAATACAAACATTCCTTTGATCCGGGGAATAAAGCCAAGTCAGATAAAGCTATAGCCTGGGAAAATGCGTTGGACGAGGTGATCAGCAAAGGTTGGACAGGTAAAAGTCAAACCAATAAAATTCTTTTATACCTCCATCAGAAAGCATTGGTGTTTACTCCGTTCTCTGGAGAAATGGCTGTACAGTGGATGGTCGAGACTGCCAAATCAATGCCTGGTTTTGATAAATGGTGTAATCACAAACGAGATTTGATCGTAAGATGTAGAGATTGGATTACCTGTTCAGAGAAGAATGGACATTATAAGAAATACCGTGGAGTTCCAGATCGGTTAAAAGAAAACTTTGGTACGCCCAGAATAAATAAAAATGATCTAAACGCTTCTGAAGCTCAGAAAAGAATTTTAGATGCGATTGCCAATCTAGGTAAATATCTTTATAAAACTAAAACAGAATTTCTAAATGCAGTGAAAGATAAATGTAAACTTCTGTTTGATAAAGTTGTCAGTTTAAGAACTCTATATAAGTATAGATCCCTATGGGAAGAATTGATTACTATAGATCACTCTGCTATAAAAGATGATATACAAGAGGTTGGATTAGAGGATGAAATTGAAGATAATTCTTCAGATTGTGAAACTCCTTGTGTGTCTGATGTTCAGAGTATTACCAACCATTGTATATATGAAGGTATATTATCCCAACCCCAAAACCAAAACAAACCTCTTACTCCGGCACAAGCATTTAATACCGATCACAACCATCTACAAATTTGGGCAACGAAAAAAAAATTAGAATTTGAAATTGACCAAAAACCTTTAATTCATAAGGGTTTGCAGGATTCAGATGTTGATTTACAGTTCTTTGACAGCACAGCGTTCTCAAGCGAAGGAACAGAAGTTTCTTGTTTTGACCAGGAGCAGTGTGATTCAGATCCTTGGGATGCAGAAGAAATTGATCAGGAGTATCCCTCGGATCTGGAGTTCCATCGTGGACGAGAGAGATTGGTGTCTCCTTTTATGTGACAATGGATTTAAGGATTTAATCAAAACAACAAAACAGCATGAACGACAAAACCAAGATATATTTAGCTGCCCCATTATTTTCAGTTCCAGAACTTGAGTTCAACCTAACATTGGTACTCCTGCTTCAAGATAACTGCCCTGGCGTTGAGACATTCTTGCCTCAGAAGATTGAATACGTGAACTCAGAACAGATATTTGAAGCCTGTAGACAAGGGGTATTAGAGGCAGATATTGTTTTGGCTGTTTTAGATGGCGCAGATGCCGATTCAGGGACGGCGTGGGAATGTGGATATGCGTATGCTCAAGCGACTCCTGTTGTGGCACTGAGAACCGATATCAGACAGTCAGGAGATTCGGGTGGGTTCAACGCCATGTTACTTGGGTGCGCCGTTCAAGCAATCTCTGGCCAGCATTGGAAACAAGAATTGATCGATTGCATTAATCAGTTGGTTAAGGTTTTGAATAATTAGATTTTAAGGAAAATTATGACTAAATGGAAAACTGGACAAATCCGAATCAAAGTATGCAAAGACCCAGAATATCGCCTCAGATTGGCGCAATACATCGCATTGGACTTGGCGCATACTCCTAAGACTGGATGGCATTATGTCAAACCCCATACCGGAGAGATTTTTTACATTCCTGGGGTGTTTATTCCAGTTTCAATCAATCCTGAACTTCATATTCCGGTCAAGGATTTCATTGATGGCAGCTCTAACGATTTCACGACTAAAGAATGGCAATCTGCTATCGGGACGGATAACTACATCGAAATTATGAATGCTTGGTTTACAGAATTTGGGGTAGAACAACTTCCTGAGAGGTTCTTGGACGAAGTTCTTGACTGGGCTTTGGAACAACCCCACCTCGCAGAGAAAGTGAAAGCCGGAGATGATTATTTGCACCGGAATTTGGCGCAGAGAATTATTCCGTTAATTAAAGATGAACTGATCATCGGTTAGAATAAAAAAATGAAAACAATTCTTCATTTATGTGCGAATACAGGGAGTGATTCAAAACCATATAAGGACGCTGGCTACAATGTAATATTGGTTGGAAGCGATATAGGTGTTGAAAATTATTGTCCGCCAAACGATGTTTATGGAATTATTGCCAATCCTCCTTGCCTAGAATTTTCCACGGCAAGAGTTGATGGTAAAGCTCGAAATCCCGATCAAGGGTTTATATTGGTTGAACATTGTATGAGGATAATAGAATGTTCAAACCCAAAATTCTGGGTAA
>Ga0209229_10000437_pt1 | contig 16880 bp, 12 predicted proteins | sample SanBayMetagenome_FD_187466 | JGI IMG/M metagenome (GOLD analysis project Ga0209229, IMG submission 187466) | Freshwater and sediment microbial communities from dead zone in Sandusky Bay, Ohio, USA (SPAdes) (version 2) | ecosystem: Environmental > Aquatic > Freshwater > Lentic > Sediment... | reverse complement strand
CCTTTTGAGCCAGTGCTTCATGAACCGGTGCCTCGCGAGCCCCTCGGGGCGGGGAGTATAACCGTACGGCCGGGCGCTGTCCTGCACCGGCCGCACGCCACCTTTTCAGCCGTCGGCCCCGATGCCAGCCCGCACCAAAACGCTCCAGTACGACGTGGCGAGCAAAATCGTCGCCCTGAAAGAGCAGAAGTATGTCGCCCCCAGCGACTACACGGCGCTGTCGTTCGACGCAGCCACGGCACTTGCCAAACACCACACACGGCTCGAATTTCCCGGGCTAAGTCGCATCAGCCCGCGGGTGGCATCGGCCCTCGCCACTCAGAAGGGCACGCTCGTGCTGAATGGCTTCTGCACGATGGCCAAGTCGATCGCACGAGCCCTGGCCGCCCATGAGGGCAAACTGGTTCTGAAAAACCTCGTCACCCTCGACACAGCGGCTCTCGAAACGCTCGCGGCCCACGACGGCCCCGTCCTGCTGCCGGCCTTTCGGCCTGCCCATGAGGACGACTTTCGCCAGCGCCAGATCCTCGCCCGGCACGGAAACCTGCGGTACGACGACGCTGCCATTGACGTGTTCGCAGGCATCAATTTAGCGAAATACCGATGGTGCCGTCTGGAACGTGATGATTAGTGAAGGTAAGTCTCTATGCAACATTGACTTACGTGATGCCGCGAGAGAAACGACGTTTATCACTAAGTACCTACCCCACTTGGACTTATGGAAATCTGCGATTTTGAAACCAACATGTTGCCATCGGTTTTAAAAACCATAAGTAATTGATAGCAGAACACTTACAGCTCATACTCGTGTAGGACACGATGATCGTAAGTCTGTCTCTGACAACGATTTTCGTCTTTCCAACTTCCTGTTCCTGCCGACCAACGCGCGAGCGGGCTGGTCGCCCAGACTGGCAAGAGAGGACCGCATTCCATGGGAAGCGTTCGGTCGTACGGCAACATGGTGATTTCGGTCGAGTCGCTGCGGCCGATCTTTCGCAGTTCGGCCATGGCGAAGGCTTTCGCCGAAAAGCTGGCCGCCACGTCACGGCTTAGCGGAATCGGAACGCACGGACGGCTGGTCTTCCGGCCGCCATGGAAAAGCAAATCAGAACGCGAGGATTATGGCGGTGTTGCCACGAGGCTCGCCCGCACGACCACCGGGGACGACCTATTTAAGCTGCTTCGGGACTGCACGTTTTGTTGCGAGTATCGCGAAGATCGCATGGGAGTCATTCGCACGGTCTGGAACAATTACATCCTGTGGTTTAACACCGCGGCTGACGCAGGCATGCCGCTCATCGAGCGGTTCTTGTTTTCGCGACTATCGGTCGGCGAACGAGCGTCTTCAAAAAAAACGCCACCGAGCGGGCTAAAAGTCGTGTATCCGGGTGACGCGATCTACAGCCTGCGGTTGACCGCGGGAGGCGTCGCCCTCGGCAATGCGCTCGGGGAACGACCGTCGCTGCAACAGCGTTCATGAGTCACGCGCTACGCGTTGATCGCGGCGAGGCGGTCGTTGATCTGCCGAGCGAACACCCGCGTGCCCGATTGCACAAGCGAGAGCACTACGTCATCACTTACGGAGACTACATGATCGAGGTAGAGGCTGGGCTTGGAGGCGAGTTTCTTCGCGAGCCCGACATGCGACAGCTCCGTTAAGCCTTCGAGAAATACGTGCGACGAGTGCTTGACGAGCTCGTCGGCCACTGCATCGGTTACCTCGCGGATCCCGTTGCAATACAGCCATCCCTGGTGGCGAGCCAAAACACGCGCCTGGCCGACTGTCAGCCGTGAGATACCGTCAAGATGCACATCGCCCCTGAAGTCCGCGATGGCATTGACAAGGTCGTTGTCGAGATCGCTCACAAAACTGAGCGTGACCCCTGGAAAATCCTGGTCAAACACCCCCCGCTTACCGGAACTCTGCATACGAATGAAACCACGCAGGCTTTGATTCGATTGAGCGAACCAGGACCTTGCACAGGCCCACCGCCACACATCCTCCAGCTGTTCCCTTAGGTGCCAAGCTCCCTGCGACGCCGTGACAAAACGAGTCACCGCCAAGGCTGCGAACAGATCCTTGCGACGAGTAGGCAACCGCTCATACAGGCCGTCCCAAATCACGACGCTCCAGGACTGCACGAGGGCCGCCAAGACTTCATGGTCGAAAGCAGCCTCCCAATCCGCGGACGTGGCATCCAACGTGTCGAGGATCGACACCGCCAATTCCACGCCTTCCGGCGTGCACGCCCGCAGCAGTTCGCGAACCTTCCGCCGCTCGTCGTCAGACAAGACAACAGCGGCAGTGGCTGAATCGGGGGTTGTTGACAACTGTTCCATCGATAGCGGTGAACGACTCCCACGCAGCGATTGTACCCGCCTGACGGGGGAGTATAACGATTTGTGGCGGCCGGTTGCGGGCCGATGCATGGCCAACGCGTCGATCGCGTTCGGAGGAGTCGTAACTATGGCAAAGAAATCCGCGAAGAAAGCTAGCAAGAAACCTGCGGTCATGCGCAAGTCAGCAGCGTCCAAGGCTGCCACCAACGGCAAAGCCGCGAAGGCCACCAAGCGTAATCCGATCAGGAAGGCGGCGGAGACGGCTTCACACGTCCCGCCCGCCTTCGGGACGGCCGAGATCAAGAAGATTCGGAGGCTGCTCAGGTCGAACTCGGATGACGGCCTGATGCTCGGGGTTTCGCTGCTCGAATCGCTTGGCGCAACCCGGGCCGACTACGAGGCGGTGTTCACGGAGACGGTGATGAGGTCGATCCTCAACGGCTGGGAGGCTGAATCGTGGCGCGCAGTTGCCGAGGCGCTCGTGCCGCACAAAGCACTGTCGAAGTTATTTCATAAGTTGGTCGAGGAGAAGTCTCGGAAGCGATTAAACTCTGTCATTGACTTTGAGTGCCTGATCTATGCGAGGGTTCCAACAGCCAGAGCCGGATTCCTCGCGACATGGGGCGATGGCGGTAAACGGAAAAAGCAATTCATAGACCTGGTTCATGTTCCGGCCGGTTCGTTTGTAATGGGTAGCCCGAAGAGCGAGGCCGATCGCAAGGACGATGAAAATCAGGTCAAGGTCCGGATCACGAAACCGTTCGCGATGAGCCGCACGGTCGTGACGCACGCGCAGTGGCGGGCGGTGATGGGCACGGAACTGTGGCGTTACTACGAGCCGGACGAGACCTCGTGCGGGGACGACTTTCCGGTGGTGAACGTGAATTGGTTCCAGTGGATGTTTTTCTGCCAAACGCTTACGGATCTCGAACGCGAGACAGGCCGATTGTCGGCGACGCAATCGTATCAACTGCCGACCGAGGCACAGTGGGAGTACGCCTGCCGGGCTGGAACAACGACGGCTTATTCGTTTGGAGATGACCCGAAGGGGCTCGCTGCTCATGGCTGGTATGATGACAACACGGGTACGAAAGCGAAAAAGGTCGCCGGGAGGAAGCCCAACCCGTGGGGCTTCTTCGACATGCATGGAAGTGTGAACGAGTGGTGCGCCGACTGGTATGCCGACAAGTTGGCAGGGGGCGATGACCCTGCCGGACCAACCGCCGGCAACTCACGCGTATACCGTGGGGGCGATTGGGTCTTCGGCGCGAACTTCTGCCGTTCAGCGTGCCGCTTGCGCTCAGATCCGGCGTGCCCATCCACCATCGGCGCGCGTATCGTACTTGTTGATGAGTGATCCGTCTGAGTTGTCCTTGACGCTCTTTTAGCTACTCATGCTCTGAACTCTGAATCCCTGCTTGCTGATGCCTTTGCGGTGGTGAAACCCGGCCCGTGATAACCCACGTACGCGTTCGTAACAGCGCAACCCCTGACGTCATGCTAGCGAAACCACACCAATACGACGCCTTCATTTCGTTCAAGCACTCGGGCCGCGGAGGTGGCCTAACGCCTGATGCCGAGGCAGCGCGGGCGGTCTACGAGGCCCTCATGGCGGCCGGTGTCCGCACTTTCTTTAGTCCCGAGTGCCTCAAGCACCACGGACACGGCAGATATGCCAAGTCAATCGAGGCCGCCCTTGAATCGGCGAAGTTCCTAGTGCTCGTAGCTTCGTGTCGGGAGCACATCGAGTCGCGTTGGGTCGAGACCGAGTGGGACACGTTCATCAATGACGTGAGGTCCGGGCACAAGCCCGATGGCGATCTCGTTATCCTCAACTGTGGCGACCTGGCTCCCGCCACTCTGCCGCTCTTCCTTCGTCGCCACAGCATGTTTCGGCGGGAGGAGATTGATGCCCTCGTGCAGGTCGTCAGGAATGGGTGCGCTAAGGCCCTCGGGTTGGGTGACGTCATTCAGGCGAGCCTGCACTGCCTAGATCCCAAGCGGAACAGAGACAGAATCTACCTCGTCACCGCTCATTCACCTGGAGGATCGGACTATGTGATCAAGACCCATTGGGGTCCACGGGATGCCAAGCGACTAGCGAGCATGGTCAAGAAGACCGGCGTGGCCGGTGACGCGGATATCAGGAAGATGGTGCTCGCCATCGCCGCTGAGAAGACGAGGGGCACTGAGGGCTACAAATCCAAGCCTTGGAAGTCGCTCCTGACGATTGAGGCGATGCGGGCCATGGCCGCTGAACTGGCTGTCGAAATGCCGGAACAATCTCGCACACGCATGGCATCTTCGGCTCGCGGGCCCAAGTCGCGGCCCGTGCGACGGATCGCTCGGAAGCGTCAAACGAATAAGACCAGCAGACGCGCTGCCGGCCGCAAAAGCCGACGCTCAACGTAACCTCCACGGGCGTTGGCTATCGCCGGCTTACCGCCAACCGCGATACCCGAAGTGCAATACCCCTCCAATTGCACCCGCCCGATGGGGGAGTATAACGGGTGGCCAGAGCTTTTCCTGACCTGGCACGAACGCCTCCGGCACTCGCATGGCCAACGAATCACAGGCGCTCGACGAGGTCTCCCGGGCGGCGTTGGCGTTGTTGCTCAAGGAACCGTTCTACGCGCACATCCTCGCGGGTATGCCGCGGGAGGTGAGCGACACTATCAAGACCACCGGCACGGCTTGGGACGGCCAGCAGGTGCGGCTACGGGTGAACCCCGAGTTTTTTATCGAAGAGCTCACCGCATCGCAGCGGACCGGCGTGCTCAAGCACGAGATTCTCCACGTGGCGTTTCGACACGTGTTCCGCGGGGCCGACCGCGATGCGAAGGTCTTCAGTGTGGCGGCCGACCTCGTGGTCAACCAACTCGTTAAGCCGCACCCGCTGCCCGACAGGTACCCTGGGCTCGCCGACTTCCCCGACCTTGGCCTTGAGCCTGATAAGAGCGTCGACGACTATTACGGCGGGCTCATGAAGCTGTTGCGGGAAATGCGTCAGGCGGGGTTTGGTGGTGACGAGCCGTCGGCCGGGCAGGACAGCGACAACGATGCTAAGGGGGGCAGACCGGGAACCAAGACCACCAAAGGCGGCAAGGACGAGGCGCGGGGAGAGACCGACGGCGATGTTCCCGAGTGGGCCAAGAGCACGAGCGCGCCCAAGAGCGCCGCGGCCCTCGCGAAGTTCCTCGGCGACGAAACCGGCCGTAGCGATGACGGCGGCTGGCATGACGGCAACGACGGCGTCTCGGCAGCCGGCCGCTACGCCGTGGGTAATCTGATTCTCCGCGCCCGCGAACGGATGCCGCCACACCAATGGGGCACGATGCCGGCGGCGCTCATCTCGCAACTCGAACTCATCCTCGCTGAGCGACAGCCGAAGGTCGATTGGAAGCGGATGGTGCGGATCTTCTGCGCCTCGAGCGGCCGCACGCGAATCCGCCACACGATCAAGCGGATCAGCAAACGGTACGGCACCCGCCCCGGCATCAAGGTGCAGCGGCTGCAAAGGCTGCTTGTCGCCGTGGACACCTCCGGCTCAATCGACCAGAAGATGCTCAAGGAGTTTTTCGCCGAGATCCATGGCACCTGGAAGATCGGGGCCACGGTCGTCATTGTCGAGTGTGATGCCGAAGTGCAGCGGAGTTACGACTACCGCGGCAAGCCCCCCACGGCCGTGAAAGGGGGCGGCGGTACGGAGTTTGAGCCGGTCTTCAAGTGGATGCGCGAGCAGCGTCCCTTCGACGGTGTGCTTTACCTCACCGACGGCTACGGCCCTGCGCCCGCGAGCCGCCCGAACTGCAAGCTTCTCTGGGTGATTCCCGAGGATGGTTCCACGGACGTTCTCCCGTTTGGTCCCACAGTCCGGATCCCTGCCGCACAGGAATGACTGCCATGCAATCGAGCAGCCCCAGCAAGAAACCGACCAGTCGGCAGATGAAGCCACTCCCGCCAGCGATGGCTTTGAAGCTGCGATCGCTGCTCACTTCGGGAGATATCGCGGCCATAGAGTTGGGATTCACATTGTTGGAATCCTTGGAAGCCCCAAAAAACGCTTGGGAGAGTGGTTTTTCCGACCGGACGCTACGGAAGATCGTCACATCCTGGGATCCGGAAGTATGGAGAAGCATCGCGAGCCGCGTGAGTCAACGGGCCCCAATCATCAAACGTTTTGCTCGTGCCTGTGCGTCGCTTTTTCAAAAGCTCTCGCCCCAGAAGCAGAAGAGATTTCTCGAATCGCTGTCTGAGCTAGACGGGCCGGAGGCGTGCCTGCTTGAGCAGTGCTTTGCCGCGTTCACGGGGCCGGATACCCATCATGGCGTGGGCTACTTACAACTCACGCGCCTTAAGTCTCTGTCGGATACTTCGGCCACCATCATCGCTAAGGCACAGTGCGGGCTATCGTTGCCCAACATATCTGCACTCACAGAAACGGGCGCAAGATGTCTTCGTGGGCACGAAGGTTTTCTCGGCCTAGGCGGCCTGAAGGCTTTACCGGACGTAGTCGCGGAGGGGGTCAGCGGCCACCGTGGCTGGCTGGATTTTAGGGGCGTGAAATCTCTATCCGAGAAGGCGGCCGTGAGTTTGTTGAAAACCAGAGGCATGCTGGCCCTCGAAGACGTCGTTCTAAGTGAACGCCAGGCAGAATTGTTGAGTGACTGCAAATGCCGTGTCCTGTGTTTCGAGCCCTATATGCTCGGCAGAAGCCGCACAAAAGAGCGACTCCAGAAGTCTCTGGCTTTCATGCATAGAGATGGATTCAGGGGGAAGAAAAACTCGTTCGATACCTCGGCGTCCTTGGCTCATTATCACCGAGTTGGATACGAGGCACCGTCGCTCAGCATCCCGGAAGCACGTGCACTCCTAACATGCCCCGGCTTTCTAAGCATAGACGTGCAGCGGCTGACCGATGCGGTGGTGGAGGTCTTGGGGACGCACGAGGGCGGACTCGGCATCACGTGCCCATATCTTTCCGATAGCGCTGCGGCGACTCTTGCCCGCACAACGGGCCCACTCGTGACATATCTCCGCGGCGGACGAAATGGCAGAGCGGAGGTGGTGTCACGATCCGCTGCCAGAAAGCTTGCTCGGCATCATGACTATGTTGCGTTGGGCCGTGAGCGAGGCCTCCTGAGTTCCATGAATTAATCCATCAGCATCCCCGCTGCAGCAGCGGCAGCGTTTCATGGCTACTAAGAGAACCTCCAAAGACGCCGCCAAGCCGGTCAGAAAACGGGCAGCCAAGAAGGTCGCACCGCGGCTGCGGAAGCAGCCCTCTGGTAGACGAGGAGCTGTAGGGGCTTCAATCCAGGCTGGCGTAAATCGGATTCCTGAGGAGTGGCAGGATGGCCCGATTGTGCCTGCGGCTCCTGCGGAGCTGGTGTCGTTGAGCGGCAAGCGGGCGTTCCTGCGCGACCTCTCGATATCAGCCGCGGCTGCGAGGCGATTGGCGGAAAGGGACGTGTTGGTGCTCAACCGATCGCATCTCAAGCCGTCGCATCGCAAACACTTCGAGTCAGCCGGCACTTGGAAGCACGGCATCTGGTTCCGTCACGACCGTTTCGCCAGGACCGGCTCGAGAATGACGCCCGTGAGTGAACGCCACGCATCATCGGTTCGTTAGCCCAATCCCGCCTTCTGTCCCCGATCGGTTTCCCAAGGAGAACCCATGTCACACGCCCCCACTCAAGGTCCCAAGCTCGATTCTTTGACGATGGAGAAGGTGCTCGCGCACATCTTCGAACGGAACGAGGTGATCACCGACTCGGGTGGTGGCCGGGGCACGCCTGTCTGCATCTGGGGCACGCACGGCCTCGGCAAAACACAGATTGTGAAGGACTACGCCACGAACCGCGGTTGGCACCTCGCCTACTGTGCGCCGGCACAGTTCGAGGAGATGGGTGATCTGCACGGCCTGCCGACCGTGCACGACCCCACACCCGACAAGCCGTTCAGCGGCGACGAGTACACAATCTTCGCGCCGCCGGAATGGGTGCCCAAGGAACCAGGCCCCGGCATTCTCCTGCTCGACGACATCAACCGCGCCGACGACCGCATTCTTCGCGGGCTAATGCAGCTGCTGCAGAACTTTGAGATGTTTTCCTGGCAGCTGCCGCCGAAGTGGCAGATCGTGGCCACGGCAAATCCCGAGGGGGCCGACTATTCGGTCACCCCGATGGACGACGCCATGCTCACGCGGATGATGCATTTCACGCTCACGTTCGACGCCAAGGCATGGGCGAAGTGGGCGATGAACGCGGGCGTGGACACCCGCGGCGTGAACTTCGTCCTCAACTACCCGGAGACCGTCACGGGCAAGCGGACGACCCCGCGGACGCTCGCCCACTTCTTCGAGCAGATCGCCCACATCAAGGATCTCCGGGCGGAGGTCGAGATGGTGGCGCTGCTTGCCGCCAGTTGCCTCGACGAGACGACGGTGGCCGCGTTCGTGAGCTTCGTCAACGACGATCTCACGACGCTGCTCGAGCCGCTCGACATCCTCGAAGCCAAGAAGTCGACCGACTGGATGGGCAAGTTCAAGGAGATCGCCAAGGCCAAGGGGGGCGGCAAACGGGTGGACCGGATCGCAGCGATCTGCACGCGGCTCTTTTTGCACGTGACGGCCGAGCGGTACAAGCCCAAGCCCGAGCACAACACAAACTTCGTGCAGTTCCTTCTGCACGATGACATTCCCAATGACTTGCGGGTAAGCGTCTTGCTCGATCTCACGAAGCACTCGACCGGGGCGACGAAGGAACTGCTCAAAGACAAGCGACTGGCGAAGCTGTTGCTCGAAAAGATGTGAGGTCTTGATTAACGCTCCTTCGCACTTGCGGCGCGGGGTGTGTCGGTCTCGTAAACATGCTCCCGACAGAACAAGAGTACATCATGAAAGAAGAAGTGCCTGACCCCGCGGATCGTATTTCGCCGAACGAAAGAGCGAGGATCAAGGGCCTACTCAAGTCGAAGAGGTCCGACAGCGTCACGCTCGGCCTGTCGCTGCTCGAGTCGCTCGGTGCGACGCGGGCCGACTACGAGGCGGTGTTCACCGATCGCGTGATCAAGGCCGTCCTGAAGACGTGGGATGGAGCGACATGGGCGGCGGTCAGCCGTTCGCTCCTGCCGCATGAAGTCTTGTTTGGAACGTTTCGGCGCTGGGCAGAAAAAGCGAACGCTTGGTGTCGAAGAAAGCGGGACCAATCGTTTACTGGCCTTGCGCACGCCATGATACCGGCCGCGCGAGTCGGTTTCCTGGCGGCATGGGGCAAAGACGCCGACCCAAAGAAGCCCTTTATCGATCTCGTGGAAATTTCTGCCGGGGCGTTCACTATGGGCAGCCCTGCAACCGAGGCCGACCGCGGCGATGACGAAGACCAAGTCGACGTCCGGATCACCAACCCGTTTACAATGAGCCGTACGGTGGTCACCCAGCGGCAATGGCGGGAGGTGATGGGTACGGAGCCTTGGCGTCACGGGGGTATCAATAGACACAGCGGCGATGACTTCCCGGCCGTGTGCGTAAGCTGGGATGCCGCCGTCCTCTTCTGCCAGACGCTCACCGACCTCGAGCGGGAGTCGGGGCGGCTGACGGCGATGCAGTCGTATCGGCTGCCGACGGAAGCGGAGTGGGAATACGCCTGCCGGGCGGGCACGACGACGGCGTATTCTTTTGGCGACGATCCAAGCCTGTTGGACGAGTATGGCTGGTACGGCGAAAACGCAGACAGAATGCTGCGCGCAGTCGCCGGGAAAAAGCCCAATCCATGGGGCTTGTTCGACATGCACGGAAATGTGTGGGAGTGGTGCGCCGACTGGATTGATGACGCCTTGGCAGGGGGCGATGACCCTGTCGGACCAGCTGTCGGCTCCTACCGCGTGGGCCGTGGGGGCCTTTTCGCCAACGACGCGCGCCTCTGCCGTTCCGCCTGTCGCGACGGTGCTGACACATGTTACTGCGACGTCTATTACGGGTTCCGGGTGATTGTTGCGTGTTGAGGCGTCCGAGTCGTGCTCGTTCATGAGATGGAAAGGCCCGGTCGCCATGAAAAAGAAAGCAAAGAAGCCGGTGATCCAGGGCCTGCTCAAGGCAAAGCAAGTTGCCACAAGACACCCGGTGCAGCGACAAACACAACTGGCTTTCGAGTTCTCTGAACGACCTTAGGTTCGATCGACCGGAAAATGCTCAAGGACTTCTCGCCGTGATTCACGAGCCCTGCAAGGTTCGTGCCGCCGGATCTTCCATGCGTGCGTCCGGCTTCTGAAACCGTAAGGTAAAACAGAATGAGCGCGGGCAGGTAAGCGATGCAAGAGAGCTCTCCAGATGACACCGACGCGATAACGTCTCTGACCGCGGAGCAGGCTGAACGCTGCGCGCAGTGGTACGGTGATCTGTCGCTGAACGGACTGACCACGCTCTCAGACGAGGCGGCCAAGGCCCTCTCGCACCACACGGGCGGCCAGTTGACCCTGAACGGGTTGACTATGCTCTCCGACGCCGCGGCTGCCGCATTGGCACGCCACGAGGGAGATGTTCATTTAGAGTCATTGGCTGTGCTGACCAGCTCTGCATTGGCGGCAAAATTGGCCTCCTCTGATGCGCTCGACCATGTCACCTCGCTTTCGGCGGAAGCGGCAAGGGCGATCGTCCAGTCGCTAGTCAAGGCAAATACAGACGACCTGTATCTCGTACGACTGCGATCCCTGTCGGTCGACACGGCTCGTGAGTTGGCCCAATGTCGCGGGAGTCTTAGTTTGTATGCACTCCCGTCGCTGTCTGACGAAGCGGCCGAGGAATTGGCGGAACACGCCGGCGGCTCCCTGGAATTGAGCGGTGCTGAGACTCTGTCAGACCTTGCGGTAAGGTCGCTGGCTCGCCACAAGGGCGCGTTGTATCTCGACGGCCTAACATGTCTATCGGCCGAGGCGGCTCGATCACTGGCAGGCCTCAAATACGATCTCGGCCTCAGAGGTGTGACTTCCCTCTCAGACGAAGCCGCCAAGGCCTTGGGGGGGCACACTGCTGAGCTGTATCTGGATGGCGTGACAAGTCTGTCGGCAAAGGCCACGGAGGGGCTTTCAGCCCACGATGGCGCACTGTACTTGAGAGGTCTCAACAGTCTGTCGACGGCTTCCGCCAGAAGCCTCGCACCGCACAAAGATCTCCTAAGTCTCGATGGCCTCAAAACGCTGCCGGACGATGTCGCAAGAGCGCTGGCCAAGCACAGGGGAGGGCTGATCCTTGATGGCTTGACCACGGTCTCGGATGCAGCACTGCAAGCGTTGTCGCGGTACGAGGGATGGATATTGAGCCTTAATAGCCTGCCGGCGCTGTCGGTGAAGGCTGCGGCCGCGCTTTCGGGCCGTAAGGCTGATCCAAATTACATCGGCGGACTGTCGCTCGGCGGACTGACAACAATCTCCGCGGACATCGCGCAAGCATTGGGGCGACACAAGGGTCGTCTTTTTCTGGGTGGGCTTGTGGAACTGTCCGACATTGCCGCCCAACACCTCGCAAAACATGACGGGCTCTTGTCGATGAATAACCTCGTGACGCTGTCTGAACGTGCAGCGGGGGCGTTAGCGAGTGTGACTGACATCGATGTTGACCTCTCGCAGTGGCCGGAATCGACGGCAGCCTGTTTTCGCGGTAGCCATGATCGCCACTCCAAGCAAGTCACACCCAGATTGCATGAATCCCGTCAGGCTCTGCCGGACGAGTGTTGCGCAGGCTCCACTGATGAAGCCACGGTGCGGTCGACGCTCGTCCTCAGGGACCTCATCACGGCTGCGCCGTCGATGCTCGAGCCGATTGGGCATTACCGCGTACTTCTCGGCGGCGGATCACCGCTGCGGAGGGCCGAGTTCATCCGATCCTCTGACGCTCCTCGCGGCCTCCGCGGCGACGTGCAAGGGGCGGTCGGAGATTGGATCGCGTCTCTTCCCGTTTCTGATTCGCCCCCGTTCGTCAGTCAAGGTGATGTCCCCGATGATCCGCATGACAGGCGAATCCGGTTCACGTTGAAAGACGGGTCGACGTCCGTCCCCCTGGACGCCGTGTCCGCCGATCTTTTGCGGCGACTCTACGATGCCGCCACTCCCGCGACGTTCGGGGACATGAAGACGATGGAAACGCGGGTCGATCCGCTCATTCGCTCGGGCCGTGAAATTAGTTCCGAGAGGTTCTCGGTGTCGCCCGGGCTGTGCGCTTGGGTCGCTCGAACGTGGGCCAGGCACTTCCAGCCCGAGTCGGTCTGCGTGAAGCCATACAAGATCAATCTTTACGCGCCGGGTGATCGCTTCACCATGCATCGCGACACTCCGGAAAGGAACCTTGTCGGCACGTTCCTGCTGGCCCTCGGTGGCTGGGGCGACCCGTGCAGCGGGGGAGGGCTCGTGGTGCACGACGAGGTCGGTAGTTTTCGCTGGGATGGCGCGAATGGATGGGCGGCTTTTGTTCCCTACCTTCCCCATGAAGTGGAGCCGGTCATGTCCGGTGCCAGGGTGACGCTGGCTTTCAAGGTGTTTGCGACGGACGAGACCGGGGCCGCCGGCAAATCGCAGTTTGACGAAGCGTTGCTCGAGGAAGCGGTCAACCGGCTCGCGATCTGCCGCAACGAACGCGGCCAGATCGGCGTACTGCTCAAGTATGCCTACGCCTTAAACGGAACAGCGCTGTGTGGTGCCGATCGCTTCATCTACCGTGCACTGGAGCGGCTTGGAACGGTGGAAAGTGTTCCTGTAGCCGTGCATGTCGAAGCAGAAGCAAAGGATGAGAACACGTACTATTGGCGTGCGATCGCCAACGTGTATGCCCTCACGAATGAAAGTCTGACGAGGATCGCGCGGGGTGGCGGCAAGCCTGCCGAGACGACCGCCAAGGGGTCGGTTGACATGCCGTTCGTGCCGGCCTCCAGCGGACATGTCATACACAGCAGCGGGCACGGGTCGATCGAGAACACCGGGAACTACGCGGAGCCCGCTAACATTTCCACGCTCTACGTTCACCGTGCGTTGATCGTCACCCCGCCTGCCGACGCGGCAACCACGCCCATCCGGTGCGCGGATGCTGATTTCGCCCGGACCGATCTGTCTGAACGCGACCTCCGGGTTGCCGATTTTCAAGGCGCAAATCTGTCGGGAGCCTCGCTGAAACGGGCGAACTTGCAGCGGGCGTTTCTCGCGAGCGCGGACTTGTCGGATGCCGATCTGCGATCTGCGGATCTTTCCGGTGCTGACCTGGCATTTGCTGATCTGTCGCGATCGCAACTCTCGGGTGCTTGCCTCCGCGATGCTTCATTGCACGAAGCCCGCTTGAACGGGGCGGCGTGGGATGCCGGGACGGTATGGCCGGAGGGCTTCGACCCGCTGCAACACGGCGTCGGACCGATGCGGCCGCCGCAATAGCGGCAATGTGGCAAGCTGCCTTGACTACCCAAGACTTCAATCCGGCGTTCTGTAATCGCTCGTTGCATGCTGTTCGCGTGGCGGCCGGAATGGAAAAGTCGTAACTTCCCCGTCAATTGGGTGCAATCGCTCCGAGCGAGCCGTGCGTGACCGACGAAGCGGTCTGACCCGCCGGTCTCGCCCGCGCCGACATTTTCGCGATGCTTTGACCCCGTCTCGTGAGGGAGTATAACATTCCGTTTCGTTCCGGCTGCGTTGCACGCAGCAGCCCACGGCGGGCGGTTGCGAACGCTGGAGCGGCCTCGTTGAGGTCAATACCGTGGTGCTGCCTGACAACACGAACGAAATCACAGAACTTACGGTCGATCAGGCGAAGGAGTTAGCGGAACGCTATGGCGATCTGGAACTCAACGGCCTGATCACCCTTTCTCCCGACGCAGCTAAAGTGCTTGCGAAGTACCGGGACGGGAACCTGTTCCTTGACAGCCTGACCACGCTCTCTGATCAGGCTGCCAAGGCGCTGGCGAAGTTTGAGGGCCATCTATCTCTCAACGGCTTGGCCGCGCTCTCTGCCAACGCGGCCAAGGCGTTGGCGAAACGGGATGACGAAGTACTTCGCCTTAATGGTCTGACCACGCTGTCCGATGAGGCTGCAAAGGCGTTATCGCAGTTCTTTGGCCCCCTCGAACTAAACGGCTTGACTACGCTGTCTGAGGAGGCGGCCACAGCGCTGGCGGAGCGCATGGGTGATCTAGAACTCAGCGGCCTGACCACGCTCTCAGACGAAGCGGCCGAGGCGCTGGCGCAGCGAGAGGCACAGGACGATGAGGAATTACTGGCACTCAATGGCCTGACCACGCTCTCTGATCAGGCCGCCAAGGCGCTGGCGAAGTTTGAGGGCCTTCTGTCTCTTGATGGCCTGACCACACTCTCTGATGAGGCGGTAAAGGCATTAGCGCAGACCACGTCGCTGTCCCTCGGCGGCCTCACCGCACTCTCTGACGAGGCGGCCAAGGTGTTAGCACAGCACAAGGGCCATCTGTTGCTCAATGGCCTAACCACGCTCTCTGACCAGGCCGCTAAGGCGCTGGCGCAGCACGAGGGCGACTACCTATCCCTCACCGGCCTGACCACGCTCTCAGACGAGGCGGCCAAGGCGTTGGCCCAGTATGAAGGCAAGTACCTCTACCTCGGCCTGTCCACGCTTTCTCCCAAAGCAGCCAAAGTGCTTGCGGAGTTCCCGGACGGGAGCCTGTTCCTTGACAGCCTGACCACGCTCTCAGACGAAGCGGCCAGGGCGTTGGCTCAACACAAGGGCTATCTATCCCTCACCGGCCTGACCACGCTCTCGGACGAGGCGGCCAAGGCGCTGGCGAAGCACGAGGGTGATTTACGCCTCAATGGTCTGGCTTCGATCTCTGACGAGGCTTTCAAGGCACTACAAGCAAACTCCCAAATCGTTCTGCCCAAACAGTTCAACCGTGTACAGAAGTCTGAACGTAAACAGGCCATCAAAGGCAGCGTGTCACAGCCAGCGAAGCCACACACAGCACCTGAGGCCGCCGAATGGCATGTGGCTAATAACGGAGGCCAGTCAGGGGCGTACACGACCCAACAGGTTCGCGACATGATCGAGAAGGGACAGCTGCCCGCTGACGGCCTCGTATGGAAGCCGGGCATGACCGGCTGGATCCTCTCGGCGGAATGTCCTGAGTTCGCGGATATGTTTGTGATTCCGTCGCCGCCCGGACAGTCCTGATCCAGCGTTCCTGCACACGATGGACTCGATTGGGTTTTCCCATGATCTCCTCCGTTTTCGAAAAAGGCAGGCTGCTTGCCGCAACTATCGCAGTACGGGTGTTCTACGTCTACGGGGGCATCGGCTTGTGACCCCCTAACGGCAGGGTATAGTCATGTGGCAGTGTTTTCGAATCTCTGTGTCGCAACCAGGCGAATAACATATGCCCAAGGGAATCGTCGTCGCGCTCAGCGGAAGGGTGTCGTCCTTCCAGATCGAGAAGGTCGAGCGGGCAAAAATCTACGGTGTGCGTCGCCGGCTCGCCGTCGATGAAAAAGGCCGCACGTGCGCGCGGGCGGCTCTCACCGATGACGGACAGGTGCTGCTCCGGGCGGGCATGATGGCGCAGGGCTGGTTCGACACCGACGGCCGCCAGATCGATCAAAAAGAGATCGGTGCCGAGGACGAGGATGGCAAGCCGCTGGAATTGATCCCCTCCACGTTGGGCGTCGAGCAGCCGCTCGAGGGGCCGATCGACCCCAAAGAGGTGCTCGATCTGTCGCTCACCGCGGTCTATCGCATCGCCCCCGAGCAACTCGACGAACAGCTCGCGGCGTCGCTCGCAGCCGGAGAGTTCTGGCGGTTCCCGTTCAACTACCGGCCGGACTACCGCAGTGAGACTGGGTATCTCGTCGAAAACACCGACGGCATCTTCGCCCTCGTCGGCGTGCCCGCCCCGGCGGAGTTCCTCGAACCACAGGCCCCACCGCCGCAGGCGGCGGACGACGACGATGACGGTGACCTCGACTTCGAGATGATGTAATGCGCACGATCCACTTTGCCGATCCCAATGGCCGCGACAGCCACGTGACGTTCGTGACCGTGAGGGCCCCTGCGCCGCCCCTGCGGGTGGCGTCTGGAAAACTCGTCGCTATGCGCAGGTTCGTGGTGTCTGGCGAGAACAACACCCACAACGCGCTCGCGGCCAGCCATGGCGACGACTACGGTAAGGCGTTGATCGATGGTGATCCCGAGATCGACCTCGAACTCGTCGGCCGACCGATCACGACGACGAGCATGGTCTATCTCGATGGCGACGGTGAGGTGCTGCGGTTCGCCCCCGAGATCATAGAAGCCATCTACGGAACAGACGGAGCCGAGAAGGAACGCCGCTCCCCGCAGGACAAGCCGCCGAACATAGACGAGGAGGTCCCGCTTCGTTTCACAAAGAACCGGCTCAAGAGGACCGACGCCGTACGGCGATTCGCGTTTTCCCGCTCGATCCAGCTTTGGCACACCGACGGTCTGACCTACGACTTCCTGCACGGGCTCGCCAAGTCGCTCGACGAGGCCGACGAAATGGTGCTTCTCGGCGGCGGTGAGAGCGGCC
>Ga0209229_10000432_pt1 | contig 17023 bp, 18 predicted proteins | sample SanBayMetagenome_FD_187466 | JGI IMG/M metagenome (GOLD analysis project Ga0209229, IMG submission 187466) | Freshwater and sediment microbial communities from dead zone in Sandusky Bay, Ohio, USA (SPAdes) (version 2) | ecosystem: Environmental > Aquatic > Freshwater > Lentic > Sediment... | reverse complement strand
TGACACTACTACTCCTGCTGCTGACACTACAGCTGCTCCTGCTGCTGACACTACAGCTGCTCCTGCTGCTGACACTACAGCTGCTCCTGCTGCTGACACTACTAAGAAGTAATCAGCTGCCTAAGTCATTAGGCGAATGATTTGGGGCCGTTCCTAGGAACGGCCCTCTTTTTTTCAAATACTGGTTCGGCCTGCCATACAGGCTAATACAACGTGAATACATTTGAATCTCTGGGTCTTGACCCAATACTTGTTTCCTCGGTCACTCAGTTGGGTTTTAAAGAGCCTACGCTTATCCAGCAAAAAGCGATACCGGTGCTATTGCAAGGCACCCGTGATTTTATCGGACTGGCGCAGACCGGTACCGGCAAAACCGCGGCATTCGGTTTGCCGCTTTTGCAGTGGGTGGAGTCGGCTTCACGTACCCCTCAAGCCCTGGTGGTTTGTCCAACTCGGGAGCTTTGCTTGCAGATCACGCAGGACATGAACAAGTTTCGGGCAAAGGGTCGGGGAAATCCCATCTTGGCCGTATATGGCGGTTCACCCATAACCGGACAGATCAAGGATCTAAAAAAAGGGGTTTCCATCGTGGTGGCTACACCGGGCCGTTTGATCGATCTGATCGAGCGAAAGGCGATCGACTTGGAGGAAATCAAATGGGTGGTCTTGGATGAGGCGGATGAGATGTTGAATATGGGATTTAAGGAGGATATTGAATTCATTCTGAAAAATACGCCCAATCGGAATAGTCTTTGGCTTTTCAGTGCTACCATGCCCGCCGAGATCCGTAAGGTTACAAAACGATTCATGGAATCGCCGGTGGAAGTAACGGTTGGCACGGTCAACTCCGGAAATGCCAACATCGACCATCAATATTGCACCTGTATGCACCACGACCGCTACGAGGTGCTGAAGCGAATCATAGATTTCAATCCGGGTATGTATGGAATCGTTTTCGCCCGTACCAAAATTGAAACACAGGAGATCGCGGAAAAGCTAACTCGTGAAGGATACGACATCGATGCTATTCACGGCGACCTTACCCAGGTACAACGAGACAAGGTAATGGCCGCCTTCCGGTCAAAACATCTGCGTTTGCTGGTGGCCACAGATGTGGCTGCACGCGGTATCGACGTAAAGGGGATCTCCCATGTGATTAATTATGAACTGCCTGATGATCCGGAAGTTTATACGCACCGAAGTGGTCGTACCGGTCGAGCCGGTCAAAGCGGGATCTCTGTTTGTATCGTTACGCCTAAGGAAATGTACCGGCTGAAACAAGTGGAGCGATTGCTTCAGACCCGTTTTCATCCGATCGACATTCCGAGTGGTAAAGATGTATGCCGCAAGCAATTCTTTCATTTCACCGATAAATTATTACAGGCCGATATCAAATCCGGCGACTACGAAACCTATCTGCCTTTGCTGCAGGAAAAATTTGCAGACGTTTCCAAGGAAGAGATCTTGCAGCGTGTCGCTTCTTTAGAATTCGATCGATTTCTACAGTATTATTCGAATGCAGCCGACCTGAATGTGCGAGGGGGCAGTAAAGAGACTAGGAAGAAAGTGGGTGATACGAAGCATGCTGCATCTGGTCAATTCAGTCGGTTGTTTGTGAATCTCGGAACGAAAGATGGGTTTTATAAAGCCAGCTTTCTTCAATTCATTCTGGATATGAGCGAGCTACCCAAATCGGTATTGGGACGGATCGATATGAAAGACATGAACAGTTGGATCGAGATCGAACCAGAATCTATGAATCAGATGATTCGTGCGATGGACGGGAAAAAATTCAGAGGTAGAAAGATCCGCATGAATGATGCGGAAATGGGAGGGAAGCGATCTCGCTCGTAAACGGCGTTTGTTTATATATTTTTGTTTGATCCATGCCAAACTCCACTATCGCATCGAAAAAATGGGCCATTCCCCATCGGCCCTGGATCATCAGTGGTCCGTGTAGTGCTGAAACGGAACAACAGGTCATGACCACCGCTCAAAAGTTGGCGGCCTCCCAAAAAGTTCATTTGTTCCGTGCCGGTATTTGGAAGCCTCGTACGAAGCCTGGCGGGTTTGAAGGTGTGGGAGCGGTCGGACTGGAGTGGCTTAGTAACGCACGTGCCGCCTATGGTATTCCCATTACAGTTGAGGTTGCCACAGCCAAACAAGTAGAGGAGGCGCTGAAATTTTCTGTCGATGTATTGTGGATCGGTGCAAGAACGACGGTGAATCCGTTCAGTGTTCAGGAAATTGCAGATGCGTTGAAGGGGGTGAATATTCCCGTATTGATAAAAAATCCGCTGAACCCCGATTTGGAGTTGTGGACCGGTGCCATCGAACGTATGGCCGGTGCTGGCATCGAGCAGATCGGTTTGATCCACCGCGGTTTTTCAAACTACGGGAACACCGATTATCGCAATGCCCCCATGTGGCATTTGGCGATCGAGATGAAACTGCGTCATCCCCAATTGCCGATGATCAACGATCCTTCCCATATATGCGGTAGAAGAGATATTCTGATGGAGGTTATGCAACGGGCGGTCGACCTGGATTTTGACGGGCTCATGATCGAGTCACATCCTGAGCCCGAGCAGGCCTGGAGTGATGCCAACCAGCAAGTAACACCTGACCGACTTATTGAAATGCTGGAACAAGTTCGTTGGCGTGCAGAGGATGTGAATTCCGATACCTTCCATTCAGCCCTGGATGCCTTACGACAGCAAATCAATCAACTTGATGTTGAAATGTTGCAACTGCTCGGACGACGTATGCAGGTGGCAGAAGAGATCGGACGATATAAAAAGGAAAATAATATTACCATACTTCAGGCTGGTCGTTGGCAGGAGATCGTGGAGAATGCCTGCGCCCGTGGAGAACAGGTCGGACTCAGTCGAGAGTTCATCACTCGATACCTGGAGGCCGTTCACATGGAGAGCATCAATCGACAAAAACGTATTCTGGACAGTTAATTCAACTACATGGCTCGTCCGCATACTTTTCAGATCGGTCAACAGCGCACGCTTTTTTTTCCCAATGGGAGTTTGAGTGATCTTTCTTCCATACTTCCGGGTCGCCGGTTGATCCTGATCACCGATCAGCACGTTTATCGAAAACATCGAAGCGCCTTCTCGGGTTTCGATACCATTGTTTTGCGGGCAGGGGAACAATACAAAGTACAAGCAACGATTGACAGCTTGGTCGAACGACTGATTCGGATGGAGGCTGACCGAAAGACGGTATTGGTTGGTGTGGGCGGTGGCGTCGTAACGGATCTCGTAGGCTATCTGGCCGCTATCTATTTACGCGGGGTGGATGTTGGTTTTGTGCCTACCACCTTACTGGCTATGGTGGATGCTTCGATCGGTGGCAAGAACGGTGTGGATGTAGGGGCATTCAAAAACCTGGTCGGCACTACGCGTCAACCTCTTTTCTTATTGCATGATCTTAGCTTGCTGTCAACCTTGCCAACGCGTGAATGGTCGAACGGTTTTGCCGAGATCATCAAGCATGCAGCCATCGGCGATGAAGGGATGTTTCGGGAGTTACTTAAAAGTGATCTGAAAGTATACCGCAACGATCCGGTTAAGTTGCGTCGATTGATCGCACGCAATGTTCGTTATAAGTTCAGCGTGGTTCAGCAAGATGTTGCTGAAAATGGAGAACGAAAGAAGTTGAATTTTGGTCATACTCTTGGTCATGCCTTGGAGATGCAATATGAGCTTTCACATGGCGAGGCCATCTCATTGGGCATGGTGTTTGCCGCCCATCTTTCGGAGAAGATGAATGCATTCACGGGCCTTTCATCACTATGTGCTTTATTGATTAAATATGGGTTGCCGGTGGAGGCAGGCTTTTCTGCTGCTAAAGTGCTACAGTCCCTGAAAATGGATAAAAAGCGGAGTGCCCACTCGATCGATTTTGTGTTATTGAAACGAATTGGGAAGGCGGAGGTGCGTACCATTCCAATTGTTGACTTGCAACGTTTTTTGAAGTCCTACGCATGATCGCAACGGTTTATCCATCAACGATCCGGGGTTTGATACGGGTGCCCGCTTCTAAGAGTGCCATGCAGCGGGCATTGGCTGCTGCATGGATACGAAAGGGCCGAACAGTTCTATACAATCCGGGTCACGCTGCAGACGACCTAGCTGCACTAGCTTGTATTCGTTCATTGGGGGCAACAGTTGATGTTTTTCCGGATCGATTAGAAATCTTAAGCCATGGTGTCTGTCCGACAGGTGATGTACTGGATTGCGGAGAGTCAGGTTTGAGTATTCGGATGTTCACTTCACTGGCAGCCTTATCGGATCAGCCGATTCGGATTGTGGGCAAGGGTAGTTTATTAACCCGTCCCATGCGTTTTTTTGAAGAAGTCTTGCCATTATTACAGGTGCGTATACAGTTGAATGATGGTCGTTTGCCCATAATGCTCCAAGGGCCGATGATACCTCGAAACATAACAGTAGATGGTTCATTGAGTTCGCAATTTCTGACGGGCTTGTTGATGGCGTACGCTGCAGCGGGTGCCAGTGGAGTAACGATAGAGGTGAACGAGCTGAAAAGTCGTCCGTATATTGATTTGACACTAGATATTTTGAAACGATTCGGGTTGCCTGTTCCTGAAAACGACGGGTATCAGCGTTTTCATTTCACGCAGCGGGAAGCACTGTTCTCCACTCAAGAAATTCAGTACACGGTAGAGGGCGACTGGAGTGGGGCCTCTTTTTGGTTTGCTGCCGGATCCGATGCGGGAACGATCGAGCTGACCGGGTTGGATGCCAAGTCTACGCAGGCCGATCGAGCGATCAGCAGCGTGGTGTCTCATCAACGAAACAAGACGGCAGCAGATAATGATCTTTATTTGATTAGGGAAGGAAGGAGTGGGGCTTTTGAATTCGATGCGACGGACTGTCCGGATCTATTTCCTCCCTTGGTGGCATTGGCTGCACATATCAAAGGTGAGTCAGTCATCTACGGCACCGATCGATTGCGACACAAGGAAAGTGATCGGGCCATTGTATTGCAACGGGAATTTGGAAAGCTGGGGTTACCCATTGAGTTGGATGGGAATGCAATGAAAGTGGTTGGTGGAGCTGGCTTGCAGGGTGGGGTAGTGCATGCGACTGGCGATCACCGGATCGCGATGTCGTTGGCGATTGCTGCCTTGCGTGCGACTGGTCCGGTTGTGATCGAGGATGCTGAATCGGTTCGAAAGTCGTATCCGGACTTTTGGGATGACTTGCGTTCCGTGGGGGCATCTGTATCTTTAAGTGATTAAATAATTTACCGTGAACGCATTTGGCAGATTGTTTCGGGTACAGATCTTGGGCGAGTCGCATGGTGACCTTGTTGGGGTAGTCATCGATGGATGCCCGGCGGGTTTATCTATTTCTGTTGATGATTTCCTCCACGATATCGAGCGTAGGAAAGGGGGCACGCAAAAAGGAACAACCCCAAGAAAGGAAACTGATCTGCCGCGTATCGTTACAGGCGACTTTAACGGGAAGACGACCGGGGCCCCACTGACCATCTTATTTGCCAATGAGAATACGCGTTCTGGCGATTACGAGAAGCAGCGCGATATACCCCGACCGGGTCATGCCGATTTCGTCGCCAACCGGAAATTCGGCGGGTATGAAGACTATCGTGGCAGCGGACATTTCAGTGGCCGTCTGACGGTATGTTTGGTTGCCGCCGGAGTCATTGCAAAAAAAATATTAGCTGACATTTCCATTCATGCTGAGTTGATCGAGGTGGGTGGATATGCGTCAGTGGAGGCGGGTATTCAGCATGCTATCGAGGTGAAAGACAGTGTTGGTGGGATAGTCGAATGCAAGGTGAATGGATTGCCCATCGGGTTGGGTGAACCCTTTTTTGATTCAACGGAATCGTTACTGGCGCATTTAGCTTTTTCCATCCCGGCTGTAAAAGGAATTGAGTTCGGCTCGGGTTTTGCAGCTGCAAAAATGAAGGGCAGTCAGCATAATGATTCCCTGATCGATGGATCCGGTATCACAGCCACCAACCATGCTGGTGGCATTGTTGGCGGGATCACCAATGGTAATGAACTGGTATTTCGGTTGGCGATCAAGCCCACCTCATCTACTCCGAAAGAGCAAACGTCCCTCAATTGGAGTTCAGGCCTGCCAGAAGTTTTTTCAGTGAAAGGCAGGCATGACCTGTGCATCGCACTACGTGTTCCAGTCGTGGCGGAGGCCATTGCAGCAATTGTTGTTGCTGATATGATGTTATTGGAACAGCGCATTCCCAGATTGATCAGCTAACGCATCCGCTTCAGTTTTTCGAATGGGATATCCAGGACTTCGAACCGAGATGGGTCGGGCCAGCTGTAGTGCCACCATTCTTCCTCATATTTTTTGAATCCATATTTCTCCATCGTGGCTCTGAGTAGGTTGCGGTTCGATGATACAGGTATGGGCAATTGATCAAAGGTGTGATGTGCCGTGTCACTGAAGTGATCGAAGCCGGTTCCCATATCGATTTCTTTTCCGCTCGCGAGCTCGATGAGGGTCAAGTCTACTGCAATGCCTCGGTTGTGCCCGCTACCTTTTGCCGGATTGGCCACATATCGCTCGTCGCGGATCAATTCCCAAAAGGCAACTGTTACCGAGTAGGGCCGGTAAGCGTCCCAGATCTTCAATCCCAGTCCTTGACGGTTCAGTTCTTGCTGTACTTTTTGCAAGGCCTCGGCGGCTGGCTTTCTAAGAAAGGTGACCCGGGTTCGGGTGGGGTACATAGGTTTGCCAATGAAATTATTCGAACTCGCATAGCGCAATTCATATTCAAGCGAGGGGATCCGTGTTTTCAGTTCCACCAGCCGGTTTTCCGCATTTTGCTCGATGCTTCGTTGAAGTGAATCCCGGGAACGGCAAACAGCGACTTGAGCGCTAGTCTCGGTAGGAGCTGATTGAACCAATAGGAACACAAGCGCTAGCAATTGGGGGCGGGGGGAGGTCATAGTGTGGCTATGGGGGATAAAAATCGGTCGCAACCCCATGAAAATTAGGGAAATAATTTATTTTAGGATGTTGAACATACCCGTTATTTTTGCCTAGCTTAAACCAAACTATTTCCTTATGAAGAAGGTCCTTTACGTGATCGCTTTGTTCTTCATGGTTCCCTCCGCCGTAAGTGCACAGGATAAACCCGTGTTAGCTAAGGCTCTCGGAGTGAATTTTTTCTTTAATGATTTTGTGACGCCTGATCGGATTCGAACTACTTCGCTCAATCAGGTACTAGCCAATAAGCGTTTTGCGCGCATGCGTGAAATGACCTCCGGTTTGGCTGTTACATATCTCAAGGGCTTGCGTCCACACTTGGACATGTCAGCATCCCTGGGCGGTTCATTCTTCCGCTATCCCATGCCCGGCAAGAATTTCACTAACAACAGCTTGTTATTGGAAGCCACGGCCAGCATGCACTTCAAAATGACGACTGAAGATTACTGGGTGCAACCCTATTTGATCGCCGGTGTTTCTGCACACAAATACCGTTCCTACTACGGAGCTACTTTGCCTTTGGGATTGGGCTTCAAAGTGAACCTGTTGGATGAAACGCACATCTTCGTAAACTCCACATACCGTGTTCCTGTAACTACCGAAACGGCTAATTATCACCTGCAACATAGCATCGGTATCGCCGGTAGCTTGTTGAAGAAAAAGAAGCCTGAGGTGAAAGTACCTGAGGTCGTTGTTGCTCCTCCTCCTCCAGCTGATACGGACAAGGATGGCATCATCGATACACAGGATAAATGCCCAACTGTACCTGGTCTGGCTAAGTACCAAGGTTGTCCGATCCCGGATACCGACAAAGACGGAATCAACGATGAGCAGGATAAATGTCCAACTGTTCCAGGTCTGGCCCGTTACCAAGGTTGTCCGATCCCGGATTCAGATGGCGATGGTATTAACGATGAAGAAGACAAATGTCCCAAAGTAGCTGGTTTGGCTCGCTACAATGGTTGCCCGATCCCCGACACTGACGGAGACGGCTTGAACGATGAGGTGGATAAATGTCCTAAAGACAAAGGATCTGCGGCCAATAATGGTTGTCCGTTGCTGGAAGAACTGACTGAGTACAAATTCGATTTCCGCAAGGTTCAATTTGTGACAGGTAGTGCAGCACTCACCAAGGTTGCAAAAGCTGAGCTTGATAAAGCTTCCAAGATCATGACAGAGCATCCGGATATCAAAGTATCCGTTGAAGGACATACAGACAACACCGGACGTGCAGCTTCAAACCAAACCCTCTCTGAAAAAAGAGCGGCGGCGGTAAAAGCTTACATTGTTGCAAAGGGTGTTGGTGCTGATCGTCTGCAAGCCAAAGGATTCGGTTCTACGAAGCCGGTGGCTAACAATAAAACACTTGCGGGGCGTGCGCTGAACCGTCGCGTTGAGTTCAAGTCAGCCAACTAAAAAGCGCTCAATAATTTTAAACCCCGCCCTCGGCGGGGTTTTTTTGTTTTCGACGGGTTCTATTTCCGGGGGTTCTTGCGCTGGAATCGGTCAATTTTTCATACTTTTGCGCCGCCTTATCGGAAGAAACCGGACGGGCAGTAAAACACAGAAAAACTCCTTTTATGGCTGACCTCAAATTCCAACGGAACTTTGGTATTGCGGCGCACATCGATGCCGGCAAAACCACGACAACGGAGCGTATCCTCCGCTATACCGGAATGATCCACCGTATCGGTGAAGTACACGATGGTGCGGCAACTACCGACTGGATGGAACAGGAAAAAGAGCGCGGTATCACCATCACCTCTGCTGCCGTAAGTTGTCAGTGGAATTTCCCGACCGTGTTGGGGAAAGCGACGCCTGACACCAAAAAATATTATTTCAACATCATCGATACGCCTGGTCACGTTGACTTTACCGTGGAGGTAGAGCGTTCCATGCGTGTACTCGACGGACTGATCGCCCTGTTTTCTGCGGTTGATGGCGTAGAGCCTCAGTCGGAAACCGTATGGCGTCAGGCCAACCGTTACGGCGTTCCGCGTATCGGTTTCGTAAATAAAATGGACCGTGCGGGTGCCGACTTCCTCAATGTGGTGAAGCAGGTTCGTGAGATGCTTGGATCGAAAGCAGTTCCCCTGCAGTTACCGATCGGTGCGGAGGATAATTTCAAGGGTGTGGTGGACCTGATCAAAATGAAAGGGATTATCTGGCACATGGAAACCGAAGGAATGACTTTCGACGAGATCGACATCCCTGCCGACATGGTAGAAGAAGCCAACGAATGGCGTGCTGCACTGGTTGAAGCCGTTGCAGAATATGACGATCAGTTGATGGAAAAATTCTTTGAGGATTCCAATAGCATCAGTGAAGATGAGATTCACGAGGCGATCCGCAAAGCCACCATCGATCTTAGCATCGTTCCAATGATGTGTGGATCTTCTTTCAAGAATAAGGGGGTACAAACTGCATTGGATGCCGTTTGTCGATACCTGCCTTCACCTGTTGATATTCCGGATACCATCGGTACTAATCCTGATACGGGAGAGCAGATTTCTCGTAAAGCCGATCCCAAAGAGCCTTTTGCAGCACTTGCCTTCAAGATCATGACGGATCCGTTCGTGGGTCGTTTGGCGTTCTTCCGCGCTTACTCTGGTCACCTTGATGCCGGTTCGTATGTACTAAACGTGCGCAGTGGAAAGAAAGAGCGTATCAGCCGGATCATGAAAATGTTTGCCAACAAGCAAAATCCGATCGATTTCATCGAAGCAGGTGATATTGGTGCGGCCGTAGGTTTCAAAGAGATCAAGACCGGAGATACACTGTGTGATGAGAACCATCCGATCACGCTGGAGAATATGTTCATCCCAGAGCCGGTGATCGCGATCGCGGTTGAACCAAAGACCCAGGCCGACGTCGATAAGATGGGTATGGCTATCGCCAAGCTCGTGGAAGAAGATCCTACGTTGCGTGTGAATACAGATGAAGAGACTGGTCAAACCATCCTTCGCGGAATGGGTGAGTTGCATCTCGAGATCATCATCGATCGTATGCGTCGTGAATTCAAGGTAGAAGTGAATCAGGGTGCGCCTCAGGTGGCGTACAAAGAGGCATTCACTTCCACTATCGAGCATCGCGAGACACTCAAGAAGCAAACGGGTGGTCGTGGTAAATTCGCTGACATCGTATTTAATCTCGGTCCGGTTGACGAAGAATGGCAGAAAGAGAATCCTGATAAGCGATATCAGTTCGTGAATGATATTTTCGGTGGATCCATTCCACGTGAATTCGTACCGGCTATTCAAAAAGGATTTGAGCAAGCGATGAATACGGGGGTATTGGCTAACTATCCTGTTGCGAATCTGAAGGTCCGCGTATTCGACGGAAGCTTCCACGCGGTTGACTCCGACTCCATGTCATTCGAGCTTTGCGCCAAGCAAGGTTTCCGCGAAGCCGCTCGTAAAGCAAAGCCTGTGTTGCTGGAGCCCATCATGAAAGTGGAGGTGGTAACACCTGATCAGTATATGGGTGATGTGACTGGTGACTTGAACCGTCGTCGTGGTATGATGGAAGGTATGGATAGCCGTGGCGGTGCACAGGTGATCAAAGCTAAAGTGCCCCTGAGTGAAATGTTCGGATATGTAACCCAACTCCGTTCACTTAGCTCCGGTCGTGCCTCTTCTACGATGGAGTTTTCTCACTACAATCCGGCTCCGAATAATATCGCGGAAGAAGTGATCGCAAAAGTGAAAGGTAAGGCGAACGCCTAATCGATCAACACAACTATACAGAGATCCCGATCGGTAACGATCGGGATTTTTTATACCCAGTTGAGTTTGATGTGATCGATCCCTTCCCGTTCGATCGATGCTTTAATTTTTTCTAGTGCGGGTAACTGTTCTGGGATCTTGGTCTCATGTGTTTCCACGTACAGACGGTCGAATAGTCCCCATGCTTTCTCTTGCAAGATTTTTTCGAGGATGGCGATCTCGGCTCCTTCCACATCGAGTTTGATCAGGGAAACGCGTTTTGGGTTGCTCCTGAGAAATTCGATCAGGTCGATCAGGTTTACTTCTCGGCTTCGGCCGGTATCGATGTTCTTCTTCGCGGCGATCAGTGAGGAGCCGACGGTGAAGGCGGTTTCATCTTCCATTCCTTCTGCATGGTCGAACAAGGGAAGTACATCGGCTTTGTCCCATACGCCTTCATTACGCATGGTGACATTCTTCAAATGCCCGCATCTTTTTTGTAGTTGGCTGAAGGCTCGGGGGTCTGGTTCAAAGGCGATGATCTGTGCGCCGGTGGTGGCCAGGAATCGGGTGATGTATCCAACGTTGGCGCCGCAGTCTAGTACCAGATCGCATTTGCCTAATCGGAACCAATCGGGAATCAATTTGAAATAACTGATGCCGATGGCACCGGCATTCAGGAATTGACGTTTTAGCAAGGAGAATCGAAACGACATGCGGACAAATCTACTTTGATTCTGTGAGGGGATCTCGGAAAATATAGAGGGCACCCGGCAGCGCGGTCAGCAGTGTCACTCCATAAAAAAGCAAACTGATCATCAGCGCTTTCTCGATCGGTAATCCAATCCACTGGGCACCTTGTATGGAGGCAAATTCACGGATGCCCAATCCGCCTCCGATGGATATGGGCAATACGGATAGCGCTGCAGCGGATAGAAACACCAGCATGTATTTCAAGCTGTCGGGCGTAAGGTTCATGGACAGGATCAACGAAAAAACGGTCAGCACCACCAGCAGTTGCACGCCTGCCCCAAGCCAGAAGGTTCTGTTGAATCCTTTTGCTTGCTGGGGTAGGAGCTTTTTCAAAAGTTGTTGACTGAATGGGATCAATAATCCGGCACCGATCAGCCCTGAAAACGTGACCCAGGACCGGGGTAGTACCAATACGTACAAGATGGCCAGTATCAGCATCAGGGATAATAAACCACTGAACCGGTCGAGCAGCACTGCCAGCGTCAGTGATTTTCGGCTGAGGCCGGGGGCCTTGCCCAGCACTATCACTTTATAGGCATCACCTGTGATGGCCCCGGGCAGGAGCAAGTTGTAAAGCATACCCAACCAGAATAGACGCCTGTTAGCGCGTTCAGTCAACTGCAGGCCGATGAGCTTAAAATTGATATTCAGTCTTCTGGATGCCAATACTTTAGATAAGGTGTAAGCGCCCAAGGCAACCAGTACCCAGGCCGGGCTAACTTGTTCGGCAACCTGGACCAGCTGGCTCCAGTTTGGTTTGGTCAGCGCATACCAAAGACAAGCCAGGCTAAGGGCGATCTTGAGGTAGGTGGTGGCGTATTTAGGGAGTTGTATTTTCACCGGCCCGAAGGTAGCGGTTGGCCTCTAAAAAATTAATCGACAACTATTTGGCAGCTACCAACTTGTCTCTTACCTTCGCATCCCCTAAACAAAAGGGATCCACAAAAATGTCTCAGCGTATTCGAATCAAATTACAGTCTTACGATCACAATCTTGTCGACAAATCGGCAGAGAAGATCGTCAAGACCGTTCGCAGTACAGGAGCCGTGGTCACCGGACCCATTCCGCTGCCCACGCATCGTAAAATTTTCACGGTATTGCGTTCCCCTCACGTAAATAAGAAAAGTCGTGAGCAGTTTCAGTTGGCGACCCACAAGCGCCTCCTGGACATTTACACATCTACCAGCCGCACGGTAGATGCGTTGAGTAAGTTGGATTTGCCTAGTGGGGTAGAAGTCGAGATCAAGGCCTAACAGTTTTGAATCGCATTGTTCTTATAGATCGAATTTGTAATTAATTGTCATCTCTCAATCCGTTTCGGCGGAAAAAAGAGCGCTGGCTGAATCACATAAAACAAGCCATTCAGGGTTTGTTTATCGTCGGTACTTCCCCAGAAAGGAAAAGGTCGACGACGAACGGGGATTGAAGTCTGGTCCATACCACCGGATTGTCCCGATATCCTGAAGGCATAAACGAAATGTTTATGAAAGGTATCATTGGGAAGAAAATCGGAATGACCAGTATCTTCGACTCCGCAGGCAAGCAGACCGCCTGCACCATCATCGAAGCGGGTCCTTGTGTAGTGACCCAGGTCAAAACAGAAGCGTCTGACGGCTACAATGCCCTCCAGTTATCATTTGGCGAGAAGAAAGTAAAGAATGCCTCCAAAGCGGCAGTGAATCACTTCGCCAAGTCTCAAACGACTCCAAAGAAAATTTCCAGAGAATTTCGTGACTGCTCCCTCGAGAAAGCGCTCGGTGAGTCGGTCACCGTTGACATTTTTGCCGAAGGCGAAAATGTTGAGGTGGTCGGTACCACCAAGGGTAAAGGTTTTCAGGGTGTTGTGAAGCGTCACGGTTTCGCCGGTGTCGGTCAGCAAAGCCATGGTCAGCACGACCGTCAGCGCGCTCCGGGTTCACTCGGTAACTCCTCTGATGCCAGCCGCGTTATGAAAGGCATGCGCATGGCCGGTCGCATGGGTAACGATCGCGTGAAAATGAAGGGGCTGAAAGTGGTGAAGATCTTTGCGGATAAAAATTACATCCTGGTCAGTGGCTCTGTACCCGGACACAACGGTTCCATCGTATACATTCAGAAATAATCCGGTAAAACAACAGTTGCCGATAAAAGATAAAGTATGAAACTCGACGTATTAAATAGCCAGGGAAAGTCTACCGGACGTTCAGTTGAACTCCCCACCGAAATTTTTGGTGCTGAGCCCAATGATCACGTGATCTATCTGGCCGTTAAACAATATTTGGCTGCACAGCGTCAGGGAACGCACAAGGTCAAGACCCGTGCGGAAGTGAAAGGTGCCAGTCGCAAGCTGCACAAGCAAAAGGGAACGGGCGGAAGCCGTAAGGGTAACATCCGTAACCCGTTGTACAAGGGTGGTGGTACCATCTTCGGTCCTAAGCCGCACAGCTATGACATCAAACTGAACCGAAAGGTGAAGGATCTTGCCAAGATCTCTGCACTCAGCTACAAGGCGAAAGAGCAGGCTATCGTGGTATTAGAAGATCTTAAAATGGACAAGCCAAAGACCAAGGAGTTTGTGGGAATTCTCGGAAATCTGAACCTGCAGAACAAGAAGGTTATGTACGTGCAGCCCGAGCACAACCTGGAACTCGAAATGTCTATGCGCAATGTTCCAACCATACAAGGGGTGATGCTGAGCGATATCAATACTTATGACATCGTGAATGCGGATGTACTGGTATTGACGGAAAGCGCTGCCAAGATCTTCTCTGATAACGAAGCCTAATCAACAGACAATCACGAATCAAACGATATTTCATGAAACTGAGCGAAGTACTGATCAAGCCCATTCTTACTGAAAAGGCGAATAGCCAACAGGAGAAGCTCCGTCGCTATGCCTTCAAAGTGGCACGCAAAGCGAACAAGCTGGAGATCAAAAGAGCGGTGGAGAGTTTTTACGGTGTTTCCGTCACTGCGGTGAATACCTCTGTGGTGCCCGGCAAGCACAAAAGTCGCTTCACCAAATCTGGCGTGATCGAAGGACGAAAGCCCGCTTATAAAAAAGCATATGTAACCGTAGCGGAAGGCGAGAGCATCGACCTGTACGCAAGCATCTGATCGAATAATTGAATGGCCGCAACAGCCGCGAATGTTGATATAAAAAAGAAAGAAAATGGCACTAAAGAAATTCAAACCCATCACCGCCGGAACTCGCTGGCGCATCGGCAATGCCTATGCCGAGGTGACGACCAATGTACCGGAGAAAACCCTGGTTGAGCCCAAGCCTCGTACAGGCGGACGGAACTCATCTGGTCATCTGTCCATGCGTTATCGTGGTGGCGGACACAAAAAGAAATACCGCATCATCGACTTCAAGCGTAATAAAGAGGGTGTTGCTGAGGTACTCTCAATTGAGTACGATCCGAATCGTACTGCTTTCATCGCCCTGCTTCAGTATGCAGATGGTGAGAAGCGTTACATCCTTGCTCCGCAGGGGTTGACCGTCGGTGCTAAAGTAGAAAGCGGAAAGACGGTAGCGCCCGAAGTAGGGAATGCGCTTCCGATGCGCAACATGCCGTTGGGTACCAACATTCACAATATTGAAATGCAGCCTGGTCAGGGTGGTAAGCTCGCTCGCAGTGCCGGTTCTTCCGCGCAGCTGTCGAACAAAGAAGATCGCTATGCGATCCTCAAGATGCCTTCCGGGGAGCTTCGTAAAGTATTGATCGATGGTTATGCAACAGTGGGTGTGGTCAGCAACAGCGATCACAGCTTGCAGAGCATGGGTAAGGCCGGTCGTAACCGCTGGCGTGGTATCAAGCCACGTAACCGTGGTGTGGCGATGAACCCTGTGGATCACCCGATGGGTGGTGGTGAGGGTAAGGCCTCCGGAGGTCAGCCTCGCAGCCGTAACGGTCAGTACTCGCGCGGTCTGAAAACCCGTACAAAGGGTAAGTCCAGTGATAAGCTGATCATCCAGCGCAAGAACGGAAGTAAAATTTCCAAGTAATCAACGCATAAACGAATAAGAAAAGCATATGGCTCGTTCGATCAAAAAAGGTCCTTACATCGCAGCTCACCTCGAAAAAAAGGTGATGGGCATTAATGAAGGAAAATCCAAGAAAGGCGTGATCAAGACCTGGAGTCGTCGTTCCACGATCAGTCCCGATTTCGTCGGACACACCTTCGCGGTCCACAACGGTAATAAGTTCATCCCGGTGTATGTCACAGAGTTCATGGTAGGGCATAAGTTGGGTGAATTTGCACCTACCCGCCAGTTCAAAGGGCACTCCAAAAAAGATTAATCATTAAGTAACTGCACATCATTATCATGGAAGCTGTAGCAAAACTCAGAAATTATCCGACCTCACCGCGTAAGATGCGCCTGCTGGCCGATCTGATCCGCGGAGAGAAAGTGGAAAAGGTACTGGCTCAATTGGAGCAAAATCCAAAGCATCCTGCGGTGCCTCTTCGTAAACTCGTTCTCAGTGCCATCAGCAACTGGAAGCAGAAAAACGAGGGTGGTGATGAAAGCCAGTTGGTGGTGAAAACCATCTTCGTGGATGGAGCTCGCACCTTAAAGCGTATGCGTCCGGCGCCCCAGGGCCGCGGTTACCGTGTACGCAAGCGCAGCAACCACGTAACGGTCATCGTAGATACCCCAGCAAAATAATCTTCAACTAATCAACGAATAATCAACGACCATGGGTCAAAAAGCAAATCCGATCGGTAATCGCCTAGGTATCATCCGGGGTTGGGAATCCAACTGGTTTGGAACCAAGAAAGACTTCGCGGGGAAACTGATCGAGGACACCAAGATCCGTAGCTACCTCAATGCCCGTATCAACAAAGGTGGTATCTCCAAGATCGTCATTGAACGCACCTTAGGGAAACTGATCGTGACCATCCATACTTCCAAACCCGGTATCATCATCGGTAAAGGGGGTGGGGAAGTCGATCGCATCAAAGAGGAATTGAAGAAGCTCACCGGCAAGGAAGATGTTCAGATCAATATCCTCGAGATCCGTCGCCCGGAGCTCGATGCCATGATCGTAGGCGACAACATCGCCCGTCAGATCGAGAACCGCATCAGTTACAAGCGTGCCATCAAGATGTCTATCGCTTCTGCACTGCGTATGGGTGCTGAGGGGATCAAAGTGAAAGTGGCTGGCCGTTTGGGTGGTTCTGAGATCGCCCGTACGGAAGAGATCAAACAAGGTCGAGTGCCGCTGCATACATTCCGTATGGACATTGACTATGCAAACGTATTTGCACAGACTGTTTACGGAAAGATCGGCATCAAAGTATGGATCTGTAAAGGTGAAGTACTGGCCAAGCGTGACCTGAATCCAAACTTTATCGGTGGTAAGAACGAAGTTTCTGATCGTCGTGGTAGTGGCGATCGTGGAATGGATCGTCGCGACGACCGTCGTGGTGGTGGAGGAGGAGAGCGTCGCGGTGGAGGACGTCCTCGCAGTTAAGTAAATCAATCAATAACTCATTCGAAATAACCAGATATGTTACAGCCGAAACGTACCAAGCACCGGAAAATGCAGAAGGGTCGCATGAAAG
>Ga0209229_10000430_pt1 | contig 17041 bp, 13 predicted proteins | sample SanBayMetagenome_FD_187466 | JGI IMG/M metagenome (GOLD analysis project Ga0209229, IMG submission 187466) | Freshwater and sediment microbial communities from dead zone in Sandusky Bay, Ohio, USA (SPAdes) (version 2) | ecosystem: Environmental > Aquatic > Freshwater > Lentic > Sediment... | reverse complement strand
TAACGGCCCCGGATGGGTTTTATTGCATGCGCGATCAAACCCGGAGGACGAATTGCGAATATAAACGCTTTCGGCGACACGGGGAATAGGGGATTTACTAAATTTTAAGGGGAGAAATCCCAAAGAACCAAGGGATTAGAAATGGTCCGAGCCGTTGTTTTTTTGATTTTTTTAGCGTTTGTGCTATACCCTGCCAACGGCCTAGCACAGCGTACCTATGCGTCCCGTTCGGTACTCGCTACCGGAAACTGGTATAAGCTTGGGGTGCCCAGTGAGGGGATTTACCGCATCGACGGAGCCAGGATCCAAACAGTCGGCATCGCCAATTTGCCGATTCCCTCCGCCGGCCTGCGGCTTTTCAGCAAAGGCGGGCAGATGCTGGGTGAATCCAATTCATCGTTTTATGTGGATGACCTGCGTGAGATTGCCATTGAAGTATTCGATGGCGGCGATGGGCAGTTCAACGTGAACGATCACATTCTTTTTCATTCGCCAGGGCCACATGTTTGGGTCCCTGAGTCTGGCCCCCCCTCATTTTCCTTTCGGAAAAATCTCTACAGCGACAGTGCCTATTACTACTTGAGTATTGGCGGAGCCGGTAAACGCATTTCCACACAAGCTGCTTCGGGATCTACAGGCAATATCATCGATCGTTTTTACGATCGGAAGGTGTACGAGCTCGATTCCGTGAACCTGTTGTCGAGCGGACAACAATGGTTCGGCGACGAGCTGGCACAGGCACCGGGCAAGTCGCTGGTGAAAGATCTTCCTTTCAGTTTTCCCAATGTTATTGCTGGCGGACAAGCCATCCTGCGCAGTTATGTCTTGGCAAGAAGCACCGGATCCGGATCCCGGTTCGATCTTCGGTTGAATGGGCAGGACGTCGGACAGCAAACCATTCCTCCTGTCGGCACCAATCAATACGACCCTTTCGCCATTGCGCGAACAGATGTTTTTACGACAACGATCTCATCCTCCACACTTGATCTTCGCTACCAATACCAGCCGGGCGCCTTCGGGGCGCAGGGTTGGCTCGATCGCATCGAAATCTTCGTGCCGCGCGCCCTATCCATGAGCGGCATAAAAATGCTATCCTTTAGTGATCCGGGTTCGGTCGGGCCATCCGCCGTTCGCTATCAATGGCAGGCAGCACCCGCCGATTTATCGGTTTGGGATGTGACCGATGCGTTCGACGTACGTCGGTTATCGGGCGACCGGAACGGTACGCAGTATGCCGTGCAAACAACACCTGATAAAATTCGATCATACGTGGCGTTCACCGGAAATGATTTTCCCGCGCCGCAATTCATCGGAGCGGTACCCACTCAGGATCTGCATGGATCCCCTGCCACCGACATGGTGATCGTGGTACCGAATGCTTGGCGAAACGCGGCCGAAAAACTAGCGGTGCATCACCGCAATAAAAGAGGGTTACGGGTGCAGGTGATTCCCTTCGAACAGGTGCGGGAGGAATTCGGAGGCGGCAGCAACGACCCGACGGCCATTCGGGATCTGATGAAGATGTATTATGATCGTGCCCGAAACACACCTGCCGATCGTCCCCGTTATCTGCTGCTAATGGGTGCCGGATCTTACGATCCGAAGAATAGGGTTCGCAACAACGATCGACCGATCCCGGTTTATCAAAGTCCCGAATCACTGGATCCGCTCGGCACGTATTGCACCGATGATTATTTTGGTTTTCTGGATGATGCGGAGGATATAAATAATCCGGCGATTAGTAATCTGCTGGATCTGGGAATAGGTCGCATCCCTGCCAGAACACCCTTAGAGGCGATGACGTTTGTTGATAAACTGGTCGCCTATGATGATACAACCAATATGGGAAGTTGGCGCACACGGTTATCGTTCGTGGCGGATGACGAGGATGGAAATCTGCACCTGAACGATGCGGAAGGAATGGCCGCTGTCACGCAACAGCTGGCACCCTGGCTCGATCCCCGCAAGATCTATCTGGATGCTTTTCGTCAACAGGCAGGTGCCGGCGGCACGCGTTATCCCGAGGCCAATCAGGCACTCGACAGAGAAGTGTTTAAAGGCAATCTCATTGTCAATTATTCAGGTCATGGTGGAAAGGATCAATTGGCGGAAGAGGTGTTGGTTTCTCGATCCTCGGTAGAGAATTGGAACAATCCCGACAGGCTGCCACTTTTCATTGTGGCCACCTGTGATTTTGCACCATTTGATAATCCCGCTGTCAGGGGATTGGGTGAACGATTGCTACTCAAACCGGCTGCCGGTGGAATCGCTTTACTATCGACAGCCAGACCCGTATTTGCATTCAGCAACCGGATCCTCAATGAAAATTATCTGCGCACCGCACTGCAACCGGAGGCGAATGGGAAATATCTCTCGCTGGGCGAATCGATTCGCCGCGCAAAAAATCTGACGTATCAGACATCTGCGGATCGGGTGAACAATCGCAAATTCAGTCTGCTCGGTGATCCGGCACTGACCCTTGCTTATCCAACAGATGAAGTGCGAACGCTTCGGATCAATGGTAGGCCTCTCTATTTTTCTGATACGATCAAGGCCGGACAACGCGTGGTGATCGAAGGGGAGGTAGTGGATCGGAACGGTGTTCGCCTCACGGATTTCAATGGCTCTGTTTTTCCGACCGTGTATGATAAACCCCGTACGCAGCGTACGCTCGGCAATGATCCGGGTTCTTTTTCCGCGCCCGTTGAAATGCCGGGTGGCGTTTTGTTCAGCGGGATCTCTACCGTGACGAACGGACGTTTTCAATTTGAATTCACCGCCCCGCTGGATATGAATCCGGTAACGGGAAGAGGACGCGTTTCTTATTATGCGCGATCCCCTTTGCGCGATGCAAAGGGTTACGCCGATTCGGTTCTATTCGGCGATCAGGTGTCGGGTATTTTTTTTGATAACGAAGGACCGGGTATCCGTCTTTCCCTAAATGAAGAGGGCTTTGCCGAGGGTGGGCTGACCAATGAGTCACCTATTCTGTTGGCACAACTTTCCGACTCCTCCGGAATCAATACGGCCGGCGGCATCGGACACGATATCATTGCTACGCTTTCACCCACAAACCTCTTAACAAATTCATCCTTCACCCCTCAACCTTCAACCTTCCTGCTGAATGATTTCTACCAGTCAGACGCCGACACCTATAAAACCGGTCGGATCCGTTTTCCGCTGCCGGTTTTGGAGCCAGGGTCCTATTCGATCAAACTTCGGGCTTGGGACGTACTGAACAATCCCTCGGAAAGAACGCTTTCGTTTGTTGTGGGCGAACCGGGGGCACTTCGTATTCAGCGGGTATTGAATTATCCCAACCCCTTCACGACCCGAACGGCTTTTTGGTTCGAGCACAATGCCCCGGGGCAGGTCCTGAACGTGGCGGTGGAGGTTATGACCATAACCGGACGGGTGGTACGCACGATCCGGTCAACGGTCAGCACCGAGGGGAATTTTTCGCGTGACCTGGAATGGGATGGACGGGATGATCAGGGTGATCGCCTCGGCAGGGGCACCTATCTGTACCGGTTGAAGGTCAGTGCCGCCGGAAAAGGGGAGGCCCGATACCTGGGGAAGCTGGTTATCCTCTAGTGTTTATAATTTCTTTAACTCTTTTGCAATAATCGTCTGCGTTCGCCGTTATCCTCGCGGGAAAAAGGGCCATAACTCACGGAAATCCATGAGTTTCAGGGCCTTTGCTCCCGAAAAAAAATCTTTTTTTACACGGGTTTTCTAGAAAAGCCCCTATATTTACACCACTCTAAAACCTTTCTAATGAGACCAACTGCTTTGAAACTCACGGCTGCACTGCTACTGTTCTGCGGTGTGTCAAACAATGTTATGGCCCAAGCTGACCCTATCAATGTGGTCACTACGGCTGTTCCTTTCTTGCGTATTTCTCCTGATGCTCGTTCCGGTGGAATGGGTGAATTGGGAATCGCCACTAGCGCGGATGCTTACTCCGGACTTTGGAACGTGGGTAAGGCTGCTTTCAACAAATCAAAAGCCAACATCTCTGCTACCTATACTCCCTGGATGCGTGACCTGGTGAACGATGTTTACCTGGCTACTGTTTCAGGTTTCTACAAAATGTCTGATGATCAGGCCATCACTGGATCTGTTCGCTATTTCAGCCTTGGTAACATCACCTTTACCGATAACCTCGGTAACGACTTCGGTAACTTCCGTCCCCGTGAATTCGGTGTAGACCTCGGATATAGCCGTAAGTTGAACGATAAGAGTGGTGTTGGTATAACTTTGAAGTACATCAATTCTAACCTGGCTGGTGGTACTACCGTTGGTAGCACTACTTACCAAGCTGGTAGCGCGATCGCTGCAGATCTGGGATATTATCACACCAACAAAGGAGCTTCTGGTTCCGGTCTGGCTTGGGGTGTAACCCTTTCTAACCTGGGTTCTAAAATTGCTTATACCGACAACGCCGATGCAAAGGATTTCATCCCTGCTAACCTCGGTGCCGGTGTGAACTACACGAAGAAGTACAACGACAAAAATTCACTCTCTTTCGGTCTGGAAACAAACAAATTGTTAGTACCTACTCCTCCTGCAGAGGGTGATGCTGCCGCGCTGGCCGCTTACCGTACTAAGGGTGTTGTTAGCAGCTGGCTGAGCTCATTCGGAGATGCTCCGGGTGGTTTCGGTGAAGAACTGAAAGAGTTCCAGTGGTCAGTTGGTGCTGAGTACACATACAACAACCAGTTCAACCTCCGTGCCGGTTATTTCTACGAGAACGTAACGAAGGGCAACCGTCGCTACTTCACAACTGGTCTGGGCGTTGTTTACAATGTATTCCAATTCAACTTCGCTTATCTGATCCCCACAGGTGCTGGTGTGACGCGTAACCCGCTGTCTAACACGCTGCGTTTCTCTGTGGCGTTCGATCTGGAGAAGAAAAAATAATCATTCATTAGAGAAGGTAAAAGTCCCGCTTCGGCGGGACTTTTATTTTTCAGGATATTTGCACCCTTATGAGTTATCGCATCGGTACCGGCATCGATTTTCATCAACTGGTTGAGGGTAGGGCCCTCTGGATCGGAGGCGTTCAGATACCCCATCTCAAAGGCGCACTCGGACATAGTGATGCAGACGTACTGCTGCATGCCATCTGCGATGCCTTGCTCGGGGCATTAGCACTGGGTGATATTGGCATTCACTTCCCCAATACCGACCCGGCCTTCAAGGATATCGACAGTAAAAAATTGTTGGCACACACCCATTCACTGATACAGAAAGAAGGTTATGAAGTCGTGAACATCGACTCCACACTTTGCCTGGAGAAACCCAAGATCAGTCCGCACCTCGATGCCATGCGTGAAGCCATATCCGGTATTCTGCAGGTCGATCGGTCTGCTATTTCGATCAAAGCGACCACCACGGAAAAAATGGGTTTCGCGGGAAGAGAAGAAGGTCTCATGGCACAAGCCACAGCCCTGTTGAAAAAGCAAGGGTGATCGGCCGTATCGGGCCGTTATCTTTGCGTCATGTCAGTCCTCCCGGTCAAGATCGTAAATCGTTCCCCTCATCCCTTACCCGCCTATGCAACGGAGGGTTCGTCCGGACTGGACTTACGGGCATTTCTTACGGCCCCCATCACCCTGCAACCTTTGCAACGAGAACTGATTCCGACCGGAATATTTATTGAACTACCCTTCGGTTATGAGGCACAGATCCGCCCCAGAAGCGGATTGGCGCTGAAGCAAGGCATCACCTGCCTGAATACGCCCGGAACGATCGATTCCGACTATCGGGGAGAAATTAAGGTTCTTTTAATCAACCTTTCTGACCATTTGAGCATCATACAGGACGGAGACCGCATCGCACAACTGGTGATCCAACAAGTGGAGCAAATAGAGTGGGTCCCTGTAGAACAAATTAATGAAACCCCCCGATCCGAAGGCGGATTCGGACATACCGGAAAAAAATGAACCAATTTCTTAACCGATACACCTTGCTGCTCTCGATCGTCTTGATAGGCTTGACCGCCTGCCGAGGCACCCGTAAGATCCAGACGGCCATCAATACCCGCATCGATTCTGCTGCCATTGCTAAACAGGCGCTGGAAGCGGCACAGGCAGATTCAGTCCGATTCATTCAACGTCAATACGATTCCGTGCTGGCTAATCGGATCGAATTCAAGAGTTTTTCCGGTAAGATCGATGTTGATTATGAAGAGTCGGACGGCAAAAACCTGAATGTGAACGTACAAGTGCGCATTCAACGCGATAGCCTGATCTGGCTCTCCCTAACGGCCATCTTCGGTATTGAGGGGGTTCGTGCCTGTATCACACCCGACTCGGTTAAAGTGATGAACAAGCAGGATAAGACCTATTTCACCCGGCCGATCACCTATCTCCAAGAGATCACCTCGCTTCCGCTGGATCTGCGTTCCTTACAGGACCTGCTGGTCGGCAATCCGGTTTTCATGGATTCCGCTTTCTTCAACTATTCACGTAGTGGCGGACAGATTGCGCTGCAAGGAAGCAATGCGCTTTTTCGTAAACTGCTAACCATCGGAGAGTCGGATAAACTGATCAACAGCTACAAGCTGGATGATGTCAATGTTAACCGACCGCGCTCCAGTTATCTCTCTTACGTCGATTACGAGAACAAGCAAGGGGTTTGGTTTTCCCGTCGCCGTACCGTTCAGGTATCAGAGAAGAAAAACCTGCTCGTAAAATTGAACTACAAGCAATATGCTTTTAATGAAACGTTAAGCTTCCCATTCGTTGTCCCTAAAAACTATAAGATCGAGTGAGGTTTTCGCGTTTAATTTCGCAAATTGCTTCATACCTCATTCAATTTTACAACTCATTACATGGTTTTTCGTCTTCTGCTTCCCCTGCTCTTACTCTGGGCCACTGTTGCTACAGCACAACCGGTGAATGAGAAGGCAACCCTGGAGGCTGAGCGAAAAGAGATCCAACGAGAACTCAACGAGATCCAACAACAATACGATCAGGTTAAGTCCCAAAAAAAGCAGACGCTCAGTCAGCTCAATCTGCTGAATCGAAAAATCCAACTTCAGGAACGATACCTGAACTCGATCAACCGAGAGATCCGAAACATAGAGGATAATATCTACCTCAGCGAATTGGAGATCTATCGCCTGAACAAACAGCTCGATACCCTGCGGGTTCAATATGCCCGTAGTGTCGTTTATGCCTATAGGTATCGAAGCAATTACGATTACATCAACTTTATTTTTTCCGCCAGCAATTTCAACGATGCGTTGAAACGGATGGATTATCTCCGTACCTACCGGGCACATCGGGAGAAACAAGTAGCTAATATCGAGGACCATCAGCGATTGATCGCTGCTCGTCAAAAAGAGCAACTGGTTCGAAAAGAAGAGAAGAGTCAGGTGATGACCGTGCAGGCAAAAAAGGTGGATGAACTGGGACAAGAGCGGAAGCAAAAAGATGCGGTGGTCAACCAGCTCAAATCCAAAGAGCGTGAGTTTCAAAAGCAGATCGCAGCCAAAAAGAAGCGGGATAAAGAATTACTCTCCTCTATCAATGCAATCGTAAAAAGAGAGATCGAAGCCGCAAGGGCAAAAGCAAAAGCAGCGGCACCTAAAACAGGTGATCCCAAGCCGGCAGATAAAGGGGCTGGCGGAGGTGGCGGGAGTAGACGCATTGATCCCAATCCCACCTCGAAACCAACGTATCTTGATCTCACCGCACGCGATGTGGAATTGAACAGCGGCTTTCAGAACAATCGGGGACGTTTACCCTGGCCGGTAGATAATGGAGTGGTCACATCCAATTTCGGTCCCAATAAGATCGAGAACACCTTACTCACATTCGACAATCCGGGCATTTCCATCTCAACGCCCAATTCCGGCATGTCGGTGAAAGCGGTTTTTGATGGAGATGTGATCGGTATTTTTAATCTGGGAGACGGAATGGCGGTTACCATCCGTCACGGTAAATATTTTACTACCTACAGTAATCTGACCAGTGTGTCGGTCAGTAAGGGGACTGCGGTTAAGACGGGACAGTCGATCGGAAAGACAGGAAGAAGTGAAGAGGGAGATGGCGGACAGGTCGATCTTATCCTCATGATGGAAACCAAGAACATCGATCCGAAACCCTGGCTTCGTCGATAAGTAGAAAAGACCTACTTGATCACTTTATTATAGAGGGCTTCGTACACGGGTAAGATCCGACTCAGATCGAAAGCACCTGCCTGCTCTCGGGCAGCTTCTCGAAATCGCTGCAACATCGATTCATCTGTTAATAGTTCAATGGCACGCTGACTCATTCCGGCCACATCACCTACTGCACACGTAAATCCGGTTTTTCCATCAATATTGATCTCTCTCAAACCACCGGCATCGGTACTGATCACGGGCACACCCGCAGCCATGGCCTCGAGCGCAGCCAATCCGAAACTTTCATACTCCGAAGTGAGTAAGAATAGATCCGCGATCGAAAGAATATCTTCGATCTGATCTTGCTTACCCACAAACCGAACACAATCGAATACCCCCAGTTCACGACTCAGTTCTTCTGCCGTACTGCGTTCAGGCCCGTCCCCTACAAACAATAATTTAGCCGGCACCTCGGCTCGCAGGGCAGCGAATATGCGAACCACATCAGGGATGCGTTTGATCTTCCGGAAATTGGAAGCATGCACTATGATCTTTTCTCCTTTGGGCGCCAATACCTGACGAAAAGCATCGATGGGCTTACGTCGAAAACGAGCCGTATCCACGAAGTTGTGAATTACCTCTATCGGTTTCTTAATCTTGAAATGATTCAAGGTCTCCTGTCGAAGATTTTCTGACACAGCCGTGATGGCGTCACTCTGATTGATGGAGAAGGTGACAACGGGTTCATAGGTCTTATCACGCCCCACCAACGTAATATCGGTTCCATGCAAGGTGGTGATCACCGGGATGTCTTTTCCCTCCGAGCGCAGTATCTGCTTGGCCATATAAGCTGCTGATGCATGCGGGATCGCATAGTGTACGTGTAAGAGATCTAATTCGTGATTGCGAATGACGTCCACCATGGTACTGGCCAAGGCGGTTTCGTATGGCGGAAAATCGAATAAGGGATACGTAGGCACCTGTACCTCATGATAGTACAGGTTGGGGAGGAATTCCGTCAACCGAACCGGCTGCTGATAGGTGATGAAGTGCACCGAATGTCCCTCCTGGGCCAGGGCCTTACCCAACTCGGTGGCCAACACTCCGGATCCACCGAAGGTGGGATAACAAACAATTCCTATACGCATGTTCCGATAACGTTCAAAGGGACATAAAGTTAACCTTTTCCTTCCGCTACGCTGTTTCTTATCTTTAAAGGAAAAACGGATATGAAGCGCCTTTTTGTTGTACTCACAGTCTTTTCCCTGATTTCAGCGAATGCCCAAACGGATTCCGCCCAGATTCAAACACTGGCCAATGAGATCCTGATGAACAGTCAGGCTTATGAGAACCTGCGGGTGCTGACCAAAACCATCGGAGGACGTCTGGCCGGGTCACAACAAATGTATCAGGCAGAAGAATGGGGATTCAAAGCGCTGAAATCTGCAGGCGGTGATCTGGTAAAGAAACAGCCCTGCCTGGTTCCTCATTGGGTGCGTGGTGGAATAGATGAGGCGTCCGTGATCCTGAAGACAGGAAAACGTCCATTAGATGTGGTGGCACTCGGTAACAGCATCGGTGCCGGTAAGGATGGTGTAACGGCTGATGTAGTATTGGTGAATTCTTTTGATGAACTGGAAGCCAAGAAAGATCAGGTGAATGGTAAGATCGTATTTTATAATTATGCATTCAACAATACGATGGTACGCACCTTCGAGGCATATAGCGATGCGAATAAGTACCGTGCACAAGGACCATCCCGCGCTGCTAAATATGGCGCCGTCGGTGTTATCGTGCGAAGTTTGAGTCACAGCACCGATAACCATCCGCATACCGGTTCTACCCGATACGATTCAGCCTACGCAAAAATTCCGGCGGTCGCGATCGGACTCAACGATGCAGACTGGTTAGCACAACATCTTGCCGGTAAAAAAACCAATGTCACCCTAAAAACCTATGGTTATTTTCTCCCGGATGTAATGGGGCATAATATCATCGGTGAACTGAAAGGCACCGATTTTCCGGAAGAGATCATCACTGTCGGCGGACATCTCGACAGTTGGGATAATTGCGAAGGCGCACACGATGATGGAGCCGGTTGTGTGCAGACCATCGAGATCCTCCGCGCATTCAAGGCCATCGGCTATAAGCCGAAGCGGACCATTCGATTTGTGTTGTTCGCCAATGAAGAGAACGGTTTGCGTGGTGGAAATAAATATGCAGAGGAAGCAAAAGCAAAAGGGGAGAAACACATTTTCGCATTGGAATCAGATGCCGGCGGATTCACGCCCCGTGCCTTCGGATTCACGATGAGCGATGCACAGTTCGAGAAAGTAAGCAGTTGGCGTTCACTGATCGCACCTTACGGTTGCAGTGAATTTGTAAAAGGGGGTGGGGGCGCCGATATCGGTCCGCTGAATCGAACCTTCCAAACACCTGTAGCCGGACTACAACCCGATTCACAACGCTATTTCGATTATCACCACGCGCGCAACGACACCTTCGAAGCCGTCAACAAGCGCGAGTTGGAGCTGGGTGCTGTGAACATGGCCGCGTTGATCTTGCTGGTTGATAAATATGGACTCTAACGAAGTCCGATCAACTTCTTCGTAGCTATTTGTCCCTTCCCGATCAGACGAATGAAATAGGATCCGCTCGAAGGAAGTGATTCAATCGTCGTCAGTGTTTGAAGTTGACCGATCGTTTGCGAACGAATGATCCGTCCGTTTGCACCATAGATCTCCAACATATTGAACAGACGCGGGGGATATTGCAATCGATAGGGGCCCGCACCGGGATTCGGACTTAACACTACTTCGGAGCTGCGGTCTACCGAGTTTGGGAGAGCCGTGGTGATCGAACCGGTTTTATTGATCACCCAGTTGTTCGGGTCAACCACAATACCCGTTGGGGTGCGGTTGCTTCGGAACTTGAATATTTGGTTATTGAATTGCTGATTCACCAATACGGTGGTATCACCGCTGGAAGTTTGGAACGTGAATTCATACAAACCTTTGAAGAAGGGCGTCACCGAACCGGCACTGACGGTTTGGTTGACAAAGAGCACTAAACTATCTCCCTGTTTGGAATAATCAACGTTGAATGTAGGATATCCCTCTCCATAATACCACTGGTTGAAAAAGTCGCTCAGGTTTTTTCCGGAGATGGCTTGTGCCACATTTTGGAAATCCGTAGCGCTGGCAAAACTGTTTTTGTATTGATTTTGAAACTGCTGCAGTATCTGAAAGAATTGATTATCGTTCTGCAACTCAAAACGCAGGTTGTGAATGATGGCGGCCCCTTTGTTATAGGATAAGCGACCGCTGAAGATGCGGTTCTCATCGTAGATACTGCTGTTGGGTACGTACACGGATCCGTTCGCCACACTCATGATATTGTTGTGAACAGTTGTCATATAGCCGGCTGGTGTGGTGGTGAAGAGTGCCGGCAATTTTTCGATCATGAGGTATTCAGAGTAGGTCGCGAATCCTTCATTGATCCAGATGTCATTCCAGCTGGCGCAGGTAACATTATCGCCGAACCATTGATGTCCTAGCTCATGGGCGATCAGTCCCGTTCCGAAATTGGCCATGGTACTCATGGTCTGGTGTTCCATCCCGCCGCCGATATTGGCCTGCGCATGTCCGTATTTTTCATTCTTAAAGGGATACAATCCGAACAGCTCACTCATCTTCTCGACAAAGGGAGGTGTTTTATCTAGATTGGCTTTATTCGAAGCTAGATACGAGGCATTGTCAGCAATGTAGTGCTGGATCAGGATCGAGTCCGGCTCCATCGCGGCTGGCTTGGCATAATTCAAGTATTCCTGATAATTGCCAACGGCGATGCTGGGTAGGTAATAATTCTGCGGGTAGCGAGTCTTCCAGCGATATTGTTTTTTACTGTTGGGTAAAGTGATCGTTTCTGTTAACAACCCGTTGGCACCGACCCGATTCACAGCAGAAGTTGTCACCCAGATCTCAGCCGAATCGATCTTGTCGTTCAATAATTGCTTGATCGGAAACCACTCCCGTGCTTGATAGCTTTCTGAGAGCGTAGCCGTGTAGGATAATCCGGTGCTGGTCGATGTGCCGGCAAATACACCGGCAGATCCGGCTGTGCCGCGGTAGTAAAATAATGCCTCTACAGCGGTGCTTGGTGATAGGGCCGGGGCGATCGGAACAAAAACGTGGTCGTTGGATTGAGTAATGGTGGTGATCTTGACCCCATTGATGAAGGCTGAATCTACCGTCATATTTCCTTTCAGCTCGCAGATGAACGTATCGAGTGTTTGACGCACCACAGATCGAGTAAGAGCCGACCCGCTGATGTTACGGTTATTGGCCTCTACACTGATATCCAATTTCAAATACTTGATGTCGTATTTGTTCATGGATGGGTACTGATAATAATTTATGCGGCTGCTATTCAGGTGGGGCAGCGCACATTTTTCGCGGCACTCGATCGAAAATTCTTCACCGGACGTTTGGGCGTTCAGTAAACAGCTGAATAAGCTGAGTAGTAGTAACGACAGTAATGCTTTCATGTAGCTTAAAGGTACAGAAGACTATTCACCTGTCAGCAAGCGTACGATCTGCTCTCCGATCTGCTGAAAGGGGAAGCGGTCACGGGTCGACTGATATTGTGCAGCGATTTCCGGATTGCATAGGCGGCCCATGCTTCCTTCATGCGTGTGATTCAATGCTCGCTCAGGTGTGAATTCCCTGGCTTCGATCGCCCGACCAACCTGTTTGTACGCATCGCGAAACGGAATGCCGGTCTGTACCAGCCGATTCACCGCTTCAACACTGAAGAGGTGATCGAATTTTTTATCCTCTAGAATATCTTTTTTCACCGATACCTGTTGGAGCATGAAGGTTGTCATTTGCAGACAATCCCGTAATTCGCCCAAGGCGGGGAATAGATTTTCCTTCAGTAATTGCAGATCACGATGATAGCCGGAGGGCAGGTTGGTGGTGATCAGCTGTATTTCATTCGGAAGCGATTTAATCCGGTTGCAACGGGCCCGGGTCAGCTCAAATACATCCGGATTTTTTTTATGAGGCATGATCGAACTTCCGGTGGTGAGTTCATCCGGAAAAGATATGAACCCGAATTGCGGATTCAGGTAAAGGCATACATCGATACACAAGCGACCCACCGTATCTGCGACATTCGCCATTGCCTGCGCTACGATCCGTTCGCTTCGACCCCTTCCCATTTGTGCATAAACGACGTTGTAGTTCATCGAATCAAATCCGAGCAACTCGGTTGTATAAGTCCGGTCGATCGGAAAGGAAGACCCATAACCGGCAGCTGAACCCAATGGATTTTTATTGACTACTCGATATGCGGCCTCTAGTGTGATCAGATCATCGGACAGACTTTCCGCATAAGCACCGAACCATAGTCCGAATGAGGATGGCATCGCTAATTGCAGGTGAGTATAGCCTGGTAACAGATCATTTTTATGTGTTTCGCTTTTCTCTTGCAGTAGGTTGAACAGGGTATCGATCTCATTCACGAGCGATTCCAGTTCAGCGCGCAGAAATAACCGTATATCCAGTAATACCTGATCGTTCCGACTACGGGCGGCATGGATCTTCTTTCCCATGTCTCCCAGCTTTTCAGTCAACAACCATTCTACCTGTGAGTGTATATCCTCCATGTCCTCGGAGAGGGTGAATGAACCGGCTGCTACATCAGCATGAATTTTTCGGAGTGCGTCCCGAAGTGAGTGCCATTCTTCCGTTGTCAGTAATCCGATTCGTTGCAGCATCTGAATATGTGCTAGCGATCCGATCACATCGTGTGCGGCCAGATAACTGTCCAGCTGCCGATCCTTCCCGGCGGTGAACGCATGTACGGCCGGCTGACTGTTTGTATCCTTTTGCCAAAGTTTCATGATCGGGATTGCTGAAGGTTTTCAATGAGGTTGATATAGTGCTCGATGCCGCTTCGGATCTCTTCCACATAAATAAATTCATCCGCAGAGTGACTGCGAGCGGAATCACCCGGACCGGTCTTCAATGCAGGAAACGGCATCAGTGCTTTATCTGAGGTGGTCGGAGATCCATAAGGCTTGCGGCCCATCTTGATACCACCCTGCACCAGCGGATGCTCTGTGGATATAGAAGTGGAACGCAAACGAAAACTTCGGGGGCTGATGGTGGCGCCGATATTCGAACGGATCTCTTCTAATACCTCTTCAAAAGAGTACAATTCATTGACCCGCACATCAATGACGAACTTACATTCGGCGGGAATGATGTTATGTGCTTTATTGGCTGTTTCAATGACCGTTACTGTCATTTTACAAGCACCGAGAAAATCAGAGACGCGTTCGAAACGATGGGATCGTATCCATTGAATATCATCCAGCGCTTTCTCGAGTGCATTGATTCCCTCATTTCGAGCAGCATGCCCTGCTTGGCCCACGGCCGCACAATCCAACACCATCAATCCTCTTTCTGCCACGGCCAGATCCAATTTAGTGGGCTCACCCACGATGGCGCAATCGATATTCGGTAAATGCGGTAAGATCAACTCCACGCCTCCCGGTCCGGAGATTTCTTCTTCCGCTGTCGTTGCCAGCATCACGTTGTAGGGGAGATCGGTTTTCGGATAGTAGTGTAAAAATGTTACGATCAGTGAAACGAGGCAGCCCCCTGCATCGTTACTGCCGAGTCCATATAGTTTTCCATCTTCTATGTCGGGCGAGAATGGATCACGTATGTATTGCGCATTGGGCTTGACAGTGTCATGATGAGAATTCAGCAACACGGTCGGTTTACGGATATCAAACTCCTTATTTCGAGCGATCACATTATTTCCGATCCGCTCCGAGGGGATCCCGTTTTCCTGTAAAAAGGCTGCGATGCGATCTGCGGTGACTGACTCTTCCCGGCTGAAAGAAGGAATATTGATCAGGGATCGAAGCAGATCGATCGCTTTATCACTCAGTATGTTAAGATGCTCATTCATTTGATAAGGTGGTTCCGCTGTTTCCGTTCAAAAGTTCGGACAATCGGTCCGCTTTTCCAATCACAACCCGACTCACACCCGCGTCGATGGCTTGAAAGGCATTATCCAGTTTAGGAATCATCCCTTCATTCACCGTGTCGTTCTCTTTCAAGGTCTTGTATTCGGATCGATTGATGCGTGAAATCACACTTGATTCATCTAATCGGTCACGAAGCACACCGGCTTTCTCAAATCCGAAAACGAGCGTGGTCTGAAATGTGCGGCTCAATGCTACAGCGACGGATTGTGCCATCGTGTCGGCATTTGTATTCAGGATCTGACCGTTTCCATCATGTGTCAATGGAGCGATCACCGGTATCTGTCCGTGCCCGAGAATTTTTTCGAATGCATCTGTATTCACCTGTGTTATATCCCCCACGAATCCGTAATCGATCGTTGCGTGCACCCTTTTTTTCGAACGGATCAGGTCGCCATCTGCCCCCGTAAGGCCAATCGCATTTTTCCCGCGTGCCTGTAAGGCGGCAACGATCTGTTTGTTGATCAGTCCGCCATAAACCATGGTTACGATCTCCAGGGTTGCAGCATCGGTGATCCGTCGGCCATCTACCATTTTCGCTTCGATCCCCAGCCGTTCGCTTAGGCGGGTAGCAAGTTTACCTCCTCCGTGTATGAGTATGCAGGGGGTTTCGATCGCTGCAACTTCCTTCAGAAATCGATCCAGCGTTTGCGGATCATCGATCACTTGTCCGCCGATCTTTATGATCAGTAGTTCGTTCATGCGTTTTTAATAATATCAGCTAAAACAGCTTGTGCAGCCCAGACGCGGTTGCCCGCTTGTTGCGTGACAAGACTATTTGATCCGTCAAGTATTTCATCACTCAACTCCACGTTTCTGCGAACCGGCAAGCAATGCATGACCTTTGCATTATGGGTGGTCAGAAGATGTTTATTCGTCAACATCCAACTCGGATCGCTTTCATAAATCTTGCCATAGTCGTTATAGGTGCTCCAGTTCTTTACATAAACATAATCGGCATCCTGAAGCGCTGCTTTTTGGTCATGTAGGATCGTGGCCCCATGTGTGAAGGTTTCCGCCAATTCATAGCCTTCGGGGTGAACGATGGTAAAATCACATCCGCTCCAATGGGTCATCCATTGAGAGAAACTGTTGGCCACACATTGAGGAAGTGGTTTTACATGTGGTGCCCAGGTTAACACCACCTTCGGTTTTTTTGTCTCTTTCCAGGTTTCCTGGATGGTGATCAGATCTGCAAAACTTTGTAAGGGGTGGAGGGTGGCACTTTCAAGGCTTACAACCGGGATTCCGGCATACTTGATAAGTTGATTGATGAACAGCTCACTATAGTCATCCTCTCTGTTTTTTAACGAGGGGAACGTGCGGATCGCCAGCACATCAAAGTATAAACTGAGCACAGGAGCTGCGTCTTTTATATGCTCAACCGTGCTTCCGCTCATGATCGCTTCTTCTTCGAACTCCAGCGCCCATCCTTCTTGACCCACGTTGAATACGATCGCTTCCATACCGAGGTTCTGGGCAGCTACTTGTGTGCTGAGCCGGGTACGCAAACTGGGATTGAGAAACAGCAATCCGATACGCTTCCCTTTTCCGAGCGCTTGGTCTGAAAGAGGGGCTGTCTTATACTGCAAGGCCTTTTTTAAAAGTCCATCCAGGTCGGATACGTCTTTTACGGATATGAAATTTTTCATGAGGCGGATTGAATTTCTTGAATGGAGTCCCGGAGATCCTGAAGAAATCGGTCCGCATCACTACGGCTCAGGGCAAGTGAAGGAAGTAGCCGAACCACTCGGGGTTTTGCTTCTCCGGTGAATATGTGTTTTTGGAAGAGCAGGCGCTGCCGTAGCGTGGAAAGCGTTTCCGGATAATCGAATCCGATCATCAGCCCGTATCCGCGAACATCA
>Ga0209229_10000429_pt1 | contig 17082 bp, 12 predicted proteins | sample SanBayMetagenome_FD_187466 | JGI IMG/M metagenome (GOLD analysis project Ga0209229, IMG submission 187466) | Freshwater and sediment microbial communities from dead zone in Sandusky Bay, Ohio, USA (SPAdes) (version 2) | ecosystem: Environmental > Aquatic > Freshwater > Lentic > Sediment... | reverse complement strand
AACTGATGATGGGTGGGGTTAATGATGGTACAGTTTGTTTTGATTATCAAGGTAATACTGATGATGTGGGCGCTACTGTATATATGCAAAATCCAGGGGTTATTAGCAGTAGACGATGCGTAATTGTGCAAACTTTATTGGGTGCAATTCGTAAAGATGAAGGGTCTAACTGCCAAGCTGTTCCTAACTCTGACAGCAATAATGGTAGCTCTGGCAATAATCCTAATTCATCAGGAAATAACAATCCAAACACAGGAAGTTCTGGGTCTAATAATCCTTCTAGTGGGTCATCGGGAGATAATTCTGATGAAGATAATCCATCAGTAGGAGGATTAGCACCAGCACCGCCACCGCAACCGCCAATACCAACACGCTGATTATATTAACTATTGCTTACAGTTTATTAATTTTCAAAATTCAAAATAGGAACTTTGCTATGAAAGTTACAAATAAACTTTTAACTCAACTGCTTTTCCTTTTAGGGCTTTTATCAGGTTGTTCTTCAACTGCTATATCAGAAATAAAACAACCAACACCATCTGTGACTATAGAAACACCTGTAGTTTCTGTTCCTTCTCCTTCTGTTTCCATATCTTCTTCTGAATCTGATTTCTTCAGATTAGCAGTTAATCAAGCTACTAATGCAGCTAATTTAGTTCAATCTGCTAAATCTCAAGACCAATGGAAGCAGGTTGTAACTTTATGGCAAGAAGCTATTGATTTTATGAAAAAAGTTCCTCCATCTCATCAAAAATACGCGCTGAGTCAGAAGAAAATCAAAGAATATCAGAATAATCTAACCTATGCTCAACGCCAGTTAAATCCTATCCTAAGCAAACCCCCAGTTTCAATTCCTATTCCTACACCCCCGACAATTAATCCTGAACCTTCAGATCCTTACTTAATTAGTGGAATCAATGAAGCTAGAGCAGCAGCTTTTTTGGCTGGAACTTCTAAATCTGCTGATAGCTGGAAACTCGTTGCTAATTCTTGGCAAGAGGCAATTGATTATGTACAAGCTGTGCAACACTTCAGTCCAGATTATCAATTAGCTCAAAATAAATTAAATGAATATAAACGTAATTTAGCTTATGCTCAAAAGATGGCTAAAACAAGTAAACAAGACTTTTATAGTTCTGAGCAAAATCAAGAATTCACTAGAGTAGAATCTTTTACTCCTCCTCCTCCTCTCCCTCCTGTGGTACGTAAGCCTCCTCCTCCTCCTCTTCCTCTTCCTGTTCCTAGGGAAGAAGAATCTGTAGTCCCCTACTAAATTTTAGATTTTTAACACTCAGGTTGTTAATCTATTAATTAGCTCAAAACTGAATTCAATTCGCTAAAAGGCATAGATTTTGATAACTGGAATTTGCAGAATCATTGCTTATTGCTTGATTTTCATGAAGTTGATTACAAGCTTCTTCTAGAAGGTGATCAATTTCTAAGCTCCATAAAATTACTGTATTGTCATCACTAGCTGATGCTATGCTTTTACCACCAGGACTAAAACTAACATCCCAAACTGTTGAACTGTGTCCTTTAAGGGTATCTAGTGAAGTTCCATTTAGATTCCAAATCCTAACGGTATTATCATTACTGCCTGAAATAAGAAGCTGACCATCTGAACTAAACTGAACACTATTAACTGAAGCAGTATGTCCTCTAAAAGTATTTTTTAACTTTCCTTGATAGTCCCAAATTTTGATAGTCTGATCGCTACTAGCAGAAGCCAATATCTTTTGTTGAGGATTAAAAGCAACACTATTTACTCCGTTTGTATGACCTGTTAAAGTATCAATTAATTTGCCATTAATTGTCCATAATTTTATGGTTTTATCTAAACTAGATGAAGCCATTAATTTTTGATCTGGACTGAAACTAATGCTAGTAACATCAGATTGATGCCCCTCTAAAGTATAAAGTAAATTACCATATATGCTCCAAAGATTAATAGAACTACCGTTGGCAGAAACAATGATTTTACCATCAGGACTAAAGTTAACAAACTGGCTATTTTGTGGAAAAGTTTTGAGTAAAGAATCAGTTTCAACGTTCCATAATTGTATGGAGCCACTGACTGCTAAAGCTATCATTTTACCATCAGGACTAAAGGCTGTATTCCAAATAGTTCGGCTAGAGTTGTTATTAAACACTTTATATTGTGTACCTTCATAGTACCATAACAAGGCAAGATTCCCAGAAGTTCCAGCAAGAAGCTTATTACTAGGACTAAAACTTACGCTATTCATAGACCAAGCACCTCCATAAAAGAACTTAGATACTTGACTATTGGTTTGTGTAGTGGCGTTATTAACAGTAGGAGAACTCCCATAACCTTTTAGAACTTTTTTAAAAGAGTTAAAAGTATTTTGCTTCCAAATTCTTACAGTTTTATCCTCACTAGCAGAAGCAATAGTTTGACCATCTGGGCTAAATGCAACACTATAAACTTTACCTTGATGACCTCTTAAGGTTTTAATTAATTTTCCATTGTCTCGCCTCCACAGTTTTACAGTCTTATCCTCACTAGCAGAAGCAATAGTTTGACCATTTGGGCTAAATGCTACGCTAGTTACTTTACCTTGATGTCCTAAAAGCCTGGTTTGGGAATTATCATCTAAATTCAAAATTTGAACTTCGTTACCACTAGCTAATGCTATTATATTTTCGTTTGGACTAAAAGTAGCATCCCAAGAACCCCACTCCCATGTTTTGAGTAATTCTCCGTTACGGTTCCACAATTCTACGACTCCATCTATAGGTTTGAGGGGGCCTAATGAACCTATTCTCCCCCCAGAAACTATGTGTTTACCATCACTATTAAAATCAACACTAATTAATTTATTATTGATTTGTGTATTAATGCTTTTTAATAATTTTCCATCTTTTTGCCATAAGTTTAAAAATCCGTCAAGGCTTACCGAAGCTAATAGCTCACCTTGAGGATCAAATGCAACTCGATAAATTGCCTCATTATGTCCTTTAAGACTTTTAACTAACTTCGTTTCTAAATCCCATATTTTTACGGTTTTATCCTTACTTGCAGAAGCAATAGATCGACCATCTGGGCTAAATGCAACACTTGTGACTAAATTACTATGACCTTCAAAAGTCTGAATAAGTTCGCCTTTAGCTTTCCAATATTGAACTGTATTTCCACTGGCAGTAACTAAAGTAAGTTGGTCATTAATACTATCATTAATATCATAAATAGGTGTTCCATACGAATTATAAGTTCTAATATCAGGAAGACTAAGGGTACGGTTACGGGGTTCAGTACCACTTGGATCAATGGGATTAAAGCGAACACTCCAAACTTCATGATTATGTTGAAGTTTAGCAACTTCTATAAACCCTATACTATCAATGACTTGGCGTAAAGCTGTTAAAGTTTCTATTTTAGTATCTGGAATTATCTCAACTTTAGCTTGTTTTAATTGATTTCCAGCCCGAATAGCTTCTTTTAAAGCTTCTTCTTCTTGATTAGAAGTAAAAAGTTCTTTTGACTTAGCTGCTAAAGCTCTAATTTCAGCATTAGTTTGACGAGTTTGTGCTTGATACCAACCTACTCCCGCAATTCCTGCTAAGATTACAGCAACAATTAAAAAGCCAGTAATTCCCATAATTATGCGTTGAATGGCGCGTTGGCGTTCCTGTTGTTCTCTGTTTCGGAGTTCTAAACTTAATTCAATAAATAGTCGAAGATCACTTAATACTTCTAAAGGACGTTCTTGTAACCAAGTCTCTGCTTCAGTTAATGGCGCTCCTCTTAATAAAGCACCTTCATCTTGATTGGTTGCTTTCCACTGTTTTAATGCTGACTCAGTTCTTTGCCGCCAATTGAGAAAACGACGATTATCTTCTAACCAATGACGTAAACGTTCCCATCCTTCAATCAAAGCTTCATGGACTATTTCTGCGGTAGCTTCACCGTTCTGGGGATGGCGATCGCAATTCACAAGACGAGTTGTTCCTAAATGAGATACTAAATCCCAATTTTCCTCACCAATTTCTGAACGAGTTGCCAAGCGACGAGTTGGTTTTGTTCCTTCTGCCAATCCCACTAAAAATAAGAAAATTCGCTGAACTCTTTCTTTTTCTTCTTCATTTAATTGATTATAAATTATTTCCGCATAACGAGTTAGAGCTTGTTCTGCCCCTCCAATTTCTTCATAAGCAGCATGAGTTAGGATACTATCTTTCTGCTTTTCCCAGAGTTGAGTTAGGGCGAATTCCAATAAAGGTAAATTTCCGGCTGAATCTTTAATAATTTGCTGAGTTAAACCTTTTTCAATCTTTACCCCCATTGTTTGGGCAGGCAAAACAATGGCTCTCTGCTTTTCCTCTGCATTCATAGGGCCGAGAATATGAGTCCCTAGATACTGCAAAGCATCGGTAAATTTTCGATGAGAATAAGCTTGCTCTAAAAAATCTGCTCTAATCGTAATAACAATTCTTAAATTAATTTTTAGATTAACGATTTTTAATAATCTATCAACAAATACATTTTGTTCTTTTCGGTTTTGGCAAAGGCTATATAATTCCTCAAACTGATCAATAATTAATAAGATCGTTTGATCTGGATATTTTTTAAATATCTCATCTAAAATATCTCTTAGTCCATCAGGAAACTTCCATAAATGTTGCGCTAATGTCCGAATTTTAGGAATTCGATCACTTTGACTGAGTTCAGGTTCTAATATCTGAATTAGCGTACCTGCCAAAGCCATTAAAGGACGATCTCCAGGGCGAAATGAGATATCATGCCATTTTCCTAATCGATGCAGTTGAGGAATTAAACCCGCAAAAACGACAGATGATTTACCACTTCCTGAAGCACCTGTAATTACAACTAAAGGCTGTCTTTGAATAGCCTCTACTAACTGGTTTGTAAAATTCTCCCGTCCAAAAAAGAACGGCGCATCTTTAATTTGAAACGTAAATAAGCCTTGATAGGGAGAAAAATCAGGTTCAACAATTCGACCTAAATCTTGCCAAGTTGGAACAGGTACAGATGGGTTTAAGAAAATGGTAGGCAATCCAGTCGCATAGGGATACTTTGACTCTAACTTTTCTAATCGTTGCCGAGCTTCTAGCACAGCCATTAAAACAGATTTTCCCTGTGCATAAGCTGCTAAAAAATGTCTAAGAAATACCTGAGCCACTTCATCAGGTACAGGTTCTCGCATCACAATCACAACAGGAAGTTGCAAATCGGTTAAATCCCGTGCTAAACCTAAACCATCACAGGAATTAAAAATAGCTAATTGTAGTCCCCTAGTTATGGCTTTACTAACAGCATATTTAATTTGCTTTACCGTTAAAACTTCTTGATCATTCAGACAAATAATTCCTTGTTTTTCAGTTTTACTATGCCCTGCAAAAAATAGAATATCCCAGCCTAATTTCCAGAGTTCATCGTTGAAATCTTCAGATTTTGGCTGGGTTAAAAACTCAGAACTAGCATCAGAAATTTGTTGAAGTGATAGAATATCTTTTGTTAAGTTGAGTCCCTGACTTTGACCTAAAATTCCTAAAACTTTAACTTTTGTCCTAGGAATTTTATTTCTTTTCCGCTTTCGGGGATAATAAGAAGATGGGCTAAACGCATGAATTGCATGAGGGTAATCTTCAAAAATTTCCCATAATTCCCAGGGTAGTCGCTGAATTTGCTCCTGATTAGTTTCTATAATAACTCCAATTTTATCATCATAATTTAATTGAGTCCTTAAAGTTTTTTCAATGGGTTCAAATAACTGGCAATTCAGCCAAATATTGATTTCTTTTTTAAGTTTAAATCCCGTTTCTTCAAATTCTTTTTCAGAAAAATTTGTAATATCCGCTTCATCAATTTCCATCCGAAAAGACCATCCTAATCTTTCATAGGAGCCACTATACAATAGCTTCCATCTTCGATACAGTTCTAAAATTTGGGGTGCATCAGGTAAACCTCCAGAGATTTTTACTGTATCCCCTTCAGGCTTCCTAATTTCTAAAGTTACATGAGGAAAACCAGTATTTAAGCTTCCCTGGCCTAAAGTTAAAATAACCCAATTGATCATCATAGCTGTTTGATTTAATATTCAACGGTAAATTCTTCTGTAAAACTCATATCCTCAAAGGTTAGTTGAATTTTAAAATGGTCTCCAGATGAACATTTAAAGCGTTTTAACTGTATATAGCTATCTTGATCTCTGGATTGAACTTGCTGAAGAATTGCATCATTTTCAGCAAGCATCAGTAATTGAAGATTAGCAGGGAGGTAATCTTCACCCTTGGTAGGACAAACTTGAATACGAACTTCTATTTTTTGCTCAGGTTTTGGTATTAAATTGACTAACATTGTAACAGATTGTTTTCCAATCTGGACACCAAAATCATAAACTTTAGCTCGTTTAATTTGTCCTTCTCCTGGTTCAGAAGCAGTTCTTAGAACTGGAGCTAAATTTAAGCTAGAACCATTTAGATGTTCTAAAGTTTCCCAACCTTTAGTAAAAACTCCTTTTAACCAATCGTATAAATTAATAGAAGATTGAACTAAATTTACAGGTTGACTAGCTTCTAAACAATCTAATAAATGCTCAATAGATTGAAATTCACTAAGGCTAATATTTTCTGCTTGTGGAGTTTGAATAAATCCTACTAATGTTCCAGTTTGGAGTGATTCATCAAACCGCACAGCAACATAACCTAAACGATCTTCCCAAACTTCTAAAGGAATATGAACAACTTGAGATTGAGATAGTAAAGAGCGAAATTCTAATTTACCAATATTTTTGATATGGATATCTGCCGTATCCATCAAGGTTTGCATTACAGGGTTGCAACTATCACTGTTATCTAATTCTGTTTCAAACCCTAAATATTCTAAAAAAGATTGACCAATATAGACAGCTAGAGTATTGAGATAAACTTGTTGTGCTTTTTCAGAATTGGGATGTAATTGAGCAAAATGGAGTGCTGATTGATGAGCTTCAGCAGAAATAGGAATTGTAAACTTAAGTTGCAAAGATTGATTTAACATGGTTTTTGTTTTAATAGGGTAAATTAGTTTTGGATATATGAAATAATTTTACTGCGAAATTTACCAATACCTCGATAATAGAAGCTAGAAACTGTACTATGAGATTTAATCCCAAACTGTTCAGCAATATCAGCCCATTTTTCTCGATTTAAGTGTTTAAGAGCAATCACTTTAAAGTTAGCTTCAGGACAACCAGATATATGCTCTTTTTCAAGAATATTTTCAGGATCTTCCTGCAAATATTGAATGACTTGTTCCAGAATAGATTGATTGTCTATTAAAGGGTTAGATTGGTAGGCTTGAAGATCAGGAATATCATTAACAGTGGAAATATTAAATTTATTTCCGATTTTTCCTAAAGAAGTTGCCGAATCTTCAAAATTTGAATCTGATGTTAAAGGTAAAGAAATACATGGTTTCTTCTGATTCATAAGTTGTTGATATGCTTCTTGAAAAAAACGCCTATCTAATTTTACATTTAACCAAGTTCTTACTGTTCCTAATTCTGAATGATATCCTTCTATATTTTTGTCTGGGTAATAAACAAAAATTAATGCTCTTTGAAAGGCTAAAGTAAAAATTTCTGAACACAGATGAGATGGATATTTACTAGAGTAAGGACGGCTAAACTGGTTAGACTGTTTATGAATAACTTCAATCAGTTTTTTGAGAGCTAACCGTCGTTCTTGACTACCTCTGGGATATCCTTGAGCTTGAATCGCTAGTTGTTCTAAATTAGGGTTCATTGTTGACTGGGTAAAAGTAAGAGTTGACAGAACTAGCAAGCCTCTAATGACTACTCAGTATGAAAAAGTCAATTTTACGCAAGCTGGTGTTTTTTTACAAAAGTTAATAGATTTGGGAAAGAGGGATAAAGGCACGCTCTATGAAGATGCGGATGTTGAGCAGGACTGTTCACAACGCAAGCGATAACGAGCTTGAGCCTGCCAAATCTCCAGTTCTGAAGAACGCCAAGCCACTCTCTCTGGTCGTTGGTCATCAGCATCAAACTGTAAACAATTTTTCCAGAGTGTCAAGCTACTTTCTTCCTGACCCAGAGCTTCCTGCACCTGAGCTAAAAGACAATAGGCAGCGGCTCGTTGAGGGTCAAGTTCGATTGCTTTTTGCAAGTGTATTTCAGCTTGAGAATAAGAGTTTTGAACATAGTAAGCCCAACCTAAGTTTTTATGAACTGAAGAAGCGACAGCGTTATCTTGAACTTCTTCTAAAAGTGGTAAAATCAGATGAATAGCTGTATCAATATTTCCTCGTAAAATTTCTAAACGAGCTAAATTACTAATGGCAGCATGACTCCCCCTTTGATTAAATTGAGCCGCTATTTGATAATGATTTCGGGCGTTAGGAATATCCTGAAGTCTTTCATAAGCTGAACCCAAGTTAAAATGGGCAGCGACAAAATCAGGTTGAAACTTTGTTGCCCAAATTAAATAATATTTAGCGGTGGTAAAGTCTCCTTTTAAATACTGTTTATAGCCATATTGATTCAGGTAATTTGCAATTTCTAAAGAGGCAGTTTTTATTGAATCAGAGGCTTCATCCACCTTTGTTGATTCATCAATCATATTAAGGTTTTTCAAGAATTCTAATTTTTCAGAATCTTGGAAGTCTAAACTCCAATTCATTTGATCAATTTGCCCTAAAAATGAATACTCAAGAGATTCTTGGATGATAGGATTAAGAGCTAATCGCTCTTTTCCTGATTCTTGATTGATTTCCAGTAGAGAACGCCTAGATAATGAATTGATAATTGAAATAAAATCTAAGCTTTTATCTCCAAAAAATTTATTCGAGGCTCTCGATAGTAGCATAGGTTTCTGAAAAAGGAATAATCCATAGATCAAGCACATCTCAGGTTGAGTTAATCGGCTTTTTATTGTGGTTATAGTTTTTTTCAAAAAATCTTCAATTGTAGAATAAATAATATTTTGAAGACTTGAGGTTAATAATTTTCCTGAAATCAAGTTTCTGATTTGAGAAGAAATTAGCTGTAAAACAGTTGGATTCCCACCACATAAATTAAAAACTACTGAAATAATTTCAAGATTGTCAGAAGATAATTGTTGCTGATCTAATAAAATTTGTTGTCCTGTATCCAAAGATAGTCCTAATAATTTTAAAGATTGAACTGAAGAATTTTCTTCTGCCATTGTGGTAATTTCGATAGGTTCTTCTTGACTAATCAGGAATAAGCAACTTTGATGCTCTGTCTCTGCAACTCGTTTTAAAAAATCACCATAATTTTCAGATTCACTTTCATAATATCCAGCTAACTGACCCTTTTGCATGATTCCTTGTACATCATCTAAAATAATTAAACAGCGTGTTGTTCTCAAATCTTGAATTAAATTTGTTATTTGTTGGTTTAAATTCCCGTTGTCATTGTTAATGTCAGACTGTTTTGAGATAGAAGCTCGCAAATCAGCTAATAGTTCGTTGAGAGGCGGAGCAGAATTGAGCGAGCGCACAATGACAACTTGAAATTCCTCCCGAACTTGCTGAAAAAGTTGCATTGATAACGCTGTTTTCCCCATCCCCAGCCAACTATAAACGGTCACCAGTCTGCATCGCTGCTCTAAAATCCATCGTCTCAAAGTCGCAAGTTCTTCTGTACGGCCATAAAACGAAGTGGGTGCTTCGTTTAAACTCAGATGTGGAATAGATTGAGTTTCAGTATTAACTCGTTGGTGAGTTTTTGGGATCGAAATAGAGATATCAGATGGGATGAAAACAGACTCTCTCAACAGTTCGGGTTTGTATTGGGCAAAAAGAGCAAAAATATCCGAGCGTTTTGAGCGCCGATCTGTCCCATTGGCATTTAAGCCGAAGTCTTGAGCCACTCTTTCAATATGCTTTCTAACCGTCGTTTCCCCAATATTAAGAGCTTTGGCAATTTCTTCATCGCTACAGCCTGTTAAGACTTGCAGCAAAACCTGCTTTCGACGATTAGGGAGTTGGTTGAAGGTTTGTTCAAACCTAAGTTGATTCATGATTCTGATTTAGCCTCCGATTTCAATAATGTCGCAAAAGTGACTTATAGCCAGCTAGTCGGGGTGGGTTAGTGCAAAAACCGTCCTGCTTTAACCCTAATTTTAAGCTGAATCCCCCTATTAATAATTTTATTGTCACAGCTTGACAGACAAAAATTTATCTGTCACTATGATCTTAGTCGCAAATGCGACTTTATACGACAATTCTCTAAGAGGCGAAAAGACGAATCCGCCTTCCCCAGAGTCCTAAAACTCTGGTTTAAGGGGAATCTGAGCTTTTTTAGGGTTAAACCTTATGGAGCCATAATGTCACAAATCGATCAGAATGTCACAAAAAAGGGGAAATACTTAACCCCATTTCAGCGCAAACAGTTACAAAAAAGTCTGCAAGACCCAAATCTCAATGAGCTATACCGCCAACGTTTACAAATCATGCTGATGGCTGATGAGGGAAAAACCCAAAGCCAGATTTGCAGAGCGTTAAACTGCTCGGCAGCGACTGTGCGCCATTGGACTTTATTTGCCCGAAGTGGAGAGGCCCATCATTGGCAGGAAACTCCCTTAGGACGGCCAAAAGCTGTGACAGAGGAGTATTGTTTGCGACTGCAAGAACTGGTAAGCCAAAGTCCCAGAGACGTGAATGTTCCCAACAAACCCTATCAATACCATCATGCTCGTTGGACAGCCAAACGACTGAGCCAACATTTAACTCAAGAATTTGGAATTGAATTGAGCGATCGCCATATTAATCGACTGCTCAAAAATATGGGACTTTCTACCCGCACTCAAACCACAAAACCTGAAGAATCTGAACTTCAAATTTCCAAAACTGGCATCGTTATCAAAACCTTAGAAGTAGATGCTATCCCAGAGTCACCGCAATTTTGGCAATTTAACGCGATTAAAATTAGTTAACATTATGGTTCAAAATTCTGTTCATATTTCCCATCAGCAGTTAACTGATGTCCTGGGATATCCAATCTCAGAACAAGAATTTTCTCGTTACCTGAAACAAATTGACTATCAACAACTATCCAAAGCCCTTTTATTTTGGGAATTTCAAACAGCATCGCCAGGAATTTATATCCTCTTAGACGGTAAAGTTCGCTTAATTGATCACCAAAAAGATCAAATTAAAGCTTTAAATGTGGGTGAGTGTTTTGGAGAATGTAGCTTATTTCCTGAAGCCTCTTTTCAATCCTACAGCGCTCGCTGCTCTTCTCACACCCAACTGGCTTATCTTCCAGGTTCGCTGTTATTGACTCTATTTCATCAATATCCTCAAATTCGTGACTTTTTGTATCAAAAGGCAATTTCTTTCGATATATTGTTTGGCTCTAATTACTCTGAAGTTAACTCAAAAACACCAGAAACAATAGAAATAAATGCCCCCAATATTGATGCTGAAACCCAAAGTCGTACAGTAAAAAAACGCTCCTCTGAACAAACTCGAATTCATCAAGCTGATTTTCCCAGTCCAACTCAAAAAGTCAAACATTGGTTTCAGCGCGTTATCCGGCGTTATCCATTTTACGCTCAACAAAGTGCTTCAGACTGTGGCGCAACTTGCTTAGTAATGATTGGAAAATATTGGGGAAAAAACTTTAGTTTGAACCGTTTGCGCGATATCTGCAATGTTGATCGTAATGGTGCCTCCCTCCGAGGACTAAGAACCGCCGCCGAAACTATTGGTTTTTCTACCCGTGCAGTTCGAGCTAGTCTTGATCAATTAACAAAGCAATCGCTTCCAGCAATTGTTCATTGGGAAGGACGTCATTACATTGTTGTTTATGAAATTACCCGTAAACAAGTCATTGTCTGTGACCCTGCTATTGGTCAACTTACCCTGAGCTACTCTGAATTTAAAGCCGGATGGACAGGTTATACTTTATTGTTAACACCAACGGCTCTGCTTCAAGAAACCGAAACAGAAAATACTCCTTTCTGGCAATTTTTTGAGTTAATTAAACCTCATAGGCTAGTCATATTTGAGGTTTTTATTGCTTCTTTGTTTATCCAAATTTTTGGGCTAATTACTCCAGTCTTTACCCAATTAATCTTAGATCGAGTAATTGTTCAACGTAGCACCTTAAGTTTAACTGCTATTGGGTTAGGAATGCTATTTTTTGGGCTCTTTCGGGTGGCTCTAACGGGACTGAGACAGTATTTATTGGATCATACAGCCCAGCGAGTTAACTTGGCTCTAATTGTTGGGTTTATCCAACATACATTCCGCTTACCGCTCTCATTCTTTGAGTCTCGCTATGTGGGAGATATTCTATCGAGAGTGCAAGAAAATGATAAAATTCAGCGTTTTTTAACGGGAGAATCTTTATCAATTCTACTAGATTTACTCACGGTTTTTGTTTATGTAGCACTCATGTTCCGGTATAGCTGGAAAATGGCTCTTTTAACCTTACTAATTGTTCCTCCTTTTGTTTTATTAGCCTTGATAGCAACTCCATTTTTACGGCGAATTTCACGAGAGGTTTTTAAAAGTTCTAATATAGAAACCAGCTACTTAATCGAAGCTATCACAGGAATTCGGACAATTAAATCGATTGCCATTGAACAAACGGTTCGTTGGCGATGGGAAGATAAGTTATATCAGTCCGTCAAAAAAATGTTTTCTGGGCAGATTATTGGCAACAGACTTCAGATTTTTAGTTCAACGATTGAGTCTTTACTGACCACAGGTTTACTTTGGTTTGGAGCAAACTTAGTAATTAAAGGCGAACTGCAAATTGGTCAATTAGTTGCCTTTAATATGTTATTAGGTTCTGTGATTAATCCTTTTCAACGTTTAACTGTACTTTGGAATCAATTTCAGGAAGTGACAATTGCTGCTGAACGTTTAAATGATGTATTAGATACTGCTCCTGAAGAAGATTTTTATCATAAAACTCGCCAAAACTTACCCCCCTTAGAAGGATATATCCGCTTTGAAAATGTCACCTTTCGGTATCATCCTGAAAGCGAAATGAATGTTTTAGAAAATCTCAGCTTTGAAATAAAACCAGGTCAAACTGTTGCATTAGTCGGGGGCAGTGGGTCAGGAAAAACAACAATTTCTAAGCTAGTGTTGGGATTATATCTTCCTACAGATGGAGCAGTGTTTATTGATGGGCAAGATCTCACCAAAATATCCCTTTCTTCCCTGCGATCGCAAGTTGGAGTCGTTGATCAAGATACATTTTTGTTTGGGGATACAATTCGAGAAAATATTAGCATAGGTCATCCCTCAGCCGACTTAGACAACATTATTGAAGCCGCTAAACAAGCGGGAGCCCATGAGTTTATTCAAAAACTGCCAATGGGATATGAAACTCAAATTGGGGAAGGGGGAGGAATGCTATCAGGAGGACAAAAACAACGGTTAGCAATCGCCCGTGCGTTATTAGGAAATCCTCGGTTATTAGTCTTAGATGAAGCCACCAGTCATCTTGACTCAGAATCAGAACGTATTATTCAGAATAATTTTCAAACTATTCTCAAGAATAAAACTACTCTGATTATTGCTCATCGACTTTCCACGATTCGGCGAGCCGATTTAATTTTGGTATTAGAGCGAGGTATTGTTATTGAACAAGGAACGCATTATGAATTAATGTCTAAACGAGGTCGTTACTATTATCTTAATCAACAACAATTAGAATCCACTGAATAGATTTGAATTTATAAGTTGACTCATGATTCAGTTTTAACTTTCAATTTTGTTAGAATAATAGAGGATAATTATGCCCAATTTATTATCTCAATCATCAGCTATTTTAGAGACTGATCAATTATTAGATTCTGTCATAGAGGAGGATAAAAAGAAATCTGACTGGTCTCATTCCACTCAAGAAATTATTGATAGCTTACCTCAAGTTTGGACAAGAGGATTACTCTACTTTTTCTTATTTTTCGCAAGCATTATTTTACCTTGGTCAATGCTTTCTAAACTCGATGAAACGGGAACATCAAGAGGACGTTTAGAACCTCAACAGGGAACATTTAAACTAGAATCTCAAGTGGCTGGAAAAATTACAGCTATTTCTGTAAAAGAAGGAGATGCTGTCAAAGCTGGACAAATATTAGTGGAACTTGAAACAGATTTAGTTCGCTCAGAAATGCAAGAACTTCGGAGTCGCTTAGAAGGTTCAAAAAATCGCTTAACACAACTTGAATTAGTAAAAAATCAATTAGAATTAGAATTAACAACTCAAATCCGAAGCAATCAAGATAAAGAATCTGAGAAATTAAATCAAGTTAGTCAAGCAGAACAGCATTTTAATAGTCTGAAACAAGCTTTTAGTTTACAAGAGTCCGAAAAGCAGGCTCAAGTCAATCAAGCTCAACAAAATTTGGATAGTTTGAAAAGAAATTTTGCTGTGCAGGAGCAGGAAAAAATCGCTCAAATTAACCAAGTTATTCCTGTTATTAAATCAAAAAAAGCTGCTTATCAGGAAGCACAAATTAACCTTGAAGAAGCTCAAATTAAAGTTAAAGAACATAAAGAAGCTTGTGAACTAGGTTCAATTTCGCGGAATCAATGTGATGATGAGAATAAAGCTGTTAAAGTTTATGAACAACGTCTACAGCAAGCTGAATTTGAAATCACTCAAACTGAATCTCAATTAAAAGAAAATCAAGAAAACTATCAGCGAATTATGAATCAAAATCAAGCTGAAATTAATCAAGCCGAATTGAGATTAAAAGAACAACAAAGCAACGCTGAAAAAACTATCCAACAAATTCAATCTGATATTCAACAATCTAAACTTCGTTTCCAAGAGCAACAGAAAAATCATCGCAGTTTATTGGGTTCAGGAGATTTAGCCTTAATCTCTATCAAAAAACAGATTGAGGAATTAGAGTCTCAATTAACTACAATTCGGTCAGAAATTAATCAAACCCAAAAACAGATACAATCTCAAGAGATTCAATTAAATCAAAGAGTAATTAAGGCTACAAAAACAGGTAAAATATTCAACTTGACGAGCAAGAGTATTGGTTCTTTTTTTCAACCTGGAGAACTGATTACAGAAGTTGTTCAGAATCAATCCCGTCTAATTTTTAAAGCTCAAATTCTGACTTCCGAATCTGGCTTTTTAAAAATAGGGCAAAAAGTAAAAATCAAATTCGATTCTTATCCAGTTCAAGATTATGGTGTCATTGAAGGAACATTAATTAAAAAATCTCCCAACTCTAAAGTGACAGAAACAACACAAGGTCAAATTTATACATTTGATCTAGAAATTAGTTTAGATCAAAATTGTATTAATGTCGAACAAGGATGCGAACCTTTAAAACTCGGTGAGACTGGACAAGCTGAAATAATTATCCGTCAGCGTCGCTTGATTGATTATATCATCGATCCCTTTAAGAAGTTACAAAAAGAAGGGCTTCAATTTTAGATTAGTAGTTCTTCCTAAATTAGCAGTTTTTTTACTTATTATCGTTCACTTTTTACTTGATTTACTCGGAGCTTACCTATGTCACAATCCATCCAAATCACACCAGAAGATATTCTTCATCAAGCTAAAATTTCTTATCAACTGCCTATCTTAATTGAAGGAATCTTGGCAAGAAAAATTATTATTTCAACTGCCACAGAAGCAGGAATTACAGTGGAACCTGAAGAATTACAAAAAGCGGCGGATAACTTCCGTCTCTTGAATAAACTTATTACTGTTGAAGACACCTTAAACTGGTTAGAAAAATACAATTTATTAGTTGATGACTTTCAAGAAGGAATTTACATCAATTTGCTTTCAGGTAAGTTAGCAGAACATTTGTTTGGCAACCAAGTTGAACCCTGGTTCTATGAACATCAGCTAGATTATGGAGGGGCAGCAATTTATGAAGTAATTTTAGATGATGAAGATTTAGCAATGGAACTTTTCTATGAACTCCAAGACGGTGAAACCAGTTTTTTTGAAATCGCCCAAGAGTATATTGAAGATAAAGAGTTAAGGAGAATAGGGGGATATCGAGGAATATTGCAGCGTCAACAAATGAAGCCAGAAATTTCAGCTAAGGTTTTTGTAGCTACTCCTCCACAGGTTCTTAAACCGATTATCACCTCTAAGGGTGTTCATTTAATTCGAGTTGAAGAATTAAATGAACCAGAGTTAACAAATAAGTTACGGTTTCAAATTTTTTCAGATTTGTTTACAGAATGGTTAAAAAAACAGGTAGACGTAGCGAAGGTTGCTATCACAGATTAGTATAATAATTTTTTTTATGCTAAAAAGCCCTCTGTTTAAGAGGGCTAGTTTTTTAGACTTAAAAACTGAACGCGAAAATCATAGCTTCAGCCTAAGTTTCCGAAGTATTGGTGGATATTAACCCCAAGCAAAACCGTATTTTTTACTTCCCCATACAACGTAAAAATAGCCTAAACCTAGAAGATCAGTCATTTCCTCATTACTCAATTCATTGAGAAAGCTCTCAGAATCATTGGACAATTCAGAAGCAACAGAGCTAAGATTAGCAATTTGGATAGTAGCCATTAACTTTATCTCCAACTAATTAAACATTTTTAGAATCTTTGAATTTTGTTCTTTGATTCTGTTAACAATATAAGAGGTATTTAAAAAAAAATCAATACTAATTGTTTTGTTTAAAAGACATAAAATTATCAAATAGTAGCTTGAATTGAATAAGATCAAGCTACTTATATCTTATTTATTGGCTTTAACCCATAATATTCAATCAAAATAGATACATTAATATATCTATTTTGTCTTGATTATTCAATAATGATTTTAGAGCAGATCAATGAACTCCAACAAAAAATAGAAAGACTGAATCAGACCTTCTTAAACCTGATTGATGAACCTTTTGAACAACATCAACTTTGGCGACAAACCTATGATGAATTTCAATACCGAGATTGGGCAAGGCTTTGGGGAGCGAGTTTCGGGGTGAAGTGAGCAGTCGAACAGAAACTTACGCTAAGGAATTAATGGAAAGCGTTACTCCCGTTTGGGTTTATAATCGGGATGGTGTTGAAATCATCTCAATTAAGATATGGCAGTTACAGGGAAGCTGGAATTAACCCTTAAA
>Ga0209229_10000428_pt1 | contig 17084 bp, 10 predicted proteins | sample SanBayMetagenome_FD_187466 | JGI IMG/M metagenome (GOLD analysis project Ga0209229, IMG submission 187466) | Freshwater and sediment microbial communities from dead zone in Sandusky Bay, Ohio, USA (SPAdes) (version 2) | ecosystem: Environmental > Aquatic > Freshwater > Lentic > Sediment... | reverse complement strand
TTTCTCCTCGGAACTGAAACTCCAGTTTGCCAACCGCGCGGCCGTCCAACTGCTGAACCTCGGTACCCGAATCCAAGACAACATCCCCCTGATCGAACTTATAAGACAACCCAAACTCCTCGAATTGGTACAAGACGTCCAGTCTCGCAAACAATCGCTCGACTGCGAACTCGATGCGACCGATGCAGCCGATCAATCGGTCTGGCTGAGAATCCGAGGCTACTGCATCAGCTCCGATACCAAACCAGTCGCTACCCGCTCGAGTCCACTACGCAAAAAAAACGATTCCTCCGAAACCGTCTCCCCACCGACAGCCACGGTCCTTTTAGTCATCAGCGACGAAACAAGAGTCAAACAACTAGAGAACTATCGCAAGGACTTCACAGCAAACGTATCGCACGAACTCAAAACCCCCCTCTCGGCGATCAAAGGCTACGCCGAAACACTCCTTATGGGCGCATTAGACGATCCCGATGCGCGATACCGCTTCGTGACCAGCATCGGAGAACAAGCCAACAAACTCGAACAATTGATCCGAGGTGTGATGCAACTGAGCCGTATTCAGTCCATGCCCGAGAAACTCTCTCTGAACCCTCTCCCACTGGCCGAACTCGTCGGCTCGGTCGTCTGCGAACACCAAACCGTCGCCGACGCCAACGAAATCACCCTCGACAACCAACTCGCAAACGCACCCGATCCAACCCATTTCATCGTCCTTGCCGAGTTCGATGCCCTACGGACCATCCTCGGAAACCTCCTGAGCAACGCGATTCGCTACTCCAAATGTGGAGGACAAGTCACCCTCAAGGCCGAATCGAACAAAGATCGCATCGAACTGCTTGTCATCGACCAAGGGATCGGAATTCCTGCTCAGGATCTCGACCGTATCTTCGAACGGTTCTACACGGTCGACAAAGCCCGTTCGCGAGAATCGGGGGGGACGGGTCTCGGACTAGCCATCGTCAAACACCTGACGATGGCCATCGGTGGAAACATCCAAGTCCAAAGCGAATTGGGCGTCGGAACCACCTTTCGGCTTTCTCTCCAACGCCCAATTTCTGTTCCACTCTAAACTCTTGAAACATCCGTCCTAACGGCGCAAACCGCGGCGGCGATTGCGATCCTCAAGCACGTCCAACCAATCCGACGCGCTGAGCGAATCAGGTGAACCTCCCGAAAAGAATCGGTTCGCTCCTGTCCCGTCATCGTCTAGGATCGTTCCTATCCCTTGCGAATCGGAAATCACCGCACCGAGTGCACTCGATAGATTCACGAAGAAGGTCTCGTTGGCTTCAACGGTCGTATCGTTGCGAACGTTCACCGAAAATGTTCTAGTCGTCTGGCCAGGTGAGAAACTCAAGGTCCCGCTGGTGGCCGTGTAATCGGCAGACTTACCGGCCCTAGCTGTCCCGTTGGCAGTCGCAAAGCGTACCGAAACACTCGAGGTGCTAGGAGCATTGAGGCTAACGGTAAAGACAAATGTACCCGCACTCTCCGCAGCGCTGACATTGTCGATCGACAGCTGCACCGAATCGTCGTTGGTAATCGTGCCGGTCGCCCGACCCGTCAACAGTTGCACCGATCCGTTGCTCGGGCTCCCAAGGTCCACAAAGAAAGTCTCATGGGCTTCGATCGTCGTGTCGCCAGCGATCTCGACGCTGATGGTCTTGCTGGTCTCTCCCGGAGCAAAAGAAAGCGAACTCGATACTGCGGTGTAATCCGATCCGGCACTAGCCGTACCATTGCTCGTCGCATAAGCGACGCTGAAGGCCTCGGTCGCCGGGGCGCTAAGGCTCACTGCGAACGACAGCAAGCTCGTACCGCTGTTACCCTCAAGCCGACTTGCGTTGGCTATGGTTAGTTTGGGAACCGGTTTGTAGTTGATCGCATCGAGGACACTCAAACGCCCTCCAGTCACCGTCTTCCCAGCCAAGCTCGTTGTCGGTACTGCACTCGACAAGATCGCGTCTCGGATGCTCGCCGCCGAAGCACCAGGCTTGGCCGCTGCAAGCACAGCCACCGCACCCGTCACATGCGGAGTCGCCATCGAGGTTCCACTATAAGTCCCATACGTGTTCCCTGGTAGCGTCGAAAGGATACTCGACCCAGGTGCACCGATGTCGACTTGTGTCGCTCCGTAGTTCGAGAAACTCGACAGACCGCCAGTCGAGGTCGTCGAAGCCACCGCAATGACCGATTCATAGCTCGCTGCCGGAGTACCGCTGACACCGATCAACGTCGAGTAATTCGAGGGATAGTTCGCGGAAGCGTCGTTATTCAAACTGCTGTTACCGGCTGCGGCCACAAACAAGATCCCCGCGTTGGCCGCTCGGATGATCGCCGCATGCAGAGCCGTCGAATACCCTCCACCTCCCCACGAGTTGTTCATCGCGACAATGTTGACTCCTTGTTTGACCTTCAACGTTGTCAAATAATCGATCGCTTGAATCGCCGCTGTGACGCTCCCACCCGTCGGCCCTAGGAACTTCGCCGAGATCATTTTGACATCCCAACTCACCCCCGCCACGCCGATGCCGTTGCCTCCCACTGCACCGATCGTCCCGGCGACGTGAGTCCCGTGCGTGTCCCCACTACCACCATCGTAAACCGTATTGTCGTTGTTGAAAAAGTCCCAACCGTTGACGTCATCGATCCGACCGTTGCCGTCGTTATCGATCCCATCGTTGGCCACCTCCCCTGGATTGACCCAAATGTTCTGCTGCAAGTCCGGATGGCTCACATCGATCCCCTCGTCGATCACCGCCACGACCACTTGGCTCGATCCGATATACCCATTACCCCAAGCCTCCTCGGCTCCAGAGCCAAAGGTGTTGGTCGTTCCCGAACCGCCAAAGGCTGTCGGCGAGTCGTTGCTATAAGTACCCCAAAGCTGGCCACTGGTGTAAGAAGGATCGTTGCTGACTGCAGCCTTCTTCAGAATCCAATTCGGTTCAGCGCTCAAAACGCCTGGCAACTTCTGATACTCCTGAGCCATCGCCATGACGTCTTTGCCCGCCGGAACGCGCAGACGAGCTACCATCGCAGAATCCCGCCCCACAGGATCGATCTCTTGAAGAACCTCGACCCCACGCTGCTGGTTCGTCGCCATCAACCCTGGTGCCAATCCCGCTTCGTACTGAATGACCAACTCACCGGCCATAAAATCTCCGGCCATGAAATCCGCTGCCATCAAACTGCGAATCTCCAAATTCTCCATTACGAGCCTTCGTAAGGAACTTTTTACAATCTTGAATCGTCTCATCGTGGGATACTCCAGTCTCATTTTCTAACTAGACACTCATGCGTCTTAGGGTAGGGGCAACGACCAAAACGGTCGCAGGATCTTCGTTTCGCAAGCTTCCTAAGCCAACAAGCTCAAAAGCTGTCCAACGCAAATCAACTCAATAAAGAAATCTTACGCAAATGCCATGCCAGCCGATAGGGACCGTTTGGCAGATACCAGCCGATGAAAACCACCGGCTCGGTCAGACAGACTAATGCCAGACAGACTAATGCCAGATCGCCTAAGGTAAGAAAGCCTAAAGTCAGATCGCGCAAGCTTCAGCGATCGCATCGCACACGATGTCCATCGAGGTACTGCTCAAGCCGGCCACATTGATCCGGCCTGTGCCGACAATGTAAATCCCTTTTTCCTTCTTGAGCCAATCGGCCTGCATTGGATTCAATCCTGTGTACGAAAACATCCCCTTCTGAGCCGCCAAGAACCCAAAGTCCTTGCCTCGCGATTCCATCCCCTGAATCAAGGCACTTCGCATCGTGTGGATCCGACTCCGCATCTGATCGACCTCCGTCCTCCATCGCGCCGATAACTCCGAGTCGGACAACACCTTCGCGACGATCGCCTCGCCATGCCTAGGCGGATTGCTGTAGTTGCATCGGATCGCCAATCGCATCTGGCTGAGCACCGACTCGGTCGACTTGGCCGATTCGCTGATCATCATCAACGCTCCGACTCGCTCCGAGTACAACCCAAAATTCTTGGAGAACGATGCGCATACCACCAACTCCGGATGGTCTTCCAGAAGAATCGACAAAGGCTTGGCATCCTCCATCAACCCATCTCCAAAACCTTGATAAGCAAAATCCAGGAACGGTAACATCCGCTTCTTGGCCAACAACTCCGAGATCTGCTTCCACTCCTGATGCGTTGGGTCTATCCCCGTAGGATTGTGGCAACAGGCATGCAGACAAACGATGTCACCTGCCCGACCGTCCTGCTGGATCTGGCCAAGCATCCCTTCAAAGTCCAATCCGGTCTTGGCCGCATTGAGGTAACAGTAACTGTGCGTCTCAAATCCCGCCGCTTGGAACACCGCCGCATGGTTTGCCCAAGTAGGATTGCTGATCCAAAAACGTCCGTGAGGTGCAACACTCGCTAAGGTATCTGCTCCGGCCCTTAAGGCTCCGGTTCCCCCAGGGGTATGGGCCGTTGCCACTCGCCCAAACTCAAAGCCCTCCCCCAATACCAATCGATTCACTTGATCGATGTAGTCTTTGCCACCCTCGATCGGCAAGTAACCCTTGCTCTTTTGCTCCTGAAATATCTTCCCTTCGGCTAACTTGACACTCTCCAAAATCGGAGTCCGTCCAGCGTCGTCCTTGTAGACCCCCACGGTCAAATTCAGTTTCCCACTTCGTGGGTCTTTTTCAAAGGCCGAATTCAAACCGAGAATCGCATCGGGTGGCGCCAACGAAAAATGCTCAAACATCATTCCTACCCAGGAAAGGGTTCCAAAATGAAACGAAACCAAAAAACACTGCAAACGCCCCTACGAGCACTCGCCTTGTCTGAAAGTAACCCATAATCCACTTTTTCGGGAGGTCAGAATACCCCTTTTGCAAACTCCCATTTCCCATTTTCCGACGCGTTTGTCGGCTCACCCGGCACTGGCTCACCCGGCACTGGCTCACCCGGAGGCACCAGCACTTTGGACTCCACCAAAAAACGCAACGCGGCCTGGATGTCAAAGTCGATAGGACCCAGACCCAACTCGGCCAACAATTCCTCACATGCCCGATCGAGCGTATCGACCGCCTCGAGCGACCGCATGGGCAGTCCCCGATTCTGCCGAGTCCTAAGCACCACGATCAAAACCATCGCCTGACTGAGCCACTGCTGCTCGGCTTCGTCTTTGAGCCTAAGCAATACCCCTTTGTTGTTTGACAACGTCTGGAAATACAGACTCTGGGCGACATTGAGCAACTGCCGATTCCGAGCGTGGCGATACGAGAAAAACAACTTCACCGAATACAACACCCCAGCGATCGCGATGGCGATGTACATCCAAATCGCTCGGAAGATCTCGACGGCCCCGAGCAAGGCCAAGAGCCACATGCTGCGCATCAACCGCGTGACGGTCATCGAAAACCCCCACAGCGTCGGGATTCCGATCTTCCCCTGATCGAGCCATGATATCTTCACCGAGCCTGGCAAGAGCATGTCGACATCCGCATGCGGTATGTTCTTGAACATCCTCAAGTGCAATTGCCCATTCCCCTCAGACCGCTCAAAGATCACTACCAGTTGCCGATAAATCGGCACGGACGAATCGACCTTGCGAAACAAACGATACCATCGCCTCGCTTGACGCACCCCTAGGCCATCACCTCGCGCATAGACCCGCAACCGCTTGTAGTCGGAAAAACGAATCCTCAGCTTGGCTCCCCAAGCCGTCGCGGTCCGTAACGCTTGATAGATCTCACTGGGGGTCAAACGCCGATAATTGGCATGCTCGAGCAACTCCTGACTCGATTCGACCAACTCCTTGATCGAAACCCGAGACGACAACCCAGGCAACCTCGATTCAAAAGAACTTTCGAGCTTCTCTCGATCCGGATCGACAAAGGTATAGCCCTCGATCAACCCCCCAAAGCGATCGTGCACTCGCTGATGAATCCGCCTCGCTAAATGCTCTTTGCACCTGTGTAAGAACTCACAAGCCTCTCGATCAGCTCCCTCCCAATGCTCCAATGCAAATTGAAATTCGTTGGGATGGACCGGAATGTAAGACTCCAGTTCAACTGGCATCAATGTGCAAACTGCGTTTGCGACGCTCTTTGCGCCGGACATCGTCGATCATCCCACTGACTCGCTCGACCTGATCGATCCCAGCCAACAGCAAACTCGGGTGCGATCGATCCTTGCTCTGCAACTGGATCTTGCCGACTCCCAATGTCCGTTGAATGATCCCTTGCACATAAGACACATCGTCGATGTCGATCACATCGATGCGATCGACCGTGCGAACCAAGATCCCTCGCGAGTGGATGAACCGCTGGGTCGTCAGCTCATAATGGACACTCAATCGGCGGTACAAAAAAGTCGCTACGCCTAAGAACCAGGTCCCAATTAGTGCCCCTAGGACGATCCACCAAACACTCGTCTCAAGTGGCGGAACAATCTTCAAGATCGGCAAAACGATCATCGCAGCGATCACCGCTAAAGTCACCGCAGCCAAAATCAACCATGTCCCATACATGGCTTTCGCCGAATACCCCCCCTCCCATAACTTATTCTCGGGCTCCTGGGACAACCCTACTCTTGGCTGAAATTCCGATTGCAGCGAATTGGGATCTCCAGCGGGTTCTTTTGGCTGAGATTGGCTCATGGATCGACGGCTCTACAGTAAGAAACTCGGTCATGTGAAAAAACTCACACGCTCCTAGGCTCAAATTCAGTGAACCCTGGGCGCAGTATCTCCCCTAATCATAACACAAATTCCACCGAAACTAGGCTCCACCAGCAGACTTGACCACAGACCCGCCCCTCAACTCGGTCTAAAGCCCACTTTCCTGCGATCAATGCTCGCGAGCCATCTTGAGGAACAACTCGTAACGGGCCTTCATCTCCACAAGGCTATCCCCCCCAAACTTGTCGACCAAAGCCGTGGCGATCTCAAAAGCCACCACATGCTCGACGATGATCGCTGCGGCGGAAATCGCACACACATCGCTCCGCTCATAGTTCGCGCGGTGCGGCTGCTTGTCCTCCATCCGGATCGAATCGAGCGGCTTCCGCAACGTGCTGATCGGCTTCTTGGCCGCCCTGAGCACCAATGCCTGCCCGTTGGTCATGCCACCCTCGAGCCCCCCAGCGTTGTTCGTCGGTCGCACATATCCCAAATGGGGCAAATGCGCAAGACTTGGGTCGTGATGGATCGGGTCGTGCACCTGCGAACCGCGCTTGCGCGCCGCCTCAAATCCCATCCCTATCTCTACACCCTTGATCGCCTGAACGGCCATGACCGCCTGAGCTAACCTCCCATCCAACTTGCGATCCCACTGGGCATGGGTTCCAAGCCCAAAGGGCAATCCCTCGACCCGCACCTCGACAACTCCCCCAAGCGTGTCCCCCTCCTGCGCCATCTGATCGATGTAAGCCTCCGCTTCCGGATCGCTCTGAGGCCGAACCGAATAGATCGAACTCTGATCCCGTAGCGCCCGCAACTCCCCTATCGATAACCCCTCGGTCCCTTGGGTCCCTAGCTGCATCTGACCTAGCTCGACGACATAGCTGACGGTCTGTATCCCAAACTCGCGCAGCAATAACCGAGCCAACGCACCGGCCGCAACCCTGGCTGCTGTCTCTCGCGCACTGGATCGCTCCAACACTCCCCGGATCGAACCGAGGTACTTGATCGCTCCCGTCAAATCCGCATGACCGGGTCGGGGCCGCTCTAGCTCCTTGAGACGCTCAAGCTTGTAGTCGTTGTTGACGATCTGCAACGCGATGGGGGATCCCAACGTTACCGATTGCCATACCCCCGAAAGAATGTTGACCGTGTCTTGCTCGAGCTTCTGTCGCCCACCCCGACCGTAACCACCCTGCCGCAATCGCAACTCGTGATTGATGAACGATTCGTCAATCGTCAATCCCGCCGGGAATCCATCCACCAACGCCAAGAGCGATTTACCATGCGACTCGCCCGCCGTCGAATACTTAAGCATTAGCGTGTGACTCCCCCTTCGAGCCAGCGATCAAAACATACAAACTCGGTACGACAAACAATGTAAAGAGTGTACCGATAGCCATCCCAGCGACCAAAACAATCCCGATGCTATTTCGAGCTTCAGCACCCGGACCGGTCACAAAAACCAAAGGCAAATGGCCAAAAACTGTCGCTGCACTGGTCATCAATACGGGTCGCAACCGAGTCTTCGATGCCTCGATCACCGCGTTCCACTTGCTCAAACCCTGTTCCTGAAGATGGTTGGCAAACTCGACAATCAAAATCCCATTCTTGGCAACCAAACCCACCAGCGTGATCAATCCGACCTGCGAGTAAATATTCACCGTCGTGAGCCCCAAAAACGTCAAAAGCAGTGCTCCTGATATCGCCAAGGGTACCGAACCGAAAAGCACAATCAACGGATCGCGAAAAGATTGGAACTGGGCCGCTAACACCAAATAGATCAACGCCAAAGCGATCCCTAGCGTCACGGTCAGCGACGAACCCTCTTTGCGTATCTGACGCGATTCCCCCGCGTAGTCCATCGTCGCTGTCGGTCCGACGACCTCCTGCACAATCTGCTCGATCTTGCTCAAACCCGCCTCCTTGGTCAGTCCCGGTACCCCCGGTATTACCGCCGCTTGGATCTGAATCGCACTTTGCTGCTGAAATCGACTCAGTACCCTCGGAGCCGTCTTGGGCAAGATCGTCGCAAAAGTAGATACGGGTATCAACTGACCCGAAGGTGTCCGGATCTTCAAGTCCATCAACGACGAAGCCGACTGGCGATCCTCCTCGGCCAACTGCGGTATGACCTGATAAGACCGATTGAAATAATTGAAGCGATTGACATAGCCCCCTCCGAGCAACACCCCTAGTTCCCCGGCTATCGATGCCAAGTCGAGTTTCAAGTCGGCTACCTTCTCCCGATCGACCACCACCTGGGCTTGCGGTAAGTCGACTTTCAAATCGGTGTCGACGAATAAAAACATACCGCTCGCGTTGGCCTCCGCAAGAATCTGCTCGGAGAGCAAAGTCAACTGCTCGACCGGTAAATCGCTCTTGAGAATCAACTCGACGTCAAAGCTGCCTGCGCCCGGAAGGGGTGGGACAAGCACCGGAAAAGGCTGTAGCCCCGGTATCTGCGAGGCGATCCCAAACGCTTGGGGTACCATCGCTGCGGTACTCCTCAAATGCTCTTGCTCGCGCTCGTGCCAACTCTTGGTGATGATCCCGCCAAATCCTGAATTCGATCCGACCAATGCCCACATGTAATCGGTCTCGGGCATGACCGCAAATTTATCCGCCAGCACCTTGGCCCATCCAACCGAACTCTTCAACGAGGAATCCGGAGATGCCTTGAGCATCACCGCGATGGCTCCCTGGTCCTCCACCGGCGCAAGCTCCTTGGAACTCAGGATGTAAAAAGGTACAGCGGCACACGCCAACAACAAAGTCGCAAAGGCGATCGACCAGCGGACTGCCAACGCTCCCTCGAGCATTCGGCCATAGAGACTCTGCACCCCATCGAACAGCCGATTGACCCCACGCGTCAAAATCCCCTCTTTACCGCTGGCCGAGAGCATCTGGGCACTCATGATCGGAGATAAAGTCACAGCCACGACTCCAGATAGCAAAACCGCTGCGGCAAGCGTAAATGCGAACTCCCTAAAGAGCATCCCAGTCAATCCACCCTGGAAACCGATCGGTGCATAGACCACCGCCAGTGTGATGGTCATCGCGATGATCGGACCGAACAGTTCCCTGGCTCCCAAAAGCGCTGCGTCGATTTTTGTCATCCCCTCGCGAATGTGACGCTGCACATTCTCAACCACCACAATCGCATCGTCGACGACCAATCCCACCGACAGCACGATCGCCAAGAGGGTCAAAAGATTCAGCGAGAACCCCATCAAGTACATCAAGATCGTCGCGCCGATGAGCGACACCGGCATCGCGATCAACGGGACAATCGCTGTGCGTATCGAACCCATGAACAGAAACACCACTACCCCTACGATCGCGATGGTTTCCAAGAGTGTCTTGGATATCTCCGACAACGCATCTCGCATGAATCGCGTGGCATCGTAAGCCAGATTCATTTCCATGTGCTGTGGGAGCGTCGGCTTGAGCTTCGCCATCGCTTCGTTGAGTCGGTCCGCTACTTCGATCTCGTTGGTGCCCGGCAATGGCCACACCGATACATACACGGCTTCCTTGCCCCGGTACATGGCAACCATTCCCGCCTCTTCCGAACCGAACTCGACCGTAGCGACATCCCCCAATCGAATGACCGCTCCGTCTTTCTGCAAGACAATCAAGTCCCGAAACTCGTCGGTGGTCTTCAAATCGGTGTCCGTAAGCAAATCGACCTGCACCGAATCGTTCTTGACCCTCCCGATGGCCGCCAGATAGTTGTTGCGTCGCAGTGCTCCGAACACATCGCCCGGGGTCAGGTTCATCTCCGAAAGCTTGTTCGGCGAAATCCATATCCGCATCGCAGGAGTCCGTCCTCCCTCAACGCCTACCCGCTGGACCCCCGATATGGTCGTCAACTGCGGCTGGATCGTGCGAGTCAGGTAATCGGTAAGCTGGGGAACATCCCACTGACTCGATGTGAAACTCAAGTAAAAGGACGCATAAGGTCGATCCGCACGCTGGATTTCTACAACGCTCGGCTCGGCCTCGGCTGGCAACTCACGCCGCACCTGCTGCAACCGCGTATTGACCTCCGCGAGCCCCTGGGTCGCATTGTGATTGAGCTTGAGTCGGATCGTGATCTGACTCGATCCGGCAACACTCTTGGACTCGATGTAGTCGACCCCGCCGATCGAAGAAACCGCCTTCTCGATCGGTGTGGTCAAAAACCCGCGAATCGTCTCGGCGCTGGCGCCGATGTAAACCGTCGTGATGACGATCGATGTGCTTTCAAGCTTCGGGAACTGCTGCACCGGCAACGATTGCACCGCTCGCATCCCCAAGAGCACAATCATCAAGTTCACGACGATCGCTAGTACCGGGTAGCGAATGAAGATATCGGTGATGGATTTCATCGTGGTGCCTGAGGCCTGTTCCATATTAAGGTGCTGCCTTCGTCAATTCCGATGGGACGACCCAGGTCCCATCGTAGATTTTGAAGGATCCATCAGCGATGATCTGCTCGTTGGGTTCGAGTCCTTGACGAATCGACACGTCGTTTCCAACCGTCGAACCGACCAAGACCTCGCGCCGTTTTGCAATCCATTTCGACGTGTCCGTCGGATCGACCTGCGCCACAAAACAAAACGCTCCAGTAGGGTTGGACCGAAGGGCCGAAGACGGTATCAGCAACGTTGTTTGCGCATCGCCGTACTGGGCCACGACCTTTACCGAATCGTTGACCTGGAGAGTCGACGGAGGCGACATCACTTTGGCTCGGGCCCCGAGCGACCTCGACACCCGGTCGGCTTGCGAATCGACCGCGATAACCTGTGCCTGTAGGTTTTGTCCAAGATGCTCCAAGGCGACCTGATCGCCGACCTGAAGATAATCGGCCACTTGCTGAGGCATCATAAAATCCACATAGACGAACTCATCGATCCCCTGAAGCATCGTGATCAGCGAGCCCTCGGATAAATACTGACGCGGTTGGATATCAAATACCCCTGCTCGCGCTTCAAACGGCGCTACCAAAACCTTGCGGCCAATCACCGCTTCGATCCTCGCGACTTCCGCCCGGGCCTGAGCAAGCTGGGCCTCGGTCTGATCCAAATCCGATTCGCTCAAGGCCTGGACCTCCATCGCTTGCTTGATCCTGCGATAGGTCGAATCGGCAATGCGCTCTGCCGCCCGAGCGCTTGCGAGCATCGCTTTCTCCACGCTCGTATCGAGCTCCAAGAGCACCTGCCCAGGCTTGACGATGTCGCCTGACTGAAAATGGATCGACTCGACCGTGCCGACCGTCTCGGTCTTGAGCTGCAACATGCGCGGTGCAACCACCGTCCCGACAAGCGTTGCGTTCGAGCGGAGCTTCGTGCTCTGTGGCTTCGCAAAGACCACCGGTGTCGGATGCGCCTCTGGGGGAGCGGCTACCGTCGCCAAAACCCGGTACTTCAAAAAATACACGCCGAATGCCAAGGCCACGACGCTCAACAGTACCGTCAGCGATCCTAGGAATGTTTTCATGCAGTTGATCAGGCCGGATTCAGGTGGGGAAACTCAAGGAACGAGCAATCCCCTCAGATTACACCGTTTTGCCCATTAACCAAAGGTCTTTTGAAATTCGCCCGTGAGCAACAAGGTGATTGTTCGCACCATTGGAGGGCGTTTAGCGGTTGGGGGAAGTCCTCAGGGAAATCGGCAATTGCAATGAATTCACTGGGAAAAACGAAATCCATTGTACTCTCTGGTCTCAGGAGTCTATAATAATCGTCGTCGTGGATTCATCCACGGTTTCTCTTCCAAACATCCCACCAACACCCCGAACCCGGATTCGCAAAGCCTTCGCGTCGCATCGCTGGAGGACCGCGCATCAGGCCCTCACTGCTGGACTTGCAACAGCGGGTTCTCCCAAAACATGACTGATGAAGATCGCGGTCGCTTTCGACCCAATCGAAACAACAACGACGAAGTCCTTTCGATTGCCGAGGAGATTCTGCGCGAGAAGTCGGGGATCACCCCGCCGAGCGAGCGCAGGCCCGTCCTCGATTTCGCCACGCTCCAGGAGATGGATAACGAACAACTCGGCCAGCTCGCCCAACTCGAGAAAATCGTTCAATGGGAAGAACTATCCCGCCCTGAACGGATCTTCCAAGTGCTCCGCGCAAGGATGCAATCTTCAGGAATCATGCTCGGAGAAGGTACCCTCGAAATCCTCTCCGATGGGTTTGGGTTCCTAAGGTCCGCGGCTCACCATTACGTCGCATGCCCAGACGATATCTATGTGTCCCCGTCTCAAATCCGCCGATTTGGACTGACGACAGGCATGATCATCTCAGGCCAAATACGGCCCCCAAAAGAAAACGAAAGGTACTTCGCACTCCTGCGGGTCGAAGCGATCAATCATCGAAACCCCAACGAAGTCCGATCGCGTAAATCCTTCGACCTGCTGACCCCACTCCACCCGACGCAGCGAATTATCATGGAGACCGAACCCTCGGAATTGGCAACCCGCGTAATCGATTTGGTTACTCCACTGGGGTTCGGCCAACGAGGTTTGATTGTCTCGCCTCCAAGGGCAGGCAAGACGATTCTGATGCAGAAAATGGCTCGGGCCGCTCTGGCCAATTATCCAAATGCTTACGTCATGATGCTGCTGATCGATGAACGACCTGAAGAGGTCACCGACATGCAACGCGAAGTGCGTGGACCCAAGTGTGAAGTCATCAGCAGCACCTTCGACGAACCAGCTTCAAGGCACATCCAAGTCAGCCAAATGGTCCTCGAAAAAGCCAAACGGATGGTCGAAGACGGCATCGATGTCATTGTGTTTCTCGATTCGATCACTCGGCTTGCCCGAGCCTGGAACGGCGAATGCATCCAATCCGGAAAAACGCTCACCGGGGGACTCGATGCCAACGCCATGCAAAAGCCAAAAGCGTTCTTCGGAGCCGCCAGGAAGGTTGAAGAAGGCGGATCGCTTACGATCATCGCCACCGCTCTGGTAGGAACCGGAAGCCGCATGGATGAAGTCATCTTCGAAGAGTTCAAAGGGACCGGAAACATGGAGATCGTCTTGGATCGAGCCCTGGTCGATCGGAGGATATGGCCAGCGGTCGATATTTACCAGAGCGGTACAAGGCGCGAGGAAGCTCTTTTAGATCCAATCGAATACCAAAAAATCGTGCTCATGCGCAAAGCACTCGCCGGTCTAAGTGCTTCGGATGCGATGGAGCAACTGGTCAATCGACTCCAGAAAACCCGTAACAATCCGGAGTTTCTCCTAGGACTAAAAGCGTAGTCGGTTCGTTCGAAACACCTTCCGCTCGCTCAACGCAACCCATGCCGCTTCGTATATCGAGTCTCAGTAATCCGCAGCTTAAGCGACTCAAAAGACTTCATCGGGTCGACCCGAATCAAGTGGAGTTTCTCATCGAAGGAACCCACTTGATCCGCGAGGCCATCCGAGCCGCATGGCCCCTCGAGGGCGTGTTCTACACCGAGCTTTGGGTCAACGAACATCGGGCCTTTCTAGATACCATGCCGGCCCATCTTGAGCAATTCCTCGTCGATCCACAGTGGCTCAATCAAGCTGCAACAACCCAGCATCCCGATGGAGTCGTAGCGATTGGAAAGCTGACCGGAATCCAAGATAGGATCTTCGATGCCGATGCGGCTGGCGACCTCGCAGGATCGAGTTTGACTTTGGCGACCGACGGTATCCAGGATCCTGGCAATGCAGGAACACTGCTTCGATCCGTCGCTGCCCTAGGCGGCAACCGCATGTTCTTAAGCCCCGATTCGGTCAGTCCTGTGCATCCGAAATTCCTCCGCAGTACGGCAGGTCAGTGGTTTCGCTTGCCGCCCAAGGTTTCGAGCATCGTCGACTTGGCCGCTCAGGCCAAACAGGGAGGAGTCCAAATCGTCATCGCCCAGATGGATGGCGAGCCGATATGGGATATGGATTTCACCAAACCGACGATGTTCATCGTAGGCAGTGAGGGCCAAGGGATCCGTGAGAGCACCCGAAGATTAGCGGACTCGGTTTGCTCGGTGCCTATGGTCATGGGAGTGGAGTCCTTAAACGCCTCCGTTGCAGGGACGATCCTCTTGTACGAAGCCGCTCGCCAACGATCGCAACGCAAGCAACCTTAGAACACCGAACCTCCTGATCCTTATCCTCTCTCTGCATTTCCCTCTGTGCCTCTGTGTTTCAAACTCTTCCCCTCAAACTCTGTTCTTTCACCACTAAATACGCAGATACCACGGAAATAAATCCACGAACCCGGATGTCCTACTTCCGTGTATTCCGTGTATTCCGTGGTTGTAAATCTTCGGCGACATGCGCGACTATGGGGTCGCCTCGCTCCAGTACCGTGCCACAGCCAACACGGCGATAACCCAGGGGACTGATAGCCCCCAAAGCCAACTGTTGCGCTGCGTGTACAATATGCGGGTCACTAAATGGGAGTCTCCTCCCCTTACTCTTTCCTCTAAATCCGCCGACCCATGCGATACCGTTCGACCCGAGATGTTGTCGCGGATTTGAGACAACACGGAAAACTCATCGAAGTCGACCTTCCCTTGTCTCCCATCCTGGAAATCCCGGAGATCCAACGTCGTGTCTACGCTCGAAAAGGACCCGCGGTTCTTTTTAAAAATCCCACCAACTCTTCCTTTCCCATGGTCAGCAACCTCTTCGGATCGCTCGACCAAGCCCGATTCCTGTTCCGACATACCTTCGACCGAGTCCGACGGGCTATCGAATTGAAAATCGACCCCTCAGCTTTTTTTCGTAATCCTCTGCGGTACGTTTCGGCTCCCTCCACCGCTTGGACCATGCTCCCAAAGCATGTTTCCTCCGGTAGCGTCCTTGCCAATCGCTGCCAAATCGATGACCTACCCCATCTGATCTCTTGGCCCAACGACGGCGGTCCTTTCGTCACCCTTCCACAAGTTCTCAGTTGCCCTCCTCAAACGTCAACGAATCAACAACCGAACTTGTCCCACTGCAATCTCGGTATGTACCGGATCCAACTCTCCGGCAATGAATACATCACCAACCAAGAAATCGGTCTGCATTACCAACTCCATCGCGGGATCGGTATCCACCATCAACAATCCCTCGTCGCTGGCAAACCCTTCCCGGTGACGATCACCCTTGGCGGGCACCCAGCGATGACGCTCGCAGCGGTGATGCCCCTGCCCGAGAACGTGGGCGAACTGACCTTCGCCGGCGCCCTTGCGGGCCATCGTATCCCGATGATCTCTCAAAATTCCACGGCTCCTATCTACGCGGATGCCGATTTCGCGATCTGTGGAATCATTGACCCGAACTCTCTCAAACCCGAAGGCCCCTTTGGGGACCATCTAGGCTACTACGCGCTGACTCACCCCTTCCCCTGGATGCAGGTTACGAATGTTTATCATCGCAAAGATGCGATCTGGCCCTTTACCGTCGTCGGTCGACCTCCCCAAGAAGACACGACCTTCGGAGAACTCATTCACGAGCTCACAGGCCCGATCATTCCCACGGTTCTTCCCGGCGTACGCGGAGTCCACGCGGTCGATGTGGCGGGTGTTCACCCGTTGCTTTTGGCGATCGGATCCGAACGCTATACACCCTATCTCAAGCCCAATCGTCCCCAAGAACTTCTGACCCAAGCCAACGCAATCCTCGGCCAAGGTCAAATGTCGCTTGCCAAGTACTTGTTCATCATCGATGGCAATGACCCTAATGCTCCGAGCCTCTACGACCTCGAAGCCTTCTTTCAATGGGTCTTCGAACGTATCGATTTCTCCAACGATTTACACTTTCATACCAAGACCACCATCGATACGCTCGACTACTCCGGCGAAGGATGGAACCAAGGCTCTAAACTCGTAATTCCGATCAACGGCGCGAAACGGCGCGATCTCCTCACGTCGATCCCCGGTGACTTGCGTCTAGGCCCCGATCTTCATCATCCAAAACTTTGCTCCCCAGGTTCGATCGCCATCGAAACGAAACTCTCACTCGATGCTGCTGTTGAACAAATAACTGCGCCGATGTCTTCTCAGCAGGATCTTGCCAAACGGATCGCGATGATCACTCTCGTCGACGATTCCACCTTCACCAGCCGTTGCTTCAACAACTGGATCTGGGTCGCTTTTACACGCTCCAATCCCGCGATAGACCTGCGGGGTGTCGGCGAAAAAACGGTCCATAAGCACTGGTCTTGCTCCGGCCCACTTATCTTGGACGCCCGGGTCAAACCGCATCACGCCCCCCCATTGATCGAATCTCCCGAAGTTTCCAAGAAGATCGATGCCTTGGCCGCCCAAGGTGGCCCATTGGCCAAATACCTATGAAAACGCTACTAATCCCTAGCTAAAAAGTGTTTTAATGACATTCCTTAAATGCGTTTTCGTGCCTCGCATCGGATTTCGTCGTACTCGTACTCAGTGAAGCGGTACTCAGTGAAACGGTACTCGTAC
>Ga0209229_10000425_pt1 | contig 17113 bp, 38 predicted proteins | sample SanBayMetagenome_FD_187466 | JGI IMG/M metagenome (GOLD analysis project Ga0209229, IMG submission 187466) | Freshwater and sediment microbial communities from dead zone in Sandusky Bay, Ohio, USA (SPAdes) (version 2) | ecosystem: Environmental > Aquatic > Freshwater > Lentic > Sediment... | reverse complement strand
GTTTTAGTACGCCATACTCATACGTCATCCCAAACTCTATAACAGCCCAGTAAAGTCTAGTGAGAGCTGTCCGAAGTTCTGTTGACTTATCAAGCTGCCAGATCAGGCCCATCAGAATCATAGCGTCAGTATACTCCTTATCAAACAGGTAGGGAACGTGCCCCATTGTGTCGTGCCAGGTATCCCTCAGGTACACATACTCCAGATTACTTATGTGCCTCAGCTGTTGGTTCACCGGGAACTGGCCCCTCGATAACATATAGAAAAAACTTTCCTCGTCTATCTTACCCCACACAGGTACCAGGGTCCAGTGCGGAACTGATAACATATGTGTCTCAAAGTTACAACTCAGAGGGTCTAACTTTCCAAGGCCACTGTAGTACAGAATGGACGAGTGCTCTGCTATCTTGTCAATGTTTAGACCCCAAAGGGAGTCAAATACTATGTGCCTATTGTCTGTCTCAGATAGTTTGGTGCCCATAGAATATATGGGGTGTTCATTAAATGTGTCTTTCATTCTTCCTCCTGATTAATAGTTGATAATTCGTAACAGTCGTCACACTTAAGTCCCCACATAAGCATAAACATACCAACCTCTTGATCTAACTTCCTGTCCCTCAGGTATCTATATCTCTGCTTTAGTTCTACCTTTAACCACTTCCTAAACTCTTCTTCCTTTTCTTTAGTCGTGGTGTACCTCTGATACCACGCCTCTCCTGGTGGCATTGCATCCTCGGCCTTTCTGTTAGCGGCTAGACTTTCATAACTGATGTCAGTGTAACCATTTACTTCAAACTGTTTGTTGATAACTCTTCCAACAAATTCTTCGTCTGATTCTTTCTTTCTGCCTGGCATATTAAAGTATTTTAAGGTTTAAATTATTTTTTATCTTCCTCTTGTTTTCTAGTAACATCCAAACCTCTTCAATTGTTTTCAAGATTTCATTTCCGTTCTCATCAGTTGCGGTCAGATCTCCCTCACCGAATTTGTTTTCGTAGGCCCACCAACTAAACCAGTCAGCACCGTCTTCACCATATATGTCTAGTATAAGGAAAGCTATGATAGCGTGATACACATCAGCAAATTCTATTAAATCTACATTTGCCTCGTATGCTTTATCTACCTGTGTGTCCGCTTTTTTTAGGAGATCAACTAACTGTTTAAATTCTGCTAATGTCATATTTTTTATATTTATTTAAGTCCTCACTGGCAAACCTGTACTCAACAAAACCACTGCCGCTGTCGGCTATGTATATTATGTCACTTATGGTGTTACTGTACTCAAAAAATTTATGGTAAGGGTTTCTCCTGATTGTGTCTGTATATTTGGCATAGATAACTTCTTTGCTGTCAAAGCAGGTCCTGAGTTTATTTTCTACGCCAGGTTCAGTAAATATATGTACAATAAAAAGTCTGTTCTGCATATTCATCCTGACGCCTCGGCTCTGCCTGTCGTAATTAAATTTTATTAGTTCTAAGTGATTGTCCGGGATCAGTTTCAGATCTTTAGTTCTCATCTCTTTTGGGAGAACTGTACTCTTTATGTCAAATCTCAATTCACTTCTACTAAAGAACTCTATATCCCAGTTCCTACCTTTGTAGTCAGGATTTTGTGCTACCCCATCCTGCCTATAAAAAAGATACTCGTCGCACCTTGAGCACATCCACAGGAACCATCTCCTGAGAAAATAATTTCTGTCGTCCTGACTAAAGTGTTTAATCGCATCAGTTAAAGACTCTAGATTGTTGTAATTAAAAACATTAACAGTATAGTCGTGCCTGTTGTTCTGAACTGTTGCCCAAGAGTTTGGCATCTTATCTGCTATACCCTGCAAGTGCTTGCTTAGAAATAGGTACTCCTCCTCCTGCATTATACTCGATGTAGTTACAGCCCCCAGGCTTTAATAGTGTGTTGAAAAGGACTGCCTTCTATATTCCTTATCTCTTTTAACATTTCCTGAACTACATCTCGCGTCTCTTGTTGTGCGTCTGGTTTCAGGCGGAGATTAAAAAGATGAAGAAATGATAACAAACTTCCGGTCCAAATAAAGGTAGTATTTAGATTAAGAGGGAGGATACTACGAGCTTGTTCTTTAGACACCCCCTCGCTTAGAAGTATATCGTATGCTTCTTTACAGGTTTCTATTACCCTTTTCTCTATTTGAGAACAGTACTCCTGGTTATCTACCAGTCCATCTGAACCTTGCTTAGAATTAGTAGACTGCTTTCTCCACTCCTTAATTGTTGTGTAAGTATCTGAAAAATCTACATACCTACCACTAATACTATTGGCTGAGAGACCGACCTGATGTTTAAAAAGTTGCCTCTCTACATAGATGGGACAGGTAATTCTAAATTGTAACTGAGGATGTCTAAACACAGAAGTGTGCTTATGCTCGACTAAATACTTTATAAGCTTCTCCTCCTTCAACCCGAAGGTATCTGTATGTTTTCCGAAACTTACACGCGCTGAGTTGACCACCATTAAATCATCTCCAAGGTGATCCAGAAGTTCTACTTTCATTTTCGGCGGAGTGGGTTAAAGTTAACAATAATCTTAATGAATAATAGACTCAACGTAAAGTAGTACACATTAGTATACGTATCACCGGTATGTACCTTAACGTTTCTAAAAGATAATCCTAACTCAGCGGTTCTTTTAATACTGAAAAAGGGGACTAGTTTATTACCGTTATCCCACGGGTGTGTTATAAATATTTTCATTACTATTTGTTTTTATCTTTTTCAAATGCGTCAATAACTGAGGTGAGTATTTTATTAAAAGTATACCCGACATACACACCAAAGACAACTCTACCTGCCCAATGCCACTGAGCTATATCCAAGTTCCAATGCATCAAAGATACAACAAGATATCCTGGTATGGAAATTAATACGGTAGAAAAAATTACTCCGAGAGTAATGAGTGTTATTCCAAAAAATCTTTTCATTTTATTTCTATTTGTTCTCTTGTTAAATGTATTAATGTAAACTCTTTTACAGTGCCAAATCCTTGGCGCTTACCTTCATCAGGGATGATTGGATGGTCTATTCTTACTTCAAAGCCCTCGACCGGGCCGTACTCTTCCTCAAGTAAGTCCACAAAATCGTTAAGCAAATCTTTGAGGGATGTTTTATTACTGCTCATTAGCTATTATTAGTAATTATTAGTCTTGTTTTAGTCCTATTTTAGTCCTCATTATCGTACTCTTCCATCGACATCTTCTTAAGCTTTTCAAAATACTCCGATGTGTATTTTCTTTTAACTTCTTGCAGGTCGTCTTCTAGTCTCCGAAGGAATGAATCCTCTCCATCATCTGCCGATACTAGCCAATCAACTCTGTGTGCGTATGCTTGTGCAATCCTAAGGGCTACAACGGCCTCTTGAAAATGCTGAATAACTTTGGGCTCATAGAGATAATACATAGACCCCTCCTCATCCCAAGAGTACATATCCTCTGGTCTTTTAGGTTTTCCGTTCGTAATAATAATATGTTCGATTTCATCTGCTATATAGCCTATCTCGTATTGTTTGTAATCACAAAGATGTCCTCCGCTCATTTGTTTTTTTTGTTTTTAATTATTTATTTAAGAATTCAATACTTTAGTCAGTCCCACCAATCGCGTATATTGTGTGCAACAAACCTCCAAAGCAACCTATGTGCCCTCTCTTGCTTATCGTTACAGTAAAGCATCATCTCCCGTCTAACCTTTTCTATTTCTTTTTGATGCTCGTCATCTACCGCCAACTCATTTCTAATCTCCATAGAGTAATAGTCCGTGCCCTCTACCTTTACGAAACTAAAATTAGTTTTCCCGTAAAGGCCGTCTATAAGATCTATGTAAGCAAGGCCATACTCTTCTTCATAAACTTTATCCATTAGCCTGATTGCGGTACGTATTCTTGAGGCGTACTGTTTTGCATTTGCTGAATAAGTCTCATCAGTCTCGAAGAAGTCGGCCTGTCTCTGTAGCGAATACTTAAATAGGTTTATTGAATGCCGGTAATCGTAATCACGGTGGTGCCAGAGTAATGGAAGGAAATCTATTACCCTCTTTATGTTCTTGAAAAATTGTTTTAATTTTCTCATTGCTTGTAAATTTTAGGCGCTTTGTTTAAAAAATAGGCGCAATTGCCTATATCCTTTTTAACTTAATTGTAATATCGTGTGGAGCTGTTATATTCCCCCCGAAGTAAGGATAGAGAGTATACCTTGGCCCCGTGTACTTAGATGTTCTTGGCATATCAAATACGCTATCTTTAAATGTAAATCTGTACACATCGTTTAGTATTTCTATCTTGTACTTTTCCACATCCCCAGGATTAACAGTCCCTAATATTTCAAAATAAAAATTACTACCCCTCCTTACGTATGCTAAAATTTCAAGTTGATTGTTGTAGTACCTCCATCCGAATCTTGCGCTATCATCTGAATGACTTAATGCGTCTGACAATCCAAACAATTTATTTATATCACACTGATTAGCAGAATCTATAGTGTATATACAGGATTCCGTAAGTATACCTAAGCATTCTATAGTATTACCTGCTCTAAAAGAGACACTTGAACCCGAATAATGTTCACCTTTTTTAATAGTATACACAACAAACCTATCCAAATCCTGTGTTATTTCTGGCTTATGGCAGGATATAAATCCGGCGGCGATAAGTAAAAGATAAAGTAACTGCTTCATTATAATATTATTTTAAACCCATTTCCATATTAACACCCCTGTCAAAATCATACCTTGTAAGTACTAAACGCATTTGATCGTACCCCCAAATGTACATATCAGATACAACCCATCCTCCTGATAGGTAAGTTAGATTGGGTATGTTTATTTCTAAATAAGGGTTTGACTTAATCTCTATTAACTCCCATTCGCCTACGTACTCATTACTATTTATTTTTGTATAAACTTGGCCGTTGCTATAAAATACTAAATTAGTTGTAAGGTAATTGTCATTATACAACACAGGGCCTTTGTCACGTTTCTCCATAACATAGGCTATTTGCCACTGCTTACTTACTAAAACACTATTAGTTTCATCATAATTATGCACTTCCTTACCGCATCCCGCGAATAAAAGTGCTGCAACAAATAAATAAATAAATCTAAATTTCATACCAATTTTGTTTATGTTAAAAAAATTATTACTCATTATCGTCAGATTGCGATTTGCGATATAGCTCAGTTAACTCGCAGTAAGTAAGCCATTCACCTAATTCGTTAGCGTACTTAGTCTTCTTTATATAATCTATCATATCCTGTCTGTGACCTTTCATACTAACGTATTGTTCTATCATATCAGCCATCTCTTGCGTTTGTTTATCAGCTGATATAGATATACGGAGATCATAATTGTGCCATTTGACCTTCCAATCCCAGAAGAATATACCTTTAGTAAGTCTTCTACTCAGGTTGTGTAAACGTGTGTTACGCATTCTTACAATACTGTTGTCATTGCCAAACAAATGTAAGAACCTAAGGAACCACCTTGGACACCACTTAGGCTTTGCCCTGTAGTCCATAAATATAACTAAAGGTTCTAGGTATTTAAACATCTCTCCTTTTTCATTGTGAGGTATCGATCCTAAGTACCTATAAGTCTCGTAGAAATCTTTAGGAAAGAACACTGCTCGTATGTGATCCAACGTTATATTCATTGTATGTACAGGACCAGATTTTGCTTTCTTTCCTTTAAATAATACTATGTCCTTTATCTTACTATAGCCCATAATTGCCGTCGTTCTGGTCATCCATCATCATCTGAGCCAATCTTTCTTTTTGCTCCTTCTTACTTGGTTTTATTTCTATTACATCAGGGGTAGTTGTCTGCTCTTTCTCAAAAAATTTTAAAAGAATATATAAATTCTGCAACTCCCCGTAATCGAGAGTTATGTAAGGAGCCTGTGGGTTATCCACAAAGTGTAATCTAACGTCATTTCCGGTATCAAAAGCAGTAAGGACAACTTTATTCCGAGCCTCCTCCGTCCATATGTTTGAGTCTGTTGTCTTCAGTTTGTAAAGACGGGTATTATAAGTACCCTCTTTACTTTTTAGATTGTACTCGTGTTTGTCGTTTATAAAAATTCTCTTCTTCATAACTTTTCTAATTTATAATTTGAATTCTTTGTCTTAAAAACAACCTCATTCTCATTTTGTTCAACAATCTCTACTATGCTAGTCGTTTGCCACGTAAACATAGAGCCAAAATGATGATTAACTATCAAGCCCCTGCCTACAGCAGGCTCATCAAAGGCTTCTTTAAACGTGCCATCATCATTGAACTCAAGCCACTTAACCTTCTCACCAGTTTTAAGGAAGCTTGGGTCGTTAGGCTTAGTCAGCTTGTAGTTAACATCTTCTTTTATCAAGTCCACGAATAGGACGGGTCTTTCTATTTTGCTCATACTAACTATTTTCTAATTCTTTAATTAATTTCTTTAATAACTTCCACTGTCCCCAGGTCATACTAATACGCTCTTCCCCGAAGTCTGATATGTAAACATCTATACCTTCCTCGTTTGTCCAATCTGTGACTTCAATAAAGGAATGGTCTTTTGCAAAAGTACAGTAAGGTTTAAGTTCTGAATGTACAGACTTTCTTAATTTCGTTTCAAATTTATTTTCTTGCTTGCTCATTTTAATTATTTTTTTATAATTTTTAGCTGCTTTACGTAAAGCCTTATTTGGTTTCATATCAATTTATTTTTTTTGTTTTAAAAACCAAGAGAGCGAACGAGATACCTCATTCCTAAACCCTCTTGGCTGCGAACTCTTCCTATTAATTCTCGGTACAACAAATCTTAGAAGAGTGATCCAAAGGAGCTACCTTTGGAGATGGTACCGATAGCACGTTCAGAGGCGTTTATTTTAAAAGTGCTCGTCTTTCCGAGCTGTCAAGTCAGAGCAGGATTCGAACCTGCACGATGGTTGATAGCTGACTAACCCCGCTATTAATTTTGAGCAACCGCCCAAGGAGTTACACCTTCCGGCAAAACCATCGCAGCACTACGTCTACCAATTTCGCCACCTGACTATATTTTAATCTTCTTCTACTTGTCCGTAATTGTTTCTTGGTGTTGTTTCCACTTCGTGTACTCCATTATTCGGTTCACCATATAAATCCTCTTGCATATATTTTTTTATTTTTTAGTAGTCAGGACAGGATTCGAACCTGTAATATCTAAGGTGTTGACACGACTCGTAAGCCTATAGGACCACCTTTTTACGTGATTAGACATTTAGCGGCATTCCGCCACCTGACTATTTTTTGTTATTAATTGCGCCAATGTCTAAACGTTAGCTACCATTTGCAGACGACAGTACATATCTTGGCATTGGTTCGCCTTGATGATGTTCAATACCTTTGAACACCAGCGTTTTGTTTTCAATCAAAGGGCGTATTACTTCGTGCCGTACAAGGCAATCGGCATACATAAACATTCCACGTTCAGGTAAAAACCAAACACTATGAAACATTCCTTGTGGTTTGTAAAATTCATCTTTCAACGATAGTTCGTGTTCAATCGCTTCAATAATTTTACGTTGGCTTAAATCAATTGAATAATCAAATGTTTCACAACCTACACCTGATGACCTGTGTAAGCCATCGTTAAATCCGTTTAATAAATTGTTTTCCATTTTGTCAATTTATAAGTTTACTTTTTAAATCAATTTGTCAAGTTATAAGCTGACGAAAAACGGCAGCTTAATTAACCGCCACATACGCCAATATCTCGTCTGCGACATCGTTGAAGTAATCTTCGTGTACCGCCTGTTCAGTGCGGCTTCTGTCAACATAACCAGCGTATTGATTTAATATTTCTGTTATTTGTTCTTTAGTCAATTTACCTACCATATTTCATTGCTTTTGATATTTGTTTTTATAATATTGTTCTTCGTCTAATTCCATTTCATTTTTACATAGAGTGTCAATACTGCCTAATCTGTAAGCCTGTATAATTTGTTCTTTCTCTATCCGTTTTGCCTGCTCAATGAAATTTTTTAACCACTCCAAATATAAGCCACACCATAGCTGGTCTCTTTGAGATTCTAAATTAGTTAATGACTCTTCTAAATATTCTACTGCTGTTTTCTGTTTCATAAATATTGTTTTCCTAAGTTATTTTCGTGTACCGCCTGGTCCCATCTGCTTCTGTCAACAAAACCAGCGTTTTTATATAAGATTTCTATTATTTGTTCTTTTGTTATCATAATCAATTTACCTATTATATTTCATTTGTTTTACTTTTAAAAACCTGCAAGATAATTTATGCGTCCATAATTAGAGCTTGCAGGGTGTTACAACTTATACTCGTAAGCTTTCACTGTAACTATAAGACCAGACGAGCAGTTCTGATGGTATGCTTCCTGGTACTATTATTAAAAAGGATTAATGTTTTCTTCTTCCTTACCTTTAAGTACCCCCCGGTCCGCAAGATTCTTCAGAAAGGTAATAACAAATAAAGCCTCTCTATCTGTAAGATCTTCTTGTGCTGACTGTATTGCTTCCTTATCTCCAGTAGCAAGATTATATAGCCAGTAGTCATTATCCCAATAGAAGGTTAAGTTCTCACCTTTTTTATCTTTCTTATCTTTAAGTGTTATCTCAATACCGTAGAAGTAATCTTTACTCCAACTTGCTTTTAAATATATATCTCGGTTCTCGAACGCTGCTTCTTTGCTTAGTGATATACCTTGGTTTACTTCGGATTGTATTTCTTCTTTATCTCTATCTCTATTCCCCGCCGGGCTTTCGTTTGCGGGGCGGAGGTGTAACAAACCCTGAAGCTTTACCCTACTCAGGGCCATCGTAGACCTCAAGTAGGCTATCTCAATATACATAAGGTGTAAGTACTCTGTCTCCTGTTGATGCTTCGTTCTGTTCTCCGAAGACTCTTGTGCGATTTCGAGATCCTTGATTACCTCTTCGATGATTGCTTTAGTTAATGTATCCATTTTTGTTTGTTTGTTTTAGTGTTTAATCCTGCATATTTTGTGCATTTTCTTGATCTGTTTTAAACTGACTCTCTGAATCGTAACAAATATTTTGATAGCGACCTATTCTTTTAACCCATTCTAAAAAATCATCTTTATCCCTATTATTTTTAGAAATGTTGCATATTTTACAACAAGGAACTACATTTTGGCTGTCATATCCTAAAGAATTATCAACCCTATCCATTCCATTATATTTTACGTCATAATATGACTTAGAATACACATTAGATGGTTCAATCCCACAATAATGACAATTAGATGTTATAATCTTTACGGCATCATCAAATGATAAATCAAAATTTAAGTTTCTTTTCCTTGCGCCTGTTCTATATTTAACATAAATACTTCGGTATCCAGAATCTCGTTTAGCTAGTTTGTGACGAGAATTGATGCTATTTTCAGCTGATTTAGTTGGTGTAAGGCATCCACAAGATTTTGTTTTATTACCTGTTAGAGCGCCTGTGTTAACCTCCGTCAGATTGCCGCAGTCACATTTACATAACCACATCCTTTTTTTATGATAACTTTTTCCGTATGCCCTGCTAGGTAATTTTTCAATAACAGTAAGCATATTATAGCGCAATCCAATTAAATCAAATTGTTTCGCTCCCATCTTTTATTATTTTACTCATCGCCGCTTCACAGTATAAAGCGAAATCCATTGCTTCAGTTTGCGCTTCCTTGAGCCAATCCAGGAAGTCATAGTCGGGTCTCTCAAGAGTTGTCCCGTACTTTTTAATACCTACCTTAGATCGGTTTTTAAACTTTTTAACTACTGATTTTACGTGCTTATCCTTTGCCATTTTCGTATAATTTAATTAAGTGAAGTACTGCTTCTAAACGGAATCTAACTGAGTCTATTGTACCGTAGAGACATCCAATCTCTACTGCACATTGCCCCACTATATCCTCTCGTGTACTAATGCTTTTTGTCTTTGCATATTCCTCCGAGTTTCGCAATTGTTTTATTGCCTCTTCTAAGTTTTCAACTACTGTGTTATTCATAATAATTTCTGATTTTATCGTCCTCAATTTTTTTCCAGGCAGATATTATCTTCTCTACCCTCCTTTTATTTAAAACCATCCTGTTACCGTGTGTGAGATAGGTACTTATCACACTCTCGTGTACGCCACAGATTTGTGACAGTTGCCTAGCCTCACCGTGCTGTATTGTCTTCTTTATTAGACGTAACTTCTCTGCCATCGTATGGCTGTCAAAACTATTCTCCAACTACCCAGTGTATTTTACCCTCTGGAAGATCATTCAGACTGAACTTGTCGGGATAGAATATAAACCTCCCTATGAATCCTGTCCTGGTTTTCTCACCAACAAAAGTGTTCCTGAACTCGTCCTCGAACACAACCCCATACTTACCTGTAGATGGGGCGTAAAAATATTTTTTACTCAATGACATTTTGGATTTAAAATTTCTTTATCGTTTTCAAAATAAGTAGTAATCGCCGTCCCGTCCGGGTGTACACGTACAAACTCACCCTCACACATACCGTTAAGCCATACACCCTGTATACTGTGTGCCTTGTAGAAGAAGACCCCGTTACCGTGCCTTACACCTTTAACAAAATTACCGACATAAAAACTCTTGTTAGGCCAGAAGTACGTGCCGTGACCGTCGAAGTAACCCTTTACAAAGTTACCAACGTACTCGTCACCGCTCTCGTAAACCATTCTACCGTAGCCGGTAAGGCAGTCACCCATAACACATCTACCCTCCCTGGACATAGGCTCCAGGGTGATGGTCATCGTTGTGTTGTCTATCTTGTAAGACTTCAGCCTGATCAGGACCGACTGTCCTATCACAGATACCTCACTGTCTGTTAACACACGGGCTTTTATGTTCTTAAGTAGGATATCCCCAAACTTAACAGCCTCAATCTCAACCTGCTCCTCGCCCTCGTAACGCTTTCCCGTTACATATGCGTAGTCCTGCTCACTTAGAATCATATCGTAAATACCTGGGTCTAGTATACAGTCTATGAGTTTATTGTTTGCATAGACTTCTACTGAGTAGTAGCCGTCTCCCTCGTCGATAAGGCTGACAACTGACGGCTGAGCGCTTAGGCTCACGGATAGTAATAAAAACAAAATTAAACTTCTCATACTATATAGGTTGATGTGTTAGAAATAAAACCTCTGACTGCAATAACTTAACCGCGTCTATCTCGGCGTCAGTCCGGCTGTTAAACATACTCCGGTACAGGTCATCTAGCCTGCCACCGTTTTCGCTGAATTTTGTGATGAGGTAACCAAACGTTTTGTCGTCGTTGACAAAAACTTCTACGTGTATACTCTTCTCAAACCACAGCCAGTCAAAAACCTGGCTAATTGTAGGGCAGGTAACCAAGTGATCGCTCCACTCGGAATTCAAAAACTTCGATGTGAACAGGTGATGGACCACATCCGAATCGTTTACAAGGTAGTAGGACGAGCAGGGTTCATTGAATCCAAGGTTCTTAAGACTCCTGCACGTCTCGTAATCAAAAGTTCTGTTTGTCATAAGGCGTTCATTTTATGTTATGCAAATATAATCTATCTACTAATAACTTGTTGTTAAAGATCTGTTAATAATTTGTCAATGGCTTTCTGGTTGCTCATATAGTAGCTATACAGCCTGCTCTCCCCGTTCTTCAGGGACATAACCCCGGCGTACACAGAGTTAGGCTTGTATATCAGGTACTCTAATTTTTTGTTGTACTTGGAAGCCTCCTCGTCCGTAAAGTAAATCTCTATTAGTTTAAATAACTGTTTAGGTGTCATACCTATCGTGTTCCTTAGCCACACAATAAGTTTTGTCAGTTTGTCCTTGTGGCATACTATCTTACTCTCGTCCTCCTGATACAGGGATATCAGATAGTCCGCAATTGCCTCATCCTGTGTGGTCACCCCGGGGCTGTGTAACTTTTTGATCAGCTCCCTGCCTTCTTTTGTCAGTCTAGCCGATCCCTTTTTTGTTCTCACAACCATACCAGAAAGTATCTCTGGGTTACACCTCTCAGAGAGACGGTTTATGTAATCGTCCAGGTCTCCACTGTTTTGGTAGCACGCCTGAAGCAGCAGAACATCGTCGGATGTCATACGTAGGTCGTCTATAAGACTAAAGTTTAGGGTCATCTTCGCTTTCTATTTCAAAGTTAACAATATTAAAGTATCTCTTGTATACCCCGAACCACTTGCCAAGCTTTATCGTCAGTTTTTCCCTCTTCAGGTAGCCGTGCTGGTCGCGCACCTCCCACATCTGGTCGGCGTACACGTTGCAGTTCAGGTCCTGGTCGTGTATCTCGTTACAGTCAGGTATAAAACTTATGAGGTCACCGGCTTCTCTCTCAAGCATAAGCACATCCCCAGGCGGTTGGTTGTAGAAGTCACCATCGTCTCTCTTAAAAATTGCCTTTCCGGCCCTCAAGTCAGTCTTTTTCAACATATCTTTTTCTTTAGTAGTTTAAAAATAAATTCACTTAATTTGTCCCCGCCCATCTTAACATACATATCATCAAGGTCTTTTATCCCTAAACCATTAAGAAAAAACCTCACGTCCTCTGGTACCTCCAGAGGTAAAACCCTGCCCTTCGATCTCTGAAAAATACTCTGCATTGCATTGTGACCAGCCTCATCAAAGTCGAGAAACGAAAATATCTTACTGTACCTACTAAGGCTGTCACCATCCTCCAACTCTTTTATAAGAGGATTAAAGTTACCCTCTGAGTGTAGTGATACTGTGCTCACCGGGATTCCCAGGTTATCAAACACCATCCTGTCCTTCTTGGATGATATAATAAACAGGTCTGGATACTTACTGACAGCCCCGGTCTCAAACGGTGTGTTTATGTTGTTGGATATCCACTTGTACTGCGTGTCAAACGGTGAGTATATCTTGTAGGAGTCCTCGCCGTATCTGTACACGAACCTTGGGTTATCCACTGTTGATGTAGCCACAAACTTGTCATTGACAGACAACATCTTTAAGGACTCAACCCGTTCCGCCATCAGTTGCTCGCTTTGCACTCCCCTCCGGTCCCAGTAAGCCAGTTCAAAGTCCGACAACTGTGGGTCAGAGAACACCTTTCTGTCCTGTACCGGGGCTGGCTCTGGTGTCCTCCTAGTAATCGTAGTGTCACTCAGGATTTTATTTGCAAGGAACAAAGCGTCCTTGAAGCCTATGCCTTCTATCATAGAAATAAGATCGAGGACATCACCGCTGTCGTTCGTACCAAAATCTTTCCAGTACAGCACGCCCTTCTTCTCGTAGGTCGAGAATGATGGCTTCTTGTCATCCCTAAACGGACTACTTACCTTCAAAAAAGGCGTTATGTTGTACGCGTCATACAAGGCTTTCTGTTCGTCGAGTGAGAACTTCATACGGTTTACTCTTTTATTCTATGGCAAAGTTAACAAATAAAATCTTACTAAGCAAGTTGTCGTACATACAGTGGGGGAAATTTTGTTTATATTCAACCAAAAAATATTTTTATAAAGCCTAACCCCCACCCGAAAACCTCACGTCCGTTAGCCCAGAACCTGTTCTTGCAAAAGCTTTCCTGAAAAAAATCAGGAAAGCTTTACTTCAGATGGTCTCGTGCATCTTCATAATGATGGCAACAGAAAGGTCATTCAGGTAGTGCTCCTCTGGTATCTGCTTGCTCCGGTCACGGCTGACGTCGTGAAACATATCGAACTGTTTGGCTGAGCACAGCCCCAGAATAAAGTCCTCAGCCTCACTCACCGTACCGGTTATCGAGTGCCAGCCGCCGTACAGGTCAGTGCAAACATACGGGCTCATAATGTACTTCCTGTTCTCGTCGTCAACCTCAACAACTTTCCCGACGAATGAAACGGTTATGTTGTTGTCCCTTAGTATGTCCGCAACAGACACAGGTACAATCCCGTGTACAATATCATTTACTTTGTGCTTCATTTTTGTTTATTTTATTTTGTAGTAAGTAGACATTATCGAATGATTAATCCCAGCCCGTTCCTTCGCAGCCTTAAGCCTGTTCTGTAAATCTTTTATCTCAGCCTCAATCTCGCGCACCTCATCGGTGATATTGTACACCGGCTTACTGACCGTCACTGGATTAGCTGTCACATCCAGTTCTGGTAAGTAGTGGTTCTGTTGCGTGCCGGACTTACTTAGTAGGTCGTAGCACTTCTTCTTTAAACTATCCTCAGTAGCGGAAATGCTACCGAGGAAGAATAGCATCTTAATTGCGTCAGCCTTCGTCTCCGGCTGCCAGACCTCAAGGGTTGGGCGAACCTCGGACAGAATGCTAGATGATGTTACTACTTTTACTACTTCTTTACTTTCTTCTTGCATACTTTTCCCATTATGTTTTCAATTGCTAAAACAGACAGTATCGCCAGTATAATCGGCGTTACAATTATCACGGCTGAAACCAGCCACGTTATTAAACTTACAATATCCATAAAAAGTTCATTTGTTTCTTCTGTAAATTCTGACGATGGCAATAACGAACCCAGCGACAAAAGGCATTATATTAAACAATGTTCCAAAGTCCATATCAGAACATTTCGTTTTCTAATTCCCTCACCTGTGCCGGCGAAAAGAGATGAGCCGTCTCCTGTGCGTACTCCACATAGGCAGATGTTCTTCTGCCCTGAACATAGAGCCTACCCACAAGACTGCCCACCTCGTTTTTCTCCAGCCTTAACTCCTGCCCCTCACTCATACAAACTCAGCCTTTTCACACATAAATGTGATGGACCTAACGCTGTCTACCTTGATGGTCCGGAAGCCCTGTTTACACCAGAGCACAACCAGACCCTTCTGATCTGGATCAAACTTGAGACCCTCACCCTTCACGCCCTTACTCACACCTGTTCTGAATGTACGTGTAACCTCTTCACCGGCAGAACCGTTCTTTGTTGTCGTGCTGCGGGTAAATGTCATCGAGAAAAACTTTCCCTTCGTGCCCTTGATGGCTTCCCTTACTGGGACATTTGTTTTCATATCCAATCTTTTTTTAATGTTGCAAAATAATTACCACCTAACCTCGTACTCGCACAATAACCCCTTGTCCTCATCTAACGTTTCAACACCCGTCACCCTGTACCCGTTGGGTAGTAGAGCCTGTAGCTTCTGTAGGTCAACAGGATGGTAGTAACCAAACCTCAACGTCAGGTACGACGTTGTATGTACGCCGAAGAATGGGTCTTCCCTGTCCTCAATAGAGGAATAGATAGAGAAGTCACCTAATTCCTTCTGAATGCGGTCCAGATTCCTAAACTGTATTCTCATATGTTTTGTTTTTGTGTTAGTAAATGTTCTGTATCCATACGCTTAGCCACCTCGATGTAGTGCCTGAACCACTCCTGTTTCAGACCCGGGAAGAGACCCTGGTCTGTCATAAGCGGACCAAGTTTCTCCTCCAGATAATTAACTGCTGATGTACTACTCATTACTGTAAAAAGTTTTACCGTTAGTGCTGCTATCCAACATCATACGTACCGTGTCTCTGGTGTAGAAGTTAAAGGTCTTAAGTATTACCCCAGACCTGTCCGGCAGAACAGTAGCTGAGCATTGTCCCATAGCTATTCCCAGTTCCAGTGACAGGACCTCACTGGATTCGTCAGCGGAAACCTCCTCGAGCCATCTGCTCATCTGGTCGAAAGATTCAAACTGAACATCGTGCTTGCCGGACTCAGAGCCGACGTGTAATTTCTCTGTATCCACGTAGTAGATATCACCACCGTAAAAGGTCAGGATACCGGATGGCTTGTCTACCCTTGCTATTTTAATTGCAAGGATTGACACGAAGAACTGTGCTGTGCATATTGCTAGTGCAAGTAATACAAATTTGATTGGGCTCATTTTCTGAATTCGTTAAATAGTGAATAATAATATTGTTTAGAATCTCTCTGTTCCTGAACGTCATCGCTGTCGATATTATCAAAGTAATTGGATACCGTAGAGGTCTTGCTTACCTTGAATCTGCTGTAGTGGGCTGTTACCCTGTACGTACCGTAACCCACGGTCTGAACCACGTACAAGACTTTTCTGTACCTAAATTTCTTCATTGTGTTTTGTAAATTGATTGATAAATTAATTCTAAGCCTGTTTTTAGCCCCGTAGGGAAACTTTCTCTACAGGTCCGGCTTCTGATACCGGTCAGGCTGAGAAAGTTCCTCTGAGGTCTCTAATTTAATTTGTTCTTGAATGCGTCTGAGTTCATCTCTAAACTCCGCTCGTGCGGCGTACCGGATAACTGACTTCACTGTCTTATCTGAGGGTCTCATTAGAATATGATTTCATTATAAAGAAAGAATTGAAGTAATGCGTCGGACGTGCCGGCGTCATAGTCTTCACGTATAATACTGTCAAGGCTGTTCGAGAACTCTTCATTCTTTCCATACAGGTCTGTAATGGTCTGTTGAATCTTCTCCAGTGTCAGGTCAGACGTCATTCCATCGTCGTCGTCTGACTCAGTGTCAACAAAAGTGATGGCGTTACCCTCGATAAGCATCTGGACCAGGATGTCCTCCCAGCACCTATTGCCGGTCATTCTGCCGCCGACGTCAGCGTATACCTTTTTGTCATAGGTTACATCGAGACCGTAGTCACCGATGTAGTGCATACCGTCAGACAGTACACAAGTCAGCAACTCCCTAAGGTTGATGGTTTTCTTGATTTCAAAATTGTGTGGGCTCATTTTAATTTATTTAAGTTGTTGATTAATAAAGACTTCTAAAATTGACTAGTATTAAGGTTTAAAAAGGGAAAGGTATACGTTAGTATACCATAACGTTTATAAACCTATAAAAGTATAAGATAATATATACATTCATAAACGGGCGCGATTTCACTGCGGCGTATCCGGTAGGTTCAGAACCTTTGTTCTGATAAGAGACCAGACCCTACTTACTGCTTTGTTCCAGCCTGTCCTAAGGCTGGCGGCGATTTCCCTTATCTTACTTATGTAATTTCTGAACCATACCATAACTCTAGCTGCCCATATCACTTGAAATATGTTTACAAAGTCACCGCCAAATTTATCCTTTACACCATAAAGTGAAAGGGTTACTTTTGCGCAAGATACTTCTGTCATTGAATAAAAATTTCTTATAGCGTTC
>Ga0209229_10000424_pt1 | contig 17138 bp, 8 predicted proteins | sample SanBayMetagenome_FD_187466 | JGI IMG/M metagenome (GOLD analysis project Ga0209229, IMG submission 187466) | Freshwater and sediment microbial communities from dead zone in Sandusky Bay, Ohio, USA (SPAdes) (version 2) | ecosystem: Environmental > Aquatic > Freshwater > Lentic > Sediment | place... | reverse complement strand
GACCGCGAAAGAAGCTTGGTCAAACTCTTCAAAAAGCTCAACGAGAATCAGGATGTGATTCCATCGGCCGTCCGCGATTGGATTCTCAAGCCCGTTGAGATCGACGATGTGCCGATCGTGACCCTGGCCCTCCAAGGTGCCGGCAACGACAGCTTTCAATTGCGTCGCATCGGAGAAGAATTCGTCGAACGCCTCGCGACGATCCGCAACGTCAATCGCGCCTACCTCGTCGGCGGTGAGCCTCGAGTCGCGCAGGTGGAAATTTCGCCGGATCGATTGCAAGCTTATCAGCTCACGCTTATCGATGTGCAGCGGGCGATCCGCGCGGCCAACGACGTAGCGCCCGGAGACCAAATCGCTCGCAAGGACATGCAGATCCAACTGAGGACGTCGGCAGGGATTCGATACCCGCAGGAACTCAACGACTTGGTCGTCGGAGTTTTCCAAGGCATGCCGGTCTATCTCAAGGACATTGCCAAGGTGATCGATGGGGCCAGCGAACCGAGGACTTATGTTCGGCACGGTTGGGGTGCGGCTGCTGAGTTCCCACAGCATGAAGCAACCCCTGGGAGTTTTCTCGGGAGCCACAGCGGAGCAGAGTTTCGGGCCGTTGGGGATTCGAGCCCGGCCGTGACGATCGCGATTTCCAAGCAAAAGGGGGCCAATGCCGTCTCGGTATCCCGTGCGGTCATCGAGCGGGCCGAGGAGCTTCGAAGGACGATTCTACCCGACGATGTCGATGTGGTCGTCACTCGCAACGCGGGACAGACGGCCGATGAAAAAGTCAACGAGTTGATCGAGGCCTTGGGGATCGCGATTTTGATCGTGATCTTGCTCCTGACTATCGGGATGGGATGGAGGGAGGCATTCATCGTGGCGATCGCCGTTCCGGTGGTCTTTGGTCTGACCCTATTTGTCAATCTTCTCTTTGGCTTTACGATCAATCGCGTAACGCTCTTTGCCTTGATCTTGGCCTTGGGCCTTTTGGTCGACGATCCGATCGTCGATGTCGAGAACATCGCGAGGCACTTTCATGACCGCAAGCGAGCTTCGCGGAGGATCGTCATGGAGGCCGTCGCGGAGATTCGTCCGCCGTTGATCAGCGCGACACTCGCGGTGATCGTCAGCTTCTTGCCGATGTTCTTCATCACCGGCATGATGGGGCCTTATATGTCTCCGATGGCATTGAATGTCCCGGTCGCGATGCTCATGTCGATGCTCGTGGCCTTTACCATCACTCCATGGCTCAGCTATCACGTGCTCAAGCACGGGTATGAGCACGGGTATGAGCACGGGTATGAGCACGGGTATGAGCACCGTGAGGACGTCGGCGAAGAGCCTTCCGATCTTGGGGTTCTGAGCCATCATGCGGCTTACGATCCGGTAGCCGTCAGCAAGACGCTGCTTTATCGGATTTTTCGACCGATCATGGCACCGCTACTCAAGACCCGTTTTCGAGCCATCGTGTTTCTGCTTTTGATCGCTGGGTTGACGTTTGCAGCCATGGGGCTCGGGGCCTTGCGCATGGTCCCATTGAAGATGCTGCCGTTTGATAACAAAAACGAGTTTTTGGTGCTGCTCGATATGGATGAGGGGACCACGCTCGAGAGAACCGCAGCGGTCCTCCAGCAGATCGAAGACCGGATTGCGACCGAGCCCGAAGTGATCGACTATACGGCGTATGTGGGCTGTCCGAGTCCCATCGATTTCAATGGACTCGTCCGCCATTACTACTTGCGAAACGGAACCCATCACGGAGAGATCCGAATCAATCTTGTAGGGAAAAAGAATCGCAATGAGCAAAGCCATGCCATCGCGCTGCGTTTGCGCGATCCGTTGACCGAAGTTGCACGCAACAACGGCGGAACCTTGCGGATCGTCGAGTTGCCCCCTGGACCACCCGTCCTGGCCTCGATCGTCGCGGAGGTCTATGGAACGTCCGAAACGTCCTACCGAGACTTATTGGCCTCGGGACGGATCGTCAAAGGCCGCTTGGAACGCGAGCCCGGAGTCGTCGAGGTCGACGACATGACCGAAGCTCCTATGACCCGATTGACGTTTGTGCCCGATCAAGAGAAAGCGGCCCTGGCCGGGATCAGTGTCAGCGACATTGCCGCAGCCGTCAGGACCGCTTCGGTCGGTGAGACCAGCGGAATCCTGCGTGCCGAGACCGAACGAAGGCCTTTAGAGATCGTCGTTCGCTTGCCCCAAGAGTTGCGGCAAGACCCCCTGGAGCTCAGCCAAATCGCCGTGCGAGGTCAGAACCAATCGCTCGTGCGACTTACCGAGATCGGGCGATGGCAACAAGACCGGGTCGGTCAGACCATCTACCATAAGAACCTTCAGCGCGTCGCTTATGTCATGGCCGAAACGGCCGGCCGTCCACCGGCCGATTGCATCATCGATGTGCTGGCCGACGAAGCCACAGGCCAATCAGGCCGACAAGATGTTTCGTTTGTGGCCGAGGGCCAGGCGCGCCGGGTCGAGTCCCGGACGTTTCTGCGGAACGGATCGGGGATCGCTTGGGGATTGCAAGAGGGACACACCGCCCGATTCTCTGGGGAAGGCGAGTGGCAAATCACGCTCGATGTGTTCCGGGATCTTGGGTTGGCCTTCGGAGCGGCCATGGTCCTGATCTACATCATCTTGGTCGCACAGACCGGCTCGTTTCTGGTCCCTGTGATCGTCATGCTCGCGATCCCATTGACGGTCTTGGGTGTCATGCCTGGATTCTATTTGCTCAACGAACTTGCAGCGAGCAGTTCGGGAGGCTACGCCGATCCGGTGTACTTTACCGCCACGGCGATGATCGGCATGATCGCCCTTTCGGGGATCGTCACACGCGACTCGATCATCTTGGTCGATTTCATGGAGCAAGCCGTCGCTGCTGGACGACCGCTCTTCGATGCGATCCTCGAGAGCCGCGTCGTGCGGCTGCGTCCGATCCTGCTGACGGCCGGGGCTGCGATGCTATCGGCCATCCCGGTGACGCTCGATCCGATCTTCTCAGGGTTGGGTTGGTCGCTGATCTTCGGGCTCATCGCCAGCACGATCTTCACCCTGTTTGTTATCCCTGTGACCTACTGGTTGTTCTATGCAGGAAGAACCGAAGGGATCAAGCGTTAGGCAGCCGGAGTCGCCCGTGCGGTATTGGCAACTGGGAATCGGATGCTGAAGGCAGTTCCTTTCCCAACGGTGCTCTCGACGCGGATACGACCTCGATGCTCGTCGATGATTTGCTTGCATGCGGTGAGTCCCAATCCCGTGCCCCCTTTGCCTGAGGCATCCGGTCCGGATTTGGTCGTGAAGAAACGGTCGAAGATTTTCGGCAGAACCTCTTTGGGAATTCCCGCGCCGTTGTCTCGGACCGTCAGCACCACCGAGTCGGTCTTCGGCTCATGCTTGACGATGATTCGAATCGTGCCATTTTCTTTGATCGCTTGGCGAGCGTTGGTGATCAAGTTCAGGAGCAATCGCTGCAGTTGACTGGCCGATCCGAGGATCATCGGAACGCTCGACAACTCCTTTTGAACATCGATGCGGTACTTTTGGAGTTCCTTTTCCAGCAGGACCAGAGCGTCGTTGACGATTGCTACCAAATCGATCGGATCGAGGTTGCCGGTACCTGGACGAGCCAACCCTAGGACCAAACTGGTGATTTTCGCGCCTCGGTTTGCCGCATCGAGGATCCGCGATAAGGCTTTCTCGCGAGTCGCTTCGTCCTTGTGCCGCATGCCAAGCTTGGCATAGTTGAGGATCGTCATGAGCAGGTTGTTGAATTCGTGCGTCATGGTGCTGGTAAGCTCACCGACGCAGGCGAGGCGTTCCGAGTCGATCAGACGCTCTTCTAGCTGGGCGATCCAGCGGTCTTGGGCAGACCGATCGCTCGTGACATCATAATCGGGACCAACAACGGATTTTTGGTTTTTGCTCGACTCCATGATGGGTGTATCGGATTCTTTCGGCTGAGGGATGCACCAGGATTGCTCTTGTAGGGGCAATTGTGCTAGGAAAGATTCGCGAATCTTTTCCTCATGAAATGGTTCTAGAGTAAGCCCACTTAAAGCCAATCGCATCTTATCGCCATGAACACCTTGGAAGCCTTGGAAACAATGCTAGCAATCGCCCAAGATGAGGGGATCGAGGTACGCTCCGAGTGGCTCTCGGGAGTACGGGGAGGGTTGGTTCGGGTTGGGAGCAAGGCGGTGCTGTTTGTCGACCAGGCTCTGACAGTTCCCGAGCAGTTCGAGCAGGTTCGCGGTGCTCTAGGAGCGTTGGATTGGTCGCAAACGTCGCGTGGAGATCAGATGGCCGTCTGTTTGTCGAAGCCTATTTCGGACCGCTAGGGTCCGGGTGGGATTGGGCTGTTGGGTTGGCTGGCAGCTTGGCTTCGGGCGCGGTCCAGATCGGTCTTGAGCTCGCGCATGTAAGCGTGCCATTGAGACTGCAGAATTCTTAGGTCGCCGAACGAGTCGGTGAAGAGTTCGACGAGTTGGCCACGGGTGATGCTTCCGTGGGTTGTCTGGATCTCGGAGATTTTTCGGTAGTAGCCGATGAGTTTTTCAAAGTGCCGTTCCATCAAGAAGTGGGTCAGTCCCCAGGCTTGCCCGTAGACCTCGGCTTCTTCTTGTTGGTTCCTGGCGATATCGAACAGACCGTCGCAGACCAGCAGTCCGATGTCTGCACGGCGAGGGTCCGAGGAGACGCGGTAGTAGCTTTTGAGTCGATTTTCGTTGACTGCGCCGATACCTCCCCAACCAGCATCGCTGGAGGTTTCGAAGTAGCTAGCAAGTCCTTCGTGGGCCCATCGCAGGGCGATTTGATCGCGGGGCATAATCCCGGTGTTGCCGGCAAGTTGATGGGTCGCTTCGTGCGAGACGACTTCGATGTCGTCGTCTTCTCGGGTGAGTTTGACGAGCAGTTCGACGGTGTTGGCCAAATAAGCTGCATCTTTGGCCTGCACGGTGCCCCGAGCTCTCATTTTATTGCGTTGGAGCTCCTTGGAATGCTGTTCCAAATCGCGCATGCGCTGCGTGGTCCCTTGGTCGAAAAACACAGCGACATTGTCCTCCGAGGACCAGTACCCAAGAGCCCCGACGAGCGACGGATCGCGTTGCTGCGAATAGCTGACGTAGTCTTGCTCTTTTCCAAAAAGGACCACTTTCATCGGCTCTTTGGGGGGCTCGAGAACGACCCCTTCGAGGGCGAACTTCATGAAGTACGACTCGTAGACTTTTTCGAGCAAGTCCAGGCGGCTCTGCCAGCGGCTCTGGCGTCGACGACCGACCTTACTCGATCCGGTATCGTGGAGTAGGAGATAATGGTCGCTGCGCGCCAGTTCCATCGATGGGATCGGAACCGAGTCGCGCAACTGCTGCTCGGAGGATTCCCAGCCGGTGACTGGTTGCTTGATCCTTTTGCGAGCTTCGAGCAGCCTGAGCATGGTCGGGTGATCGGGTTGGATTTTGTAAGCCGCGTTGCAGCATTCGCGGAACTCTTCGAGAAAACCGCTGCGCAGGGCAAAGCGGGCCGCTTGGATGTAGTCGTCGAACCGCTGCTCTTGACGAGCGACGTTTGCCAAACGTCGGTACTCCTCGAGTTTCGTCGGCGCTTTGATCACCAAAGCCGATTCGTGGCTGAAGGTCAACGTCCCGAGCGACGGGTGCGTGTACTCGAAGGTACCTTGGCCGACCCCTTTGATCTTTCCCTCCAGGAGCACGGTGACCTGAGTCCCAGGCAATCGATAGACGACAAAATCGGCGTGAGCGACCAGTCCGAGGCAGAGGGTGGCTATGGATGCAGTCAGAATGCTTGGGAAATGCACAATGCCTCGCAGGTGCAAAGCTTTCCGTACTCGGGGCGATGAGCCTCGGGGCGATGAGCCTCGGGGGGGTGAGCCTCGGTGGGGTGAGCAAGTGGCGAGAGGATCGAGCGAAGGGGTTTCGATAGTTGGTGGCTCTGTGTCGCGGTTCGGGGCGCTGTTTTGGACTCTGTTCTGGCTAGTAATTGGCCTAAGATCGACCCTCGAGCATCGATCACCGGGGTCATTACGGGGTCATTATGGATAAGGGACGGGGAAAAAGACAGGTTCGAGTGTCGAAACCGTCTGTCGGGCACCCACCGGGGGGGTAGCGGAAATCTTTTGTCGTTTTTTGACCTAGTGACCAAACTAGTCACTGCTCCGGTTCACATTATCTTAACTGACGGTTACCTCGTAGGTTAGGAACGCTCCTGGGGTCGATTTTTGGCTCTAGTAGGATTTCTTACCTAGCCCTCAAACCTAGTCTCCTGCGGACTTTGCGACGCGGAGAAGAAAAAAGTTGACTTTGCGTTTGGAAACGATAAACTGCGGGTCCATGACGCAACATGTAGTGCCATCGCGGCAGAAAAACTACCAAGGGTAGTGTTTTCGGTCGATAATGGAACTGCATGACACCTCGGTTGGGAATTGCCGCAAGCGACCAGGCAACCCCAATCGAAGCGTCGGAGGCTTGTAGGAGTTTGGAGCAAGAAGCTCCCAAGAGGTCGCAAGGAACCGTCTTTTCCAAGTTGCGCAAGTAAGGGCCCCTTTTTTCAGTCCAACCCCTCAGCGGTCCCCTATCCACTGAACCTTGGCCATTAGAAGAGCTTATTTGCTTTCCACCCCTAGTCACCCCACATGGAGTCAATCCACAACAATGGCAACCGCAGAAATCGGCAACGAACTGAAAACTCGAACTCGAACCCCTCAGGAATTTCGTGGCAATCGCAATGGACTCAAGATCGAGACACGGTTCTGTCCTTCTGGAGTGAGCGACCCTTTTGATACCGTCGAGTGGGAGACCCGCAGTGCGGCGATTAAGGACGAGAATGGCAAGGTGCTATTCGAGCAGACCAATTGCCAGATCCCTTCGACATGGAGCCAATTGGCGACCAATGTGGTGGTGAGCAAGTACTTTTATGGGGATCCGAAGAACACCGAGGAGCGGGAGTATTCGGTCAAGCAATTGATTCATCGGGTCACCAGAACGATTGCCGATTGGGGTCTTCAGGACGGGTACTTCGACCAGCCTGCAGATGCGGAGCGATTCTACAAGGATCTGACTTGGCTGTGTCTTCATCAGTACGGTTCGTTCAATTCTCCGGTATGGTTCAACGTTGGACTTTTCCAGCAGTATCAGGTCGTTGGTACCAAGTGCAATTGGCACTACAACGTCGAGGAGGGCAAGCTTGAGCAACCCGAGAACCCTTACGAGTACCCTCAAGCATCGGCTTGTTTCATCCAGAGTGTGGATGACAACATGGAAGACATCATGCGTCTGGCGGCCAGCGAAGCGATGCTCTTTAAGTTTGGTTCAGGGACCGGGACGGACCTCTCGACGATCCGTTCGAGTCGCGAGCAGCTCTCGGGTGGTGGCAAGCCCAGTGGTCCTTTGTCGTTCATGCGAGTCTACGACCAGATCGCAGCGGTGGTCAAATCCGGTGGCAAGACCCGGCGAGCGGCCAAGATGCAGTCGATCAAGGTATGGCATCCGGACGTGATGGACTTTATCGAGTGCAAGTGGAAAGAAGAGCAAAAAGCGCATGCGCTGATCCGCGAAGGTTACGAATCGAACTTCAACGGCGAGGCCTACTCGTCGGTGATGTTCCAGAATGCGAACTTGTCGGTTCGCCTGACCGATGAGTTCATGCAAGCGGTTCGTGACGATCAAGTTTGGAGCACGCGATGGATTTCGGACAAGCCGAAAGAGGCGCCGCCCAAGTACCGCGCTCGAGAGGTGCTCAACCGAATGGCTGAGTGCGCTTGGAATTGCGGAGATCCGGGTGTTCAATACGACACGACGATCAACCAATGGCACACTTGTCCAAACAGCGGACGGATCAACGCGAGCAACCCTTGTTCGGAATACATGTTCCTGGACAACACGGCTTGCAATCTATCCTCGATCAACTTGATGAAGTTCCGTCGCGCCGACGGCTCGTTTGACAACCAGGGCTTCATGGCCGCTTGCCGATTGTTCTTCATCGCCCAGGAGATCTTGGTCGATCATGCGGCCTATCCGACCGACAGGATCGCTTACAACAGCCACCTGTTCCGTCCGCTTGGGCTCGGCTACTCCAACCTTGGCTCGTTGATCATGACCAATGGGGCTTCTTACGATTCCCCGATGGCCCATGGCTTGTGCGGATCGATCACCGCATTGCTCCATGGAGCGGCCAATCTGGCCAGCGCCGAGATGGCAGGTGTCGTCGGAGCCTTTGCCGAGTATCCCGAGAATTCCGAACCGATGATGCGCGTCATGCAAATGCATCGCAACGCCGTCGAGCAGATTCCCGATGCAGGTCCAAGGTATCTCAAGGACGCGGCTCGCGAGGTTTGGGACAAGGTCTTGGAGGCCGGGCGCATCCACGGGTTCCGCAATGCACAGGCCACTGTGCTTGCACCGACTGGTACGATCAGTTTCATGATGGATTGCGATACGACCGGTATCGAACCGGACATCGCGTTGGTTAAGTACAAGCAACTCGCGGGCGGTGGCATGCTCAAGATCGTCAACGGCTCGGTTCACTTGGGTCTGCAGAACCTCGGGTACACCCCTGAGCAGATCAAAGACATCGAGAAGTACATCAACGATCGCGATACGATCGAGGGAGCACCGCATGTCAAGCAAGAGCATTTGCCCGTCTTCGACTGTGCGTTCACCCCAGCCAACGGCACACGGAGCATCCGATGGCAAGCCCACGTCGAGATGATGGCCGCCGCTCAACCGTTCCTGTCCGGTGCGATCAGCAAGACGGTTAACATGCCTTCGGATACGACCGTCAAGGACATCGCTGACGCTTACTATTGGGGCTGGGAACTTGGCCTCAAAGCCGTTGCGATCTACCGCGATGGTTCCAAGCAAAGCCAGCCCCTTTCGACCAAATCCGAGTCGAAAAAGGCTGAAGAGGCCGAAGCAGCCAAGGTTGTCGAGAAGGTAGTTTACAAAGTGCGTCGTGAACGATTGCCCGATACCCGCAACTCAGTGACTCACAAGTTCAGCATCGCCGGGCATGAAGGCTACATCAACGTAGGGCTCTACCCAGACGGTCGGCCAGGCGAAGTCTTCATCACCATGGCCAAAGAAGGCAGCACCATCGGAGGGCTGATGGATAGTTTCGGTACGGCAATCTCCTTGTCCCTGCAATACGGGGTCCCCTTGGAAGTCCTGGTCAATAAGTTCAGCCATACCCGGTTCGAACCCAATGGCCATACCACCAATGCCGACATCCGGATCGCCAAGAGTGTGGTCGACTACATCTTCCGCTGGATGGGTCTGACATTCCTGGCTGGTTATCGCGAGGAGCAAAAGGCCAAAGCCGATTTGATCTCAGGCAATGAGAGCAACCAAGCCGGCAAGCAAACAGCCAGTCAAACCGCTGCGACTCCGATCGTGACGATCAAGTCCACGAATGCATCGTCAGCAACATCGTCGGCCGAGTCCTCCAGCGAATCGATTCGAACCGAAGCTCGATTCGTCAATCACGAGGACAAGAGTCCGACTTGGGCGGTCTCCTCGACGACGATCCGTGAGGACAGCCGAGCCGAACAGTTTTCGCGATTCCAAAGCGACGCTCCGGGATGCGACAACTGCGGATCGGTCACGGTCCGCAATGGCAATTGCTATCTGTGCCACAACTGCGGCAACAGCCTTGGCTGTAGCTGATCGAATCGCTTATCGATCGACCAAGGGCTCCGTCGGCATATGCCGGCAGAGCCCCGAGGGCACGTGAGTTTCTACTTCAACTCCGAGCACCTGCCGTGCAGCTCTTGGCACCGCCGATCGCGGTTTTTACACAGCGCAATCTTGTTGAATCCCAACTGAGAAAACACTCAGCTAGCATTGCAATCCACGCATGCTTCCATCCGTGCCAGGCACCTGCTGGGGCTGAGCCAGGATTTGCTAGCAATGCTGGGCGTCAGGTGCCCGATTCCGGTGCCAGGCAGTCGGATTCCTCGCGCCACACCACCGCTTGGCAGCGGATGGCTACGACTAGGTAGCGGGTGGCTACGATTAGCCAGATCAGTCGGATCGCAGATGCTAGAATGGTCGTCGTGTCCCCTGGTCCCCTCCGTCCTTACCCCCCCATTCAAACCAATGCTCTCCCCTTCGATTACAGCCTGCCTTTTCCGATTCCTTCTATTGTGCTTCTGCTGGCTCTCTGTGTGTTCGAGCCCAGGGGTCCTTGCCCAGGACCCACTAGCACCCAAGGACAAACGGATCGTCTTCTTAGGGGATAGCATCACCCATGCGGGCGGTTATATCTCGATCCTCGAGGCGGCCATGCGCGTGGAGTATCCCGATCGAGAAGTCCCCGAGTTCATCAACCTTGGACTCCCAAGCGAGACAGTAAGCGGGTTGTCCGAACCGGGTCACGCCGGCGGCTCTTTCCCCCGCCCCAACCTCCACGAACGCCTCGGGCGGATCCTTCGAGAAACCAAACCCAATCTTGTCATCGCCTGCTACGGCATGAACTGCGGTATGTACTACCCGCTGAGCGATGGTCGTTTCGAAAAGTTCCAGTCGGGGATCGAACTACTCCACCAACAAGTCGTTGACTCCGGAGCGAGAATCATCCACCTGACTCCCGCTTACTTCGACGCTCTACCCATCCGTGACCGCCTACTTCCCGACGGACTCGACGAGTACCGTCAACCTTATGCCAAGTACGACGATGTCCTAGAAGCCTACTCGCAGTGGTTGCTGAAGCAACGCGATCGCGGCTGGACAGTACTCGATGTCCACGGTGCGATGAAAAATGCCGTCGCCAAAGCCCGCCAAGCCGATCCGAACTTCACTCTCGCTGCCGACGGCGTTCACCCCAACGCAGCCGGCCAAGCGATCGTCGCTGGCCCATTGGCAACCCACTGGGGCTTGACCCTCACCTCCAACGGACTGCCAAACCACCCTCGCGCTTCAGAACTGGTGGAGCTGATCGCGTCGGAACAAAACAAACGAAAACTCGCTTGGCTCTCGATCACCAAACATGTTCGTCCCGGGATTCCCGCAGGGATGAGCCTCGAGCAACTCGCCAAAGAGAACCAACTTGCCGAAGAAAAAATCAAATCGATCCTTATGCCCTAGCCTAAAGCTTTTGGAGCTTAATCCTCAGCTAGACATCGACGAGAGATTCGATCGAGCAAACGTCGAACCTGGAGAATCTCCTCGGCAATCGGCATGCCCGGAGGGAGGTGCGAGAGCCGACTCTCCGCAGCTTGCTCAGGACGCTTAGTAAAGGAACCGTGCAATTGCCGGCAATGTGTTTCTTGCAAAACCCGTTGAGCATTGAGCGAATGGATTCCCCCTGCGGGCAAGATCTCCAACCGCTTACGGGCCGCAAGATTCCACTCACGCAGCGCCTCGAGCGAATCGACGGCGTGCAATGCTCCCCCGCTGGTCAAGATTCGATCGTACCGAAGTTCGATCAGGCGTTCGATCGAAGGGATGGGATCCGGTACTCGATCGAAGACCCGATGGACCACCAATTCGGCTGCCTCGGACACCTGAAAAACAACCCTTTGCACCCGAGCTAAGAAATCCCAATCGAGCGATCCGTCGGCACAGCAGGCACCGACTGCCACACCATCGGCCCCGAGCCTGATCGCTTCTCGAGCCTCTTCGAGCATCCGATCGAGCTCATCGGGCGTGTAATGAAAATCCCCTTCTCGACATCGCACCAATACGATCAAGGCCTCGGACATTTCGGCCCGCGTTGCTTTGATCAAGTCCACCGAAGGAGTGACTCCTCCGACGCTCAAATTCTCGCTCAGTTCGATCCGCTGGGCCCCAGCATCGATCGCTTGGCGGACGGCTTCGAGACGATCGACACAGACTTCTAGCATACTAGGAGTACCTCTAAGTCCCTTGTTCGACCAGCATTTCCTGATCGAGCTTGTCGATCGGTACCTTTTGCTCGGAGCCGTCGGGCCATCGGATCGTCATCTCTTTGGGTTCGCGATTCCCAAGTCCGAACGTCGCTGCTAGTTCCGTCTGCGATAGATAACTGCGTGTCGTCGAGATGGTCCTTTGCATTTTCTCATCGCTGCCGAAGTCGAGCAGGATCGTGGCCCCTATGGCACCGGTGTTGGACTTGTCCTTGAGTCTGACCCTCAACCAATGGTTGCCGAGTTTTTGATCATTACGCAGTAAGCGAGCTTTGCCTCCATTGGCGACCAAGAGCACATCCAGATCACCGTCCCCGTCGACATCGCCAACCGTGGCACTGCGCCCTACCATCGGCTTTTGGAAATCCGCTCCTGTCTTTTCGGCGTTCAACGCGACAAACTGAGTCGGTTGCTTCTTGCCTGCATTCCAGAACAATTGGCTCGGTTGCTCATACTGCTGGGTCGGGAAGACCTTTTGAATCTCAGGTTCTAAGTGACCGTTTGAGCACAGGATATCGAGCCTGCCATCGAGGTCCATGTCGGCAAATAGGGTACCGAATGTCAATCGAATCCGCGTCTGGGGTCCGAAACCGGTTGTCGGGGCCACATCGGTGAAACTGGCTTTGAGACCGTCGCTGAGATACAAACTCGATTGCTCGTTGGCGAAGTTTCCGATCACAATCCCGCAGCAGTCGTCATTGCGAAAGTTCGCCGAATCGATTCCCATCGCTCCGGTGGCTTGGCCGTCTCGGGTCAGGGCTACTCCCATGGTGACCCCTTGATCCTCAAAGGTTCCATCCTTTTTATTGATGAATAAGAAGTTCTTCACCGTGTCATTCGCCACGCACACATCCATCCAGCCATCGTGATTTGCATCGAGCAGGGCGATCCCGAGGGTCTTGGCTTCTGGAACCTGTGTCGCGGGATTGAGCACGTGCAATCCTGCTTCTTTGCCGACCTCCTTGAAAACCCCACCACCTTCGTTGTGATAAAGGTACATGTGCACGCCGTCGAAGTTGGTCGGTTGGCCATAGGATCGCTCCAGACCGACGAGGGTCGAGGCGAGCGACAAATCGATTTCGCGACTCCATGCTACGTAGTTGCCGACGATCAAATCGAGCTTGCCATCCCGGTCATAATCGAGCCACATCGCCGGGCAGCTCCACTGGGTTGCGACCCCAGCGACCCCTGCCGATTCGGTCACCTCGATGAACTTGCCATGATCGTTTCGGAAAAGGTGGTTTTTACCGACGGCCGTGATGAACACATCGACCCACCCATCGTTGTCGTAATCTCCGAAGGCAGGTCCCATGCCGTAGAAAGTGACATCGAGTCCCGATTCCTTGGTCACCTCTTTGAAGTTCCCTTTGCCATCGTTTTGGTACAAGCACATCGTCGGAGCTGGTTGGTTTAGGTCCCGTTGGTTCCACGGCCAATCGCATGAGTTTACCAACAGGATGTCTTGGTCGCCGTCGTTGTCATAATCTAGAAATCCACTTCCCCCTCCCATGGTTTCAGGGAGCAAACGCTCACCTTGCTTGCCGTCGTAATGGGTAAACTCAATACCGGCCTGTTGTGTGATATCGGTAAAGGGGATCGTCGGGATTTCGACGGTCGCGGCCTTGCGTTCCTGGGGCAGAGCCGTCTGCGTTTTCTTCTCGACAAACTTCTCTTTCTCCGGTCGGTTGAGGGCATAGATAGCCCCACCGATAAGGGCCACGCTGGCGATCAGACCTAGCGATCGCCAGAACATCCTGCCGATGACCGAATCGTCCTCGGCATCCTGGGAAGAGGCTCGAGAGCGGTTTGGGTGCTGTGAAACCCTGCGTTGGATGTCCCGTTTTGAGGGCTTCTTATCAGGAGAGGACATAGACAAGCTCGGTGTTGGTCTGGGAGGAGTTTTTTAAGGTTGGTCGACAAGCGAGACGGATTGCAAGGGCGCATCGGGTGGCAATCCTGGAGCACCGGACCTTTGCATCGGATAGATCACGATCGGCTCGGCAGCGCGATTGGCCGCCGGGTACTTTTGCCTTGCGGGGCGGCGTGCCATATTGCTGGCGTTATCGTCGGGTTTGTATCTCAAGTTCGCTTCGCGATGGAACTGGGCTTTGTCCTCCGCGCCTAGCCGTTCGAAGACGGTGACCAAGTTGGCATGAGCCATGAGGTTTTCGCTGTCGATTTCCAGCACGCGTTGGAACTCGCTGCGAGCCAGTTCTAAGTACCGATTTTTCGCATCGGTATCGTCGGAGCTTGCTGCCGCAAGGGCCAGATCCAAGTAGGCCGATCCGAGACCATTTCGAACTACGTAATCGAGCGAAAAATCGAATCGACGTTTGTTGCGTTCTTCCGTTTGATCGTAGAGCACGCTCTTGAAGTTCTCGACAGCGACATCGAACTGGCCTTGTTGTCGGGCGATTTCACCGGAGAGCCAAGCCGAGGTCCAAGCCGGTGGTTTTGGATCCATCGACACGGCGCGCCCTAGGGCTTGGGTCGCCCCATCGAGGTTTCCTTCGGCGAAGAAAACGCGAGCGATGTTCAAAGGACCATCGTAACGCCCTGCCCTTTCGACGCTGGCAAAAGCCTCTGCGGCCTGCTTGAGCTGCGCCGTACCGGTCAGCAGCAATCCGATTCCATAATCGTTCCAGCGTTGCCAAGTCGGTTCGATCGCTTTTTTGCTCTCTCCTTGGACCTCGACCCTTGAGCCGTCGGCCAGAACCACCGGCAGGATCAATTTGTCTTCGGCAATGACGGTTATCGGCAGAGGATTCAAGCCTGTGTTTCGCTCCGCAAAGTCGCGATCACCGGGCTGAAAGGCTTTGTCCATGAACTCGATGTAGCCACGATCGAACTTACGGTAGTTGAGTTTCACGGTAACCTCGATCGGTGCGAGGATGTCCTTGGGCACATCGAGCCGATAGTGGACCGTCTGTCCGGCCCCGGGAGGGATCTGGTGATCGTAGAGCGCGATGAAGATATCCTGAGCATTTCGTCGAGCGATGCGATCGCCGTTTTTGTCGATGACAAAGTTGTTGACGAAGTGGGACCATTCGTCGACTTGGCCATCCTGAGTTCGACCGCCGCTGATACCGATGACACGGCCGGCCGATTTGGCCTCGATCTCGAGCCACAGTTCGTTCGAATCGACGGTTCCTTGGGTCAGATGGTGTCCGACCTTGAGGGTACGGATGACCGTCTCGAGCAGGTACGCTTGGCCTGCCTCAAGGGCCGGGACTTCCGGTCGCAAGGGAGCGATGAGTTCACCTTCGAGGGTGCCTCCTTTGCGCACGCCGAAGATATCGACGCGGGCGCAGTCTTTGAGGATCGCTTGGGCCTGCTCGATGACCTCGTGATCGCCTCTCCAGAAAGGCAGAGCGGTGTTTCCGCCAGGGAAGAAGTGGTTGTGCACGACGTTCTTGCCGGTTTCGGGGTGCGGTTTGGAGGCCAAGTCGTTGGATTCTCTGTAGGGCATATGACAGCCGTTGCAATCGGTCTGGGCTTTTTCTGGGTAGTAGAAACTCCGAGCTCCGTGGCCTGCAACACCGCTGAGCAAGTAAGAATCGTAGTGATTTTGACCTCGCACCCAATCTTTGTATTTGGTCAGATTTCCTGGCAAGTGGACCTTATGGCAGGTGCTGCAGAACTCTGCGGACTTGAGAGCTGGCTTGAGCATTTCGCTCTTGTGAAACGCAGGCTTGGCCTTGACCATCAGCATGTTGATTTGCTGGAGCAGAAAATTTTCGCTGTAGGCAAACGGGTAGTGCTGTGGTTCTTCGATGATGTAATCGGCGTTGCCTCGCGTCGATTCGACTTCGGTAATCGCATGGCAGACCGAGCAGGTGATCCCAGCTTGACTCGTCGGGTCGTTGACATCGTCGTAGTGTGGGTTGTCAAACGCTCCGGAGAAGAAAGGTACCGGGTCGTGGCAACCGGCACAAAAGCGTGCCGCATGGACGTTGCCATCGCGTTCGAGCGAGACCTTGCGCGTCTCGCGAACGGCATAGAGGTAAGCAGGATTGTTAAACGAGCTGAAGTGGTGGGCGCTGTGAAACCAATCGTCGTAGACGTCCTGATGGCACTTCTTGCAGTAATCGTCGTTCATCAGTACCCGCTGGGGGATGAAGTTCCCGTCCCGGGTGCTAGCCAGCGAGTTTTCAAAGTACTTTTGACCGTCGGTCGGTGCCTTTTTGTTCCATTTACGGGGGTCCTGGGTCTGAACGATGAGCATCGCACCGACGGCCAAAGCCGTTGCTATACCGACGCGTTGGGCGATGACCCAACGGATGCGGGTACCGACGAGTCGGTGGAGCCAATAGAGCCACATCGCGCCGAGCGGAGCGAGGATGTGGGCCCAGTAGACGACGCGTTTGCTCGTCGGGCCGCGCATGAATTCAAATGTCCCGAACTTGATCAGTAGCACGCCGCTGACGAGAACCACTATCCCTGCGATCAGCAGCGCATAACCGATCCGAACCGCGCGGCGATTGCGTCGTTTGTGAGACGCTTTCCAATGGAAGAATCCGAAGGCCAGGAACGGGACGATCAAGACCAGTCCGAGCACCAGATGGAGCAGGAACATGTAATGGTAAAACAGGTCCTGAAACGTCCGCTGAAAGTACCACTCCGAGAAGGTCACTCCGGAGAGGTACATCCCGTTGGCCAGGAGGATCGAGAACAGAGCCAAGACGGCCAGGAGGAGTTTTCGCGTTCTGGGAGTGACCGTCAAGCGCGGCTTGGCACCGGTCGGTTTGGGCAAATTGGACAGATCGTTGGGGACCGGTGTAGGTTCAGTGGACATCGTAGATGCCTTAGGTGCAGCGCAGAAAGAGAACTCGTCATGCTCTTAGACATCTACCCGATTCGAGGGGGGCTAGTCCGAGCGTTTCAAACCGCAGAAGCGCAAGAAATCGCAAAGTTGCGGAATATCAAGCGCATTTAGAGCAGCGCTTTGGGAGGTGGCTCTTGGACATCGAGCCCACCTCGTGGCGCGTAGTGCGAGACCGCACGAGGAAGCTTGGCCGGCATGGGGTCCTGGCAATCCCATCGGTCTGCCGAGACATCCCCCTGGGATAGAACGAGGTTGGAACCTCCAAGAGGCAGGATTGTCGGGTCCATCGTGGTTTTGGTTCGGCAACTAGGTCCCTCGCAGGGTTTCATCGGCCGTTCGAGGGTAAAGCTGATCGTCCCGCGTTCGTAGCGAACGTAGAGCGACAGGGCCAACTGTCCTGCTGAGGTT
>Ga0209229_10000423_pt1 | contig 17162 bp, 24 predicted proteins | sample SanBayMetagenome_FD_187466 | JGI IMG/M metagenome (GOLD analysis project Ga0209229, IMG submission 187466) | Freshwater and sediment microbial communities from dead zone in Sandusky Bay, Ohio, USA (SPAdes) (version 2) | ecosystem: Environmental > Aquatic > Freshwater > Lentic > Sediment... | reverse complement strand
TATGTATGTCCGTAAAGCAGAAGCTACATATACTTTAGGAACCAACACATTTACAATATCTGCTGCTGAAGCTGATGGGTGGAAAAGAATTCACACTACAGTTCAGTTAACCGCTGGACAGACTACTGTTCCTTTTACAGTATCTGTTGCTAATACTTCAGGCTCAACATCTACCTACTTCCATATTGACGGGGTGCAGGCAGATTATGGTCGAGTAGTAAGTCAATATTTAGATACTACTTTAGGTACAACTTTTGCTATTCCTAACCCTATTACATCTGGTAAAACTATTTGGGCAGGTAAAGTGCAAAGTGTTGGTGGTGGAAAGAGTAGTTACTTCTCCAACTACGATACAAAGATCAGTAGGTTGTACGATACTTTAGGTAACTACATGCCTATTGGATCTACTTGGGGAATTAACCCTGGAATTAACTCAGCATTATACGAGGATCTTCCTGGAGCAAAGATTCCTGCATCTTCTTTTGAACTTAGTCTTTTAGGTTGGGAAGCAGTTAATTCAACCTTAGAAAGAAAAATTGCTGGAGGAACTTTGGTTGCAGACAATGTAACCCATGGTCAAGGATATTGCCGAGTTACAACTGATGGAACCGCAATACCTTTTGGTATTAAAACTGGAAAGATTTATTTAAATCCAGATGCTGGATACTATGCTTCAATTGCAGTTAGACCAGTCAACTCTGATTCACTTGGTAGTTATTCCCTAGTAGTTGACTACTATGATATTAATGATAACGTTATTGTGGTATACCAAGATAACCTTACTAACAATAAGACTACTAATTCAAAAGATGCTGAAGGAAACAATAACACAGTTATTACAACTGCTGCTAGAACTCAGACTGCATCCATAACCCATACAGAGCGTTGGGCCTATATAGGAAACTCATTCCCTGTTAGCTCTATAACCGGAGCAGCCTATGCAATTGTTAGGATTATTTTTACTCCCACCACATCTATAGCTGGTCAAGCCTTCGATGTTGACAGAGTTGTCTTTAGAGAATAGAATATAACTATGGGCATAGTAATAATTGCGGGACTAGCTACAGCGTGTATCTTAACAGCTGTAGAGAGTTTAATCAAACCGCTGGGTAAGTGGCGAGGACTATTAGCTTTAATAGTTAGCTTACTTGCATGCCTAAATCTAAGCACACCTTTGCTATATCTACTCGTATACACGCTGGCATCTACATTTGTCAGCCTCACCCTTTCGCTTGCTACAGAGCAAGTCTTAACCGGCATTTCACCACGACAAGCCCGCGGTTTGCCAAACAGGGTGGATAGGCTGTAGTATAGATAAAGAGGGAGGGTTATATGCTAAGACCAATTGTTAACCCAAAATTATCTTTACGAGCCAGATCACTTTTCTATTACTTTGTTGAAAAGGGTCGGGTTATTTCGGCTGACGAATTACGAAGCACCAAAGAATTCCCTGAAGGTAGGGATGCGCTTCAGTCTGCCATCAACGAACTCAAGGATCTCAAGTACGTTAAGTCTGTCCGGGTACAGAATAATGGACAATGGATTGCCCGTCTAAAATTCACAGATGAGGCTAAAAAGCTGTTTTCTACCGACAACGGCTTTTCAGGGCACCTATACATAGACAACTATACAGCTACTAGTGATATAACTACTAGTACTAATATAGTTAAAGATACTAACGTATCTTTAACTATAGGGGCTGCGCCCCAAGAAGGAGAAGAGATGGTTTGGAATCTTGATGGAGATGAAGAAGCTCCTAAGGTAAAGCGAGGCCAGGAAGAACCTGCCACCGGAACTATCGGCAAGATCGAAGATCGCCAGGCTCGACTCAACGCAAAGTACAAGAAGCCAGTAAAGGCTCAGCGTGATAGCAAGGATCGTATCAATACTCCAGAAGAGCTTTGGTCTACCACAGACTTGATCGCAGAGTTCTACGACCTAGTTGAGAAGGCTGCGCCAAACACTTCCAGCCAAGTTAACAACAAGTACCTAGCGACTTGGATTAACAAGCAGGTAGGTGAAGGTACACAGCGGTACGAAGTTCTAAAGGCTATGCGTATGTTCTTTGCGGATCCACGTAATCTAAACGACCTTGGTATCGGCAAGCCACTATGGCAACGATTCTTTTCATACTACCCAACGATCCAGGGAATTGTTAAGAAGCCAGATCAACCAACATACTCAACTGATAAGTTCAAAGCACATCAAGAAAAAATGATGCGACTACTAGAGGGAGAATAATGTACGACTTGTCTAAAGAAGCACCAAGCATTCGGAAGCAAATCGTACAGGCCGGTCTCCCAATGAAAACCATTGGGAAAGAATTCTCCGATTTAGACCCCACACCCGCCCTAGAAGCGGTCAAGAAATGGGTAGACAGAGTGGTCAATGGGGAGATCATCCAAAAGGCTGGATCTCCGTCCTGCGGGCTCGGAATTATGCTGGTGGGTAATCCAGGTCACGGAAAGACTACAATGGCTTCTACGGCCCTGCAGAGCCTTATTAGGGGTATTCCAGCAGACGTCTTAGGTATCCCTGGAGGCTTCCCAAAACGCATAGGCGGGTTTATGGACTATCCAAAGCTTTTGAGGCTTCAGAAGTCCCAGTTTTCCGATGAGGATGAGGCAACTCAAATCCTACTTGACGGCATATATGGTGACTCGGATAGAATGAATAACGTAAGAGTTTTTGTTCTAGATGATATCGGCAAGGAATATAGAACTGCATCAGGTTGGGCAGAGAACACCTTTGATGCATTACTACGTTCAAGATTTAACGCAGGGCTTCCAACGATTGTAACTACAAACGTTCCTCTTGAAAATTGGGGAAGCGTTTATGGCTCACCTATGGGAAGCTTTGCTATGGAAGCGTTCATACCAATCGAAGTAGAAGCGCCACAGGGGGACAGACGAGGATGAAGGAAACTACTATGAGTACATGGCAAGTTACGCAATTATTTTTGTCTGACTCTGGACCACATGAGGTTTGGATTAACATTGACAATAAGAAGCTACGTTGTAACTGCGAGGGTTTCAATACACGAAACTCTTGCAAGCATACCCGTTATGTTTCAGACAAAATGAAGAATAACTCTGGAGTATATCCAGTAGAGATCTCTAACAAGGCTCCAGAAACTGACGCAGCGTTAGCAAGTTTAGATCCCATTATGTTTAGGGATTTCTTATTGAAGTATGGCAAGATCGAAGTACTGTAGAAATGCGTGGGGGCGATATCTCAAATGAAACTCCTATGCGGGTTGTGGTTACTTTGGACTGTATCCTTGATCGCAGGCCCACCTTTAAAAAGGTACTTGGTGTGGCGGTCAGTGGTGAAGAAACTACGTACAATAGACAGTCGTTATCTTTATTCTGGCGATTTGCAGAAACCTACTCCTACAAGTTAGAATTAGTAGGGTACGGTTTCTCTCAAAAAGAGATGGATGAAGTTCTTGAGGATCTAGATAATCTTGGGACTAATCCTTTTAACTACGCAAAGGCTTATAGAGTGCCTGCAGATCTTGTTGCAGAGTTACCTTATAGGCCAGAGCTAAAGCATGTTATTGATATACCCTCACGTTCTTTACGTTATGGGCATTGGTATTTAGATATGGGGGCAGCCGGTGGCAGCAGATAATGAAGAGAGATTAATATCTCGGGTCGTAAGAACTCGGGAGATTATCCCTGCCTTAGAAAAGGGCGTAGATGATAGTTGGTTCTTTGTTGATGAGAACCGTGCTGTCTGGAAGTTTATCCGTACCCACTGGACTCGTTACCAAGAGATCCCTAGCGCAGTAACTGTTAAGGATAACTTTCCTACATACCGTTTGCTTGCTGTAGAAGATTCGTTAGACTACCTGGTAGATCAACTAGTAGAGTACCGTAGACGTCAGAAAGCTATTGAAGTAGTTCAGTCTGCTGCCGAGCTTATTGCTTCGGGAAATCACGACGGTGCGATTGCAGAGATGAGTTCTGGCATTGCAACTATCTATGATGAGGGTGCTACCCAATCTAGCGACGTTGATCTTACTAAGGATCCCGACAAGCGTTACCAAGAATACTTAGATATTAAAACTCGTGATGGTGCTTTGCTTGGGTACCGCACAGGGTTTAGAACTATTGACGAGGCTACTGCCGGTTTACAGAATGGCCAGTTGATTACAATCATCGCACCACCTAAGACTGGTAAGTCAGTCCTTGCTATGCAGATTGCGGTTAACGTACACGAGGACGGGCACGTTCCAATGTTCCAGTCTTTTGAGATGAGTAATATTGAGCAACAACATCGTCACGATGCTATGCGTGCCAAGATTGCACACTCTCGTTTGGTACGAGGAAATCTAAATTTAGACGAAGAGAAAAGATACAAAGCTACCCTAGAGCGTATGGAAACCATGCAGAAGTTTTACTTGACAGATAGTACCTCTGCAATGACAGTCACGGGTTTGGCTGCAAAGATTGAGAAGATCAAGCCAGACATTGTATTTGTTGACGGTGTTTATCTTATGGTTGATGAGGCAAGCGGTGAGTCAAATACTCCGCAAGCTTTGACGAGTATTACTCGTAACCTAAAGCGTTTAGCACAGAAAGCTAATATTCCAATTGTGGTGTCCACCCAGGTTCTTCTTTGGAAGATGAAGAAGCGTCAGGTATCCGCAGATGCGATTGGTTATTCATCCTCGTTCTTCCAGGACTCAGATGTTATTTTGGGTCTGCAGAAACAAGATGAAGAAGATGATTCATCTCGTGAACTTCGTATCGTTGCGAGCCGTAACTCCGGCCCAGCAACTAGCGACCTTCTATGGGACTGGGAAGAAGGGAAGTTTGAAGAGTATGGAACCTTTGGCACTCCAATCAAGCCCTTTTAACGGAACTCAATTATGCGCTGGAGAAAACCCAGACGTATTCTTTCCAGAAAAGTACACAAATCATAAAGAAGTCCAGAGGGCTAAAGAAATTTGTGGAGACTGTTGGATTAAAGAAGAGTGTTTTAAGTACGCAATACAGATCCCAAACCTAGAGGGCATCTGGGCAGGAACAACACCGCAGGAAAGGAAAAGATTATTAAAGACATTAGCGATCTAAAACCAGATTACACAAACGCAATGGATGTACGTGGAGAACCAACTCACGTCTGTCCTTGTGGCTCAACACTGTGGAACGTTAAGGCTATGTTCCAAGACTATGAAATCTCAATGTACTTCTTAGACATGGAGTGTGCAGAGTGTGGCACTAAAGCAACCGCACCAACATTGCCAGACATGCCAGAAGACTATGTAATGATGGATGACAGACCAAAAGAAGAATATACAGAAGAGGACTAATATGTATCGTGAGGGCGACGTAGAGTCTGTACTACTAAGACTAGGTATTGAAGTAGACCAGCGCAACGATGAGTTGCTTGGTCTATGTCCTATGCACCTAGAACGAACTGGTCGTGCAGACTCTCGCCCGTCATGGTCTATGAATGTAGAGACCGGTGTCCACCATTGCTTTTCCTGCGGATACCGTGGAACTCTTCTCACCCTTGTAGCCGAGATCAATGAGTTTGAAACTCAGTGGGGTCGCCTTGATTTTGAGGCAGCCAAAGACTGGTTGCGTCAGAACATCGAGGTTAACTTTGAACTGATTGCAAAGCAGTTGGAAGAGGCTAAGAATAGCTATATCCCTGTCCAACCTTTGGTAGAAATGAGTGAGGCACGTCTGTCGATTTTCGACAGCCTACCCCCAGATTGGGCTTTATCTGCTAGAGACTTAACCGCAGAGGCTTGCATTAAGCACTCTGTTAAATGGGATGCAAAGCAGCAGGGTTGGATCACACCTATCCGTCAACCCGATACCAATAAGCTTATGGGCTGGCAAGAAAAGGGACAAGTCAATCGCTACTTCCGTAATCGCCCGACCGGTGTGCAGAAGTCTAAAACTTTGTTTGGTCTTGATGTGTGGGCCGGTGGAACTATGATCATTGTTGAGTCTCCACTCGATGTAGTAAAACTCTCATCATTGGGAATTGCAGGAGGTGTCTCAACCTTTGGTGCATCTATCAGCCAGGATCAAGTTGATCTCATGCGTCGTGCAGATAAGTTAATTATTGCCTTTGATAATCCTAAGGTAGATCTAGCCGGAGAGAAAGCTTCTCGTGACATGCTTGCTCGTACTAAGAAGGAAGGCCTGGAGTGTTTCTTCTTTAACTATACTGGCGACTACAAAGACATTGGCGATATGCCTGAGGATCAGGTTATAATGGGTATAGAGAGTGCAAAGCATTCTGTGTTTGGAGAGCGAGCTTTCGTATGAGTTTTACCGGAACACTTCTGCCGTACCAGGTAGAGGCTGTAGAAGCTATGGTAGACCGCAAGAAGATGCTTGTGGCCTATGACCTTGGCCTGGGTAAAACAGTTTTGACTATTGCTGCTCTTGAGCAATTAAAAGACGAAGGAAAGATTACAGAACCTGGTATAGTTATCTGTCTATCCTCATTGAAGTATCAGTGGGCGGAACAGATTAGGAAGTTTACGGATGGTGCTGCAAACACTGTGGTCGTGGATGGAACCCCGTCTAAAAGAGCAGAGCAATACGTTACCGCTGAAACAGCGGACTACGTCATCCTCAATTATGAGCAGGTTGTTAACGACTGGGAGTACGTTCAACATCTTGCGAGAGGGTTCGTCGTATGCGACGAAGCAACAGCAATCAAAAGCTTTAGATCAAAACGATCAAAGCAAGTAAAGAAGCTTACTAGCCCAGTTAAGTTTGCGCTAACCGGCACCCCTATCGAGAACGGTAAGCCGGAAGAACTTTATAGCATTATGCAGTTTGTAGATTCAAAGGTCTTAGGAAGATTCGATCTCTTTGATCAAACTTTTATTGTACGCAATCGCTTTGGTGGTGTTGAGCGCTACCGTAACCTAACTACCCTAAGCAAAACTCTTGCAACTACAACAGTTCGTAAGAGACAGACAGATGCAGACGTCGCACCCTACCTACCCGATACAATTTTTGCGGAGCCGATTTTAGTAGAGTTTGATCGTGCCGGAGCTGTTCTCTATAAAGATATTGCACGAGAACTACTAAAGGATCTAGACGATGCAGTAGAGTCATTCGGCTCATCATTTGATCTATTCAGCCACTACGCTGGGGAGCACTCCAACGATGTGATGGACGCACTCAAGGGCAAGGTAATGTCAAAGTTGACAGCGCTTCGCATGCTATGTGACCACCATGAGTTGATCCGTGTCTCATCATCTACATCCGGCTACGCAGGACAGTTGGAAGAGGCGGGCAAGCTTGATAAGCTAAAGCAAACTCCAAAGCTATCCGCACTCAAAGAGTATGTAGATAACTTTCTGGGTGAGTTTGATGGAAACAAAGTTGTTATCTTTACAAGCTATGTACATATGGTTAAGTTAATTAGAGAAGCACTCGACTATGAGTCATCACCATACACGGGGGAAATGAATGCTAAAGAAAAAGAAGAATCAAAAGTCAAGTTCCAGACGGATCCCAAAGTTCGGATCCTTGTCAGCTCTGATGCTGGGGGGTATGGTGTTGATCTACCTCAAGCTAATCTTCTTATTAACTATGATCTCCCGTGGAACGCAGGACTCGCACTTCAACGTAATGGACGAATCCGAAGAGCATCCAGCACATGGCCCTCAATCGTAATCCAAGACTTCATTATGGACGGATCAATTGAAGAACGTCAGCACGCTATGCTCGTACAGAAGATGGCTGTAGCAAACGCAATCATTGACGGAGAAGGAATCAATACTGAGGGTGGAGTAACGTTAACGGCCGGAACACTTAGGGCTTTCTTAGAGGCAGTTTCGGTTTAAACTATGACTATGCCTAACGCACCTAAGACCCCGACTCGCACTATCCGTGTGTCTAACGACCTCTGGACTGCTGTGAAAGACAAGGCTGCCATTGAAGAGCGCACCGTTACAGACGTGATTATTGAGGCTCTCAAGGCATACGTTGGCGATTTGCGTTCTTAAGGATTACCGTATAGAATAATAACAGGAGGAAAAAATGCCAAATGTTATTGAACGCCCAGAACCACAAGACCCAGGTTTCATGCCAAAGGTCTCAGAATTTATAACCCTACGCAGTCGCATTGACGACATGAGCAAGCAGCGAGATTCAATTAAAGCAGACTTGTCAGAGCTAGTTGATACTGTAGGCGAGCCTGACGAAAAGGGAAACCTGTGGCTCCGTCTTCCCCACGAAGTTGACGGATTCACATCCCTACAGCGCCAACGCAAGGTGTCTCAATCTTTAGATGAAGAGACTGCTACAGAACTTCTTAAAGAAAAAGGATTGTTTGATCGTTGTTTCGTAATGATGCCTGTTCTTAAAGAAGACGAAGTAATGGCATGTCTATACGAAGGTCTTATTACAGAAGAAGAAGTTGATAAGATGTTCCCAAAGAAAGTATCTTACGCATTTCTTACTAGCAAGGCTTAATAATGGAAGATCAGGTAGACAAGTACTTTAGCAGCCTCGATGATTTCTATCCTGGTTCTAAGAAGAAGCGTCGTCCTGTGGACCCAAATGCTAAGCCAAAGAAGGTAAAAGAAGAAGGATCCTGGGATGCAAATCCACAGGTTAAAAAACTACCTAACGGAAACGTGGTAGAATTATATAGTGCAGGGTCATTGTGCCAAGCACTAGGAAGACCGATAGTTACTCTACGGCTTTGGGAACGAAAAGGTTATATACCACGTGCACCCTATCGCCTAAAGTCAATCATCGTAGATGGAGTAAAGAAGCCAGGATGGCGGATGTATTCCAAAGCAATGATCGAAGAAACTGTTAGGATCTTTAACTCTCGTGGACTCTTAGAGTCTCCGAGGATTGATTGGAATCGCTATCCAGATATGTCAATTGAATTGGCAGAATCCTGGAAAGTGATTCACGATCAAGAAACAAACTAACCACCTAGCGTAAAGACCCTTGGGTCTCAGCTATCAGCCAAGTAAAGAGAGGAAGCCATGAGCGCTTCATTGAAAGTAAAGAAAGATCTACCTAACGTAGATTCATACTCAGCCCCAGTAGTTGAGGAAAACCTGTTCGTTGAGGAAGATGAGAACGAAGTTCCTTCACACTCATCTGTTATTCAATCAGGTTGGGGTGCAGCTAAGAAAGCTGTAGCCAAGTCAACAAAAACCTTCGCAACGGATTTCCGTTTTGACGAAGATGTGCAACTAATCAAATTCATCTCTGACGAGCCAATGGTGTTCATGCAGCACTGGATTAATCGTCCGGGTAAAAAGTCCTTTATTAGTATCGGTGAGGATGATCCACTAATTGCAGTGGGTAGTAAGCCAGACCAAAAGTTTGCGTTTACTGTTCTCAACCTTTCTGATGAGGATCCACAACTCCAACTAATGATTGTCGGGGTTCGTCTATGCGGTCAGCTTGAGAAGCTTGCTTCAAATGCGAAGACAGGTCCACTCAATCGTCCTGATCTCTACTGGGCAGTAAGCAAGACTGGTCAAGGCACCAAGACTTCTTACTCCATCGTACCTGTTAAGGAACGTGACCTCGCTGATGAATGGGAAATTGATCCTATTGCAGCTGCTGAGTTAATCAAAACAATGAAGCCTCTTGGACAGGACTCTCTCCACATGTCCACTAAGGCAGAACTTGCAGAGATTGCTCGAGAGATTGCAGCAAGCAACTAGTCAACCCCATTAAATTGAGGGGCCCGGTCTACCTCCTTTCTCACGGGCCCCTCTACTATCAGAGGAGAGCAATGAATATTATTACCACACTAGATAAGTTAGAGTATCTTGTTTCCTATTACAGTGAACAAGAGGCCTTTGTCTTTGACGTGGAAACTGTAGGGGATCATCGGGGAGATCCACGTCAGAACATAATCACTTGGATCGCACTGGCCACTGAAGGCCGTGTGGATGTTATTCCTATGGGCCATCCAAACGGAGACTATGTTCGTACAGAATATCCATTGCTACCCTCTGCCCAAGATCGTATTATCAAAGGCTTACCTATCCGTGCTTCTGATTACAGCAAGGATGAGCGCAAAGCCACAAAGATTTTTACTGAGGCACCGGAGCAGTTAAATCCAGGTGAAGTATTTAAGGCACTAAAACCTTTGTTCTTTAGTGACAAGGTTAAGATTGGCCACAACTTAAAGTTTGATCTACAGAGCGTTACCAAATACTTTGGTCAGCTCCCAGCGCAACCATACGCATGTACCCTTAATGCTGCTTTTATTCTTAACACACAGGACCGACTAAACCTTGGTCTTGATGACTGCTTGAAGCGTGAGTTTGGTTATCACATGGTCAAGGGTGTTGGTAAAGAAGTAGAAGTATACTCTTTTGATGAGGTAGCAACCTATGCAGGTCTTGATGCTGAATGGACCTGGAAGCTTTGGAACAAGTATGCAGAGAAATTAGACACAGATAGTCTTCGTGGTTTATTTAATCTGGAGATGGATGTTCTTGAGGTTATCTGCACTATGGAACTACGTGGTGCGGACATTGATGTAGATGAGTTGGGTAAGCTTAAGGCTAACCTAGAACTTCAGCTAGAGACTACTAAGGCTAACATCTATAAGTTAGCGGGCAAAGCATTTAATATTAACAGCGTACCTGAAAAGCAAAAGATTCTATTTGGCAAGAAGACAGAAGGTGGCAGAGGGCTTAGACCAAAAGTCTTGACACCTGCAGGAGAGAAGCGTATGGAGTCTGGGGCAGAGTCTAGTGTTGCTGACTTCTCAGTAGCAGAACCTGCACTAAAGATGTTTGCTGGTAAAGATGCTTTAGTAGATGAGATGCTTAACTACTCTGATCTTAACAAGCTGTTGACTACTTATGTAGTTCCGTACTTAGGCGGAGATATTACTCGTACATTAGCTGGTAAGTCCAAGACTGTTGCTAAGAAGAGTTTATTGCTCGACGGCAGGATTCACACAGACTTCATTCAGTACGGTGCAGAGACTGGTCGTTTCTCAAGTCGTAATCCTAATCTACAAAACGTTCCTAATCCACGTACTCTTAATGGTAAAGCTATTCGTAATCTCTTTGTTGCCCCAGAGGGTAGCAAGCTAGTAGTAGCAGACTACTCACAGATTGAGCCTCGTGTTCTCGCATCATTTAGTGGTGATCGAATCATGTGCAACGCATATATTAACCAAGAGGATATCTACACAACAATTGGTAATACAGTTGGTGTAGATCGCTCTGCAGCTAAGACTCTAGTTCTTGCAATGATGTATGGTGTGGGTCCAGATAAGATCGCAGAGTCTATTGGCGTGTCCGTTAACGAAGCACGTAACCTACTAGATTCGTTTATGGCTAAGTTTCCATCAGTGGCTAAGTACAAGAAGCAGGTTATTGCTGATAGCCGTAGGCGTGGTCCAGTACCTTACGCCCTGACCTATTTAAACCGTCGTAGGTATATTCCAGACCTACGATCTAATGTCATGTGGCAACGTTCCAGGGCTGAACGCCAGGCTTTTAACACGGTTATCCAGGGGTCTTCGGCAGATTTGATTAAGCTTGCTATGATTAGGGCACATAAGTTGATCCCGGATGAGTCAAGTTTGATCCTGACCATTCACGATGAATTGGTAACTGTTACTCCAGATCATTTAGCTGAGGAAACAGCAGCAGCTATTCGTGAAGCTATGGAAGGTATTAAGGCGCTTAACATCCCGATGATCGCAGATGTAAAGATTGTACAGCGATGGGGAGAAGCCAAATAGTGTTCTGGAAAAAGAAACGTAAGGTAAAGCGTCTAGAGATTAATCATCTTCCGCTGCCAGTTTTAATTCGTCAGGTAATCTACGACACTATGCTTATGCCAGCAGAAGAGATTGCTAACATCATGGGTTTGCCACCAATCTCTGATGACGTGGCTGAAATGGAAGAACGTGAAAGTCAAAAGCGCTTAGAGAAGTTTGCAATTTTGATTCCGTTTATAGATTCTCACGCAGACATTGCAGCAAAGATTGCTGCCTCAGCGTATATGATCGAAGACGAAGAAGAAGATTACGGAGAATTAGGAAAACTTGGCATAGAAGATCTTGAACAACTAACAAAGTTATTTAGATTGGTTGCCCTATCTTCTTCTATATCTTGTGTGTCAACTTTATTTAATCTAGGACTAATCAAGTCATTGGCGGTGGATGATGAGTAGTAATTGGTGGGCTAATAAATTAGGTGGGACTCCAAACTCTACACCTACTCCGGCAACATCTCCTCCACAAGGAAATGTATACCGGGCAACACCTGGTGCACCTAACACCCAGGTAAGCTATGATCACAATCAAGATCAACTAGTAACTAAGGCACAAAGTGCACGGGCTTCTGATCGTTGTCCGGCATGTTACTCAGGAAATTATATGTCTTCACCCGGTGGTGGACGCATGCGTTGCTACGACTGCGGATACCCCATTATCCAACAAGGTTCCGGTCTATCTGGAACTGGTACAGGTAATGGTCCAGTAGTAGCATCAAAACAAGTAGGGCAAAGTGGCGGATTTAATCCAACAACAATCGTAGGGAGACTAGAGTAATGGCCGTTATCAATTCAGAAGCACTTAAAGTTGTAGCAAACATCAACAAGAAGCTTGGCGCAGGAACAGTTGTTACTGCAGATAAAGTCCGACTACCGGAACGTATTACTACCGGATCTCTAACGCTTGACGTTGTACTTGGTGGTGGCTGGCCTATGAATCACTGGGTAGAGCTGGTTGGTGAAGCCTCGCATGGTAAGACAGCGTTGGCTCTCAAGACTATTGGTGCAAATCAAAAGAACAATCCTGAATTTACTGCGGTATGGATTGCTGCAGAAGCATTTGACGCACAGTACGCAGAGCTTTGTGGCGTAGATACTCAACGTGTTATTCTTGTAGAAACTAATAGCATGGAGGATGCTTTCGATGCGGTTATCCAATTCATGGAAAGTAAGGCTGTTGACATGGTTGTTGTTGATTCTCTCCCCGCTCTCGTTCCTTCAGCGGAAGATGAAAAACACATGGAAGAATTCACTGTGGGACGTGGAGCCCTCATCACTAACAAGTTCTTCAGAAAAGTAGCCTCAGCTACAAAGCGTGACCTAGTAGAGGCAGAGCGCCCAGTACTAGGAATTATGATTAATCAATATAGAATGAAAATTGGAGTAATGCATGGAGACCCACGTACCACCCCAGGTGGTCTTGGAAAAGACTATGCCTATAGTATTAGAGCAGAAGTCAAACGTGACGACTGGTTGGAGGTTGGAACTGGACAGGATAAGCGCCGTGTTGGACAAACTATCCGTGTTAGAACCATTAAGAACAAGACCTTCCCACCACAGCAAACAGCGTATCTAGACTTCTACTTCTCAGAAGGTGGACCAATCGATGCAGGTGGATTTGACACAGGCAAAGAGATTGTGGCATTATCTATTCTTAATGGTATTGTAGATCGTCGTGGTGGTTGGATGTACTACGGAGATCGTAAATGGCAGGGTGCTCAAGCCCTTATTGATTCTCTACGAGAAGAAGTAGAACTGAGAGATGAGATTAGCCGTGCTGTAATGGACACGCTTAAGTCAAGTCCAGTACTTATGGTGGAAGCATCAGATGAAGAGTGAAGGACAGAAACAATCTTTAAAGCATGAAAAACGTTTGGAAAAAATAGCAGGTGGTAAGCGCAGTGCCGCCTCCGGTGCATTTTGGTCTCGTAAAGGAGATGTCAGAAGTGATGATCTCCTTATCGAACACAAGTGGACTGGGAAGAAGTCTGTGACTATTAAGTCAGAGGTACTTCAAAAGATTACAAAGGAAGCAATACTAGATAGCCGTACTCCGGTTCTAGGGCTTCACCTTGATGGTGAGAATTACGTCGTTCTTTTAGAGGAGGATTTCTTTGAATTACGTAATTCAATAAGAGGTGAATAGTGCGTTACAGCGATGACCCCAGCTGGACTTGGCGATATCAAGCGAAGTGTCGAGGAGAAGATACAGAAATATTTTTTCCACCACGAGACAAAGCTTTATACAAGCCTATAGCTGATAGGGCTAAAGCTATCTGTTGGGGTACAGATGGCAAGCCAGAGTGCCCGGTTAGACAAGAGTGTCTAAAGGAGGCTATAATGAATAATGAGCTACATGGAATCTTTGGTGGTATGTCACACAGAGAACGCAACGCAGCTCAGCGCAAGTACGAGAAGCAGGGGCTCACTCTTACTGAGTGGTTGGAGAAAGAGGGCAGAAAGTATGGCAAAACCTAAGACGATAGCCAGCAAAGATTTAAAGGCATTCCTTAACACGAGTAAGAGAGAGACTCGTCTTATGGGTGCGGTAGAACGCCACGTGCTATCAAAACCGTTCGATGATCGTGACATGAGTTACATTCATCCGTCAGATATTATTAAAGAAGATTGGTGTGCGTTAGCACAGTACCACGCTGTAACCGGTAACTATACGGAGACACGTGATAAGACTACAGCTCGTCTTGCCTCTATCTTTGAAGAGGGACATACCATCCACGCTAAGTGGCAAAATTGGTTTAGAGAGATGGGCGTTCTTTACGGTATGTGGGGAGACAAGACCGGAACTTCTTGGGCTTTGTCTACAAACATACACCCTAGCGTTGGCTATAGAGAAGTACCGTTACGTAGTGACAAGCACATGATGCGTGGCCATGCCGATGGTTGGATCAAAGGTCTAGGCGATGATTGCCTCATTGAGATTAAGTCTATTGGTTCAGGAACGCTACGCTTTGAAGCACCTGCCATTCTTCAGCAAGCTAACGGAGACATCGAGCAGGCTTGGAAGCAAGTCAAGACTCCTTTCCGTATGCACCAACTTCAAGGCCAGGTATACCTACATCTTTGCCACTTGATGGTTGAAGAAGGTCTGCTTGAGGTTGCCCCTAAAGAGATTGTATTTATCTATGAACTTAAAGCCAATCAAGACTACAAAGAATTTGTCGTAGCTTACAATCCAGAGTTTACCAAAGAGATCTTTGATAAAGCTTTGGATATAGCATGGGCAGCAGAAAACAAACGACCACCTATGTGCAGTATTGATCCTGCCACAGGGTGTAAGCGTTGTGCACCATTTCAGGAGGCAAAGTGAGTATCAGTAGAGATGTTCTTTCAGCAGTAAATGAACTTGGATTCTCATTAACTCCTAAACCAGAGGTAGACATTCCTATGTTGCCTCGTGATATCACAGAGCTAGACGACGAAGGTCTTATGGATCTGTTCGTGCAGTTTACTCAATGGAATGATCACCTTGCCGGTGCTCAAGCTATTGCTATTATTAATGAGCGTGAGGCACAGCGCAACTTAGATAACGCAGAGGCTAAGGCAATGCTAAAGCACTGGACTGGAGCTAAGGGTGACCGTGTTGCTTTGGTAAAGGCACAGATTGCTGATAGCCAGGACATTCAAGACCTACAGCATGAGTTAGATATTAAGTACGCTTTTCGTAAATTGATTGAGACCAGGACTAGTAACGTAGAGCGAGACTCTCAGCTTGTGTCTCGTGAGCTTACACGACGTACCTCAGATGGTGGGGGAATGAGATCTAGAACAAGGAGATTCAACACATGATCATTGGACTAACAGGCTACGCACAATCTGGAAAAGATACAGTCGCTAATATCTTAGTTAATAACTATGGATATACACGTGTTGCTTTTGCTGACAAGATCCGGGAGTTTCTTTACGAGACCAACCCTATGTATGATTCTATTGTCGGAGAGCCACTGTTTGTACGGGCTAAGGTAGACCGTGACGGGTGGGAAGAGGCTAAGAAGTCTCCTCACATTCGCCGTTTACTGCAGACCTCAGGAGTGGCAGCCCGTAAAGTATTTGGAGAAGACTTCTGGGTCCAGCAGGCTTTGAAAAATCTTAACTCTGAAGGTAACTATGTTATTACCGATGTTCGTTTTACCAACGAGGCGGATATAATTAAGAAGTATGATAACTCTCAGCTGTGGCGAGTAAAGCGTCTTGGTGTTGAGGCCGTTAACAGCCATGTCTCAGAGCATGAGTTAGACGGCTATCCAGTAGACCAGATCTTTATTAATAACACAACTATTGAGGACCTAGAACTTCTAGTAAAGACAAGGATGGCAGGATATGCCAAGTCAGCATAGGAAACACCGTGGATACAGATCTCAAAAAGTTGTTGCAAACTACCTTGTTGAGCATGGCTTTCCGTTTGCGGAATCCACAGGTGCTGGTAGGCCTGGAACTGATATTACCGGCACTGTGGGTATTGATTGGGAAGTAAAAGCACGCAAGGATTTCAGCCCTAGCACGGTCATTAAGCAGCTTAAAGAGCGGTCTGACGGTAAAGATCTACCCGTAGCTGTACTACGCTTAAACGGGCAGGGAGAGGCTTCTATCGGGGAATGGGTGACCATTCTTAGATTAGAAGACTTTGTAAATCTTTTAAGAGCTGCCGGTTATGGAGACCCTGTAGAGACAGCTTAAGGTATAGTTTCCCTAGGTGGGCACATACCTAAAGGACTACAACTCGTGAATGAAAAAGATACAGAAGAAAAGTTCCTGCGTGTAAGCGCTGGATCTAACGCACAATCCGTCGGCTCAGCTATCGCACATGCGCTATATGAATCTCCACAGATTAAGCTACGTGCAGTAGGAGCCTCAGCAGTAAACCAAGCAGTAAAAGCAATCGCCATTGCTAGAGGATACGTAGCCCCTAGAGGACTAGATCTTAGCTGTCGCCCAGGTTTTACAACCGTGGAGTCGAGAGATGGATCTATCTCCGCAATTGTCTTTACTATCTCGGTCAATTAAAACAGAGCTCTCTAACAGATAGGTACCATAATGGCAAAGTCAGAAGTAGACGCTGCGGCAGCCGCAGGAAATACACAAGGTCGCAAGACAATGGGTGATGAAGGACGTAAGTTCACTTCACCATCAGCATCACCAAAGGCCGGCACACTTGTTCCTAAGAAGAACACAGCAGCTGGAGATCCATACGGAGCAGGCACAAAGGTTAACCGTGTTAACCAGCCATATTCCGGTGAGCGTAAGGGTGCTGCGTACTCAATCAAGGCAACATACATGAAGCAAACAGATCCATCAGCTGGAATGACTCAGGCTAACGGTCGCATTGTTTCACCATCAGTCACTCGTCAGAGAGACTCTTGGGCACAAGGAATTGAAACT
>Ga0209229_10000422_pt1 | contig 17212 bp, 18 predicted proteins | sample SanBayMetagenome_FD_187466 | JGI IMG/M metagenome (GOLD analysis project Ga0209229, IMG submission 187466) | Freshwater and sediment microbial communities from dead zone in Sandusky Bay, Ohio, USA (SPAdes) (version 2) | ecosystem: Environmental > Aquatic > Freshwater > Lentic > Sediment... | reverse complement strand
TTGGTCCCTCCACATATCGATCACATATCTTGTGTGCGAATATCACCATATTTACTCCATGTCACATCAGATTCGCCGCGCGTTGCGCATTGTTTCATTGCTCAGTTCCGGACAAGCACTCACAACTTCCGAGATTGCCGAGCGCTTGCACGATCACGAAGAAAAACCCGTATCACAACGTCAGTTACAGCGGGATCTTCGATTGATCTCCGAGTCAGGCGTACCTCTGCATGAAGAAGCAGAAGGACGCAGTATTCGATGGTCGATTCCGTCGCATGCGCGGATTCTCAAGCCATTCGCGATTGATACCAGCGAACTCCTCTCGCTGCATGTCCTCAAGGGTTCGCTCGCAGCGTTTCGTGGCACACGCATCGAAGCCGACGTTGAACGTCTTGGAAAGAAGCTCGAGAAGATTGCTCCCGGCGCCGTGTTCATGAAGGACGATCTCGTTGCGCATGTGTCGCCCGGACATTTCACATCGGCGATTAGCGATCAAGCGCTGGAGCGCATCATCTATGCCATTGTCGATCCACACTGGGATCGTGTCACCTATCGCTCAATCGATGCCGCGGTTGCGAAGACGTTTGTTGTGAGCTTCTGTCGACTGATTAACCATGCTGGTCGGCTCTACGTCGCGGCATGGCATCCAAAGTATGCGCAGTACATCACGCTCGCTGCTGACCGCATTGATTACGTCGAACGTGCGAGCGACATTAACGATCCACTGCATGAATTCGACGAGCGGGCGTATCGCGCTGCACGGTTCGGCGTGTATGACGGCGATCTTACGTCGATCACGCTACGAATCGATGCCGAGGCCGTCGCGTTCTTCACCTCGCGCATGTGGCACCCAAGTCAGACATTTACACACCATCGTGATGGCAGTGCTACCATGAAGCTCCACGCTCCGCTCTCGCCAGAGCTCGTCTCGTGGATCGTTGGCTGGTCGGACGTGGTCTCAATTACCAGTCCACAGCGGCTGAAGGACATCTGTAAGGCCAAGGTAAAGCGGCTCATGCGCTCGTAGCGAGCACATGGCACAGCAGTTGCTATGACCTCTGTGCTATGAATCGTTTCGCTTCAATCCTTCGCTACTCCATCGCAGCTGCGTGTCTGGCACTTCTGATGTCTGGCTGTAGCAATGGCGTCGATGCTGTCCCAAGTAAGGACGTTGTTACGTTCCTTGCACGTAATGCTACGACGCGCATCACGTCGCTGTACTCTATGCGAGTTGATGGCACTGAGCTCGCCCGCAAGGCATCGCTGCCCACACCGACATCGAATCGCATTGCGATCACCGGGAATGGACAGTACGTGTTCTTCACGAGTAAGAATGGCAGCGAGCTTCCGCTCTACTGTTTCGATGTAGCAACATCGACCACGAAACAAGTAAGCATCGGCACCGGCGCGTATCCAACGCCATCGCCCGATGCGTCACGTATTGCATGGTTTGAGCAGCAGAACTTTCAGTATCAGCTCGTGATTGCGCAACCGAATGGCACACAGCGCACCGTGTTGATCGATACTGAGCGCTACGCATCAAGTTTGATCGTCCAAGCGCCGCCTGCATGGTCACCAAGTGGACGGTACATTGCCGTGATAGGCAGTGACACGATGTCGACCGGACAGCGTGGCGGAGTGGCAATCGTCGTTGATGTTGTATCAGGTACCATTACGCGTCACCCTACCGTTGACAATCTCAACGCAGTACAGTGGCTCTCTGACACACAATTGGTCTACATCAACTCCACCGCATCAGGTGCTGAGCTTCGTCGATTCGATCTCAACGCAACAGCGCAAGCAATAACCATTGCAACCTTGCCTCGCGTGAACAGTCCGCAACTGTCCGTATCACCAACGCGCACGCACGTTGTGTGCGCAAACCCACTTGTGATCGTCACCGTTGCTACCGGAGCTACGCGCACCATCGCCACAACCGACGCCGTGGTGCACGACTACATGTGGTCACCAACCAACGACGGATTTGTCTACGGCGATCGTACCGACGGCACATCAGCATCAGAACGACTCTACCGCGTGTCACAACTCGGCGACGTAACCGTGCTTCCCAACATTGATACGCTGGGCTCTAGTGCAAGCGTTGTGTGGTTACGATGAACGATCCCATTATCGAGCAGTATCAGCTGCAAGCACACCCCGAAGGCGGATACTATCGCGAGTACTTTCGTGCGCAGCAACAAGTTGCTACACCGCACGGCGATCGTGCAGCAGCCACATCAATATGGTTTTACCTGCCGCTCGGACAGAAGTCGCACTTTCATCGTCTCACATCGGATGAGATCTGGTACTGGCACCACGGTGGCAATGCCGTCCTCCATTGCATCGCACCAGATGGCACGTATACGCAACACGTGATCGGTGCCCAGCCCCCTGCCACAACATATGTGTGCGTCCTTCCCGCAGGAACATGGTTTGCTGCAGAACCCCAGAACAACGGCGTACTTGTAAGTGCAATGGTCGCACCGGGATTTGTGTTTGAAGATTTTGAGCTTGCCTCAAAACCAGAACTGCTTGAGCAGTTTCCGCAACATTTCGATTGTATCGAATTATTTACGTAGTTAGCACGTGATAACTGTCGATGGTAGTCGTCCAGCTTTGTGCTTGACAATCAGTAGCGTTTTTTCGTCGTCGTAAATTTGTGTTGTTCAATAACTGGGAAGGGCATCACCATGCACTCAAACAGCCCCTCTTGCGCGTCATGTGGCTCACGCGTAACCGCCACGTTTGCGAGTCTAACGATTGATGAAGCAGATCATGTAACCAACACTAAAGCCTGCTCAATGTATGGTCGTGGCGCTGTTGTGTTCAGCTATGGCAGCTACCCACGCGGTGTGTTTTGCATTCATTCCGGACATGTCAAGTTGACGCGTCCAACACCTGATGGACGCGAACACATTCTGCGTTTAGCAGGAGCTGGTGATTTGGTTGGGTATGCAAGCATGATTGGCGGCGAGCCCTATACGCTCAATTGCATTGCCGTAGAGGAATCAAGCGTGTGCTTTGTTCCGATGGATGTGATCTTATCGATGGTGCGCGAGAACACACAGCTTGCGTTGCGCGTCATGCAGGACCTCTCACACGAGGTCGAAGATGCTGAGCGCCGCGTTGTAGAGATTGCACAGAAGAGTATTCGCGAGCGCGTTGCAGAGGCTCTGCTTGTGATTAAAGAGACGTTTGGTGTGGCTGACGACGGCGAAACACTCAAGAATCCGCTTACACGCGAAGAAATCGCAAGCATCGTAGGCACCGCGCAAGAGAGCGTCATTCGCACGCTGTCTGAGTTCAAATCGAAGAACCTTATTGAGATTTCAGGTAAATCAATCCGCCTCAAGAATGTCAAGGGGCTGATCAAGACCGCGAATCTTATCGACTAACCTGACAAAAGTCATAGTTCTCGCAGCTGCGTCATTGCATGTTGCACGGGTGTGCAACACTATACTATCCTCCCTCGATAACCCTTGGTTGTCAATCTTCGCAGAAGCATCCCGCTTCGAACTCCCTCGTGAGTCCGATCTGTATGCTCCTGATGAACCATCCGATCGAATCTTCGTTATCGAACGCGGTGCCGTTGTCGAGATCCGAACTGATCACGTCGGCACATCACATGCTGTTGGGTTGAGCGGACGTGGTTCGCTACTTGGTTCACGACTCGTAGCAACCCACATCAGAAGCACGTCAGTACGCGCCATCACGCTTATCGATAGCACACTTCGTGCAATGCAACGGACAGACTTTCTTCGTGCAACTCTGGGCGATCCCGATCTCGCGCGTGCATACATGCGGCAGCTTGCACGCAGACTCGAGGTTGCACGTCATCTGTCCGAGGTTTGCTTATCACCGAGTGCCGGCGGCCACATCTTGGGAGTCCTCCACACTGTTGCTGATGTGTTCGGAATAGAATCTGACGGTTCGTCAAGCATCCCTATCCCGTCGACACTTCTCGAGCACATGACAGGGACACCACATCGCATCATAGAAGTAACGCTCAGAGAACTTCGATCACATGGAATTGTTGAACTAGAACGAGACGCAATACGATGGGTAATGTAGCACCACAGCATAACGACATCGAATCTCTTTCACGTGAGGACGCGCATAAGCTCTTACGTGCAATGACTGTTCGTGATCTCCGCCATACGTCGCTGTTGCGGCGCGCAGCAGATCTCATGAAATCTCTGCCGCCCACCGCCACAGGAAATGCTCAAGAGCAAATCACAGCGACGGTTGACGAGATTATATCGGCCCTTGACACCACCGAGCAAGAACGCTTCGCATTCGTGCTTGAGACGATGCAAGGTGCGTTCTTGCAGAAGCTGGCCCAGGATTTCCCAACGCTCACGCCTACAGAGCTGCGGCTTGCGGTCTTCCTCCGTCTGCCGATGCCTTCACGCGAAGTGGCTCGACTGTTCTCCTGCTCAGTACGATCGGTCGAAAAGCACCGTGAGCGGATGCGGAGGAAGTTCGGACTCTCCTCAAATGAGAATCTCACCACATTTCTCGCCTCTCGGGACTAACCGCCCGTTTTTGTAGTTTCGTCCCAACTACATCAAGGCACTGCAATGGCAAAGAACATCTCTGAACGTCCGATTGGTCGCGCTGCATCTGGCTCCGGTAAGGCAACATGGACCAACCCACTTGGCGCAACGCAATACAAGCTGATTGCGGCGGGTGTAGGCGTGATCATCCTTGGCTTTGTGCTGTTGAGCACTGGCATGGACGCGTGGGATAATCCCCTTGCCGTTGATGTTGCTCCCGTTGTCCTCGTTCTTGGTTACTGCGTTGCCATCCCATTCGCCATCATGTGGCGTGGCGGCAAGGCTAAGTAAGTATGTCCGAAGCATCACGTCACGACGACGTCCTGCGTGATGCCGCAGATGCTGTTCGTCCCGAGGATGAAGCGTCAATCGTAGAACGCACAGAGCAACGGCTGCGTGACTTCACACCTCGTAAGTCAACGTGGTTCCTCCTCCATAACCTTGGCACGCTACTTCGCATGCTGCGCGATCGTTCCTTTCACATGGAATGGAGCTCACGCGCGATGATCCTTGGAGCATTGGTCTACTTTCTGCTTCCAAGTGATCTGGTTCCAGACCTCCTGCCACTCGTTGGCCTTGCCGATGATACAATGGTGGTTGGCATCGTGATCAAGCGCCTTGCCCACGAAATCGAGCGATATCGCGCCGGTATGCTGTCCTAATGGTGGACACACCAAGCACGGTTGGTTCGACGTTTTTCTCCTATCTTCTCCGCAAGAAATCCCCTTTGTGCAGGCACAGTGACGTATGACTGATGAAACACGGATAGCCAACGAGAAGGCATTCCACAACGAATCGTTCTCGACAGGCTTGCGAAGCCAAATCGACTCGTACTACGAGATCTTCATCGCGATTCGTGATGAGTTCCGTCGTCGCGTTACAACAGCTCTCAAGGGCAAGAACGGACTCGAGCTGGGGTGCGGTCCAACAACGCTAACTCCAGAGTATGCGCAGTTCGCAAGCCACATCAAGGGCATTGATATCTCTGAAGAAGCCGTGCGGCAATCACGTGAAAAGGCCGAACAGGCTGGACTGCGGAACGTCGATTTCGATGTGATGAACGCCGAGGATATGCAACTGCCTGCGCAATCTGTTTCGGTCATCTTTGGCAGCGGCATCATTCACCACCTCGATCTGCACGCGTTTTTCCGCGAGGCCCGTCGCGTACTCACACCCGATGGTCGCATCCTGTTTATGGAACCGTTGGGACACAACCCGCTGATCAACGCCTACCGCAGACTCACGCCACGGATGCGCACGCCCGACGAGCATCCATTGCTACGGTCGGACCTTGCACTCCTGCGCGCGAACTTCCGTGTGGTTGATGTGAAGTTCTACTACTTCTGGTCGCTCTTTGCGATTCCATTCCGACACAAGCGTGTGTTCGGGTCGGTCCTTCGTACACTGGATGGGTTGGATCGTGCGATGTTCCGTGTTGCGCCGTTCACCAAAACGTGGGCATGGTACGCACTGATCGATGCTTCCCACCCACGCGACACGCCATCTGCGTAACTCGTCTACGCGTCGAGTGCTACATTGATCTGTGTTCGCAGTTGATCCTCGAGCGTCTCACGACGTCGGATCAGATGCGCACGTCCGTTATGAACGAGCACTTCGGCAGGACGGTAGCGACTGTTGTAGTTGCTCGACATCATGAATCCATAGGCACCGGCGTTCGAAAACGCCAGGACATCACCTACACGCACTTCGTTCAATGTGCGGTCCCACCCAAACGTATCTGTCTCGCAGATGTACCCAACCACCGTGTAGATGCGTGGCGTACCTGTTGGGTGCGAGACGTTCGTGATGTGGTGATACGAGTTGTACAGCATCGGACGGATCAGGTGATTCAAGCCGGTGTCAACACCAGCAAACACGGTGGCCGTTGTTTGCTTAATCACATTGACACGTGCAAGAAATGTTCCTGACTCGCTGACGAGAAACTTCCCTGGTTCGAACCACACGCAAACAGGATGTGCACGTTGTGCATTGAACTCCTGTACACGCGCAGTGAGCTTTGCGCCGAGCTCTTCAACATTCGTCGTTATATCATCTGGCTTGTACGGCACCTTGAACCCGCTACCGAAATCAACGAATGTGACGTCGGGGAATAGCTCTGCGATATCGAACAACAGATCAGCGCCCTGCAGGAACACATCGGGATCGAGAATGTCGCTACCGGTGTGCATGTGGAGTCCGTTCACGTGAATTCCATGCGTTGCAACAACGCGCTGCACGTGACGCATCTGGTGAATCGAGATGCCGAACTTCGAATCAATATGGCCCGTACTGATGCGCTCGTTGCCACCCGCCATGATATGCGGGTTGATGCGCAGGCACACCGGAACACGTCCACCAAACTCATGTCCAAACTGCTCAAGCACCGAAATCGTATCGATGTTAATGTGCACGCCGTAGTCTACTGCTCTCTTCAACTCCTCGAACGACACCATATTGGGCGTGAAGAGGATTTCGTCGGGTGTGAACCCGGCGTGCAAACCAAGTTCTACTTCTTGAATCGACACCGTGTCGAGTCCAACACCGAACTGCTTCATCAAGCGAAGAACAGCAATGTTGGACAACGCCTTGCACGCATACATGATGCGATGCTCGAAGCCTGCAAACGCCGAACGTAGGCGATCAACCTGACGTTTGATGATGGCCGAGTCGTAGACATAGACTGGCGCGCCATCAAGCGCGAGGATATCTTCAATCGCTACGCCACCAATCGTGGCCGGTGTCTGCAAACTCACGGTCGTCGTCTTTCTTAAAAGTGGATCGATGCGCCAACGTTCCAGATCTGCACATTCATCGGTGCAGCTGTTTCGAATGGCCAGTTCATTTGATTCATGCGCAAGGCCTTGAAGCCAGTAGCCACACCCGTGCGCAACAAGAAGTACATGATCGGCATTGCAGCTGGTGATGACTTACCGATTTCGCGAGCGAACCATGAAGCTGCTGCGTCGGCAATACCCTCGATACCGCTGCTAAGCGCCCAGTACCAAAACATGTGGCGTGGATAGACTTGCGTCCACTCGTATCCAACACGCAAGCTTACTGGCGACGCGATACGCCATGCGAGTGTTGGACGCATGGTTTCGCTGAAGCGCAGAGCACCTTCGAAGTCGCGAATTCGCTGTGCTTGGCCAGGCTCGTCGTCCCGAACTGTTGCTGGCGAAACACTCGTCCACGACAACGAGCTTTGTCCAACGAGGAACGAAATGTTGCTGTTATCGCCGAGGCGATAGCCGTACCCTGTTTCATCCAAGAATCCGAAGCGCATCAGATCGATCGTTGTTGATGCTGTTGTTGTGCCTGTTGCATGCGGACCATATGCGAAATACAGCGCAGTACCGTTGTGCACGATGATGTTGTCAGTATTGCGCCATGCACGCTCGCGCTCCATCCCGAGGGACACACCATACATCGCATTCGGTGCAATTGTACCAGCACCATCACGCGAACTTGTTGCTCCGCCATACCACAGATTCACTGATGGCGAACGCTCGCCCAAATCAAAGGACATGTCAGTAAACAGACTATCGTCCTTAGCTGAGGATGCACGATCAGACTTCTGTGCTGATACAACACCAAGTGTGCCGCACAGTGCGAGAACTACGAGCAAGTAACGCATGGATTCATCCCAGAAATGAATGTGAGATCGGTTTCTTAATCGTCCGATGATGGACGCTTGCGGCGACTACGCATCTTCCGTTCAGTAGGTTTCTTTTCGTCGAGATTTTCTTTGTAGATGAACATCTCTGACGTGTACACCTTGCTGCGCTTTGGTTCCGTATCGAAACGGCGTGGGCCGGTCTTTCCACCCGAGTACACACCGCCGCCTCGCTGTCCGCCACCTCGTGGTCCACGTGAAGGACCACCGCTGCGGGGACCGCGGGGAGGACCACCACCACTGCGACGTGGGCGTGTAGCTGGTGATTCGTTGCTCATTGGCTGACGATCATCACGGCGTGGACCGCGTGGTGCGCGATCATCACGACGGTCATCGCGACGGTCATCACGACGTGGGCCGCGCGAAGGTCCACCGCTATGCTGCGGTGCACCACGGCGATCATCACGACGAGGACCACGTGAAGGACCTCCGCTGCGTGGGCCACCACGATCGTCGCGGCGTGGACCGCGATCATCACGACGGTCGTCACGACGGTCGTCTCGGCGATCATCGCGACGTGGGCCATACCCAGGTCCGCCACTGCGCGGGGCGCGATCATCGCGGCGATCATCACGGCGTGGACCACGTGATGGTCCACCACTGCGTGGGCCACCACGATCGTCGCGGCGTGGACCACGTGAAGGACCACCACTGCGGGGACCTCCACGATCGTCGCGACGTTCACGGACGAATGAACTCTCGTTCGTTAGTGGTTGGCGTTCGTCATCGAATTCACGGCGTGGGCCGCGAGGTGGTCCGTCGTGACGTGGGCCGCGAGGCGGACCATCCGGACGAGGTCCGTCGCGACGTGGGCCTGGCTTGCCGCCGCGGCCACCACGTGGGTTGCGATCAAATCGTGATTCGTTTGTTAGAGGCTGGCGATCATCGCCGCCTCTGCGTCGATTATTCATACGTGTAGGATTATCCCTTCTTCCACTTGATTGTGCACCCGATTGCCTTGGTTGTGGCTTGTGCGGGCTTTGTACCCTTTAACAGGGCGTTGACTGCATCAGCAACGAAGAACTGCGTTGCGTCTGCAGCATTGTCTGCGTTATCATCAATTGCACCAATGTATTCTACTGTCCACCCAATACGTGTTCGCAGCAAGACGAAGACGTGTGGTGTGCGTCGAGCGCCATAGCGTTGCGCAACAACCTGCGTTTCGTCGTAGAGATACGCGAACGGAAACGCTTTGTCGGCTGCGCGCTTCTGCATCTTGGAATACGAATCTTCAGGCGATACGATGGAATCATTCGGGTTAACAGCAATCACCGGGAATCCCTTTGCAGCGAATTCCTTGTGAAGAGCGATGATGCGATCTTCATACTTCACGCTGTACGGACAGTGATTGCATGTAAACACAAGGATCAAACCCTTCGCCGCGGAGTACGTGCGAGGTCCAACCACCGTGCCATCAATATTCTTCAGCACGAAGTCAGGTGCATTGTCACCAACCTTGACACCTTCCGGCGCCATAGGGTTCTGGGCAAGCATCGTGCCACATGTCAGCAGCGCGAGCATTGCCACTGCAAACAATCGTCCGATTCGTGTAGTCATGTTCTCACCGAGGTGATGATTTGAGAAACTGCGTCAGAGTGTCATGTAGTTCTTGCTGTGTGAACTCGCGCTCATACAGCACTCGTTGGTTGCGTGATACAATCCACGTTGCGGGGATCGATCCTTGCCATGTGGAATCGACACGATCGATCCACAGATGAGGTTTCGACTCATTGAGTCGAACAACCTCGCACGACATACCACGCTTGCGAATGAACGGTTCGAGTTTCGTGCTCCGATCACTCGCAGCATCGAGACTCACCAATACCACCTTGATTGGACGCGAGTACGACCCAGACGTACGTGCGAGATGGTCGAAGACTGGAAGTTCTGTTACACACGGACGACACCATGTGGCCCAGAAGTTCACAACGAATACGGTATCTGAACCATGAGCGAAGCGGCGTTCAACATCGGCAAGCGTCACATCTGGAACAGATGTTGCGAGAAGTGCCGCAAGAACGAAACTGACTATCACGTGAGTGTGTCGCCTACAGGTTCTAACAATTCCAATTCCCTTGTGTTGATCTTGATCCGCGACACTTCACGTGTAACTGGGAATGCTTCAAGCAACCCCTCTTCCAACGGTCGCATCAGTGGTTCAAGAAACTCCCGATCGTCAGCGTGTAACCACTGCTCTCGGTCCTGCGGCAGAATCACGATAGGCATGCGCTGTTTCGCGTTGTGCACATGTGACATCAACAGGTTGGCATCCGTGGTTACGATGGAGAACGTTCGGTGAAGTTCGCCGCTCTCCGGATGTGTCCAGTCCTCCCACACGCACCCCAGCGTGAAGAGGTCCTTACCCTGCATCCGAACGTAGTGTGGCTGCTTGATCGTTCCCTCGTGCCGCCATTCCACAAAGCCGTTCACAGGTAGGAGCGCTCTGCGTTTGACAATTGCATCGCGAAACGATGGCTTTTCAAACACCGTCTCACGACGGGCATTTAACGTCATTGCCTGGATCTTCTTCGCCCCCTCATCATCCTTCGTCCACCGAGGGATGAGTCCCCATGAGCAGAGCTGAATCGTCTCCGAAGCTGCATTGGTAATCAATGGCAGTTGCGGATGTGCAAAGCCAGAGACGTGATAATACGGTTCGTAGTCTTCTGGATGCTCAAACAGTGCACCCGTGTCGGTCTCAATCGCATGCGTTTGTGCAAAGATGGAAACCGTATAACACACGGAATTACAGCAGCGGGAGCAGCACGATACCGATCAGCACAACAATGCCGACCAGCATCACGAGTGCGTAGTTCTGCGCAACACCGCTTTGTGCCTTGCGGATCACCGATCCTGTTGCACCAACGAGGCGTGCCGAACCATTCACAACACCGTCAATCACAACCACGTCAACGATCTTCCACAGTGCATCACGCGAAAGCGCGAGGATCGGCTGTGCGATCAATCCGTGGTATACTTCGTCAACGTAGTACTTGTTCCAGAGAAGCTTGTGCAGACCCGACATCTTTGCAGCCATACCGTTGGCCTTGTCGAGTCCGTTCTTGTACACATTACGTGCGAACAAGATGCCGAGGATTGCGAGCACTGTTGATGCTCCCATCAGCATGAATTCCTGCGCAGTGTGATCGCCACCATGAACCGGCAGCATTGCTGTACCGGCTGCGAAGATTGGCTCGAGCCAGTGCTCAAGAAGGTTCGGAATGTGCAGGTAGTGACCAAGCACATGCGGTACACCGAGAAGTCCACCAAACACCGAGAGGATAGCCAACACGATCAACGGAATGGTCATCGTTGCTGGCGACTCGTGTGGATGCACGTGGTGATGATCAAATCGCTCTTCACCATCAAACGTGAGCGTTGTACAACGCCACATGTAGAATGCTGTTGTGAATGCTGCCAGAGCACCAACTGCCCAGAGTACTGGACTGCCGTTGAGGAAGGCAAACCACAGGATCTCGTCCTTCGAGAAGAAGCCCGAGAAGAATGGGATACCAGAGATGGCAAGCGTACCAATGAAGAACGTGCGATACGTAATCGGCATGTGCTTCTTGAGTCCACCCATCTTGAAGATGTCTTGCTCCTCATGCATGCCGTGGATCACCGATCCTGAACCGAGGAACAACAACGCCTTGAAGAAGGCGTGCGTCATCACGTGGAACACAGCTGCTGTGAATGCACCAACGCCGAGCGCGGTGAACATAAAGCCGAGCTGCGACACTGTTGAGTATGCGAGGATCTTCTTGATGTCGCGCTGTACGAGACCAATCGTACCGGCAACGAGAGCAGTTGTGATACCAACGCCTGTGATCACTGCCATCGTTGTTGGCGAGAGCGTGAAGAGCACGTTGGTGCGAGCGATCAAGAAGATGCCCGACGTCACCATCGTTGCAGCGTGGATGAGTGCAGAAACCGGTGTCGGACCCGCCATCGCGTCTGGAAGCCACACGCCGAGTGGGATCTGCGCGCTCTTACCAGTTGTACCGAGGAACAACAACAGCGTGATAATCATCACCGTTGTGTCGCCTACTGCCCATACTGTTGGAGCTTGTGCGTTGATATCTGCGTAGTTCAGCGTACCGAACTGATTGAAGAGCATGAACATTGCGATCAGCACGCCGAAGTCACCAATACGGTTGACAACAAAGGCCTTCATCGCAGCGTCGCCCGTCCATGTGATACGTGTGCCTTCGAACTTGCGATCGTACCAGAAACCAATGAGCAGGTAGGATGCCAAGCCCACGCCTTCCCAACCAAGGAAGGTCAGCAGGAAATTGTCAGCCAACACAAGATTCAACATCATGAACACGAACAGGTTCAAGTAGGCGAAGAAGCGCGGGAAGCCCTTATCGCCATGCATGTAGCCGATCGAGTAGATGTGAATCAGGAACCCGATTCCCGTAATGATCATCGTAAACAGAATCGACAGCTGGTCGAACTGATATCCGATGTTCACGCTGAAGTTGCCTGTGGCGATCCACTCATACACCTTGACGGTGAATGCGCGCTGATCTGCCGGCAGGGCTGTCAACCCAAGGAAGGTCGACACAGCAGTGATGAAGCTGGCAAGAATTGCCGTGCTTGCGATACCTCCAACGAGCTTCTCATTGTTCAACCGTTTGCCAAAGAAGGCAACGATCACAAAGCCGATGAGGGGGAAGAGCGGGATCAGTTGTGCGTAGTTCATCCGATTTCCGGAGCTATTGTCTCAAAGTCCAAGTTTTCGACGTTCATCGACAGATGATGGAACTGAATACCCATCGTTTCATCAACCACCATCATCGAATTGCGTTCAACCTTCATCCAATCAGCGCGACGTGCCGTGAATGGTTCCGATGCCACAACAATGGCGCTCGGCTTCCCGTACGACGATTCCATCACGCAATGATCGCCAGTGCAGTGATACTCACGTCCATGCATGTAGTAGAGCGAAGCAGGCTGCACGTTTGGATTCGTCGTGTAGCGCACCGCGATCAAACTTGTACCGTTGGTAACTGCGAAGTTGAGGTAGGAGTGCTGACGCACCGACGACTCCATCAGGAGTGCATCGAGGTCGGCAAACATGCCTTTCACAGCATGCACCATCTCTTCGCAGGTAACAGTACCATGCGGATCGGCTAGGTTGTTTAAGAACAAGCCAAACAAGTGCTCGGAATCCGTGCTCCCTTGAATGGCATCATACGCGGCATCAGTAAGCGAGCGAAGAAGCTTACGCCGGATGTGTTTGAAGCCCCCTACCACACCGTTGTGCATGAACATCAACTGTCCACACGAAAACGGGTGCGAGTTGTTCTCTTCAACCGGCATTCCCGGAGATGCCGCACGAACGTGTGCGAACATGCAGGGGGAATTCACCTTCCTCGCAAGACTCTTCAGGTTCTGATCGCTCCATGCTGGCTTGATGCTTCGGAACACACATGGCTCGTTGTCGAGCTCTGGTGCGTAGAATCCGATACCAAACCCGTCGCCGTTCACCGCTACCGACATCTCGCCTGCATTCATCGTCTGTGCTGTGACCAAGGAGAACTTGGGCTTATACAGAAGATCATCCGCAAGGATGGATGGACCGATATAGGCGATAAAGCGACACATGAGCTGTCACCGTGCTCAGTTGAGCGCAGCCTTCTCCGTGCACCACGTGTTGTACACACCGTCGAGCAACAGATTGAATGCATCTGCTGCTTCGCGAGCTGCATCAAGTGCGGCTTGCTTCTGATCGTCGGTGATACACATGCGCTCGAGTGCTTCGCGCGTTACTGTGCGGTGAATCTCGTCAGCATGCTCGTGTACAGCAAAGAACTCAATCGCGTTCTTCGTGTCGAGGTTGTAGAACTTCTTCAGACCTTCGATCTTCGTTGTTGAGATCTCTGGGATCTGTGACTCGTATGCGTAGAGTGCTGCAAGGCCTTCAGCTGGATTGCTGCGACCCGACAGTTCGCGGAGGATGCGGACAGAGTTACGTGTGTGCTCAAGGAAGCGACGCTCCTTGACTTCTTCACGTGTCATGCCGAGCTCTTCTGCAAAGCGCAGCCAGAGTTCCGGGTGATTGTCTGGACCGTGCTCTTCTTCGATCAGGTTCTCGAGGAGCATTTGGCGAACAACCATGTCTTCCGTGTTTGCGTGCGTTGCGCTCACATACGTTGGGAAGGCATGCACCTGGTGGTAGTACTCACCAGCATACTGGCGAAGCATTTCCTTTGTAAGTGCACCTTCGTTCCACATTTGATAGAACGGGTGTTGCAGCATGTGACGCTCAGCAACGATCTCGTCGAGCTTTTGCAGGAATTCTGCAGTGGTCATGAGGGAGTCCTCGGACATGGTGGATTGCTATTCGTGAATGACAAAGATAGGTCTTTTCGTAGTTTTGTAACCGACGTTATGCAGCGATTTACCTCGGATGTATTTGCAGGCCCATTTGAGTGGGCCGACCCAGAACAAGAGGTCCTCACGGGGATCGGGCTTGCGGCGCGTGTCATCCTCTACAACGACGAAGAACACACGTTCGACGAGGTGATCGGTCAGATCATCGCCGCCACGGGGTGCTCGTACGACCATGCGGCCGATCTCACCCACGAGGTGCATTTCCGTGGCAGGGCCATGGTGTTCGAGGGCGATCTCCCGCAGTGCCTCCGCGTGTCGGGTATCCTCGAGGAAATCGCGCTCCATACACAGGTCGAGTGCTAATCCGCCCAATCCCGTTACTTGGGTGGTAGGGGGCGAGAAACCTGCGTCGAATCGGATCCAACAACCTTGCCAGTGGCGTTCTTGAGCTGCTGCTGAAGCATGTCGTTTACCGATCCCCCACCTGGTGGCGTTAATCCTGGGATGTTCGGCAGCGACAGGTTGGGTCCATTCATCTGAATGGCGTTCTGATTGTTCTTGATCAGCTGCTGCAATACATCGGCCTCGCCTGCCTTGGCCTTATCAAGCAGCTCCTTATCCAAGTCCCGCAGCAACGACGAGTCGGCCTCGACGCCGTTGATCTTTGCCAGGGCAAACTCGTAGCTGGCGTAGATCTCCTTTGCGTACTCCGAACGAGGGTATGCTTCAAGCAGCTTGGCGTAGTACACCATGGCGGAGTCATTCATGCCGCGGTCACGCTCGTACATCCACCCCATGGCGTACAGCGCCTTGGGAGCATACGGGTGTTCGGGAAACTTCTCGACGATGGCCATGTACTGACGCTTGGCATAGACATAGTCCTTGACCATGCGGAAGCTGTTGCCAGAACGGTAGAGCTCTACAGCGTCATCGACGCCACCCTGATCGAGGAATCCAAGGTTCGCCGAAGCCTGCTTGGCAAACTCAGAGTTTGGCCAGCGATCGGAGATGACTTCGAAGAGTGAGTCGGCAGCTTCGGGATCGGTTTGCTGAATCACACGCGCTTGCGAGAACAAATAGCGTCCGCGTTGTGGATCTGCTTCGGAGGTTCCATCAAACGCACGGCGGTAATAGTACAGCGCCGAATCGGTGTTCTCCATTTGCTCATGCACACGTCCGAGTGCGAACAACTCGATCGACTTCTGACGGTTGAGCGAGTCCTTGTGCGTGGTGTCGATGGCCAACATTTGATCAATGCTGCGAACCTTCCGCTGTTGATCATCCCACTGCTTGAGCAAGGTGAAGTACTTGTTCGCTACATCATACACTGGCGTGCGGATGACCTTGGCTTTTGCGAAGTACTTGAGTGCCTCGAAGTAGTCACCTGTCTTGAACAGACTCATCCCTTTTTGGAACGACTGTGCCATCATCTCTGGTCGACCAACAAAGGATGTGTCGGCCATGCGCTCCTTTGCGATCTGACCGGGATCCTTGGGATCGGGGTTCTTCAGTCGATCAAGGGCGAGACGCTCTGCTTCGATGTATGACTTCCATTCCTCGTAGTTCCGATTTTCCGCAAGGTCGTCGAAGATCGCCGATGCTTCGGTGAACTTCCCGAGGTGCGCGAGTGACGCACCGCGATACAGATCCGCCTCAAACGTCGCCAGCGCATCAGGTGTTTCGTCATGCACCTTGGCGAAGGCTCGCTCTGCGAGTTCATACTTGCCGAGACGGTAGTAGATCGCTGCAAGATCAACTTGCCACCGCGCACGTTGCTCGCCGTCGTCGCATTGCTCGATGGCTTGCTTGTATGGATTGGCTGCTTTATCGATGTCTCCGTCTTCGATGGCCATCTCTGCTTGAATGCGATAGGCCTCTGAGAGAATGTCGTAGCGATCCTTATACCATGCAACGTCAATCGTACGCGAGAGCAATTGCTTGCCCTGCGTCATCTTCCGCTGCATGAGATAGTCCTTCGCAAGCAACAAGTGCGCATCAGGCGAGAAGTCGCCATCAACGTAGCGCTCGATAAGCTCGATACATTTCTGCTGCGATGGCACCCACTCCGACCGGAAGAAGTACGCCTCGGCCATGAGGAAGAGTGCACCTTCTACGTAATGCGACTTGGGGTGGTTGGCAACGACCTTCGATCCTTTGATCAGGATGGAGTCCACCTTGGTTGCCATGGGTTGAAGCTTTGCACGATCGATCATAAATGCACGCAAGAACTGGTAGGTGGTGTTCTTGGGTGGACCCGATACGAGCTTCATGCTGTCGACCGCGGGGACGAGCACGCGTGGCTTCGTCCGCTTGTTCTCGTCCTGATAGTCGAAGTCTTCCTTGACCTCCGTCATCACACGACGCATGTTGTAGTAGGTGTTGAAGTACGTGGTTTGGTTGTCAAACCAGGCACACCCCTGCAGTCCGACCGCGAGGGCCAGCACTACAACTGATGCGATGGTGGAACGGAGTTTGGTCACAATGATCGACGCAACCAACGGTCGCGCATTTGCTTCTGACGCGAGCTTGGGGATTCTATTTCAACAAGACGGATGGCAGGTGGTGCCACGGGCGTGAGCGTCACACGATAGAGTCGTCCATCGCAGTGGGCATCCACAGTTGCCGCGGTACCAAGTGCCGCACC
>Ga0209229_10000421_pt1 | contig 17217 bp, 12 predicted proteins | sample SanBayMetagenome_FD_187466 | JGI IMG/M metagenome (GOLD analysis project Ga0209229, IMG submission 187466) | Freshwater and sediment microbial communities from dead zone in Sandusky Bay, Ohio, USA (SPAdes) (version 2) | ecosystem: Environmental > Aquatic > Freshwater > Lentic > Sediment... | reverse complement strand
CGACATGACGCTCGCGGGGCTGCCGGTGACGCCGCAACTGCTCGACGAACTCTTCGGCAGCCTGCTCGTGGATGCGCCCGAGACGCTCTCCGACGACGATTTCTCCCCCTATGTGGCGTTGGGCTCCGCCGACGCGGCGGAGGTGGCCCGCGGCGCCGCAGCGATCCGGTTCGAGTATTCGCACCTGATCAACGTCTTGACCGTGATCGAGCTGCTGCGGGAGCTGGGGCTCGACCTGACCAGCGAGGATGCCTGGGGCTATCGGCCCGATCCGCTGGGGGCCGACCGGCTGGAGATGATCGGCTTTTCAAGCTACGGCTACGCGATCGCCACGCGGTTCGGCGAGCAGCCCCTCGACTACCGCGGCCGGCCGGCCGTGGCGGCCCGCTTCGATCCGCTCGACCCAACGCACATCCGGGCGGTGCTCGAGGAGATCATCGCCAACTACCCGACCGACCGGCTTTTCGCCCTCGAGCCCGGCATCGAGGCCGACTTCCTCGTGGACGCCCGCCGGACCGCCGAGCAGGCCGCCCGCATCGACGCCGCGATCGCGCGGCACTTCGGCGGGTTCCTCGCCAACCTCACCGACGGCATCGTGCTCAGTCAGCAGACGCTCAAGCGGCGGATCACCGACTCGATCGACCTCAGCGACCTGGTGCCCCAGCTTGGGCAGCAGCTCTTCGTGCCGTCGATCGCGGGTGCCAAGCGGCTGTTCATCGACGTCCTGGCCCGCGACCTCGTCTCGCTCGCCGCCTTACCGGAAGGCGAGTTCCGAGGCGAGTTCTACCGGCTGTTCTTCACCCCCAAGGAGGTCGATCGGGCCGACCGCGTCGCCAGCGGCTCGATCGGGATCACGATCGAGGGTGCAGCCCCGGCAACTCCCTCGACCGTCACGCTCACGCCCGGCTCGGGCGGCAGCGTCCGGCTCCGGCTGGATCTGTTCGACGAACTCGGCACGCTGACCGCGCCCGATACCGGGCTCGCCGTCCGCTTCCGGATCGGCGGCACGGCGAGCAGCGGCGACTACACGCTCTCCACCGGCGCTGTGGTGACCATGGCGACGTTCCAGCCGGGCAGCACGTCGACGACGATCGACATCGACATATCCGCTGCGGCGATCGCCGCCGGCTCGCGGTATCTCCAGATCGAGATCCTGAGTGCCGACTCGGGCTTCCGCGTGGCCGGCGACGCCGCCATCGCCACGATCGCCTTCGGACCCGCGGGTCGGGCGGCGGCCGGAGGCGTCACCGGCGGCCGGGCCGATTTCGTGCCGCACGCACTCGCGACTCGCGAGCCCGGCACCGACACGCTGATTCGGGCCGCGGCCGGCGGCGATCACGTGGTGCTCCGCGGCATCGACGGCGAGGCCGATCTATTCGTGATCGGCGAGACGCAGCGGGCGGGCGTACCCTTCATCGAGAACATCGATCCCGCCGAGGGCGACGAGATCGTCGTCTTCGTGGGCGACATCCTGGCCGCCCGCCGGACCGCCTGGCTGGCCGACCCGGCCCGCCGGACCGCCGCCCTGGCCGCGCTTCGGGCGTCGCTCGGCGCCGCGACGATCGACAGGCTCGCTCCCGGCGTGCTGGCCGACCTCATCGACAACCAGATCGAGCATGACCACCCGCTGCCAGCCTTCTCGCCCGCGCAGATCAACACGTACGGGGGCATCGTCTTCGACGTGGCCGGCCGGCGGCCATTGGCCTCCGTGAGCAACTACTCGGTCGTGGACGGCGACGTCGCGTGGTCCACGATGTCGCCCACCATCGCGGCCGGCATCTTCATATTCGGCGACGTCACGCTCTCCGCCACGTCGCTCGCCGAGAACACGACGGCGGGCACGATCGTCGGCGAACTGTTCAACGAGATGCCGATCGCCACCGACGCCTCGACCTTCGCCTTCGTCGAGGGCGCCGGCGCCGATGACAACCGGCTCTTCGATATCGTCAGTGACGACACCGGCCGCTTCCCGCGGTCGTTCCTGGTCGCCCGCGGTCCGTTCGACTACGAGACGAACTCCCGTCTCTCCATCCGCGTGCGGGCCACCGACTCTGCCGGCCTGTCGTTCGAGCGGGTTTTCATCCTCGGCGTCACGAACGTGAAGGACGCACCGGGCGTGAGCCTGCCGGAGAGCTTCACGACCCTCGAAGACGTGCCGACGGCGCTTGTCTTCCCCGCCGCCCCGCTCGTCGCGTTTGACTCGGCTGCGATGACGCGGGTGTCTATCGTGCTCCGGGTCGACTCCGGTACCATCGACGCGAAGTCGGCTGACGGCGTGGAGGTGTTCGGCACGGACCGGAGCAGAGCGTTCACCGGTTCGATCGCCGACCTGAACCGCTACTTCACCAATCCTGAGGGTCGCATCCGCTACCGACCGGCCGCGAACGCTACCGGCGCCGTCGGCCTTCGCATGAGCGTGGCACAGCGGATCGGGTCTAGGGTCCTCCGCTCAGCTGCGGCGACGACGATCGCGGTCGCGCCTGTCAACGATGCACCGACGGTCCGGGCGCCGGCGACTTTCCGGGTCGTCGAAGACATTCGAGGGCGGATCTCGTGGGCGGCCATCGAGACGCCATTCTCGGATGTGGACTCGCCGAATCTGACCGTCACGCTATCCGTGGCCGATGGCGTGATCGACGCCGAGTCGGGGTACGGCGTGACGGTTGGCGGCACGAACACGGCCCGCACGTTCTCGGGCACCACCAGCGCCCTCAACGCCTATTTCAAGACACTCGGCAGGATCAGCTATACGACCGCCCCTGACAGTACCGCGACACGGGTGCTCACGACCACCGTATCCGATGGCTCGCTCGCGGCCACCGCTCAAACCAGGATTGTCGTGACGCCCGCCAACGAGCGGCCCACGCTGGCAGCTGCCGTCACACTGACGGCGATGGCTGGCAAGCCGCTCGTGATCACGTACGAGCAACTGCTCGCGGCCTCATCCGCGCAGGACGGCGACGGCGACCCGCTGCGGTTCCGCATCGAGACGCTCGTGGCAGGGCGGCTCGAGATGTGGAACGGCTTCCGCTGGGTGGCGGTACAGGTAGGCGGTAGACGTCCGACTCGCGACGGCCAGGCGGCGCCGCTCCTCGACCGCGGCGAGCGGATGCGTTGGGTGCCGCCGGCACGGGCGACGGGCACCATTGAGGCTTTCACGATCCGTGCCGCGGACGGTCGCCTTACGTCGTCTGTCGTGTCGCGAGTGTCGATCGCGATCACCGGCTGACACGACGGCTCCCGGCAAGACTCGTTGTCTCGATCGAGCTGATGGCAGTGGAGTTCGCTGGTTGTGTCTGCTGACCTGCCCCCACTGATGGAACCAGTTTCTATCACCAGGGTAGACCTGCCAAGGGATCGCCCCTGTCCGCTTGGTGAGGCGTAGCCGAAGCGAGCGGACAGGGGCGACGCGACTCCGGGGCCGGGGGGCGGTACCCCAGCGAGCTGTGCGGGCGGACGGTGTTGTACGCCTTCCGCCATCGCTCGATCAGCACCTTGGCTTCCAGCAGCGTGTCGAACACCTCCCTGGCCAAGAGCTCATCCCGCAGCTTGCCGCTGAAGCTCTCCACGTACCCATTCTCCCAAGGCGAACCGGGCTCAATGTAGAGCGTCTTCACCCCGACACGCTCCAGCCACTCCCGCACTCGCTTGGCGGTGAACTCGCTCCCGTTGTCGCTACGGATGTGGTCAGGCACACCCCTGCGAACGAACAGGTTACTGAGCCGTTCCAAGACATCCTCGCTGGTGAGCTTCCTTGCCACATCAATCGCAAGACACTCCCGCGTGTACTCATCCACGATCGTCAGCATGCGGATCACTCGACCATCCGCCGTCCGGTCCATTACGAAGTCGTAGCTCCAGACGTGGTTCCTGTGCGTCGGCCGCAACCGGATGCACGACCCATCTCCAAGCCAGAGCCTTCGCCGCTTCGGCTGTTTCGCAGGCACTTTTAGGCCCTCCGGTCGCCAGATCCTCTCCACCCGCTTTGTGGTTCACCCACCAGCCTTCGGCCCGCAGGAGGGCTGTAATGCGGCGGTAGCCGTACCGCCCATACTCGCGGGCCATCCAGACGATCCGCTTCACGAGCCGTGGCTCATCGTCAGCAACGCTCGCCGGCCGGCGATGCGTATTCCTCGCCTGTCTCAGCACCCGGCATGCCCGGCGTTCGGTCACCATGTTGCGGCCGAGCATGTCACGCACATGCTCGACCGCCTGCCGCCGCTTCGCCTGATCCGTCCGCAGCCCGCCGTACTCCCGCTTCCACGGTAGTACGTCTGCTCGGTCACCCCAAGCCTCCGCACCACCTCGGGCACGGTCTTCTCCTGAGCCAAACCAACCTCAGCCTCGCGGAGCTTCCCGATGATCTGTTCCGCAGTGAACTTCTTCCCTCGTGGCATCTCTTGCCGTCCCCTGGTTTGCGCCACCGGAGATTCTCTCTCTGAAAGTGGCGACGTTTAAGGGGGGCAGGTCAGCGTGTGCAATGCGTGCGGCGGCCACCGAAGGCACGCCGAGTCAGTGCGGTTTGCCCGACGCGAACGAGGTATCGCCTTCCTCGATGAAGTCCGGCTTCTCCCGGACCACGCAGTCGGGGCAGGCCCAGTCTTCAGGAATCGCCGACCATGGCGTTCCCGGCGGAAAACCCTCGTGGGGCTCGCCGCGATGCGTGTCGTAGACGTAGCCGCAACCGGGGCAGCGGTAGCGCGTTGCCATCGCCGGGTTCACGCCGCACTCACGCTCGGCTTGGCATAGCGGCGCGTCAGACGTTCCCGCATCGATGGCAACACGTTCACTTTTGTGAGATCGCCCTTCGCCCAGTCCATGACTTTCGGGTTCATGACCGCGAACCACAGCGGGGGGATCAGCGCCATGCCGAACATCAGCGGGTAGCCGCTCGGCAACTCGGGCAGGTTATCGAAGCTGCGCAGGCTCTGGTAGCGCCGGGTCGGGTTTGCGTGGTGGTCGGAGTGGCGTTGCAGGTTGAAGATGATCACGTTGGACATCACGTGATTGGAATTCCACGAATGGTGCGGCTGGCATGGCTCGTAGCGGCCGTTATCCAGCTTCTGTCGCAGCAGTCCGTAGTGCTCGATGTAGTTCGCGCTCGTGAGGATGCCAAACCACCCCCAGAAAGCCTGGATGAACAGAAAGGGCACGATCATCCAGCCGAAGGTAACGATCAATCCAACATAGAGCGGCACCGTGATCAGTAGGGGCTGAAGGACTTCGTTCTCGATCGTCCACGGGCCTTGATTTCTGCGCGCCAGGCGCGTCTTCTCGGACGCCCACGCGCGCCGCATGGCACCCGGGATCTCGGAGCACGCAAAACCATAGATCGACTGGCCCATCTTGGAGGTGGCCGGATCCTCCGGTGTCGCCACGTCCTTGTGGTGCCCGCGGTTGTGCTCGATGAAGAAGTGACCGTAGCCCACCACCGCGAGGACGATCTTCGCAAGCCAGCGCTCGGCCTGGGTCTTCTTGTGACCGAGTTCGTGTGCGGTGTTGATGGCCAGGCCATTGACCAAGCCCACCGAAATCGCCAGCCCGAGGACGGCGTGCCACGGCAGGTCCTGCGTGCCGACCATGTAGGCGGTAAAGAGGAGCGTGAAGTAGTGAATCGGTACCGTCAGCGCGGGCAGCGCCCGGTAATACAGGTCGTCATCGAGCTGCGGGACCACCTCGGGCGGCGGGTTGCTGGCGTCGGCGGGCAGCAAGTGGTCGATCACCGGCACGATCGCATACCAGACGATCACCGTCGTCCAGTACCACGCGGCATGCTCGAACCTGAACGCGAGCAGGCAGGCCACCACCGGCAGCAAGGGCCAGAAGAGCGACAACGACCACAGCCATCGGCGCCGGTCGGTGTAGGTGACGGTGCTGCCGTCGGCTCTGAGGGCCTGGATGCTCATGTTCTGTCTCCGTTTGGTCTGGAAATGCGGTTTTAAGGATAGGTCGGCCAATGGCACTTCGGCAAGCGTCGGCCGAGCGGGGCGGATCATGAGGAGCAACCGCCGGAGCTGATCGAAACCAGTTGATTGCCTGGAGGATCCCGGACGCTACGCAACTCCCGCCTTGGGGCATGGAGAGGTTCGCAATCGCTGCGGCGGCCGGCACCTGCTGGAACACCGCAGGCAACGTTCTTGCCACATTCGGTAACGCGGGATAACCTCGCTGCGAGGCTTGTCATGATTTGGAAACAACTGGTGGCCGGAATCGCGCTTTTGGCGGTGGCTGGTTCTACGGCCGGATATTGGCTGCGCCTGCGAGACCCGCAGCAGGAATTACGGCTGCCGGGGACGGTGGAAACGCAGCAGGTCCGCCTCAGTTCGCGGGTCGGGGGCCGTGTCACGAAGACCTTCGTCAAGGAGTCGGAGATTGTCGAGCCGGGGCAGAAGATCATCGAATTGGAAATGCCAGAGCTCGATTCCCAGCGCGGGCAATTGGTCGCACAGCGGCAGGCGGCGGAGGCCGTGCTGTTGCGGCTGAGCAACGGAGCACGTGACGAGGAGAAGGCGGCGGCGAAGGCCGCCTTGGATGTCGCACAGGCCACGCTGGCGCGGTTGCAGCACGGCTATCGGCCCGAAGAGATCGAGCAGGCGCGGCAGGAGATGCAGGCGCTCGAGGCCGATCTTCTGAACTCGCATCAAGAGTTGGAACGCGATCGCAAACTGCTCGCCAAGGGCGTTTTGCCGCAGCAGCAATTCGAAGCAGCCGACGCTCGGCACACCAAATTGATGGCCCAAGTGAATGCTGCCAGCGCGAAAACGCAAATGTTCCAGAGTGGCTATCGCGCCGAAGAGATCGCCGAGGCGATGGCAGAAGTCGCGCGGCTTAAGGCCAGCCATGATCTGCTTCTGGCGGGCACCCGCCCCGAGGAGATCGCCGAAGCACAGGCCAAGGTGGCCGATCTGTCGGCGAAGATCGATGAGATCGACGTGAAGCGCAACGAGCGGGTGGTGACTGCGCCGGAAAAAGCGGTCGTCGAAGTGTTGTCCGTTCGCCCCGGCGATACTGTCGCCGCCAACCAGACCGTCGCGATCGTCCTGCGGGCAGACGATCTGTGGGTCAAAGCGTATGTGTCGGAAGTGAATCTGGGCCGCATTCATGCAGGCCAACGCGTGAAAGTGACCAGCGACACCTACCCCGACGAGCGCTTCGACGGTGTCGTCAGCCACATCGCTTCCGCAAGCGAATTCACGCCGCGGAATGTGCAAACGATCGACGAGCGGCGGCATTTGGTGTTTGCCCTCAAGGTGCGGGTGACTGATCCTCACGGCGTTTTCAAGTCGGGTCTGACGGCGGACGTGTGGGTTCCATTGGACAAACTCGACGCCCGATCCGTGCAGTCGGACAAATAAACGGACAACGACCACTCGAGCACGCAGCGTGACCGCGTAGAGTGTGATTTCACTGGTCGACAAGCGTTGTGTGTCTCGTTCCTCCCGCTGTGGACCCCCTGGTTTTCCGGCCGCCATGAATGCCACCGTTGCTACTGGCGACCGGCCTGTCATCGACGTCGAGGACGTCACCATAAAATTCGGCGCGTTTACAGCCGTCGATCGGGTGAGCATGCGTGTCGGTCGCGGCGAGGTCTTCGGGTTGCTGGGGCCGAATGGCTCGGGCAAAACCACGCTGATCAGGTCGCTCTGCGGCCTATTGCCCCTTGCGGCCGGCAGGGCGTCGGTGCTCGGGACGGATGTCACCCGCGACCCCGAGCAGCTCCGGCAGTCGATCGGCTATATGTCGCAGAAGTTTTCCCTCTATGCCGATCTGAATGTGCAGGAAAACATGAACTTTTATTCGGGAATCTACGGACTGAAGTCTGTGGTCGCCAAACGGCGGCAGAAGGAGCTGATCGAGCTGACAGGATTGGGACCCTATCTCCCGCGCAGGTCAGGACGGCTCTCCGGTGGCTGGAAGCAGCGGCTGGCGCTCGTGTGTGCGCTCCTGCATGAGCCGCAACTGGTCTATCTCGATGAGCCCACGGCCGGCGTCGATCCAGTGGCCCGGCGGGAGCTGTGGGATCTTTTGTTTCACTTGGCCGGTCAGGGCATCACACTGCTGGTGACAACACACTACATGGACGAGGCGGAACGCTGTGGACGGATTGCGTATCTGCATTTGGGCAGGATGCTCGGCTTCGGCACGCCCGATGAATTGAAGGCGCTGCCGGACGTCAATCCCGCCGGCTGTCGCTGGGTGGAAATTACGACGAAAGACACGGCTGGGTTGCTGGTCCGGCTGAAGCACCGCATGACGGTCCGCGAGGCGACGATTTTCGGCCAAACGATTCATGCGCTGGTCGAGGAACGTGACGACCTGGCGGACGTCCAAAGCGCCGGCGTCGTCATCCGTACGACGATGCCCACCCTGGAGGACGTCTTTGTCACGATTGCCCGCAAGCGGCAGCGAGAAATGGAGATGGCATCCTGAACGAGGATTCAGTTCTCCGCACATTGTCGATCGCGCGCAAGGAACTGCTGCACATCCTGCGCGATCCGCAAACGCTGTTCTTCATGCTGTTCATCCCCGTGCTGGACCTGTTCATGCTCGGCTACGCGGTCGATATGAATGTCCGCAATCTGCCGACGGTCATCGTCGACCTCGCCGGAACCCAGGAAAGCCGGCAACTGCTCGAGGAGTTCGTGAATACGAACGATTTTCGGGTCGTGGCCACCGCCTATTCGGACGCGGAGGCCCGCCAGCTCATCGTCGCGGGGACGGCCCGCGTGGGCATCGTGATTCCGGAAAACTTCTCGCGACAACTCGAAGGAGGAGAGACGGCGCAACTCCTGATCCTGGTCGACGGCAGCGAGTCGAGTGTCGCAGGCGAGGCGGTGAACGCCAGCAATGCCATCGCGCTGCGGGAATCGCTCAAAACGGTCCTTGCCGATCGTCACCTGCCGATCGAAGCCCGGCCGCGCGTCCTGTTCAACCCGGCGACGCGGTCGGCAAATTATTTCATCCCCGGGCTCATGGTCATCATGTGCCAGATGATGTCGACGATGCTGTCAGCCAACGCGATCGTGCGCGAGAAGGAGCTGGGCACGCTGGAGCAGCTCTACATGACGCCGATTCGCCGGGGCGAGCTGATCATCGGCAAAATGACGCCCTACGTCGTTTTCACGATCCTTGAATTCTGTGTCATCGCGCTTCTGATGCGGATCGTGTTCGATGTGCCCGTCCACGGGTCGTTTGTGATGCTGCTGGCCTTCACGATTCCCTTCTTCCTGGCGAACATAGGCGCGGGACTGGTGATTTCAACAAAGGCCGCCACCCGGGAAGCCGCCACCCAGCTTGCCATAGGAACGCTGCTCCCCTCGATCTTCCTCTCCGGCTACGTCTTTCCGCTGGATTCGATGCCCGGGCTTTGGAGGTTCGTCGCCAACTGCATCCACACCACCTGGATGATCGACGCTTCCCGCGGCATTATCCTGCGAGGCGCCGGGTGGCCGGAGCTGTGGCGACACTTCGTGGTGCTGAGCGGGATGGCAGTCGGGGCGCTCGTATTCGGCGCCGTGTTGGTAAAGAAGCGGTTGTGAGACGTCGCAGCATAGGCCGGCTCGTTCAGGACGCCGCCCTGGTTTACACGCGCACGCGAATGTGCCCGATGCCGAAGCCGCTGGCAGCCCCGTACAGGAAGCATTCCTGGCCGGATCCCAGCTCGAGCTGGCCTTGATCTATGAGCCAGCGGAGCGCCAAGGGAATGGCCGTGCTGGCGGTGTTGCCATACCGGTGTGCGGTGATGACGACCTTCTCCGGGGCCATTCCTAAACTCTCGAGGCAGACCTGCTCGATCATCCGCCGCGAGATCTGGTGGGGGATGAAAAAGTCGAAGGTGTCGCTCAGCACACGTGTGTCGGCGGCGACCGCGCGGACGTCGTCGTAGGCCTTCATGTACTGCACGGTGTAGTGGCGGGCGACTTTCGCGAGCTCGGGCATGTCGAGGTAGAACCAGGGATTGACCGCACCGCCGTGTCGCCGCCAGTCCACCCGTTCCGGCACGTGGCAGAGCTGCCAGTGCTCACCCAGGCTGAGCAGGTTGATCTCAAGGAGCCCACGCGCATCCGTCGACGGCTCGAGCAGCATGGCCGCGCCCGCGTCGCCGATGGTCAGCCCCCCCAATTTGACCCGCAGTTCGTCGACGTCGGCCAGTTCCTTGTTGGCCACCGCACTGCCCATTTCACCGCTGCAGATCAGGACCTTCCGGGCCGCGCCCGTGGCGATGAGGCTGTTGCCGACGTTCATGGCCTGCAGGAAGGAATTGCAGGCATTGGAGACGTCGAATGCGTTGACCATCTGCAAGCCGAGTTGCCTCTGCAGAATATTCGCCGTGGCCGGCTCCATCATGTCCATGTCGGTGCTGGCGAAAATCAGAGTGTCGACCTCGGCCAGATCGGTGTCGGTGCGGGCGAGCATGTCGGACACCGCTGACACCGCCAGTTCGGATGGCGTCGTGTGGGCGGGCGCGTACGTGCGGTATTCGATGCCGGTGGTGCGGTAGATCAACCCCGGCAGCTTGTTCCGGAGCTCTTCGGGCGCCTGCACCTGCTGGGCGAGGGCTTCGTTCGAGACGGCGTTCGCCGGAATCTCCACCCCGATGGCCGCGATCCGAGCGTTGGGCGTCGCGTACGTTTGCAGCTTGGAAAAAAAGATCGGATCGGTGGCCATCGGGTGTCTGTGCCGTCACTGGAGATTCCGCATTTGCCGCGAGTGAGCGTGCATAGCGTATCCTGAGGGGAGCAATCTGTGGAAAAGGAGGTCTCGAATCCCGCCATGAACAACCCCCGCTAGAACCCGCAGGTGGAATACTCCGGCCTGCTGTCACGGCTTCTCTTCAAGTCTTTTTACGACAACGCATGGGTCATTCCCGCCCCCTTACCACGCTGGGTTGACCGGGGGCTCCGGGCGTACGAGCGGGGCTTCCCGATGATCTGCTCCGCAGTAAACTTCTTTCCTCGTGGCATCTCTTGCCCTCCCTTGGTTTGCACCGCCAGAGATTCTCTCTCTGAAAGTGGCGACGTTTAAGGGGGGCAGGTCAATCTCCACGAACGCGTCGAGCCGCATCAGCCGAAACACCTGCTCCAGCGACGGGCACAGATCGAGAATTACGACTCGCACGTTTTTCGCGCGACAGCCTTTGGCGAAAGTGACGAGCCGCCCGATGCCGAGGCTGGAGATATATTGCACGTTTTGAAAGTGGAGCGTCACCCTTCGCAACGCAGCCTCATCGACCGCTGCATCGATCGCCTTCCAAAGCGACTCCTCCTCGGGATCGCCGGTGATCCGCCGCAGCAGCATCGTGGCCTCCACGTCGTCGGGCTGATGCCGGATCAGGATGTCAGGGTGCGACACGCCGATGATCTCCTTTCTCTCCGAGGCCAGGCAGGCAGCCGCTGACAGCAACGGCGGATCTTTGCGGGGGGGGCCCGCCCAGCGCTCGGCCGACGACGACCAACCAAGCGGGATGCAGTGCCAGTTCGCGAACGCCCCGAGGAGCCTGCTTGCGAGAGTATCCATGACGACCGGGCAATCTTCCAAGCGACGCCCGACGAACGGCCTGCGCGGGGAGCGGTTTCAAGGCCGGTCTGCGCCAACGACAAATCTGGCCTTGAGCGGGGACCAGAAAGCTCCTCGGCATCTCGAAGCGGGCATCGCATTCAGCCCGGCCGGTCCCGGCTGTCGCTCCTCGTGATCCGCTCCGGAGATGTTTGCAGAAGTGCCATTTGCCGACCTATATTTGGAGGGTTGAACGGGCAGGCTCCGACACCCGCCAACTTGCCGGCGTTCGCGGCCCGCAAGCCGCGGGCCGGCTTCGAGGTCCCGCGGACGGAGCGTGTGCACCCTTGCCGAGGCCCCGTTGACCGGCCTGTCCTTCGCCCCTCCTTCGAGGAAATGGCATGAAGACCGTATGCGTCGTGGGAGGGGGGATCGCCGGCGTCGCCGTCACCAAGGAGTTGGGCTCCCTGGGCCTCGAGGTCGATTGCTACGAGATGATGCCGCGCGTGGGCGGGGTGTTCGCCAGCCACGTCTGGAGCGGCGGCCACATGACCTCGTCGACCGTGTTCACTTGGTTCTCCGATTTCCCCGCGGAGGATCGCCAGACCTTCCTCAGCTGGGAGCAGCTGCTCGACTATCTGGATCGCTATGTCGATCACTTCGGCATCCGCGAACGCATCCAACTCGATACGCGCGTCGAGCATGTGCGTCGCGTCGGCGAACGCTGGCGCGTTCGCGTGCAGCGGGGCAATTGGAGCAACGGCCATCCCTTTCACCCGCCCGACCACCACGTCGAGCAGGCCACCTTCGAGCGGGAGTACGACCACGTCGTGGTCTGCAGCGGTCTTCATCACACACCGCGTCAGCCGGAGGTTCCCGGACTCGAGGGGTTCCGAGGACGAGTGCTGCACTCGAGCGAGTATCGTGACGCCGAGTCGCTGCGCGGCCAGCGGGTAGTCGTCGTGGGCAGCGGCGAAAGCGCCTCCGACATAGCGCTGCAGGTCGCCGAGGTGGCGGCCCACTGCACGATCAGCATGCGCAGCGCGCCCGGGACACTGTTTCCGCGTTGGATCCAGGGCAACACGCCGGACATCCGCGACGATCGGCTCACCTACAACCTGCCTCGCATGCTCGCACCGCTCGTGCTCAAGCACCACCGCGCCTTCTATCTCGCGCAGAAGCAGCGTCCCGAACTGTTTCGCTGGGCGGCCGACAGCAATTTCAGGAACCGCCGCTGCCCCTTCAACACCAACGCGTGCAAGAGCTTCGGCATCCCCGAGGCGGTGATCGATCACGGCGCGACGCTGCGGGGCCCGATGGCGCGTATCGACGGCACCCGGATCACGTTCGAGGATGGCGCTGAGCTCGATGCCGATGCCATCCTGTTCTGCACTGGTTTTCGATGTGAGTTCCCCTTTCTCGAGCCCGCGCTGTCGGCCAAGCTCGTGAAGCTCGGCTCGCTGTGGAAGAACGTGGTGCATCCCGAATTCGGCGATTCTCTCTTCCTGGTCGGGTTCGCACGTCCGCACCAGATCAACCTCGTCAGTGTCGCGGAGATGCAGGCGCGGCTGGTGGGACAGATCCTCCGCGGTCGCGGCCTGCCCGAGGTGGCAGCCATGCGCGAGACCATCGCGGCCGACAACGCGTGGATGCTTCGCTACTTCGGGGATCGTGCCGTCAAGAACCCCGCGCTTGTCGACTATCTCTATTACACGGACGGCCTCGCCAAGTTCATCGGCTGTGAGGTTCCCTTGCGTCGCGCCGCCCTGCGCGACCCCGCGCTCTTTCTCAAACTGGTGTTCGCTTCGATGAACGGCGCCCATTTTCGACTCGTGGGGCCCGGCGCCGACTGGGATGCCGCGGCGGCCGTCATCAAGGCCACGCCCACGTTCTCGAACAGGCGCAACGCCGTGCAGCGCTGGCTGCTCTGCACCGCGCTCACGCTGTACGCCGAAGTGCGCGGGTGGTTCCAGCCCGAGTGGCGGCTCGTCTCCGAGCAGGCACGGCCATGACCCCCCGGCGCGGAGACCCCAACGAGCCCGGCCGTCACCCTCACGACTTCGTCGGCACGGTCCCCGAGCGCCTCGATCCGCATGCCGTGCGTGAGCTGTCGCGGATCGACCGGACCCGCGTGGTCGTTGCGATCGCAACCGAGTGGGCGATCATCGCGGCCACGATCGCCCTCGCGCTGAACGTGTCGGCGTGGCCCGTGCAACTGCTGGCGATCGTGCTCATCGGAGCGCGCCAGCATGCGATCACGGTCATCGCTCACGATGCGTCGCACTTCCGACTGTGGCCCGGGCGGACGCTGAACGACTGGATCGGCAACCTGTTTCTGGCGTGGCCGATGTTCATCTCGGTGCAGGGTTTTCGCCACTACCACGGCGACCACCACCGCTTCCTTCAGGGCGACCAGGACGGCAACCGCCAGCTCTGGCACACCCACGACGCCGCGGGCCGGCTGACGTGGGAGTGGACCTACCCGAAGACGCCCGCGGAGTTCGTGCTCGTGCTCGTACGGCGCGTGGTCATGGGCACGGGCGTCTTCTGGCTGCTGCGTGGGATCGTCGGCGTTTTCTTATTCGGGGACTCGGCCGTCGATCAGGTTGCGCGCGTGGGCTTCTGGCTGTCGGTGACATGGATCCTGACCGTCATCGGCGGATGGTCGGCCTTCGCGTGGTACTGGGTCGTGCCCTACTGCACGTGGCACATCGTTGCCCAGTACATGCGTCTGATCTGCGAGCACTCAGCGGTGCGCTCCGAAGAGCCTGCCTATGCCCAGACCCGCTCCACGATCCCGGGCTGGCTGGGGCGCTGCTTCGTGCTGCCCCGCAACATCGGTTATCACCTCGAGCACCACTGGTATCCGAGCGTGCCCTTCTACCGGCTGCCCGAGCTGCACGCCCGCTTGGCCGCGCTGCCGGGCTTTCGAGCGCATGCCTGCTGCAGCCGGTCGCTGCTCGAGTCGTTGCGGCAGTGCACGACTCACGACGCCTCTGGCGAGTTCTGCGCCAGGAGTTCGTAGCGCGTCGATCCGCGACCGATCGCCCTCCTGACGCCCGAGGCGACGGCGGGAACTGGCCGCGACGACGCGCACGCACCCGCTCTCCGGGTGATGCGTTCCGCTCCGTGTTCGCAGCCATACTGCGGATGGACCGCCGGCTCACCGCCGCGTGGGAGACGATCCCGGACCGGTGGCGGTTTCGGCTGCGGTACGACGGCCTGGTCGCCGATCCGCCGGCCGTGGAGCCGGCCCTGCGCCGACGGCTGGCCGAGCAGGAGGACTATCCACCCAACCGTCTCGCGGCCGACCCGCGGCTGGCGGACCGCATCGCCCGCGACCTGGGCGAACTCAGCGTCCGGCAGGGCTGCGGTCGGAGGCCAGCAGCGTGCGCTCCGCGACGCGGGCGATGTCGCAGGCCGAGTTGCCCATGCCCACGATCAGCACCCGCTGTCCGGCGAAGCCCTCCGGTATGCGGTAGTCGAGGGTGTGGAGCACCCGGCCGGCGAACGTGCCCGGCAGTTCCGGCACCCGTGGCAGCCAGTGATGGCCGCTGGCCACCAGCACGCTGCGGTAGCGGAGGCATGCCTCCGGTCCGTCCGCCGGCCGCACCATCACGCGGAACGTGCCGTCGGGGTCGGGCGTCCCCCCCAATGTGGTCCGGAAGCGGAACCGGTCGCGGAACCCCAAAGTGGTCGATGTAGCGTTCGAGGTAGTCGCGGATCTGCTCGTGCCGCGGGAAGTCGTGAAAACTCCGCGGCATCGGGAAGTCCGCGAACGTTGTCATGTCGTGCGAGGTGTTGATCTGCAGCGTACGGTAGATGGCCGACAGGCCGTTGTCGTTGTCGTAGCGCCACAGGCCGCCGACCGCGTCCCATTGCGGCGGTCGGGACACACGCGGCGCCTGGGCCGAGCGGACCGCGGCCTCAGGCTCGGGTCCACGCACGCCCGCCGGATCGCCGCGGGATCGTGACGGCGGCATTGCGACGACGTGCCCAATGTCGCGAGACGGCCGCCGCGATCGTCATTCCTGGCGGGACAATGCCGGGATGCGAGCCGCTTTCGTGGTCACGTTCTGCGCGCCGTCACGAGCGGCTCGTGCCAAGCTACTATGACAGTGGATAGGAAGGTCCTCGGCATCTCGAAGCGAGCATCGCAATCAGCCCGGCCAGCCCCGGCTGTTGCTCCTCGTGATCCGCTCCGCTTGGCCAACGCCCGCCGAAGTGCCGTTGACCGACGTATCCTTTATCAACACGCAGAAGGACGGTAGCGTATAGCAACCTTCCTGGAGAGATCCTAAATGACGTTTCCTTTTCAACAGCGCCTGCTCCTGCTTGCAGCCGCAATGTTGCTTCCTTCCACAGGCTTCGCCCAGATTCCGACTTTTCAGGTTGTCACGGCTGACAGTCAAGTGAATTTCAAGGTGGATGCTTCGGTTTCCATTGCGGGAGTTTTTGAGAAGTGGACTTCGACTCTTCGCTTCACGACTCCTTATGTGGAAAGCGGAGTTCTGGACATCGTTGTCGATGCTGCGAGCGTAGACGCGGGCAGCTCCTTCAAAGAAAGAAAACTGAAGGGCAGCGATTTCTTCGACGTCAAGCACAATCCTGAAATCACTTTCCAGTCAAAAAAGATCGTCCAGACGGCGCCCGACTCCTATGCGGTAATCGGGGACTTTACGATTCGCGGGATGACGAATGAGGAGACGCTGACTGTCACTTATTCGCCGGATCGCCCGGATGAGGGACGCGTTCGCGGAACGATGGTTTTCGACCGCAAGCAATACGGGATGACTCGCGGGATTCCGCTGATCAAGATTGCGGATCGTGTCGAAGTCGTGGTAGATCTCAAGATTCACCGGACCAGCGGGCCGCGGCCGATTCAGAAAGTTCCGTAGACTGTGCCTAGTGAAGTCAGTGCTGCGGATATCTGCTGTTGCGTACCGCTACCTGCAGTCGCGGTTTTGTAAGAGCGCTCTGCTCGGGCTGACCTGCGCCCATGAATGGAATCAGTCTCTATCACCAGGGTGGCCCTGCCAAGGGATCGCCCCTGTCCGCTTGCTGAGGCGTAGCCGAAGCGAGCGGACAGGGGCGACGCGACTCCGGAGCCGGGGGTCGGTACCCCAGCGAGCTGTGCGGGCGGACTGTGTTGTACGCCTTCCGCCATCGCTCGATCAGCACCTTGGCTTCCAGCAGCGTGTCGAACACCTCCCTCAGCCGCTTCGCCTGATCCGTCCGCAGCCCGCCGTACTCCCGCTTCCACGGTAGTACGTCTGCTCGGTCACCCCAAGCTTCCGCACCACCTCGGGCACGGTCTTCCCCTGAGCCAAACCAACCTCAGCCTCGCGGAGCTTCCCGATGATCTGTTCCGCAGTGAACTTCTTCCCTCGTGGTATCTCTTGCCGTCCCCTGGTTTGCGCCACCGGAGATTCTCTCTCTGAAAGTGGCGACGTTTAAGGGGGGCAGGTCAAGACCTACCGTGGCTTCGTGACACCAAACTCTTCGTCGGCGGCAGTCTCCAACATGAGCAGTCTTTCAAAGACGCCCATGGCGGTGGTGTTGTCGTTGATCGCCTTGATCATGACATCACGAATCTCGACGTCCGTCAGCTCGAGCCCCGTCTCACGCCGAATCGCCAGGATCAAGACCCGTTCTTCGCCACGCTTGTAGTCGCCAAGCAACCACGCCTTGATTGCCGACATCGCGTCAAGGTGTTCGAGC
>Ga0209229_10000420_pt1 | contig 17234 bp, 16 predicted proteins | sample SanBayMetagenome_FD_187466 | JGI IMG/M metagenome (GOLD analysis project Ga0209229, IMG submission 187466) | Freshwater and sediment microbial communities from dead zone in Sandusky Bay, Ohio, USA (SPAdes) (version 2) | ecosystem: Environmental > Aquatic > Freshwater > Lentic > Sediment... | reverse complement strand
CAGGGCGTTTGGGGATGTGGACGACTGGCCCTCCTAAGAGTTCCACCAACGTGAGGACGCTTTGAGGCTTGCCGGAGCAAACATTGAGGACTTCACCCGTTATATCAGATTCGGCTGCCTTTACAAAGGCTTCCACAACGTCACTGACAAAGGTGAAGTCTCTGGTTTGCGTGCCGTCTCCCACAACGGTGAACGGTTTTTCGGCTAATTTTTGGGCTAAGAAGACACCAAATACTGCTCCGTAAGCCCCTGTAGTGCGGGAACGGGGGCCGTAGACGTTAAATAGCCGCAGGGAGAGGGCTGGGAGTTTATAGACTTTCGCCCAGTGCATCACCAGTTGCTCTCCTAGATATTTGGTGAGAGCGTAGGGGTGTTCGGGAGAACAATGATGGGTTTCGGGGGTAGGATACTGGTCTGGGATGCCGTAGCAGGTGGATGAAGCGGTGTAAATGAACCGTTGGACTTGGACGTGCCGACAGGCTTCTAGGAGGGCAAAAGTCCCCTGGACGTTGGCGTGGTAGTATTGCTCTGGATTTTGGATGGACGGTACTAGGTCAGCGAAACCAGCCAGGTGAAATACCCAGTCAATGCCTTTTAGGGTCGATGGCGTGATATCGGCTACATCTTGGTGGACAAATGTAAAAGTATTATGAGTTTGGGCTGTTTCTAAGTTGGCTAGTCGCCCTACAATCAGGCTATCTAAGCCTGTTACAGTGTGACCGAGCGATAAAAGGCGATCGCACAGATGGCTGCCGATAAAGCCCGCCGCACCTGTTACTAAGCAGCGTTTTGAAGTTGTCATTAGTTATCCTGTTTCACTTGATCGTCAAGGAAAATTGTCCACAACATTTTACAGAATTACTGCCACAAAGCCTAACGGCTTTAGCCGATGAATTTGAAAATTAATCTTTACTAATTTGCTGCCGCCACATTTCCTCAACTAAACGCATATCTTCTAAAGCATCTGCACCGCTAGAGATCGGTTCGCGCCCTTCCCGAATGTCCCTGACAAAAGCCTCTGCTTGACGGCGAAAAGCCCACGTCCACCCGCACAGGGGAGTGTAAACCTCGTGCATGGCATCTTTGCCTTTATACAGTTCAACTTTTGCTGGTACATTTCTCAACATTCCTGGCGGATGTTCTATCCGAAGGCGACCGTGAGTAAAATATATTTCTGTGACTTCATCCCAACCTCGATAGGTCAAATTACCGGCTTCTAAAACCGCGGTGTAACGACCGAAGTCTAGGATAGCTACTTGTCCATTGCTTTGTTGAAACTCAACAAATTTTACTGAAGGAGTACCATTTAAAAGATAGCGTAGCAGGTTGATGTTGTGGCAGTAAACGTTTAGAAACCGCGCATATTTCTGTTGGTACTTGTTTGGCATCCAGTCGGGAGCGATCGGCCACTCTGGACTGGATACCGAAGTTTTTTCACCTGTGATAATTTGACCGTCAATATTGCAGTAAAAATCTCCTGTAAAGCAGTGAGATCGAGCAAAAGTAACTTCGCCTAGTTCTCCAGTCTGCAACAGTTCATCTACAATCTTTTTTGCTGTTTGGACACCTTCATCATGGCGTTTCATGTAACCGACGACATAGCAAACTCCTTGATCGCAAGCTGCTTTTACTAAAGTTTTTGCTTGTTCTACTGTTGCCGCCATCGGTTTTTCAGTAATGATATGCTTGCCGGCATTCAAGCAATCTAGGGCGATCGGGCCGATTTTCGCGCGTGAGGTGGCTACTGCCACCGCGTCAACTTCAGCGTCGCCCAGCAGTTCTTCGTGGCTGGAATAAGTGCGGAGAATGCCATAACGTTCTGCGACGAGGCGGCGGCGTTCCGGTTTGTGTTCGGCGATCGCGGCAATTCGACACCCGTCAATCGCGGCATAATTGGCTGCGTGAGCTAACTGTCCCATCAGTCCCGCACCCACAATGCCGATATTTACAGTAGAATTTTTTGCATCGGAAGACATACATTTTAGATGATTTGACTGCGGTGATTCTAAATACTAACTGGCTTTTTTTTGAACACCGAGAAGTGATATTGTACTCCCCAATTTTTGATAAAAACAGGATCTGAATTGCAGAAATATGTTAAATCTTTTACGTTGCCAGCAGACAGCAAATCAAAAATTCTCTCAATACTTACTATCAGTTGAATCACATCCTGCTTCTCTGCTTCTGAATCTGCCAGTACATCGCCCTCGCTCAACAACTTTTTAATCTGATGTAAATCTTCTCGGACTTGTTGAACTGTGAGCGCATCAAAATCATCAATTAATCTGTCAATCGAAGTTACTATCCTGTTCACTACATCGCTAACTACCTTGACTTCATCTGGTGATTGAGCAAACAAAAATAACTTCTTGCCAAAAGCAAAGCTTAGGCTACTTCTCGCAATAAAATCTAAATTGTTTGCTAGATGTTCCTCTGGCGACAGCTCTTTTTTGTGCCAGTAAATGCTTAAAGTATCGCTGTAGTTAGGCCACGAAGAATACAGCGAAAACCCTGCTGACGATAACTTGCAGCACAAATCACTCGCATTCAAGAAATACTCATATCTCACAAATGGATTGTTCAAGACATCCATCACCCAAGATTCAAATGCCCGCGTGTGAGGGATGGAGTTCCATTTTGCTTGAAATAGTCTCCAGGCATTTTCTTGGGAATCTAAACCAGTTAAAGCTTTAGTTCTAGCGTGAATTACTTTTAATATTAGTTCGAGAAAAGAAGCTGTCGATTCGTAGTAGTTAATCACGCAAAATCCGTTTTCATTTAAGATACGGCTGAAAAGTTCAATCCAGGTTGATTCGGGACGGACTGTATAGATGAAACCCTCAGCAACAATTAGATCGTATTTTTCTTGAGACTCAAACTGAGCCACATCAACTTCAACTAAAGATTCCAACCTGTCTTTCAAATTGAAATTTTCAAAGTACGCTAATATTTGAGGACGAGCATTAGGATTAGGTTCAACTAATGTCAGGTTGGCTCCCCAACGGGCAAATACAAGTGAATTTTCGCCTGAATCCGGTCCAAATTCAACTGTACGGGTTCCTTTAAATATTTGTACAGGCAAGTGTAGCTTGTCGGAAAATATATGTGATCTTTGGCGATCGTAGCGATCTAGTTGTTCGATAGTTGTGAACCGAGCAAAAGTAGGCAAAATACTTTGCTGTTCGTAATAGGCATACATTTTGTCAGTTTTTGGTGCAGTCATTGTCAAAAAATTCCTTGGGGGATGATTGGATGCGATTGATTTTACTGTATTCACCCTAGCTCGCAGACACCTAATAATAATTTCAAAAAAGAATGCGACATTTGTATCGAGGCTGAGTGTTGGGTTTTGTACCTCAAGCCAACCTACATTATGGCAAATATTTATGGAATTGCTACAAACAGGTGACCTAACTAAACACAACAATATCTCCAGCGGCAAAAAATCGGTTTCTTAGTCGATTCTATTTAGGCATACCTGCTTATTTTTAATCAAGGTAATCTTTAATTTTAGCAAGGATATGTATGGAATCTAGACCATGCTCTGTCGCGAACGAAGTTTGAGCTAGACTCTCGACAATACTCTTAGCAAAATTATAGTTTTTGTCTTCTCCATACCTTCGAGTTAATTCCACTAATAATTCCAGAGCGTAATCTGAAAAATTTAGAATATCAGCAATGCAAGCGAGTTTAAGTATTCTATCTGGTGTCGTCAAATGCCTATTTTTGTCGTGTTCCATCAAATCCCGAAACCAAAAAGCTTCGCAAGCAAAGAATAACTGGCCGCGACGCTCTTTCGACAAGATAGGAATGCCTCTGCGTTTACCGCGAGCTATATAAGATAGATCGAATAGTGTAAAACCATTCTGTCTTCTAAGATAGACATCTATATCTCCAAACAAAGGTTGATTCTCGTACAATTCAATAAACATAGTTTCAGCTACAACAGCTAGGATGCCGCTCTTCATAAGATTTGACGCGCCTTCTAAAACATTCAGCTCTCCTCCTTGAACATCCATCATGATGATGTCTATCTCTTGAGGGTCTATTTTTCCAAAGAAATCATCGAGACTTATTGTTTCAATGTCTTCTATAGAATAAGTTGTGAAAGAACCTTCTGTTGTACTAAATTCCCAAATCCCACTCTCTTCTTGATATGAACTAAATCGCTCCACCATGGATAGTTTAGGAGGATAGAGGGACGAGCCGCAGGCATTTCTTGATACATATAGCTTCTGCTTTCCTGATGAATCCCAAACAGCCATGGGAATGTGCTTTTCAGTCCAACTTACATTTTTTGCTGCCAAATTAGCATTCAACGCATCGCAGGCCGATCGATCGGCATCAAAGCCATAAATGGTTAGATTGGGAGCGAATATTTCCCATCCTTTCCCAGCTAAGTTTTCGTCGCGAGAACCAACAAAGCAAACATTTATGTGAATTCTATCTAAATGACCACTTTTCTTTAAGTTTTCCAAAACAATGACATTCTTACCCTCCTATTCGATCAACTATGTAAAGCTGGAATCTTGGGCCGTCTAGTCTTATTTTACCATACAGGGAGTTGGTTAGACTTTATGCCACCCTGTACTATACCAAAGGTTAGTGCAAGTAGCTGACTGTATACAGTTGTTTAATTAAACTTTCCATAAAAATGTTGACACCATTAGTATCTTCCTCGCTAGGCGACCATGAAGCAAATACTGTGTCGCTTCTGTTAAAGGGGCCACTGGTAGTTTCGTGAAACACCAAAAAATCGCAATGGATTAACAGTGTGTGATAGTAAGGCTCTGAAAGCCGATAGTAAAATTGCTTGCCCGATTTAAAATCTCCCATTTCAATTACTTCGATGATACTACCTTCTTCATTAAAGATAATTACGTCTGCCGACCCTTCTATTATATGAAATGATTCACTTTTATTCAAGTGCTTGTGCGGTCTGACATAAGTATTTTTAGCGTGAACTATTAGCATTTCGTGAAGTCTGTCGTCAACTCCTTTGTGCGAGCACAATCTAATCCGCTGGCGGATATTGTGTTGAGACATTTCTTTTAATGATTCTATGTCTTGTTGGTTCACTTTGACGATGGGTTCGTCAGCGTACAACACTTCTTTGTTGAATTCTTTAGTCCGCATGGTTTGATTCCACAAGATAGAATAACTTAGATTTTTAGGGCAAGTTTACTAGCAGGAAAAATTGACGCAAATGTTCCTCCTTTTTCCAAAAAAGCTTGATTGTTTTGCAGGACTTTGGTTTCGCTGTCGGGACTAAGACTTAGCAGGCACAGTTTGATGTCATTTTCTAGCAAAGCAGCAGAATTGTAAATTGGCAGTCGCGAACTGGGCATGAATAGTCCTTGTTTGTTGGGGTTGTCATCGGCAACAAATTCAAAATAGCCATCTAACTCTAAAAAGGTGATAAAAGCACAGCAGAGATGTCCAGCACCCATCAATGCAATTTTACCTTGATTCTGTCGGTATTCGGAAAAAAAGGTTTTCAATTTTTGCCGCTGTTCGGATAATCCTTGAGCGAAATCAGTAAGTCTGCTTTTTTCATTCTCTAAAATGCTGTCTGAGGGAAAAGTTGGAGTTACTGATTTTTGGCGCTGTCCAATGCCGACGAGGGAATTTTCAAAGGGGTAAGGGAAACTATCAAAATGATTTAGGGAGAGTCCGCTAAAACTGAAACTGTTGCGGAAAGTTTCAGGAGTGAAGTAAATTATGTGTTCTTCCCAGATAGTGGTGTAGTCGCATTTGGCAAGCGATCGCTCGCAATCGGGTACTTCTAATACGATATATCCTTCTGGCGTTGCCAGTTCTGTGAGTGCTGCCGCGAAGTCTAGCGTATTATAGGCGTGTTCTAGGATGTGCCTAGCTATGATTATATCTGCTTTGTCGCGGGTCTGGGCGATGGATGCGGCTTTTCCCTGTGTTAAATGTGACTGAATTGTTTCTACTCCAGAACGGCGATCGCTTATTCCCAAATCTATTTCGGGGTCGAGCCGCCAGGTATTTTTAAATCCCAGTTTTTGCATCCTTTCTAACAGCGGATCGTCTTTAAAGCTGATTCCGCCGATCGTCGAATCTCGATTAATTCCCGGCAGTTTGCTGATGGTATCTGCTAGGGTGTCGAGGTGCGCTTCCGGTTCTCGGTAGGTAATCCAATCGTACAGCGGTTTAAGTTCTTCAGCCGGTACGGGACGGCTGATTTGAACCAGTCCGCAAGCGCTGCACTGGCCGACTACTATGGGGTGACTGTACTCTTCTGCGGTTGGGGAATCAAGAAAGCGGTTGCTAATTGGCTGCATTCCTAAATCCAGCAAGTCTACCACTTCTTGATTTCCGCAAATATGGCAAGTATTCATCGAAATTTTCCTAATATTTACTGGTTTTTTCTAACTTTATTTTGTCTAATTCTGACAGGTATGTTTGTCTTATTCCTTCTGCCAAACTCGTAAATTTGATATCTGGCAAAAGTCGAGCGAGATGGGAATTATCAAATTGATGATCTACTTTTTCTTTGGTTCTGGGGCGCGAAGTTACTGGAATTTTTGACTGCACTAACTCTTCGATAATTCCCAGGGCATCAACATAAGTATAACTCCGGCCGCTGGCGATGTTGAAAACTCCTTCACGATCGGTCACAGCTAATTCATGCAAAGTTTTTGCTGTGTCTTCGACAAAAACAAATTCCCGCAGTTCCGTACCATCTCCCCAAAGTGTAATTTGTTCTTGATTCAGGGCCGCTTTGATGAAGCCGCAAGGGCCGTAAGAATAAGAACGATCGCCCATGCCGTAAACTAAGGCAGGACGAGCGATCGCTAGCTGTGTTTGCCCCTGTGCTTCTACTGTTTTGCGAAACAAACATTCAGCGGCGTATTTGGCTGTGCCGTAATAGGTTCGCGGTTGAATTGGGGTTTCTTCGGTAATGTTGGTGTTGTGGATGTCTTCACCGTAAACAGCGGCGGAACTGATAAAAACTAAGCGTTTGGCAGGATGGCTTTGCAGCAGGTGGCACATATTGATGGCCATCTGAATGTTTTGCGAAAAAGCATCTACAGTGTCTCCCAACTGTTTCTTAATTGCAGAACACATCACGACTGCTGTTTGCAAGTCTAAAAGTGCTGCTAGAGAGAAGGTATCTTCGGTTTTAGTGAGGTCAAAATCGGGGAAAGAACGACCGACAATTTCTATTTCAGGCGATCGCTGGCGGAAAAATCTTTCTAAATGACCTCCGATAAATCCGGTATTGCCGAGAATGATGACTCGCCGGATACCGCTGGGAGTGAGTGGGTTGGTGGGTGCAGGCATCTTGCTTTTCCTGAGTAGTTAAAGTTTTAAATTACAGAAATTTCGGGCAAAGGCAAGATAAAATGTCCTCCCTGATTTAGGTAAGCTTGATGCTTTTTCATAATCGGTTCAGCGTATCTCCAAGCAAGTATAACTACACAGTCAGGTTGGCGATCGTAGAGGGCTTGCGAGGACAACACTGGAATGTGGTGTCCGGGGGTAAATAAGTTGTGTCTGACTGGGTTGTCGTCTACGAGAAAACTCAGCAAATCATTAAGCTCAAAGTGATAAAGCAGAGTAGTAACACCTACAGAAGCGCCGTAACCTGCTATTGTTTTTCCTTGTGCTTTCATGTCGCGTAGCAAGGTGAGAAGCTGCCGTTTGAGGGCATCAATTTTAGCAGCATAAGCTTTGTAAAATTCCGGACGATCGCAGCCTTGAGTTGTCTCGGCTTCTATCATGTTGGTGACAGATTGCGACACCGGTCTCCCGCCTCCAGCTAGCTGCACGGTGCCGCGCAGGGAACCGCCTTTAGAAGTTATGCGTTCGATATCTATCAATTCCATATTGCGGCTGCCGAAGAAAGTTGCCAGCGGTTTGACAGAGAAGTAACTCAGGTGTTCGTGATAAATGGTGTCGAAAAGATACTGGTCGATTAAATCGACACCGTAGCCTGTTTCAAATACAAATACGCCGTCCGGGGCTAACAGGTGGCGAATCCCCTTTATCATATCAGTCAAGTCGTCAATATTAGCAAATACGTTGTTGGCAGTGATGACAGATGCCGCGCCGCGTTCGTTTTTAATCTGGTGTGCTAATTCGGCGCTAAAAAAGGTAGGCAGCGTTTCAACACCTAATTCTGTAGCTTTTTGAGCGATGTGGCGCGCTGGTTCCACTCCTAAGACGCGCATTCCTCTTTCTTGGAAGTGCCTCAGCAGGGTGCCATCGTTGCTGCCTATATCAATCGCGATCGCCCCTGCTGCTGGTTTCACTTTCTCTACTACTGTCGCAGCGTATCTGCGGAAGTGTTCGACTAAACCCAAAGAAATTGAGGTGGTGTAGATGTATTTGCCGTAGAGCACTTCCGGGTCAACTACGTCAAGCAGTTGTAACAAACCGCAACTGCGGCACAAATAAAGGTCTAGCGGATAGGTTTCTTGGTGTTCGTTGAGGTATTCGCTCGAAACGTAGCGATCGCCGGGAGGCGTTGCGGCTACGGGTACGACGAGTTCTACATCAGTTGCACCGCAAAGGCGGCAAGTGCTGCGCCGGAAAGATGAGTTGCTCATAAAACTCCGATAATAAATTCAAGTTGATTAATTTGGGAGGGAAATGTTCTTGACTTAATGCCATTCCTAAAGATAATTCTTTAAATAGTGGTAACAAGCTTTGATATCGATTAAAGGTTTTGACATACTGGAATTCCTAAATTATATCCCTCTAGCTTAAATAACTGCTCCTGTGCAGTGCAGTTTTTCCATTATTTCCATTACTTTCTACCAGCACCGACTGCAAATAAATAGTGTGCCATCTGATAAAACCCCGTATGCACTACTTCATCGTTCATAGAAAATATGAAAACATTCTGGAAGTATTTTAACATTAATTCTTTAAGACCTTTGTGATCTTTGCAGTTAATGTGTCCCGCCTTGCTGCCTTCAGAAGCATAGGCTTGAGATTGAATTGACGGAGATCCAATGATGAACACGCCATTTTGGTCGAGCGATCGCGCAATATTTGAAATGAATAGCTGTTCGTCCTCAAGAGGTATGTGTTCAATCACATCAAGGGAGTAAGCCGCGTCAAACCCTCCCTCCACAGGACCAGATAGCATATCGTGAACTCTGCAATCAAATTTCCATTTTTCTTCCATCTGTTCGTTTACGTGATTTACAAACAACGAATCGAAGTCTACCGCGCAAATTGCCCCCACCTCTTGCAAGACAATTCTAGTGCCAAATGCGTCTCCGCATCCCACCTCCAGTACATTTTGTTTGCCACTCAACATTTTTGACACAAATTTGTATCTTGCCAAAACGAAAAGCAACCGTCTTGGGTCTTCATACCAGGTAGCATTTGCTCGCAAACCTAGCTGCGTCAACCCTTTTGTTTCGCTCAGAGTTACGTGGGCTTGATATTGAGGTTCTCTAGTTGTTTGTTTGTCCATACAATCCTTCCTTAGCTTTTTCTCCTAATAGATTTTATTCCAGGGTTCGTGGCATTGAGAAATCTTTAAATCGAACGGCTAAATATTTGGTTAATTGTCACAAATTCCATTGAATTGTGAGATGTCATTCTGTTAAGCTTTCAACTTCTTTAAAAAGTCGGGAAGCTTGCCAGAATGAATCATTTACGACGGCTAGATCGCTCCCGATGCTATCACTATGCCACAAGCTGCTGTTGCCTTGTGCTACTAATATCTTGCAAGTAATAATATCTTCAATTAAGTTAATATCTTCTTCCTTAACGATAGCCAATTCTTCTAAAGCAAAATGCAACTCACATTTTTTTGCTAAAAACAATTCATAAATCAACTTTCTCTGAAAATAATTTTCCGGCAATAGCTTGAGTGAATAAAAGATTAATCCAGATACTGACTTTAACTCCTCCAACAAAGCATTTAACATCATGTAGCAATTATCCATATAATATTCAGTTGCACTGAGCAAAAACAGCATACCTTTAGTCTGAGCGTAGTTACGAATCACAATATTTTGTACTCGCTGCGGGATAAAATCACCGCCTATCTCCCGACTGAAAATATATCCTCTCCATCCCTTTTGAACTTTCATCAGCACTCCGGTTTGATATAATTGTACCCGATTCTTGTAACTGGACGCATCGTAATTGGCAAAAATGATTCGCCTAATTCCTTCGTCCCGTAAGGAGAAAGCAAACTCTTAAACCGAACATTAAAAGTCCATCTCGTTTCTAACTCTTCATTAACTCGATTCCCATGAAGTAGGGAATGAGAAAATATCACCCCTTGTCCACAATTAACCTCTAACCAAACCAATTTATCTGTAATTTTATTAAACAGAGCCTCGGCAGTAAGATGAGAATATTGTTTGAAATTCCTAAATATTTCCTCTGATTCTGGTCTGGGCAAGATAAACATTGACTTGGTTTGGTAACAATTCACCAAGGGCAGCCAAAACACAATTTCATAGGGCGAATTTCCCGACCAGACATCAGAATGCAGTGGCAAAAGCGAACTGTCATCCCCCGGAAACTGGATGCTTAAATTGCAGTTTCTCTGCATTGCCAATTCATTACCAACCAGCCAGTGAATGTACTTTTTACCCAGAGCATAAATGTTTGGTCTCAAACTTTTATCCTGTGCCATCCGAGCGATTAGCTTCACTCGAAAATCGTTTAGTTCACTGACTGAAATGATTTTATGAATGCTATCAAAAAAATCTGCTTCTGAGTATTTGCTTTGATTGCCAATTAACTCAATTCCTGCCTGATAGAGATTTTTCTTGACTGCCTTTAATAGATCATCGTTGTCTAAGGAAAATACAATATAACCGTCCCTTAAAAACTGAGCGGTAGCCTCATTTTCTTCAGAAGTTAAGAAAGGGTTTTCCCTACTCGGACTCTCAATTTTCAGGCACTCACTCGAAGAAAATACAGCCATAATCCCCCGTATAGGCACTTTGCTTAAAACACCACTCCCACTCATTGGGAGTATAAAAAGACTCGCAAGTTAGCTGCCAATATAGCAGATTCACCCGCTCCCGCTCATTCCTGTAAGACTCAACAACAATGTATTTTTTATCCTTACCAACCCGCTCAATTTCTTGTAAAGCTGCGTACAATTCGTAATTGTATAAATTGTGGAGGGCTAAAATCGAGACTACAAAGTCAAAAGTATTGTCTTCAAATGGCAATTTCGTAGCATTTCCGACTTGTAAAAATGGTTTTACCTCCTCTTTAGCATTGTCAATACCATACTGTGAGATGTCTATCCCTGCAACTTCTACTCCGGGGATAGCTTGAGTAAACTCATAAAGTAAGTATGCCTTACCGCAGCCGACATCAAGAATTTTATCCCCAGGTTTAAGATCGTAATGCTTGGCCATCTTCTGAGCAATTGGCAGCCAGCGACCATCGTAGCGATAGCCACCATAACCGTATTGGCGATCGCCATCCCAGTAATCTTGACCATACTGCTTAGCAATTGTGGCACAATCTGCCTTATCGTGTTCGACAACACGCTCCAAGTAATTACGCTTGGTACTGGTATGCACATTTGTCAAGAAATCGACGTAACTCACACTGTTGTTCCTCAAGCAGTTTAAACAAAATAGCTATGTTCGCGCTCCAGCGACAGATATTCATGAATAGCCAAATTTTTAGAATGGCTAACACAATGGTGATGACACTGAAGGTGAGGATTAAAAGTATTCAAAAAACTTTGATTCTCTTGAGAGAACCAAAAGTCCTTGAAGCTTCGATCAGAAATTGACCCCATCCGACCAGATTTTGTGTAAGCTTTATCCTGACAGGTATAAACATTTTGATCTGCACCAATCACGGTCAAAAACTGTAGGAACGGACAGCTATGATAGTGCTTCTCAAAACGCTCCTCTAAATCGTGATAGTGATTAAGCAGAGCAAAATTTTCGTCAACAAAATGTTGGGCTAAAGCTATTTGACGAACCACTTCCTCCTTAATAGATTGGTGATAAGTATTGTTGCCTTTGACATCATTGCTCACCACTGCCCCTGACAGCTTTATATGGTTAACACCACAGCCCTTAAGCTGGTGACAGACTTCCGCAATATGCCGATGATTCTCATCGGTGACAATAAAACTTACTCCCAGTACACACTGAGTGTCTCGCTGGGTGAAAGCTCTAATATTGTCGAGCAGACGAGAAAACTCATGGGGCCGTGCTCCCCGACTTTTAACGTAGCTGTCATCATCCCAAGCATCTAGCGAAATGCGAATCCAGGTGCCATGCTGGGCAAAAGCATCTGCCATGCGACCTTTCAGGTTTGCGCCATTGCTCAAAGCCGCAACCCGAATACCACCTGCTGCCAGAATGTCAATGACCTCTGGTAGAGGCTTATAGAGCAACGGTTCACCTCCTCCAGAAAAAGTTACTGCTTTGACTCCCATTTCCACAAATTCATGGGCAAGGGCCAGCATTTTTTCTGTTGGGATACTGTCTTGCTCGTGCATTTCACTTCCGAGAGCTAGATCGTCGGTACGGTAGGCGCAGAACCAGCATTTGTGGTTGCATCGGTTCGTGGGTTTTACCCGAATATGCACTGGCGCAAGTAAATGCCCCTCCGTAATTGCTTGTAAATGTTGATGAAATTGCAGAAACTTAAGCGGGCTGTAATAAGTAGCCATAAGCAGCAGATTTGACCTTCAGTAATTGTACTTGATGGGCGATCTCCTAATAAAGTTCCTCGTTACTGTTGTCTCAATACATTAAATAAACTCTTTGAAATCGACGTAAGTCACACTATTTATCTATCGCCATACAGTTTAGTTAATGTTAGCGGTGAAGCAATAGAATGCCCAAAGCTAACAGATGTTTATGCCCCAACCTTTTGCAGTAGTTCGCGCCGCTGTTGGGACAAACCCGCAACTACACCAGCCACATTTTCAGCGGTGATGTCATACAGGGCCATCAGACTTTCTTGCGATCCGTATTGTTCCGGGAAGACATCGGGAATGCCAATTCGCTTAAATCGCTTAGCAGGATTAAAGTTGGCTTCCGCGACTAATTCAGCCACAGCGCTGCCCAGTCCACCCATTAAAGTATGTTCTTCCACAGTCACAATTACAGGTACAACCGCAGCGTACTTCATAATAGCATCTGTGTCCAGAGGCTTAATCGTATGAACGTGAAGCACCGCTGCTTTTAACCCTTGTTTGTTGAGAATTTCTGCTGCATCCAAGGCTGCCTTCAGTGTGACACCAGTGGTAATAATCAGCGCGTCATTTCCCTCTCGCATGGAAATAGCCTTGCCAATTTGGAAGGGTATGTGATCTGGCGTTAAAATCGGCTCATTTCCCTTGCCTAAACGAATGTAAATTGGACCGGCATAATCGACAGTTAATGGCATCAGTCTTGCCATCTCCGATTCGTCAGCCGGTGCCACAATTGTCATGTTAGGAATTGTTCGCAAAATGCCAATATCATCAATTGCTAAGTGAGTTGGCCCCAGTGGCGCATACACTAAACCGCCACCATTGGCGATCAAGCGGACATTAACATTGTGCAAGCAAACATCTAAGACAATCTGTTCAAAACAGCGGCGGGAGAGGAATGTCGCGATCGTATTTACGTAAACGATTTTACCTTCCAGACCCAAACCAGCGGCCATGCCGATAATATTAGCTTCATTCACCCCTTCCATTAGAAATCGCTCTGGCATTTCCTCTTTGAATTTTTGGAGGGTACCAACGCCAAGATCCGAACCAATGAAAAAGATCCGAGGATCTTTTTTGGCGGATTCGTACACCATATCCAGGCAAAGTTGACGCATTATTTATCCTCCAAAGCTGCCAGCATCAATTGAATTTCTTGGTCTGATACTTTATTTTTGTGATGCCATTTCAAATTGTTTTCAGCAAAAGGAATGCCTTTGCCTTTGATAGTATGGCAGATAATCGCTGTCGGTCGATCGGGTTGTAACGGCAAATTCAACAGCACAGAGCGTAATTCTTCCACACTGTGGCCATCTACTTCTGTGGCTGCAAAACCAAAGGCTCTCCACTTATCAGCTAGGGGTTCTAAGTCCTGAACTTCATAGGTTGTGCCGTAGGACTGGTGCTTGTTGTAATCTACTAGCACAGTGAGATTGCTGAGTTTGTGCTTGCCAGCGCACATCGCCGCTTCCCAGATTGAGCCTTCGTTCGACTCTCCATCCCCCAAAATCACAAATGTGCGATAATTAGCTTTTTCGTAGCGGGCATTGAGAGCAAATCCAATTCCTATGGATAAACCGTGACCCAAACTTCCCGTTGAAGCTTCAACACCTGGAACTTTGCGTGCCTCCGGGTGTCCTCCCAAAATGCCGTCGCTTTGGCAAAATTTCCACAATTCTGATTCGGGGAAAAAGCCTTTTTCGGCAAGCAGAGCGTAGAGAGCAAGGCAGCCATGTCCTTTACTGAGAATACAGCGATCGCGTTCTGACCACTTCGGATTCTGCGAGTCGTAGCGCAGCACGTCGTCATAAAGTACCCGCAATATCTCAATCAACGAAAAACTAGAGCCCACATGGCCCCGGCGGCTTGCTTCCAGAATCTTGACAATTGTTCTGCGGATCTGCCTGGAACGGTTATCCAGTCCAAGGGATTTAGTTTTCAGGGTTTCAGCGACCATAAGGGAACTGCTCGTAATTTGCCAGGATTTTTTGTAACATTAGCTTGGCTTTTGCCAACTGTTCAATCTGCAACGGACTCCGATCCAGCTCGCTCCCTTGAGCGAACCCCCGGCGAAGCAAGTCTTGAGGTACAAACTCATTTAACAGTATCAGACACCACTTTAGTCCGAATAGGGGATAGACAATCTCGACTCGCTTGGCAAGATGCCCGTAGTCTGAAAAACCCCGAAGCATCGAGCCTAAAAATTGCTGTCTCAGACTATCCCCTAATTCCATCGCTGGATGTAGGATGAAATCAGAGATTGTCTTAGCCGGGTCATCCCAGCCAAAATATTCAAAATCCACAAATATTATTTCACCATTTGCCCGCCTCAAAGCATTGTGAAATCCAAAATCTGATGGACTGAGGGTTTTTTCTCGATCCTCTATTTCGGCTCTGTAGGACATTTGTGACTGATTTAGCTTTGTCTGACACCAATTTACAATCTGGTGAAAGGCGGGCTGGAACTCGCCTGTCAAAAACTTTGCTAAAGCTTTGTAGGGAGTTTCACTATTAGGAATTGTGGATAATCTGCTCAAGCGTTGTTCAATATTTTGAATGATGGCTTGAACTGAAAAAAATGCCTCTGATGCCAGTGGCAGAAGATGACTATTTTCTCTAGTTTTAAGTTCCGCCAATTTAATCAAAAAGTTAACAGCTTGACTGATTTCATTACTTGTTACCTCTTCAGGTAAGATATTGCTGCCCTCGATATATTCATAGAGAGCACAGCCAAAGTCTTTATCAGCTACAAGAGGTTGGGGAATTTGACTCACACCATTTTCCCAAAGGAACTGCAAGCTCGAAAATTCAGTAACTAGGCGGTTTCTTTGGTCAGATTTATGGCGAAAATACAGCTTAGCAGCATATTGGCTATCATTTTCACAAGTCAGTTTATAAACTTTGCTATTTCGCCCTCCGCCTATCCTTTGAATGTAAGTTACCTCACTTCCCACTAACCGAGAGCAAACTGATTTAATTTCTGAACTGTCCTTGTCAGCTTCTTGAGAAGAAATATTCATTAATTTGCTGCCATTTACTGACGATTTTTAGTTCCAGTTTCCCTGAATGCTCCTGGTGCGGTGCGTAGAGAATCTTATTTACGTTGTCGGGGAAGGATTCCTCAAGAAATGTTTCTTCTAAGTCATCAATGAAGTCAGTACATTTCAACTGCTTAATTCTGTCAATTTTCCCGACTCTAGTTGACTCAAAAAAAACCTGTTCTTGAGATAATGCCAATCCTAAATCTGAAAAAAAGCTGTTTTTCTCCATCCAATTTATTGCTGCTGAACGTAAATTAGTTTTGGTTTCATCGTAATTGGCATACTCGGTTTTGTGGCTGACAATGTAAGTCTGGATTTTGTGTTGTTGGCACAACTTAAAAAACTCCTGTACACCGTCGATTAATTTAGCGTGTTGCATTTGCCAGCCGTAGGCAATAGCTTGCAATTTTTGCCATTCTATTTCACCGTCTGGTAACTGACGAATGCTGTCGCGGATTTGTTTTTTACTTTTGCTAATTTCGGGAGAAATCCAACCTTTTTCAATGGCAATTTTGTGCATTAGTTCGTCATAGGTGACGATTGTATTGTCAAAATCCACACCGATAATACGATTACTGTCAATCATTTTGCCAGTTATTTCAAGTTCAGTGCTTGCATGGTTTTAATGTTGTAGTAGCGGATATCTGTCATCGGTTCAGACACTAAATTAGCTTTAAATGCCTTGACTAAATCTTGTGCCGCTTCCTCAATGGTGTGTTGGGGTACAAATCCCAATTCTCGCTTAATTTTATCCGATGATATGTGATAGGAGCGGTGGTCGTCTGTGGGTGTGGTGACAATTTCTACCTGTTCGCCAACAACGCGCCTTACCATCTGGGCAATTTCGCTGACGGTGTGATTTTCGTAGCCAGCGTTAAAAATTTTACCATCAATTGCTTCGTCAGGCCACTGTAGAGACTTGATGTAAAGGTCTGTCATGTCTTCTATGTGAATATTGGGACGTTTCTGATTCCCTCCAAACACAGTAATTTTACCCTTGTTAATCGCATGGTTTGTCAAAATATTGACTGTTAAATCGAGTCGCAAACGAGGCGAGTAACCGCAGACGGTAGCGGGGCGTAGCACTAATGTAACAAACCCTGGTTCGCGCTTGGCTAATAGCACTTCTTCGCAGAGGGCTTTATATTTGGAGTAGTCTGTTAAGGGTTGCAGTGGCAATTCTTCGGTAACGTTTTCGTTTTCTTTAATGCCGTAAACGCTGGAAGAGGAAGCATAAATAAACCTTTTTACACCGCTGTCTTTGGCAACATCTACTAGGTCTAAGAAGGCATCGTAATTAATCGATTTGCCGAGGTCTGGATCTAGTTCAAAACTGGGATCGTTGGAGATGCAAGCCAGATGGATAACGGCATCGCAACCGGGTATAATCTTTTCTAAGAGGGCGCGATCGCGGATGTCTCCTTTAATTTGCTCTAAACCAGGATGATCTTGGACAGCGGCTAGAACATCTGCTCCATAGAGGTATAAATCGAGTACCTTAACTTGGTATC
>Ga0209229_10000419_pt1 | contig 17261 bp, 27 predicted proteins | sample SanBayMetagenome_FD_187466 | JGI IMG/M metagenome (GOLD analysis project Ga0209229, IMG submission 187466) | Freshwater and sediment microbial communities from dead zone in Sandusky Bay, Ohio, USA (SPAdes) (version 2) | ecosystem: Environmental > Aquatic > Freshwater > Lentic > Sediment... | reverse complement strand
AAGACCGCACCGGCGGGCCTGTGGAGTTCATCGCTTCAAACACCCAGAAATTCATGGCCGCCCTTAAGGCGCGTCCGGAATTGACCACCCTCTTCACCACATCGCTCTGGGATGTGCCGCAAATCCACCTCTCGGTGGACGAGGCGCAGGCCATGATCCAAGGTGTGAGCCTCTCGGACGCCTACCAGACCGTGCAAACCTTCCTCGGTGGTTACTTTGTGAATTACTTCAACCGCTTCGGCCTCCAGTGGCAGGTCTATGTCCAGGCTGAAGGTGAATACCGCACCGACCTCGACAATCTGGGGATGTTTTATATCTCGAATAACAAAAATGAACCCGTCCCGGTGAACTCGTTCATCACAGCCAAGGAGTCATTCGGTCCCGAGTTCACGATGCGCTACAATATGTTCCGCTGTTCGCAAATCAATGCCTCCGTGGCTCCTGGATACTCCACCGCGCAGGCCATGCGTGCCATGGAGGAGGTCTTCCGCGAAACCATGCCTGCCGGCATGGGCTACGACTATTTCGGTATGTCGTATCAGGAAAACCAGGCCGCCCAAGGTGTGCCGCCAAGCGCGATTTTCGGTCTCTCGCTGCTCTTCGTCTTCCTCATCCTCGCCGCACAATACGAGAGCTGGAGCCTGCCTTTCAGCGTGCTTTTCACCACGCCTGTAGCTGTGTTTGGCGCCTTCGCCGGCCTCTCCATGCGTGGTATGCAGAACAATCTCTATGCGCAGATCGGCCTTGTCATGCTCATCGGCCTTGCCGCGAAGAATGCCATTCTCATCGTGGAGTTCGCCAAGGATGAATACGAAAAAGGGAAGCCGCTCCTCGAAGCCACGCTCGCTGGTGCAAGACTGCGCCTGCGGCCGATCCTGATGACCGCCTTCGCCTTCATCCTCGGCACCGTCCCGCTCGCGCTCGCCAGCGGATCAGGCGCCGTGAGCCGCCAGGTCCTGGGCACAACGGTCATCGGAGGCATGCTCGCAGCCACCTTCCTTTCGATCTTCCTTATCCCGGCCTGCTTTTACCTCGTGGAAAAATATTTCGTCGGTGGCGATCACAAGCCCACCGAAAAGACCGAGCCTCCCGCGAAATAAGAGGGAGGCTTTTGCGTATCGACGCCCAGCGTTCCACAAAACGCTGCGAGGCTACAAATCCAACAAATCTCTCACCGCATCCTTCACCGAACCCAACTGGTGGTCGTTCAGTCTGCCAAGTTTTCGCTGAAGGGCGTTTTGGTCGATGCTGGCGAATCCTTGGACATTGACGGCGGAATGCTTCGGGAGCCACTTGGGTTTCCCGATATCAACTTCCCCGCGCAAGCCGCGAAGTTGGGATGTGAGGGGAACGACAACGACCAAGGCGCGGGCGTCAGAGGGCTGGGGAAATGCCAAAACAAGAACAGGTCGTTGTTTTGCAGCAGTGCCGAAATCAACGGTCCAGACCTCCCCGGCGTTGGCTTCAATACTCGCCAAGAGCTGCCTCCCATGCTTTGCCTTGTTCGGCGGATGTGAGCAATGGTTCGGGATTTGCGGTTATGGAAAACGGCATGTCTTTCCGCAGTTCGACTTGGGCTAGAAAGATGTTGAAAGCGTCGCTTGTTTTCATTCCCAAACGCGCAAAGACTTTTTCAGCCCGTTTGAGTCGATCAGAGGGAACGCGCGCCCTGAAAAGAACAGATGTTGCCATGGCTCAAAAGTGCTCGTTTGTGTTCAGGTGGTCAAATTTATTTTTTGTATCACTCGAGGAGGAACCCGCAATCTCCCGCGTGTTGGAAGCCGGACAGCGGTTTTGCGAGAGGAGTATTTTTTGAAAACAGAATCGCTTTGAACTGCGTTCCCATGGTTTCGGGATGGAGCAGGGTGCGGAGGCTGCGCAGGATTTTAAGTGTTGAAGGAGTCGGTGCGGCGCCGTCGAGGGATTTAAGAAGGGCTGTGGAAGCGCCGACAAGGAAGTGGTGCTGGTCGGTGTAGCCCTCGAGCGCGAAGCCGCAGTCGGAGGCATCCTGCGCGAGGGCGGTGAAATCGACATGGGCTGTGATGTCTTTTTGACCTGGATTTTCCAGCGGGGCATCATCCCTGCGGTGTTGTGCGTAGCAGGCCAGCGTGCCGCCCGAGCGGTGCGGTGCGAGGAGATCGGTGCGCGGCATTCCATAGTCGATGGCTAGGAGAAACCCACGGCGCAGGCGCGAGGAAATCGTTTCGATCAGGTCGCGCTGGTAGCGGCGGAGTTCCGTTCGGTAGCCGTCAGGGCGCGGCGGGAGATCCATGTTCTGGATTGGATGCGGGGCTGGTTGGAAGGAAAAACCGGCTTCCTCGGCGTGCACCTGCAGTTCATGCCAGGCACCGGGGCGCGCCACCAGAATGTCGAAGGGCAGGGCGTCGAACAGCTCGTTGGAAAAATGAACTCCATCGAAGGAAGGCAGGTCCTCCGGGCGATCGACCCACTGGACATCGCAGCCCGCAAGTGTGGAGGCCTGTTTTTCGCGGAGAATGGCAGCTGGTTCGATGATGGTGAGAGGAACCCCGGCCAGAGGAGTTTCAGACAGGGCTTTCAGGATATCGCTTGAAAGGCGGCCATCATTCGCGCCTTGCTCGACAAGTCGGAACTCTGGCGGGCGTCCAAGGGCTTCCCACATCTCTAAAAACTGCCCTGCCAGAACGGCGCCGAAGACGGGTCCGATGCTCACGCTTGTGAAGAAGTCGCCCTCGCGGCCCACGGTGGCGCGGCCCGACGTGTAGTAGCCATCGAGAGGATCATAGAGCGCAAGCTCCATGAAACGTGAGAAGCGCATGGGGCCATGGGCTTCGATCTCCTGCCGGATGCGGTCGCTAAGGCTTGGTGACCTCGCGGACATAGACATTGATCTGACCGCCCGGGCTTTCTTTGACTTCCATGACCTGGAAGGGACGCCGTGAGTCTCGAGAGACTGCGGCGCCATCTGCCGGTGCGGTCATGCCGTTCGGGTATTGAACGATGATGCGGATATTGTCGGTGCGTGATCCAAAACCTCGTTGTGGCGCGCGCATGACGGCGCGGTCGCCTCCAGCCGCTGTGACATTGAAGCTGCCTTGCAGATAAATCCTCTCGCCGCCAGTGCCTTTTCTCGCAATGTCCGAGAGGTCGACCGGTGCGACAAGGCGGCCTCTTGGCATGCGACCCGGTTCATAGAGTGGCCAGTTTTTAGAACCAGCCGCCGCGATGGCTTTCGGAGCCTCAGGTGTTGGCGACGGTGATGGACTCGGCGTAGCTGATGGCGACGGCGATGGGGTGGCTGTGGGTAACGGGCTTGGTGCAGGCGTAGGAGTAGGCAGAGCGGAGGCTGCAAGGGTGGGGGTTTCTGCCGGGGTTGGCTCTGGCATATTAATGGGTATCGGCTTCTCGACGCGCATCAGGCGGGCCTGAGCGGCGGCTGCATCCCCGGGCTTGGGCTCCTGTTTTTTTGTCGCGGCGAGGCGGGCTTTTTTGCGGAAGTGCTGGTATTTCGCATCGGCCTCGGTTTGACGGGTGGCATCGACCACTGGCAGTCCGGCGCGCACATTGAGCATCGTGGGCGGTTCGAGTGTGAATGTGCCGTCCGAGGCGACAGACTCGTAGCTCGGATACATAATGGAAACCGTCGTGAGCTTGAGGCGTCCGTCTTTGAGGCGTTCGATATGGATGATGGCAGCCAGTTCGTTTTCGCGTTTCAGATCAATGTCGAGGCCGGTAAGTAGCGTGCGGTGCAGAGTGGGGATGACCCGCTTGCCCGAGGAAAAAATCTGCTCGATCAGGAGGCGTGGGTCGTCCTTTGAAACAGCCAGCGCGGCCACACCGGAGGGGAAGTAATCACTTCCGGTGAGTTCAAAGGAGTCGAGGATATTAAAGGTGCCGAGGACATAAGGCACGAGGCCTTCGGCGGGTTTGTAGTTGCGGATGTAGTTGCGAATGAGGATTTCATTCGTGCGCTCGAGTTGGCGGGGTTTCATTTTCCCAAAGCGCTCGATGATCTGCGGCGCGCGGAGGAATTCGCCGCGAGGTGCCTCGGTGAGTTCGAAGCGCTTCGGAGGCTCGATTTTTTTGAGTTTGCTCAAGACTTCGTGGCTGAAGGGCTTTTCCGGATGTCCAAAAACATAGAAGCTTCCGATCCAGCAAGCGATGGCGATGGCGATGAAGATCAAGATGAGGATGGTCCAGCCAAAGAGGCCGCCTTCATCTTTGCGCGCGGGTTTGGATTGTTCGGAGTCGGGGTCCTTGAACCAGGCGCGGCTGTTTTTTGTTTCTGGATCTAGCGGCATTTTTGCTTAGGCCTCAGCGGCTCCAGCGGGTTCGAACGATGTGCCGCAACCACAGGATCTTGTGGCATGGGGATTGCAAATGCGGAAACCGGCGCCAGACAGACCGTCCTCGTAGTCCAATGAGGAGCCTTCCAATTTTTCTGCGCTGTCTGGATCAATAAAAACCTTGGCTCCCATGTGCTCGATGATGGCATCGGTTGGTTGTGCGGAGTCGATTTCCATGACGTATTGGAGGCCTGCGCAGCCGCCTTTTTCGACGGCTAGGCGGAGTCCTTCCCCTGAACCTTTGGAGGCAATCAGGTCCAGCAGGGCAAGAGCAGCTTTGTCCGTGAGAGTGATCACGCTCTTTTCTTATGAACGAATCCGTGCAAAGTCAAACGACATGGGAAAGATCCGCCTGCTCACAGACGAAGTCGCAAGCCAAGTTGCGGCAGGCGAGGTCGTGGAGCGCCCGGCTTCGGTGGTGAAGGAACTGGTGGAAAATAGCATCGATGCAGGTGCGCGGAGGATTCGTGTGGAATTCGCCAGAGGAGGAACGCAGTTGATTCGGGTCGAGGACGACGGCTCCGGGATGGACCGCGAGGATGCGCTGCTCAGCCTGGAGCGGCATGCCACGAGCAAAATCCGGACGGCGGCCGATTTGGCGGATGTCGGCACCATGGGTTTTCGCGGGGAGGCGGTGCCAAGCATCGCGAGCGTTTCCAGATTCCGTCTGGTGACACGCCCCGCCGAGGCTGCCGCTGGAACGGAAATCCAGATCGCGGGTGGGAAAATCGAGTCGGTATCAGATAGCGGAGGCGCTCCTGGAACATCGGTGGAAGTGCGGTCGTTGTTCTTCAATCTGCCGGCTCGAAAAAAATTTCTGCGGGGCGAGGAGACAGAGGCGGCCCATATTTTGCATCAGATGCAGTCACTCGCCATCGCCCACCCGGGTGTCGCGATGACGCTTGTGCGGGACGGGCGGGTCGTTTGGCAGGCTGCCGCCACGAAAGATCACGAGGTGCGAATCCGTGATCTTTTTGGAGCGGATTTTGTGGGGCGACTCATGCTCGTTCAGCCAATAGAGGAGCATGGCACCCGCATCGAGGGCTTCGTAGCGAAACCAGGAGAGGGGAGGCCTGACCGGGAGTTGCAGTTTGTGGTTCTCAACAGGCGCGTGGTTCAGTGTCCGGCGGTCTTTCAATCCCTGCGCGAGGCTTATGCGGAGGCGCTGCCAAAGGGGCGGCATCCGCTGGCGGTTTTAAGGGTTACGATGGATCCACTCTCTTTCGATTGCAATGTGCACCCCGCCAAGCGCGAGGTGCGGTTGCATCGACCGGATCAGGTTCGGCAGGCGGTCTATGCGGCTGCCAAGCAAGCGCTGGATGCCTTTAGGACGCCGGTGCAGGCTGCTCCGAAAGAGCCGGCGACGCCTCGGAGCGAAGAGGTGCATGAGGCGGTTCCCCATCGCCCATCGCGTCCGGCGTTTTCCCCGCCTCCGCAAATGGATCTGCCCGTCATGCCGCCGCCCGAGCGAGCGGTAGGGAATGACGATGCCTTTCGTCTTCTGGGCGGTCTTGGCGGGCGCTGGATACTTATGGAGGGTGCGGAGGGACTCGTTCTCCTCGATGCCCGGGCGGCATCGGAGCGGATTCTTTTCGAGAGCCTTCGCCGCGAGGCTGCTGTCGGTCATGTGACCTCTCAGCGCTTACTCCTCCCAGAAATCGTGGAGCTCACGCCAAAGGATGCGGTCTGGATTTCCGAAAACCTCGAAGCCCTGCAGAAGGCGGGATTTTTACTCGAAGCCTTCGGGGGATATTCCTTCAAGGTCGAGGCACTACCCTCGTGCCTCGCGGAGCGGGATGCCCGCGCGGCGTTGCTCGATGTGTGCGAAACTCTGCGATCCACTGGTCTTCTTGGGTCGGGCCAACCGGTGCTCGATGCCCTCGTGCGCTCGGTCTCGCGCATCGCCGCGATGAATGGCTTCGACTACGAGGAATCCCGCGCGCGCCGTCTGGTGGGGGAGTTGCTGAAATGCGAGTTGCCCTATGCCTGTCCGCAAGGAAGGCCTACCATGATCCAATGGTCGTTCAGCGAGCTGGATCGAAAGTTTGGCCGCTGATTTCCGGCGCTCGCGGGTTGCTTGAGGTAAATCGGTGTGAGATAAATCGTCCATGCCCGATCTCCGAATCGAACCCGCGACCTTGGACGACCTGCCTGAGTTGACTGAACTCCTCCGTGACTTGTTCTTGCAAGAGGCGGATTTTCAGCCCGACAGGGAAAAACAAATGCGCGGCCTGCGGCTGATCTTGGAGCAACCATCGAGAGGTCGAATTTTTGTTCTTCGAAATGAGAGGATGATTATCGGAATGATCAATCTTCTCATCACGATCAGCACGGCGGAGGGCGGCTTTGTGCTGGTGCTGGAAGACCTGGTGGTGCACCGGGAGCATCGCGGGAGCGGCTACGGCTCGCGCCTATTGCAACATGCCATCGGCTTTGCGCGTGATAAAAAATTTCTCCGCATCACGCTTCTCACCGACAACCCCGAGGAGTCGCGTCGGTTTTATCTCAAGCATGGATTCGTCGAAAGCGAGATGAAGCCGATGCGGTATTTTGTGGAACATGAATCCTGATTTCCTCGCAAGGGAGGGTGGATATTGAGCGGAGCAATCAAGACGGCTTTCGTCCTTGGAGCGGGGTTGGGAACCCGTCTGCGGCCCCTTACCGACGAGCGGCCGAAGCCTCTGGTTCCTATCTTCAACAAACCGCTCATCACTTTTGCTTTTGATCACCTGATTGCCGCAGGAGTCACCCGATTCGTTGTCAACACGCACCATCGACCGGAAGCTTACGCGCGCTGGCTTGGCGAGGCCAACGGCAGAGCGGAGTATCGCGGATACCCAATTTTTTTCCGCCATGAACCGGTGCTTCTGGAGACAGGCGGCGGCATCAAGAACGCGGCCGGCCTCATCGGAGATGAGCCCTTTCTGGTTTACAATGGGGATGTCCTCGCGGACTTCCCGCTGCAAAGCCTGATCGCATCGCACCAACGCTCGGGCCGCATCGCAACACTCGCGCTGCGCGCCTCTGGTGCGGAGCGCCGCATTCAGCGCGATCCCTCGACAGGTCGTATCACCGATATGCGAGGTCTCATCGGGGGGCGCTCCGAGCCATCGTTTCTTTTCACAGGCGTGAGTGTTTTTTCTCCTGAAATTTTCCAACACATCCCGGCGGGTGATATTGTTTCCATTATCCCTGTGTTGGTCGATCTTATGCGTCGCGGAGTTGTGGTGGGTGGAGAGTTGATCGATGAAGGCGTGTGGTTTGATATCGGGAATATCCCGTCCTACATGGGTGTGCACCGGGTTTTGAAAGAAGGCACACACACCTTTTCTTATCTTCCCGCTGACTGGCTGCAGCCGGTTCAAAGCGGTGCGCGCATTCGCCCTGGAGCTTCGATTGCAGGTTTCTCGGCGGTCGCGGCGGGAGCGGATGTGGGAGAGGATGCCGTGTTGGAAAATGTGATCCTCTGGCCGGATGCAAAAGTTGAACCACGAGCACGCCTGATCGATGCCGTGCTCACATCGCAGAGTGTGTGCCAATGCGATTGCGCACCGGGGTCCATCGGTGCATAGTCTTGGAGACCTTGCAGACATGGTGCTCCTCTCAACATTCAAAATAATTGCTGTTCTTTTTCTGACTGCTGCGTGTCTCGTCGGATGCGCCACGCAGAGCTTCGATCCGGACAAGGCGCCGGAGTTTTTGGTCCAGTCGGACTATACTCCTTTCTACTCTCTCGGGCCGGGACAAGAGCGCGGGCCGGATGCTTCGCTCAAGCGGGGAGAGCGTGTGAAAATGCTGCGCCGCGAGTTTGGTTTCAGTTATGTGGAGATCAAGGGCGGTCGCACGGGCTACATCGCCAACGAAGAGATTGAGCCAGCCCCGCCGCGTGAACCTGAGCCCTCAGCGAGCCCCGCTCGCAAACGCTCTCAGAGCGGTTCGGCGATAATTTCGAATGCGTTCGAAAGCTCTGTTCCAATGCCTGAATTCGAGTCTTTGCCGGAACCCGTTGATGTTCTCCATCCGATTTCCGAGATGGAAGCCCCGGCTGATTCGAAGCCGGAATTTCGCTATTGAAGACTCCGGGGAATTTCCTCGCGGCATTCCATCGCGGTGGTAACAAGAACGAGTCTTGTAATTTTTTTCATTTTTTCTCTTGCCAACTTTTCGCGGCTCTGTAGCTTCCCCCTTCCCGCAAAGCCTCGAGGGGGATGGAATCAGCGAATTATCGAAGATTCCTTTCCTTTGAAACCTGAAGCTGCGCGGAAAAAAGAAACATGAAATACAACGCACATACTCCAGCCGAAGCCGCTAGGAAAGCGGTGGTGAGTCCTTGTGCCGTCTAAAATTTTTGATCATGAGCGCCACCGTTCTTACAGCCGCAGACGCCGCCAAGGCGAAGATTGAACTCATCACAGAGGAAGCCAAGGGCAACCAGGCTGTGCACGATGTGGTCGTTGCACTCCAAGCAGCCCGCCGCAGCGGCACTGCCTGTGCAAAGACCAAAGCCGATGTGAATCTCTCGGGTCGCAAACCATGGCGTCAAAAAGGAACAGGACGTGCCCGCGCCGGATACTTCTCAAGCCCAGTTTGGGTTGGTGGTGGCGTAGCTCATGGACCAGTTCCCCGCGATTATACCAAGAACACTCCGAAGGCCGTCAAAAAACTCGCGCTCCGCAAGGCTCTCAGCGCACGCATCGCTCTCGGTGATGTTCTGCTCGTGGATAGCTTCGTTGTGGCAGAACCCAAGACCAAGCAGTTCGTCTCACTTCTCCGCTCGGCTACCCCTGATGCCCGCAAGACTCTCATCGTTTCCGAAGGGTTTGATGAAAACACTTTCAAGGCCGCTCGCAATGTGGCCACTGCTCAACTCACCCGTGCATCCGATGTTAATACCGAGCATCTCCTCGCATTCGACAAAATTATCGTGACTCGCGGGGCGCTCGACAAAATTTCCGAAAGGCTCGCGTAATGAATATTGAAGTTTACGACCATATTGAAACAGTCCTGCTGACCGAGAAAGCCACTCTGCTTTCCGAAAAGCTTAACAAATACGTTTTCCGTGTCCGTCCATCAGCTAACAAGCTGCAAATCAAACGCGCCATTGAGGTGATCTTCAAAAAGAAGGTCGCTGATGTGAACACAGCCAATTTTGCTGGAAAGAAAAAGCGCGAGCGTCGTGCCGACTTCGGCCGCCAAGCCAACTGGAAGAAAGCAATCGTTACCTTGAAAGAGGGCGAAAAACTCGATCTCGTCTAAGAAATACAGACCATGGCCATCAAAACTTTCAGACCACTCACCCCTGCCGCTCGCTTCAAGGCGCTTCCGGATTTCGCTGAGATCACGAAGACCAAGCCGGAAAAAAATCTCACAGAACCAATCAAGCGCACAGGTGGTCGCAACAATCAAGGCCGCATCACGATGCGCCATGTCGGTGGAGGGCACAAGCGCCGCTATCGTATCATCGACTTCAAGCGTAGCCGTCGCGATGCAGTGGCTGAAGTTACTGCCATCGAATACGATCCAAATCGCACAGCGCGCATTGCCCTTCTGAAATACGAGGACGGGGAGAAAGCCTACATTCTCGCTCCAGTTGGCCTTGAGGTTGGCCAAAAAGTAGTGGCAGGCGAGAAGGCAGATCCAAATGTCGGAAATGCCCTTCCACTTAAGTCTATCCCACTTGGAACCTCAATTCACAATGTTGAATTTATCCCAGGCCGTGGCGGACAGATCGTGCGCAGCGCCGGCTCCGTAGCAGTCCTAGCCAACCGCGAAGGTGGCTATGCTCTGGTCAAACTGGCTTCCGGTGAAATCCGCCGCATTAACGAGAACTGCTACGCAACAATCGGTCAAGTCGGCAACTCCGACCATATGAATGTTTCGTCAGGAAAAGCTGGCCGCAGTCGCTGGCTTGGCATCCGTCCACATGTTCGTGGTATGGTCATGAACCCTGTCGATCACCCAATGGGTGGAGGACAAGGCAAGAGCAAGGGCGGTGGCGGTCGTCACCACCCGATGTCCCCATGGGGCCAACTCGCGAAGGGCTTTAAGACCCGCCGCAAACATAAACCCAGCGATACGTTCATCGTTCAGCGCCGTAAATCCAAAGCTAAGAACTAATCATGGCACGCTCACTTAAAAAAGGCCCGTATGTCGAATGGAAGCTCCTCGACAAAATCGACAAGATGAACGAATCGGGCGGCAAGAAACCAATTAAAACTTGGTCACGCCGCAGCACGATCACCCCAGACTTTGTCGGACACACTTTTAACGTTCACAATGGCAAAACCTTCATTCCTGTTTTTGTAACAGAAAATATGGTTGGCCATAAGTTGGGTGAATTTTCCCCAACCCGTATCTTTAAGAAACACGGTTCTCACACCGCAAAAGTGACCAAGTAAATACATGTGGGTTGTCGCCAAGGCGGCAGCACTCATCATCCTGCCAACGCTTTCCATAGCCAAGGCTCAGGATGAACGATCTTTGACAGATTTTGAATCACGAATGGGGATTGCCAAGACGCAAGTCTCGGCCCCCGATTCTAATACTATTGGTGCCTTGAGGGAAAAACTCCTCTTGGCCGAAACGACCATTAGCGCGCTGACTGCTACAGTAGCGGAAATGGGAAATAGTGCCGAAGCAAATCGCCGAGAGCTTGAAGACGCAAATCTCAGACTCGAAGCCCTTGCTGCAACCGAAAAAGACAGCAATAAAGCGGCTTTGGAAGCGCGATTGCTTCAGTGCCTTCGCGAGTTGCGAGTCATAAAAAGTGACAAAGACTCCGCTAGGCGGCAGTTGCTAATGCTGTCCGAAGCCATTCAAATGATTTTGTTAACCTCAGTTGAAACAAATCCACAAACTCGACTCGCGGTCGAGTCTGAGTTAAGAAAAACAAACGAATTGCTCAAAGATAATACTCGATTGCAAGAAAATAGCATAGAGCCAAGCATCGCAACTGGTGTTGTTCTTGATACGAGAGATGAAATATCTCTTGTTGTTGCAAACATTGGCAGAGCTCATGGGGTGAAGGTAGGAATGCCGTTTCAAGTCTACCGAAATGGCAAAATAATAAACACCATTAAAATAGTTGATGTCCGGGAAAAAGTTTCCGGGGGCGTGATTCAATCTCTTACGACTGAAACTACTCGTATAGAAAAAGGCGACACCCTCAAAGTGGATGCCCAAAAATAAATAAACACAACATAACAATGCAGGTAAAATCGATTCATAGGTTCGCCAAAATCTCGGCCTTCAAGGCTCGCGAGGTCACTCGTGCCATTCAAGGGTTGCCAGCTACCGACGCAGTGGATCTCCTGCGTTTCACTCCCAAAAAAGCTGCAGGCCTCATTCTTAAGACGCTCAAAAGCGCGATAGCCAACGCTGAGAATAACAATCAACTCAACCCCAACGACCTTGTTGTTAAGGAAGCTGTTGTTGGAGAGGGGCCAACTCTCAAGCGCTTTCAGCCAAAAGCTCGTGGCAGCGCAGGTCCCATCCGCAAGCGCACCAGCCACATCAGCGTGACTCTCACGGACGAAGTTGAAATCGTTCGTCGCGCCGACAAGCCGAAGAAGAAATCCGCGAACAAGAAATCGACCGCCAAGCAGAAAGCTCCTGCAGCACAAGTCGCGGCCTTAACATCAACAGAAGCCTCCGCTACAACTGCGGAAACCAAGGAATAATCATGGGACAAAAAGTTAATCCAATCGGATTCCGCCTCCCGGTCACTCGCGACTGGGGTTCACGCTGGTATGCCTCGCGCAAAGATTTTGCCGACTATCTCATTGCTGACGAAAAAATCCGCAATGTTCTCAAGAAAAAGCTTAAGCAAGCAGCCATCTCGCGCATCGTCATCGAGCGTGCATGGAACAGTGTTCGTGTCACGATTCACACCGCCCGTCCAGGTGTTGTCATCGGTCGCCGTGGCCAAGAAATTGAAAGCCTCACCAAAGAGGTCAGCGATCTCGCTGGTGGAAAACAAGTCAAAATCGACATTGTCGAGGTTAAGAATCCAGACATGGATGCCCAACTCGTCGCTGAAAATGTCGCCTCCCAGCTCGAGCGTCGCATTTCTTTCCGTCGCGCCATGAAGCGCGCAGTCCAAATCACCATGGAACAGGGTGCTTTGGGTATCAAAATCCGTGTAGCCGGCCGCCTTGGTGGAGCAGAAATTGCCCGCACCGAGCGCTACCACGAGGGCAAAGTTCCACTTCACACCCTCCGCACACCGATCGACTATGGTTTTACAGAGGCAGAAACAGTAGCCGGTAAAATCGGTGTTAAGTGCTGGATCTGCAAGAAAGTGGAAGAAGTTCCAGAGAAAGTTCAGGAACCTCGCCAATCATCGCCAACAGTCCAAGCCTCGGCTGAGGCTCCGCAGGCTGTATAAACTCTCGAGGAACTTCAAGTAAAAGGATAATACTATGCCATTGATGCCAAAACGCGTGAAGTATCGCAAGACGCAGCGGGGTAGCCGCAAGGGTCTCGCATCACGCAATACCACAATTGATTTCGGTGAATTTGGTCTCCAGACTTTGGAGCGCGGATGGATCACCAATACCCAGATTGAGGCCGCTCGTGTCGCTCTTACGCGCAACATGAAGCGCAAAGGCAAGCTGTGGATTCGCATCTTTCCTGATAAGTCCGTTACAGCCCGTCCGCCGGAAACCCGAATGGGTAAAGGTAAAGGTCAGCCCGAATACTGGGTGGCCGTTGTCCGCCCTGGTAATATTCTTTTTGAACTGGATGGAATCTCTGAAACCGTTGCTCGCGAATCTCTTCGATTGGCAGCAAACAAACTCCCGCTTCGCACGCGCTTCCTAACTCGTCACCACGCAGCGTAATCGCCGTTATGAAAATCAAGGAAATTCAGGAACTCACGCCAAAAGAACTCGTCTCCCGCAAGCGGGAACTCAAAGAAGAGATGTTCAACCTGCGAATCCAGCAACAAAGCTCCCAACTCGAGAGACCACATCTCATCCGGGTAGCCCGTCGCAATGTCGCGCGCATCGAAACCGTTCTCAGCCGCAAGGCCCGGGAAGCAGCAGCCAAGTAGTCAATGGAAGATACAATCACTCCCGAAACCGCACAAACCGAGTCCCGTGGACTGCGTAAGGTTCGTGTCGGCGAAGTCGTCTCGAATAAAATGGATAAAACCATTGTTGTTCGCACAATCACACGCGTGCCACATCCAAAATTTGGAAAAATCACCAAGCACGTCACCAAGTTCCATGCTCACGATGAGAAAAATGAAGCCCAAATCGGCGATCGTGTGAGCATTATGGAAACCCGCCCGCTCAGCCGCACCAAGCGCTGGCGCCTCGTCGAAGTTCTCAAACACTAATTGCCATGATTCAAATCCGCTCACGCCTCGATGTCGCCGACAATACCGGTGCCCGCATGGCCACCATGATCGGTGTCATCGGCAAGGCAACCCAGACCGCCCGCATCGGTGACATTATCACAGCCAACGTGAAGGAAGCTTCCACAGGTGGCACCGTGAAAAAAGGTGATGTCGTTCGCGCAGTTGTTGTCCGCACGAAAAAACCAGTAACCCGCGAAGATGGCTCCGCACTGCGCTTTGACAGCAATGCGATTGTTATCATCGACAAAGATATGAACCCTCGTGGCACTCGTATCTTCGGTCCAGTGGCTCGCGAGCTTCGCGAAAAGAACTTTATGAAAATTATCTCCTTAGCCCCGGAGGTCCTATAATGAGCCAACAGAAATTTCATGTTCGCCGAGGCGATACCGTTCAAGTGATTTCCGGCAACCACAAGGGCGCCAGTGGAAAAGTCCTCGAAGTTAAAGCCGCAAAAGCACAAGTTATTGTGGAAGGCATTCGGATGATCAAGAAGCATCAGCGCAAATCCCAAGAGCATCCGAACGGTGCAATCCTCGAGCGCGAGGGTCCGATCCATATCTCGAATGTTAAGCTGCTCGAAGCCGCAACAACTGACAAGAAGTCCAATAAAGCCGCGTAAGTAGCATATAGCCATGACTCAAGAACCAGCACTCCTTACCGACTACAAGAACCGCGTCCTGCCCGCTCTCCGCGAGAAACACGGTTACTCAAACGTCCATCAAATTCCAAAGATCACCAAGGTTGTTATCAACACCTGCATCGGCTCAGCTCCCGATGTCAAGGAATCTCTTGAAATTGCGCGAACCGAACTCACCACGATCACGGGGCAGCGTCCAGTAACCACCATGGCGAAGAAGGCTATCTCCAACTTCAAACTCCGAGAGGCTCAAGCCATCGGCGCAAAAGTGACCCTCCGTGGTCGCATCATGTATGAGTTCCTCGAGCGCCTCATCAAAACCGCTCTTCCCCGCATTCGTGACTTCCGTGGTATCTCTCCACGAGCGTTCGACGGCCAGGGAAATTACACTCTCGGTGTTGCCGATCAGTCCATTTTCCCGGAAATCGAACTCGATCGTATCAAAAAGAACATCGGTTTCGATGTCACCATCGTCACAACAGCTTCCACAAATGCCGAGGCCAAGTCACTCCTTACGGAACTTGGAATGCCATTCACCGACAAGCCGAAGAAGCAAGCCGAAACAAAAGCCGCGCCAGCCGCCTAATAAAAAGTTATGACCGATCCCATTGCTGATATGCTTGCACGCCTGCGGAATTCCGCTGCTGCTGGACAAGCTTCCCTGACCCTTCCTTACTCGAAGCTTAAGAGTGACATCGCCCAAATCTTGAAAAAAGAGGGCTACATCAAAGACACTGAGCTTGTTACTATTGATGGTCACCAGAATATCAAGATTCAAACCAAATTCGTCAACAAAACCAGCGCCATCACCGGCCTGAAACGCGTGAGCCGTCCCGGCCTTCGCCGCTATGTGGGAGCAGGAGATATTCCTCGCGTCCTCGGCGGTATGGGTATCGCGGTCCTTTCCACCTCTCGCGGCATTCTCACCGGTCACGAGGCGCGCAAACAAAAAGTCGGCGGCGAGTTGCTCGCCTACATCTGGTAACCATGTCACGCATCGGAAAACAAGCTATCAAAGTCCCGCCAAAGGTCAAAGTCACCGTGGCTGCAAATGGGGCTGTCAACGTCGAGGGACCAAAGGGAAAACTCGAGTGGACTCTGCCAGCCAAGATTAGCGCAAAAGTCGAGGGCGAGCAGCTTTCTGTCCTTCGTGACGGCGATAATCGCGAGCAAAAAGCGCTTCACGGCCTTTCCCGCTCACTGCTTTCAAACATGATCACTGGAGTCACTGATGGCTTCAAGCGCGACATGGAAATTCATGGCGTTGGTTTTAAAGCTGCTGTTCAGGGTCAAAAGCTCAATCTCAGCCTTGGCAAATCACACCCCATCTTGTTCGATATCCCTCAGGGTGTAAAAATCACCGTCGCTGAGAATACGAAGCTCTCCATTGAAGGCATCGACAAGCAGATTGTCGGCCAGTGCGCCGCAGATATCCGTGCTTATTACCCGCCAGAGCCTTACAAGGGTAAAGGTGTCCGCTTCGTTGGTGAACAAATCCGCCGCAAGGAAGGCAAAACCGTCCAATAAACCATGTCTGCCACAGATAAACGTAAATTCCGTCACGTCCGCCTGCGTAAAAAGCTCGCCGGCACACCAACCCGCCCGCGCTTGGCTGTCCATTTTTCTGGACAACACATCACGGCCCAAGTCATTGACGACACGATCGGCAAGACGCTTGTCTCCGTCAATACCACGGAAGCTGAACTCCGTGCCAAACCCGGTGCAAGAGCCAATGTGGCTACTGCTTGCGAAGTTGGAAAACTTATCGCTGAACGTGCCGCCGCACACAAGATCACCAAGGTTGTTTTCGACCGCGGTGGCTTTAAATACCATGGCAAGGTCAAAGCCCTTGCCGATGCCGCCCGTGAGGGTGGTTTTGAATTCTAATACGACCTACCATGCCTCCGAAATCCAGAGATAGAAAACAATCCCGTCCCGAAACGCCAAGGGAACCCAAGGAGACTACTGAAAAAGTCGTCTTCATTAACCGTTGCGCGAAAGTCGTCAAGGGTGGTCGTCGTTTCAGCTTCAGCGCCCTCATCGTTTGTGGCGACCAAAAAGGTAAGGTCGGCGTCGGCTTCGGCAAGGCCAACGAAGTGAGCGAAGCAATCCGCAAGGCAACAGACGCTTCCAAGAAGCGGATGGTTAAGATCGCCGTTCAAGAAAACACGATTCCTCACATGGTGACTGGCGAATTTGGTGGTGGTCGCGTGCTTCTCCGCCCTGCTTCTCCGGGAACTGGCGTCATCGCTGGGGGCGGCGTCCGTGCCGTTCTCGAAGCGGTTGGCATTCGCGATGTTCTGGCCAAATCTCTCGGCTCCAGCAACCACGCCAATGTCGTTCATGCCACTATTGCTGCGCTGAGCCAACTTCGTCTCAAAGATGATGTCTTCCGCCTCCGTGGCAAAACAATCCGTCCCAAGGTTGTCGCTGCTCCAACTGAACCCGCTTCCGCGTAATACAAATGAGACTTCATACACTTAAACCCAATCCCGGTGCAAAGCACCGCCGCAAACGCCTTGGTATTGGCGAAAGCTCCGGCAAGGGCAAAACCTCCGGCAAGGGCCACAAGGGCCAGAAAGCGCGTTCCGGTGGTTCCATTCGACTTGGCTTTGAAGGCGGTCAGATGCCAATCTATCGCCGACTGCCCAAACGAGGTTTCAATAACAAGGACTTTAAGACTTTCTACGGCGTTGTTAATTTGGACTCCTTGGAAAAGTCGTTTGCCGCTGGTGACTCGATTACCGAAGCCTCTCTTCGCAAAGCCGGCCTTGTGAAAGGCCGTTTCGATGGAGTCAAAATCCTCGGTCGTGGTGAAGTGACCAAGGCTTTCACTGTTGAAGTTGATGAGGTCAGCGCAACAGCTCGCGAGAAAATTGAGAAGGCCGGGGGCAAAGTTGTCCTTCCCAAAGTTGAGGCAGCAGCTTAAGGTTGCTGC
>Ga0209229_10000418_pt1 | contig 17298 bp, 19 predicted proteins | sample SanBayMetagenome_FD_187466 | JGI IMG/M metagenome (GOLD analysis project Ga0209229, IMG submission 187466) | Freshwater and sediment microbial communities from dead zone in Sandusky Bay, Ohio, USA (SPAdes) (version 2) | ecosystem: Environmental > Aquatic > Freshwater > Lentic > Sediment... | reverse complement strand
TCCATTTTATAGTATTTTATTTACTGCCTCAAAGATACTGTATTTTGGAATAAATCCCAACTTTTTTATTTTTTTATATCTAAAATCATAGAAGAAACCTGTACTGTACTGTGAAACTCTGTTGGACTCTTGTATTTATTAATCGAACAGATCGTCCTCAGTTATAGATTTTGATTTCTTATTGTAGGCATTACTTGTCTTATAAAAGAAGTCGTCCTCCTTCACAGAGAGTAACTGCACCTCAAACCAGTCAGTTGACTCCAATAGTTTTGAGTCAACATCAAAGACGGGATCAAAGTTTCCGTTTTTGAGTACTATGTTAAATCTATTCTTTATAAACTCCTTAACAGTTTCTTTTGGTAAAAAGTCTAAGTCACCCTCTTCATACATCCAATCAACTATTTCGCACTCTGCCTTGTATGCTTTCATACACGCACTGTGAATCATATCAATCATATCCTGGTCAAACCACTCAGGATGCTCTCTCCTGATTATACTGATGATTTCTGCACCAAATAGACCGTGGACCTGTTCTTCGAGAGAAGTTGCCTCTACGACGTTAGAAATGCCTTTTAAGAGGTTTTTCTCTTTATTAAAGGCCATTATAATCAAAAACTGTGAGAATAACGACACGTGTTCAATAAACATAGAGAACAGAAGTATAGTCTTTGTGTATACTCTATCGTCTTTACTCCTTGTTCCGTCTAAATACTTTGTAAGATAGGCTACTCTACCTTTAATCGCGGGGACTTCAAGAATCTCCTCAAACTTATCGTTAAGACCAAGTACTTCTAAAAGCTGAGCGTAGGCCCGCTCGTGGCGAACCTCCGACTCAGCAAACGTCATACCTACTACTGCTACTTCAGGTTTTGGGAGCCTCTTATACAGGTCAGCCCAGTATGTCTTTACATTCGTCTCTATTTGAGATATAGCAAGCATAGCCCTCTCAATTACAGACCTTTCAGCTTTACTTAGTTTTACTTTAAAGTCTTGAATATCTTCTGTGAAGTTGAACTCGCTTACCAACCAGTAAGACTTGTTTATTGAATCCGCAAAGGGTATTAACTGCGGGTACTCAAAAGGTTTAAAATTAACTCGTTTTTCAAAGATGTTTGGCATATTTAATTGTTTATAAGTTTATTTTGTACCGCATAAGTTAAAGCAACTGCAAGGGCACTGAATGCGTGTGAAGAAACACCAAAAAGCGGCCCTGGTTTAGATTTTGTACCTTTTTGTGGTACAGATCCTCCGCCTGTAGCGGGAAATAAGTCAAGGATGGCTTGTCTAATGTTTGCGTCTTTGGCCTTATTACTGTGGCAAAGTGTTGGATTTATATCCTTCTTTTTATAAAGAAGTTCAAATTTTTTATGCTTATAAATACAGGTCTGTATAAAACGTCCGATCCACAAGGTGGTTTCAAACGTCGTCTGACCTACTGGCATTCCGTACGAAGCTATCATTTCTATACAGACAATATTAGCATTGTCCCAGACACTCAAATGTAAAAACTCTTCGTTATTAATTACACCTGACTCTAAAACTACCATCCCATCAGAGTTAAATACAACATATCCGCTCTGCACTGTGCCTGGGTCAACGCCTAATATTATCATACTATTTTTTTTGATATAAATTTTTCCTGCGGCGAATGTTTTGACTTAGGAGAATATTTTTTCTTTTTATAGGAAGATTTTGTTTTTCTTTTTGTATTGAAATCAGATAACGCTTTTGTCATCTCAGCGTTTCGGTAATCCCTAAGTTTTTTGTATATTCTGTCAAAGTGATACGCAGGATTTAACAAGTCGCTGTGTAGGACTTTTGCTACTTTTTTTATCCTAATTCTTGTTTCATTAACCTCAATAAGTCCAGCGTACTCTGGTATATCTTTCACATCAACAAGATCAAACGGCGTAACATAGTAAAATCTATTTGCACACTCAATTCCCTTTTTTAAGTTCTCGTGTTTTTTCGTCTTATCAAAGTCATTAAAAAAATCAAACTTCTTAATTTTTATTTCAAACTCCCAGCAGTGGCCATTCTCTAAAAAATGAATAGCATCTGCCTCATACTCATCTGAAAAAAAATACATATTATGAAATATGTACTGGTGAGTCTGGTAGTAGTGGTCCCACAGGCGAGCCTGTATAAATTTTTCACTGTAATCCTTTAGAGCCATTCTTGTACAACCTTTTACTATTTACAAAAATCTCTATGCCAGATGTAACCTCTAGTTTGAATTTAACAAAGCCGCCATACCTCTTTGAGGTAAAGCCTTTGTTGTTAGTTTCTACAGACTTTCTAACTTTAACTTCATTAAGCAAAGAGGCATATCCTACTAATTTAGGCACAGCTGTAATAGTCGCCCCCGTAGATGGTATATTACACCTGCCGGATACATCTGCAAAAAGAACATAGCTGTTGTAGTTTAAGGTATTTGACAGGCGTCTCCATCTTGTTACAGATGATACAGAAATACCCATTAACCTTGAAATGTTAGAATTAATAACTTCCCCCAATTTTTTGTTTTCATTTTTTTTAGAAAGGACCGAGTCCTTCCCTCCCTTTTTTTTATACCCAACCAAATTAGAGGAATTTGTTTTATCTTCTTTTTTACATTTCGTACCTATAACGTAAGCCTCGCAACTTGCAATTAAAAATCCTTTAAAATTTTCAATAGAACTTAGCTCGTACTCAGTTATCCTAGCAGAGTAATTGCTGCAGTTATTCTTAGACAAGACGGTCCTGTGCTTAATAATTTTATCTTTTGTAACCCAACCCCTTTTTATTAACTTAGGCATTAAGTCGTACGTCTCAGTTTTTGAGAAATTAAATCCGTAAATATAACCGCCATTATTTTTAGCGTGCCATCTCAACCTGTGATACAGGTATAACTCAGCCGTATTAGGTGCGTATAAGTTATTGAAATGTATATTTACAAGCATAAGCTTTATATAATTGAGACACAAAGATATAACAATTTGATATAAAAAGCAATAAACGAAAAAATTTTTTTAAAAATTTTGCCGTTTTGTAATGTATTGATTATTAGTTGTTTCTATTTTTGACTAGTATTAAGTTTAAAAAGGGACGGTATACGTTAGTATAAACGTAAAGGTTATGTACCAGTAAGTATATTATGCAGCTATTAAAGTATTAAATATACTAATATTATAAAATGGGCGAATTTTCAATTAAATTAATTTGACATTTTAATCCATTCCTCCTGAAGTCTGTCCATAACATCTTTATCGTACTTGGCCGGGAAGATATAAGCAGAACTTTCATCATATCCTGTGTAGTGAGTAAAAGCCACATACCTTGGAGTAAACCCAAATGTAGACAACAACTTGGCCCCAAACATAACCTGTAACTTGTACTTGTTAATCGTGTCGTCGTAGTATTCCTGCAGAGGTGCCGACATACGGTTTTTGTTGTACGGTGTCGGCCTCTTGCTGTTTGTCTTAATATCATTAACATCAACATACCTGGTACCATCCTCGTCTGTCTCTATAAAACAGCAGTCAATCTGTGTAACAGGGCTCTTTTCCTGTCCGATAGAATTATCCCACACAAGAAGTTCTGGGTAGTAACCATCCTCAAGATCAAAAAGATTTTCACAGATAGACTGGTTGCTGTGCTGTTTTTCGACGTAAATAGTTTTATATTTATTTTCTGTAAAAGGCGAAATTTCGTAACCACGCTCGTAGGCCAAGTCTTCAAGTTTTTTATGGAAGTTTGACCCAAGTATCCTGCTGTAGTCCCACTCATACTTTATCTCATCAATAGTTGCTGATATATCCATATCAACTTTCGACTTAAGGAAATCGGCTACCTCTTCAGTATTTAGGTCAAAGAGTCTTCCAAACCCAGACTTAACAACTTTATTGTACTCGTCCTGACCTATAAGAAGTTTGTATGCAGAACATACCAACTGACTCTTCTCATCAAATGGTTTTGTAAATTTTTTTATTAGTGACGTCCATCCGTGCAGCTTATTACCTGTCTCAACGTGTATGTACGAGTGATCACTTTCGTTAAATATTATCATACTTTTAATATTATTTTGTCACAAAATACAAAATTTCAGGCCATCTACAAAAAAATTTTTGCAAAAAGTGAAAAATTTTTGTTAAAAATAAGCTAAAATTGAAAATTATGTGTTATATTTGCATAATTATTTGTATGGATGGAATTAAATAAGAAGGTTTCAATTAGCGGAAGTGACGACACGATAGTGTTTTCATTCAATGAAACAGTTGATAACGACTACGACTATTTTAAAAAAATAGTAGGAATATTCTCAGCTGCTTTCATAGACCCTCTGTTTCACCTTACCAGTAGGGAGTCGGAGTTACTGTACTGTGCTTATACTTGTATAAGTTCTGGAGACAGGGATATACTTAGTAATGTTAATATAAGAAAGTACTTTAAACCATTTAAAAATAAAAAAACTGTTCAGGTATGGATACCTAAACTTGTTGAAAAAGGATGGTTGTACTCAAGTGATCGGCTATATTATATAAATGGAAACTTTGAGAAGTTTAAAAAGATAAAAAAAATAAATTTTAATATTACATTGGAGAATGCGGCTGGTTGATGAGATAGTGAATAATAGTGCATACCTTGATTTTGGTATGGATCAGATAGAATATGTAGCTCTTAGTTATGAATCCTTGGAAGTTATAAAAAAAGAAGTTTTTGAGGAACTGCAAAAAGAATATTTGTCTGCAGAAGATATAGACGACGCTTTAGCGATGAAGCACCTAGTTATGCCTTCTATGAAAGGGATTGATTACAGGTTCTTAAAAGAGATAAAGTTTGAGTAATGAATGTAAGAAAAAACTCTAACTATCAGCAGCAGACAATTGATCAGATAAGAGAAGCCTCTATTTTGGCCGGACTTTCTGAAGACCAAGGTATTGAACTTATAGACAACTATTTTCACATAGTCAGGACGTTTTTAAACGACGAGAGAATGCCGTCTTTTATGCTTCCTTATATGGGTAAAATAACTCCTACACTAGGCTCTATACGAAGGTCTGTCGGTTTAACTCTTAAGTTGTATAAGACAGACAAAATAACAAAAGATATAGCCTTATATAGGATTAAAAAATTTTGGCCAATTAGAAGAAGGCTTTTAAAAGAAGCAGAGAATAAAGAAACTTTCAAGTACTGGATTGATATACCATCAGCTTGGCAGAAAGAAGGAATAAAGGAGCTTTATGAAAAAGCTTATGCCTGGTATTCTTTAGGGGGTAAGACTGAGTTTGATATAAGTAGGGGAATATATAAAGGAAGGACAAGGGGTAGTAAAATAGATTTAATTTTTTAAAAATCAAATATGGAGTACGTAAATAGGGGTAGTGATATGTTTAGGGGAAGAACTTGGGAGTATGTCCCAAGATCTAGGTTCGCAGGAACAGAAGTTACTTGGAAAAACAAAAGAGATCTTATTAAAGAAAAGGCCCGTGAGTATAAAGAGAAAAATCCAGAGGCCTCAACAGAAGAGTGTATAGAGTGGGGTAAAAGATTTGTAAGAAGAGAGCAGAAACATTTTAAGGCTTTCTTAAAGGGTAAGAACTCATACTCATATCAGGGAGGAAGGTTCTTAGTTGAAGACCAGACAAGACTTGAGCAGTTTGTAAAATTTGCAAGAGAGTTAGACGAAAAGTGGTCAAACAAAGAAGAAGTTTTAGAGCCTGAGAGTGTAGAGATTATAGAAAATTAAATTTATAAAAATGGGTACGGTAAAGTTAACAAAAGATTTTATGACAGAAAAAGAGATCAGTAATATTATCTCAAACTCTATAGAAACAGTAAGTGAAGACAAAACAAGAGAGTTCTACTCTCAGTTAAATGAGTTCTATAATGACAAGTCATATGTAGACAGATTTTCAAAGTGTCGTCTTACAAACAGAATTGGAATAGAAATTTTTAAATTTCAGCCTAATAAAAAACTTAAATCAAAATTATTAACTGTAGACCTAACAGGTTCTTTGTTATCGATTGATGAGGTTTCTGAGTCTACTCACATTGCTAAAGTAATTAAGTTGCCCTCAAATTATGAGGGCCCTTATGTAGAGGGGGAGTTGATAATGTTGAGTATTGACGATACAGTTGGTGAGTCTATAAATCCAGACTATGCATTTTTAATGCAATTTGCTCAGAGTAATCTTGAGCCGAAGATGGATAAGCCAATTCAAAAGACGGCTCCTAAGTTTGTAGCACAACTTTACAACTCAGCGTTTTTACCCCCACACGAGTACTGTATAAAAGCTGAAGACATTTCCACATTTGCTATTGAACCTTTTAAAATTATCGGTAAGTATGAAATATAAATTTAAGGATATTATAAATCCAGTTAAGTGGTGGGCCTACGTTAAGTATCTGTTTTACAACGCTATTGGAGAAAGGATAACCCCTGAAGACAAGCAGTGGCAGTCAGAAGTTATAGTATTTAGAGGTATTATGTGCCCAGAGTGTAAAGCAGCTGGGGCCTGCGTTGACTGCGGGTGCAATTGGGCCGGTAAGACAGCTGATATGAGTATGTCCTGCAGTAAAGGAAACTGGAATCCAGTTAAAGATGAAAAAGATTGGGAAGACCAAAAAGATAAATTTTTAAGAGGCTACACATTTGGACTTGTAAGAAAATAAAAATTTTAAATAATAAAAAAATGGATGCGGTAAAATTTGAATTTGAAAGTATTGACCTTGGTAGGGTTAAGTTTGACACAGAACACACTGTTGATATTAAGTGTCTGAGTGGTTGCGATAGAGTTCATTATATCGACAGCAGTTGTTACTGTACAAATGCTAAGTATGATAATGGAGTTCTTAAAGTTACATTAGATGTTCAAAAGGCTATAGGTAATCTTCAGCCTGGAGAGGAGAAAACTTCTCCAAAATATGTTCACGTTTATCTGGATCAAAACGAACCTCATTTTATACCAGACCCTTTAACTAAGAAAATGATTAACAACAACGAAAAACAAAAAATAACTATACCTATAAATTTCTTAGCGTATAATTAATTTTTTCGTTGGGTATGGGTCTTCTCCTCATTTTTGGTTTTTGTTCTCTTTCCGCACTCGGTGAATGGTAGTATCCTCTGCTGCCATTCCCTTTTTTTTATATGAAGAAAGTAACCGATAAGTCTAGAGAAAAAAGAAAAAATGAAAGGAAAGATTTTCCTGATTTTTACAGAAAACATATTGAAATTATAAAGAAGAATAAATTATGTTGTAACGAATGTGGTGTTAATTTGTTAGGTGATGTTAGTGAAGTTGCCCATATTTTAAACAAAAGTACTTACAAAAGTGTTAGTACAGAAGATATAAATGTATTATATTTGTGTGGTTGGAAGCAAAATAACTGCCACGACAGGTTTGATAGCGGTAAGCAAAGTGAGATGAAAATTTTTCAATTGGTTAAAGAAAGATTTAGTCTTATAAAAGATCTTGTAAAAGAAAAAATAAATTATAAAATCTGGGATAAATATGGGTGATACAAGCGAAATCTTAAAAAAGATAAATAAGGACAGAGCCGAGGAAGACAAGTTAAAAATAGCAAAAGATCTTCCAGAGGAGTACTTTATAAGAAAAGTAATATCAACAGGAAGTCCTTATTTAGATTATAGAATAAATAGAGAAATAGGCAAAGGCGGGTTAGTGAAAGGGTCTTTCAATCTGCTAATAGGTGGTGAAGGCTCAGGTAAGACAAGTATAGCTCTACTTGCAGCTGCAAATGAACAGAGAAGTACTGGAAAGTATGTTGTGTTTTACGACGGTGAAGCTTCCCTAAATGAATCGTACTTAGATAGATTTGGAGTAGATAAGACTAAGCTTATTTACATTAAGGGAAGAAACCTTGAGGAAATGTTAGATACCGTTGAGATGTTTTCAACAGCTGATGACGTTGGAATGATTATTATAGATTCAATTCCAATTTTTGTATCTTCAGTAGTTGAAGATAAAAGTGCTGAAGATAACACAATGGGTGTAGAAGCTAAAAAATTTACAGCCAGAATGGCTATTATAGAGGGAAATTGTAGTAGGAGGGATATATGCCTAACCGCTCTGACTTTTTACACATTAAACCCTGGAAGTATGGGTGATCCAAGGGTATTAAAAAGAGGAGAGTGGCAGAAGTATATGTCAAATCTTACTCTTGAGTTTACTAAAAAGGATCTTATAAAAGATGGAAATGGAGATCCTATAGGGCACGTAATGGACGTTAGGACAAAGAAGTCGAAACTCCAGGAGTACGACGCGAAGGATGTGTTTCAGTTAAATTTTTACTACAAGTACGGATTTAATAAGTATGATGAATACACCTCTATATTTATAGAGGAAGGTTTAGTAAAACAGTCGGGAGCTTGGTTTTCTTTTGCAGATATAAATGGCGAAGAAGTAAAACTAAACGGAAAGTCAAAGGTAATATCCTATTTTAAAGAAAACGAGGTTGATTTCCAAAATCTTCTAAATTCTATGTAATGAGAGATTTAGAAGAAATCTTCGACGATTACCAAAACTTAAGACAAAACTTTAGAGACTTCACGAAAAAGAGTGATGGGAATAAAGAGGTTTTAATAGAATTCCAGGGAAGGTTTAATGATATAAAAGCAGACCTAACACGTTGGAAATCAAAATATTTAAACGAGTATACAAAAAGAGATGACAAGTACTTAACGGCACTTAAATCCAGGATAATACTTCTTATTAGTAAGGGAGAGTTTGTTGACACAAACGGTGAGAAATACGATAAAATGTCACCATCTTCTGCAGAAAAGATAGCTGGCGGTACAAATATGTATATGTCTCTAATAGAAAGTAGGCCTGAGTACAAGGAGTATTTTGTAAATTTATCTGACATAAGAGAAGATGTAACATCTTTCATAAACGAAATAAAAGACAGGTTAAAAAACTAACAATGAAACTACACATATACAGGTCAAGATATAAACAGGACTACTACAGCTACGAGCAGGAGGACCCAATCAAATTATGCCTCGATCAAGGCTGTGTAGTCACTGTTAGTAGAAAACCATTCTGTCAAAAGGAGGGAGAGTTGGATGTTAAATTTAAAGCTCCTGTAAAAGAGCAAGTTTGTTGTAGTAACTGTTAGTATGACTCCTGTATTTGTAAAAGATATATACGGTGACTTCTGGGCACAGAATCAGCAGTTAGCAATAGTAAGCCCATTTTCTGATTTTAAGAAAAATAAGATATCATCAAAAATAATGATAGCTATATTTCTTATATATGACTCCAAGAGTTATCTAAAAAAGATGGGAATGTCTACTCAAGAAATTATAGATGACGTAAATAAAAATTATCTTGAGGACGAAAAATTTGACTGGGAAAAGTATGCGGACATAGTTGAGGCCTACAAGGACAAGTGTAGATCAAGACTTCATAAGAAGGTTGAAAATATGCTTGATGAGATTGAACAAATTGAAGAGGCAAGAAAAAATTTAGTCTGGGACGACCCAACTGAGGCAAAGTTAAAAACAGAGTTATTTGACGCTTCTAAAAAATTATATAACGAGGCAATTGACCTGCAGAAAAAACTAAATGAAGAGGTAGCAGAACTTGAGCTAGAAGGTGATTATGTACCATCAATGATTGAAGATTTTAGTTTGTGAGTAAGGTAGAAAGATATATACAAATAGGCGATGATTTTGCAGTTGATCTCTTTCCATATAAGATAAAAAATGTAAATAATTTTTATTTTAGAGAGCATCCTGACAAATTAAATCCAAGAACATTCAGGTACAAGAAGTACTGGGATGACTTCTTAAAGAAGTGTCTAGAAGGCGTTTGGATTGATGACGATGGCACCTGGGTATATCTTATGCCAAAGTTATTTTTTTATTTAAACTACGTTGTTATCTCAGATGAAAATAGAGATAAAATAAACCCAAGGCTGAGGGATAACGAGTGGATAATGTTCACTTATTTCTTGTGTGCAGAGGGTTTTTCTGGTTTTGATGGGGATGACAAATATACCTGCAATAAGTATGTAGGTAAAATAGAAGCTGGGGATAAACTTCAAACATTTGAGCAGTTAGAGCTTGAAAATGATACTACTGTTTTAACAGAAACTGGTGAGTATAAAAAGTATGTGGACCCTTGGGAATACCTTACGGAGACATACCTAATAACAGACAATAGAGACAGGCCACTTGGTCAGGCTTTATACAACAATGGCTATTATAATGTTATGCTGCTTTGTGCTAGGGGTCTAGGCAAGTCTTTTACAACCTTTATGGGCGACTTCCTTCACGAGTGGCTTTTTGGTAATGTTAGGAAGTATGAGGACAGATTTAAGATAAATAATGATGCTCTTTTTGGTATAACATCTCCATCAAGTAAGGCATTAACAAGGTCAATTGCGAACTTATCCAGAGCCTATGTCCAGATGCCTGGGCAGTTTGAATTTCCTACAAAGAAAAAAGATAAAACTGTTAAGTACTGGGGACCGTTCTACAAAAATATAAGAGGTACTTGGACAGTTAGTCAGTCTGGTACGAACGTTCAGCATATTGTTAAGTCAAAACAGGGTAAAGAACTTATAAACGGATCTCAGGTTAACATAACTCTGATGAAACCCACGGAATATAAGATATTTGCCGGAGACCGTTTTAGAAGGGCCTATATAGAAGAGGTTGGTTTTGCTAATAACTTAAAGCAGATATATGCCGCAACAAAAGACGCGATAACAGTAGGTAAGACACAGGTTGGACAGCTTTTTATGCTTGGAACAGGTGGTGACCTAAAAGCAATTCAGGAGCCTAAGGAGATGTTTGAAAATCCTGAGGCTTTTAATATTTTCCCTATACCTAATTACTGGTTAAGATCAGAGGGTAAAAAGTGTGGTTTATTTATAGGAGCCTACTACAAGGCCGAAGAATTTAAAACACAGGGAAATACAAATATAAATGAAGCTCTTTTCGATGTAGTAAAAATAAGAGAGAATGACCGTGCTATAAAGGACTCCGTTACTTTTAGTATGGATATAATGTGGAACCCAATATACCCAAAGGAGTTACTAAGGCCGTCCCACAGATCAGTTATACCTGTTCAGGAACTCGCTGAGCACAGGGATTATCTCATAAACTACGACATATGGAAGAAGTTTGCGATGATAGGTTCTTTTGTTTATACGTCAACAGACCGAGGAGTAGACTTTAAAATAGATCTAGAAAAAACACTTACACCAATAACAGAGTGGGGAAGGGATAAAGATTTATTGGATACAACAGGAGCCTGGATACTTTACGAAGAACCTCCATCTTTTATACCAGATGGTATGTATTACATACTGTATGACCCGTACACACAGTCCGGTGGAGGTACCTCATTACAATCAATTCTTGTGTATAAACATAAGTTTAAAGGAAATAATGACAGTTCTCTTCAGGACACAATAGTTGGGTCATATATAGGAAGATTAACTGATCTAGATAGATCTTATGAAGAAGTTATAAAAGTTGCAAAGTATTTTAATGCGACTATATTTCCTGAAATGAATGCTCCAGGTTTTGGGGAATACATACTCAGGAAAAATCTGCAGAAGTATATGCAGAGAACCCCTATAAATCTTCTAAAATCTATAAAGGGAAGTACTTGGAAATCACACACATCCAGTGCTTATAGTTTCGGAATAAGAACAAACGAGGCTATGAACATATGGAGTGTAAACAAATTAGCAAATTGGTTGATGGAGGTTGAGAGGTATGATGACGACGGCATTCCTATGAAAAGAAATTACCAAAAGATAAAAGATCTTCGTCTTTTGTCTGAGTTAATTAATTTTGATTTTGAAAACAAGCAGGACTTTGACTCAGTGTCTGCCTTAATGCTGCTGCCGTTTATCTTATCAGACTTAGAGGATCACGTTGTTGAGATACCTTTAGAGGAAGACGATGATCCATATTTTAGATATGCAAAAAAACCTACCATAATCAGAGATATGGTTGCCCCCATAAATCAATACTAAACTACTAAAAATGCAGTTATACGACGGTAAAATAAAGGTTACAGCCTCTAGGTACGAGAAGGAGAAAAATAACTTCGAGAGACAGATAGCCATTATGGACTATTATGACACCTTTTATGGTGACTACAGAGATAATGACAAACTAAAAAAGTTCAAGATAAATTATGATCTTGCAAACGGAAGATTAGACACAAAACTTTATAATGTAGAGAATGAATACAGAATAGGTCAGGAGGCTATCACAATAAATAGGGGAGAGATACCTCACATACCCATAACAGCTCAAGTTGTAAAAACTTTAGTTGGTGAACAACTTATGCGTCCCTGGAAAATATCTGTTGAGGATGAGTCCCCACTTAGAGAGACAATAGAAAACGAGCAGTATAAAAAGCTTTTCAAACAATATATCCAGGAGAATATAATTGCTCCTATAGAGCAGGAGGCAATGCAGAAGATACAACAGCAGATGCAGAGCCAGGATATGAGTTTGCTTAGTCCAGAGGAGTTAGCTCAGGTACAAGAAACTATAAAATCACAGGTAGATACAGAGATATCCTTCAACACACCAAAGGAGATTCTGGAGTATATGGAGAATGACTACCAGAATCCAATAGCAAGACAGGCTCAGGAGATAATAAATCACCTGGATAAAAAACTAAGACTAAAAGAAATAGAGGTAGAAGGATTTATGCATATGCTGCCTACCGCCGAGGAATACTTTTATGTAAATATAGGAGAAAGGGGTCTTATCTTTGAGATGGTACCCCCTGATTCAATTGTGTACGGAGGTCCTGAAGAAGAGGAGTGGGTACAGAATATGGACTGGGTAAAAAGAGAGAGGTGGACAACACTTACTGATATCAGACATAAATACTCAGAGATTCTAAGGCCAGAGCACATAAAAGAACTGGATAGATACTACGAACCAAAGTTTGGATCAAAGCACTACGATGACTCTAAAAATCCAAGGACTAAGAGATATATGTTTGAGCTATCCAGAGATCCAGAAGGCATTAGAGATAAGTTTGGCGACCAGGACCCAAAACTAAAAAAGAACTTTGGAAACATAGCAGCTGCTTACGACTATGTAACAAAAAATTGGGGAGACGACGTAAATTTAGCTGAGTTTGCAATAAGAGAAACTCACTTCGTATGGAGAGATGACAGGGTTATGTACAGAGTGTACCGTCTGGAGGAAGGAAAGATAAAAAGGTACTACTTTGATGAGCACTATGTCCAAACAGAAGAAGATCTTGAAGTAAAAAAGATTCACGCTCCAGAGATATGGGAAGGTACAAAAATAGGTACAGAAGATCCTATATATCTAAATATACGACCGGTACAGGCCCAGTATAAGTCATCAGACAATCCTTTTGAGGTTGAGCTTCCGTACATAGGTAAGAAATTTAATACTTTCAGAGGAAGGTCAAAAAATTTGTCTATAGTTGATCTTATGAAGCAGTTTCAGAGGGACTATGACACAGAGATGGCTGCGCTTAGGAAAGATCTTGCGTCTAATGTAGGAAAGGTCTTTGTTATGCTTATGAACTCTAAGCCACAAAATATGACCTGGTCTGATATGTTAAACATAGCAAAAGACCATAATCTACTCCTTATCGACCCAGTACAAAAGGGTATGAATGGGGTTGACCCTCAGTTTATGAGGGAGGTTAATATGTCCAAGATGGCTGATATCGCAGAAAGGATAAATCTTCTTAGAGAGATAATGAATAACCTATATTCTGTTGCAGGATTTAATCAGCACAGAACAGGACAGGGTGGACAGTATGCAAATGCTATGAATATACAGACTCAACAGCAGTCTTCGTATAATCAGACAGAGCCTATGTTTGAGACGCATAGAGCCATTGTAGAGAGAGCCTGCGAGAGACTTATGAACTTAGCTAGGATCTACTACAAAGATAAGCCAGACGAGCTAAAAAACATACTCAGCCCCTCCTCCCTACAGGAGTTAGAGTTTGGGTACCCTTTCTGGTACTCGTATTTTAACATAAAGCTAGAAAACTCAGGAAAAGTAGCAAGACAGGTAGAGATGTTAAAGCAGTATATGCAAGCATTTATTCAAAACGGAATGGAGCCAAAGGATGTCATTTACCTTGCACTTGCTGAGAGTAAGAATGATCTTCTTGATATTCTATCTAAGATAGAGCAGAGACAAAAAGAAGCAGCAGAACAGGCTCAGCAGCAGCAGATGGAGCAGATGCAACAGATGCAGCAGATGCAGCAGCAACAAATGCAACAGGATATGGAGTTCAAGATTATGATGCAGGAGAAAGAACTTCAGTCCAAGAAAGAGAGATCAGAGATAGACGCCCAGAAGTTCAGATTAGCCTCAGACGTTGACTCCAATGGAAGGGCTGATCTACTTGAAGGTAAGATACTTGAGTTAGCACAGAGGGCAAAGGAGCACGAGGATAAGATGGAGATCGAGAGAGAGAAAGTAAGTAAAATCTCAGTCAGGCCGACTAATCAATAAAAAGTACGAATTGCTCGATTAAGGAAAATAAAATGTTAAATTTTTACATATTCTATTAATATCAGTATTATATTTGTGTCAATTATGCAAGAAAATAAAGAAAATCAAGAAAAGGAACCAACGTTTGAGTTTAAAACTGTAGGTTCTAACCAATGGGGGGTAGATTTTGTTGAAGAGGGTAGATCGAGTTCTTCAACTATTGTTCCTGATACTTCCTTTCAAGAAGTAAACATTATTAATGAAAGGCAAGCTGCCGTCCCTCCAACGGATGATTACTCCTCTGATGAAGAGTATGAAGACGAGTACGATGACTATGACGATGACGATGACGATGAAAAAGTTGTAGATAACTTTGCCTATTATACCGCCAAGAAGTTAAAGGATGAAGGCATACTTCCTGTAGATGAAATAGATGAGACTGTTACTTTTGACGACATCTATAACGCTTACCGGTATACTGCAGAGGAGAGAGTTAAAAATGAAGTCCTATCTGAGGTTCAAAGATCTCTTGAAGCTGCCGGGGTAAAAGATGATAACTTAGTTCTACTCCAGGCAATAGAAAATGGAGTCCCTGTGGATGAGTTAAATGTAGTAAGTAGGTTACAAAAATACTCAAGTGTAGATCCAAACGATATCGATGATGACTCTAAACTGTCAATTATTAAGGAGATGTATTCCTTGAGAGATATGACAGAAAAAGAGATCGATAGAAATATAAATGCAATACAGGTAAGTGACGAATTAGACGATGAGTTTAAAACTGCACAAGATTTCTTTAGAGGGGCTGTAGATTTATTTAATAAAGAACAGGCCGAAATATCTAGACAAAGACTTGAGGAAGAGCGGGCTTACCAACAAAGAAATTTAGAAGTTTTAGGTAGGGCCATAAAGTTTGGAGAAATAGCCGGTGAGAGAATAACCTCTGAACAATCTAGAGAAATTGAAAGAGATATCTTTGAAAGAAAATCTTTTGCAACACAGGACGGGAGACAATTTATGCTATCCCCATTTGAGGAATACATATGGAGACTAAATAACGATTTCGAGTTCCAGTTATTAAACTTTAAGAACTTTAAGTACAGGGGCAAGGAGGTAGAGATAATGAAGCAGAGAGCAATGGAGGAGGCCGACAAGGACTACTGGTCAGCATTTAAAAAAGCACAGAGTAAGTCAGTGCAAAAGGGATCAGTAAAGCGCGATCATAATAAAGGAAAAGATTTTTACATAAACGAAACGGGTGGAAGAACCTATGAATTTTAAATAAAAAAATTACAAAAATTAGAAAAAAATGAGCGGAATTAGATTAAAACCAACTCCTTCCAAATATATAATTGAGGAGCAATACGCTAATGACGACAAACTGTTCTCAGGTCACTTTAGGTATGAAAACCTTTTGCAATCAAAAGGTGGTACTGTTCACGACTACACAGATTTGACTGAATTAGCCAGAGGTTTCTATTCAAGAACTTCTGAAACACTTTCTGAAAACACAGCACCCTGGCTACAGTGGATCAAGGGTACAGGTGGTATGAAAGATGTGACTACACAGAAAGTAAGATGGCGTCACTACGGAAAACCAAAGCGTAAGTTTATTGCTATTGGTAATCCAAATATGGCCGAGTATATCGGAGCAGGTGGTGCAACATTTAAGGTACTTTTTGACGTGGATCACTTCCAGCCGTCTGACGAACTTGCGCCTGTAGAAAACGGTCGTGTAAAGATTGTAATTGAGTCTTATGCAAGAAAAGTATCTGGTGGATACCAGTACGACGCTGTTCTTGTAAATCCAGAGTCATATCTCCCAAGTGAGTACTTGCAAGGTAAGTTCTGGACAAGATCTGGCCAGTCTTCTGCCTACCTTTCGCCTATTACAGGTAGAGCAGGTAGCTTCTCTTTCGCATCAGGATTTGCCTTCATTGAGTTTGAAGTTCCTCTTCACACAATGACTAAGGAGTACTCTGTAGATATGGAGACACACCTTAAGGAAGGATCTTTGAAAGTTGCTTGTAAGTATGATGACAACGTAATCGAGGAGAAAATCACAAACCGACTTGAAATCGAGTTTGACGCTGCATTTGAGAAAGAAATGGAGCACATCTTGATTCACGGCGAAATGACAAACAACAGGGTTGACCCTGTAAATAGAAAGCCTATTACAACTTCTCCAGGTCTTTATGCTTACTTGGAAGAATCTAATATTATCAAGTACAATCCTTTTGTGAACTCAATTGATATGATCCTAGATCTTATCTCTGTTTACTGGTACGACCGAGTTCCAACAACTAAGAGAAACTTGGTGTTGATGACAGGTGAGGCTGGTTTGAAGTTGTGGCACAACTGGTTGGTAGAGAAATTTGGTTCAATGCCAATTGAAATTGAGCATAACTTCGTTCTTGATAATGCAGCTGCTCACGATATGTCTAAGAGAGGATTTGCTCTTGGTGGATTCCAGTTCACTAAGTACCACATTCAGCCTTTTGGTTCTGTATCAGTAGGTCACTGGCCAATGCTTGATGACACATTGTTTGATGCTAAGACAATGCCTGGAAGTATCTATACAGTTCGTTCTCACGAGTTCATCGCTATGGACTGGGGAATGGGCGAGCCAAACGTAACTCTATTAAAGAATACTCAGAGAGATAGAGATTTGATCGTACCTGGTTACTGGTCTCCTTGGGGTGCAGTTGGTTTAAAGAACCCTTACTTCAAGACTGTTGGTCAACCTGAATTAGAAGATACTTATTTAGTTCGTAAGAGTAGAACTTTCGGTCTTGCGGTTATGGATGTATCTAGAATCTTAT
>Ga0209229_10000417_pt1 | contig 17314 bp, 15 predicted proteins | sample SanBayMetagenome_FD_187466 | JGI IMG/M metagenome (GOLD analysis project Ga0209229, IMG submission 187466) | Freshwater and sediment microbial communities from dead zone in Sandusky Bay, Ohio, USA (SPAdes) (version 2) | ecosystem: Environmental > Aquatic > Freshwater > Lentic > Sediment... | reverse complement strand
GAAGCTGAGAGTGCGTGCTGCCATCGATTCCTACAGCAAACTGTGTATTCGACGGACTCCCTTTCGGTTCGTAGAGAAGTCCACCCGGTGTGGGTATTCCATTGATGGATGAGAAGTCGCTCGAACCGATAGGATTCATCCACGCGGCCTGGACATTCCACGACCATGTGTCGGGCTCTTGTGCCAGACACAACGTCACAGTCGAAACCAGAATTGCCGTCAACATCAGAGCGCGCATAGCTGCAAAACTATACCTACCGCACGACGAATGCGCGCACGACGGACGAAAGTATCTCAGATGTTGATAATTGGGCCGACAGACGCGCATAGTATACGCCAGGCTGCAGCGATACGTCTACCGAGCCACTCGTTGCTACCGTGAATACGGTACGTCCAGCACGCACGTCCTGCGTGAGATCAGCGACTACGATACCCCGAGCATCAACGATCTCAAGTCTGCCCTTGCCAGCCGGCACACTGTCAACCGTAATAGTACCAGACGTCAGTACTGGATTCGGAGCAATGGTCATCTCGAGTTGCGAAGCACGCGGATTGATAAGTCGCGCCGTGCCATCTGGCATCGTCCATACGTTTGACACCCGAAGCACAGATGACTGCGATTCAAGCGTTATGCGCTTTCCATCTGCAAGAGTTGCCTCGACAGGCTCGAGTGTTAACGGAGAAAATGCTGCATCTCCGAGAACAACCACGCCTAGCCACTCAAGAACCACATCACCACTTGCAGAGATAGTTACTGGCTCGAGCGACGTTACACGAACAAACGTTTGGTCATCACGTGTAATAACCGATATCTGGTCGTTGAGCAGCGGTACGATCACAGTGCCATTGATAGCACATTCCGTGGATAGCTCATTGAAGATAATCGGACCATCAAGTGGTGTTTTACTTGTCGCGATGATCTGGAATCGTACAGTATCGCCGATTCGATACACCAGCGTATCCGCCGTAAAGGATGCTTGGAGTTGAATCGGTTGCGGACGCATGTTGACGATTGCAGTAATCGTCGTTGAGTCGAGCTTCGTTCCATCAAACTTTAATCGCGTCAACACAAACTGCTCGCTAACGTTGCGCGATGAGCGTGGACGGGCAGTGAATGACGTTGTGATCGAGCGCGTACGAGATGCATCGAGTGGATCCGTAATCGCACCCGTTACCACGCCCGAGGTAATCAAAGGCCGCAACGTGTAGCGAAACTCGCGTAAACGTGGAGATGTGGGCAGCTGCAGTACAAGGTCGGACGTTACCGTCATTCCAGGAGTGAGATCATTAAACACCACCTGATCACTGTCCTTCATCCGTACACCTGTGCCGTCGAGTATCACGCGAATCGTGTCGAGTGCCTCCCCAGTTGGAATAAACGTGCGGATGAGTCCGACGGTATCGACGATACGTCCAACCAACGTTGGTGCAAACGCAAATCGAAAACCAATTGTGTCGCGATCGGGCTGGTATGGTGCGGCGGCATCAGGAGTGCTGAACGGCGCCTTCGGACCTTTCGTAATACTCCACCGTACGTCACGAATAAAGTTGTCTCGAATGAGCACCATCTTCCGCGTTGAATCGCCGATCATCACATCACCAAACTCGATACGGTCGATGCGCTCGATTCGAAATCCCGTTCCATTCAGACGAATTCGGATACGTTCATTAGATGGTGGTGTAATTGGAATACGATCAAGAATGATCTCATCCCGAAACGTACCTGGAGCCGTTGGCAAGAACTCGCATTTGAGACGGAGCTCACCATTCTTTACAACCAATTCGTTGACGGGTGTCGTCACACGAAACGGTGCGTTGCACGAATCGATAACAGCGTAAGCTGCGTTCTGCGGCAGGTTGTCGATCCGAACTTCGCGTTCATCGACAGTGCCAATTGCCGTTGGAGGGAAGTCCAAACGCTCCGTACGCATTGGCTGTGCCAATACGCCCAGAGGGAGACACGTCAGGATCGCAATGATGATGTATCGCATGGTGATCACAGGTCTAGAACTCCTCAACCAGGTGTGTGGTTACACCAATTGTCACTGCGCAACAAGAACACACGTAGAACCCGTCCACTGCTGCTGCGTGACGCGTCCACTTCCCTTGATCTTCACTTCATATCCAGCTGCATGGAGCACGGTAACGGCTCTTCGGAGTGGGAACCCAATGACATCCGGACGCTGCGGTGGGGCCCCTTGTTGTGGTTGACCTTGCACAGCGATCGAGGTTCCACGCTCACGACGCGCACCGGCCTGTGGGTCCTGCTTGGTGATCACCCCAGCACCAGATACCATCTCTACACGCAAGCCGAGGCGACGTAGGACACTGTCGGCTGTCTCTTGCGTTAGTCCGCGCACATCCGGAACAATAACGGTGTCAGCCTGTGCAGATGCGGCAATCTTCTTCTGCGTACCTGCATCAAGCTGCAACATGGTCATCGTCTTCTGTACAATGCGCTTGAAGATTGGTGCTGCTGTACCACCGCCATAGATGCTCAGCGTCGGTCGATCCAACATCACGATCATCGCAACGCGTGGCTGCTCTGCAGGGTAATACCCAACGAATGATGCAGTGTAGTTCTGACGGTTATAGACACCATCGGTGAGCTGTTGTGCTGTTCCTGTCTTCCCTGCGATGCGAACACCCGGAATGCGGGCTTCTTTGCCTGTTCCTCGTTCGACAACTCCAACGAGAATGTCTGAGAGTGTTCGCGATGTTTCCTCGCTAATCACCTGACGTATGCGCTGCGGCTCGAAGGATGTTTGTACCGAGCCATCATCGTTGAGGATACTCTTTACAACACGTGGCTGCATCAGCACGCCGCCATTGGCTATCGCTGCATATGCCGCGACTACTTGCAGCGCTGTTGCACTGAGCTCGTATCCAAATGACATGTAGAGTTTGGATGTAGCATCGAACTCGCTTGGCTTCTTCAACCGACCGCGTACTTCGCCTGGTAGATCGATACCAGTAGGAATACCAAAACCAAAGTCACGCACGTACTTGTAGTATACTCGATCGTCGAGTCGACGTGAGAGCGTTGCAAACACAACGTTGGATGATTGTTCCATTGCTTCATGAAACGTTGTCTGTCCAACAGGGTGATCGTCGCGTATCTGTACATCGCCCGGAAGTGTAAGAACTCCCGTACCACCATCGACGACGTCATTCGGACCAATCACACGGCGGTCGAGCAACGCGGCTGCGGTAATGGCCTTCATCGTTGAGCCTGGCTCGTACTGATCAGAGATCGAACGAATGCGAATCGCATCATCCGTCGCACGATCGAGTCGCGACGGGTCAAATGTTGGATACGAAGCCATTGCAAGGATTTCGCCTGTAGATGGCTCAATCGCAATGACAGTGCCCGATGTAGCACCAACGAGGCGAACCCCATACGCAAGCTCTTGCTCGGCTACGCGCTGCATTTCAAGATCTATGGTCAGCTGCAGACCCTGTCCGTCTTTCGGGGCTTCTCGCTCTGGATCAACACCCGGACGCAGTCGTCCGCGTCCATCACGTTGCATGATCACGAATCCGCTTGTACCTCGCAGCAACCCGTCATACTGAAGCTCGAGTCCACTGAGACCGTTATTATCGACGTCGGTTGTTCCAACGAGTTGTGATGCGAGTGGGCCATGTGTGAAGAGACGCTTTGGCTCTTTCACACGAATCAGACCACGGTCTTGAAGTGTGTCGAGCACCGGAAACATCACCGTATTCACACCACGAGCTAACCACACAAATCGCGTGTCTTTACGGCGCAGGCGCTCGAGATACACTGAGGCTGGCTCACCTGCTGCTGCAGAAAGCAACTGCGCACACATGTCAGGATGCTCAATCATCTGCGGGTCGGCTGCAAACGACGTTGTTTGCATCATCGTCGCGATGTCGCGCATAGAACGATCAACCAGCTTACCACGTTCGGCACGCAGTGGTACCTTGCTCTCGTATTGCTTCTTCGCAAGGTCACGATAGTGTGAACCCTGCACAACCTGTACCCAGAACAAGCGACTGATGATCAACACAAATGCAACCGAAAACAGGAGCGTTAACAGTCCTGCCTTCCATCGAATTGGTTCGTATGGCTGCTCAGTTGAATTCACTTCGTCGTTGTTTCTTCGACAATCGTTGGTGCCTTAGGGGGCGGTATCAGTTGTAGTCGCTCTTGCGCAATTCGTGTGATACGCTCCGCTGATTGAAGTCGATACGATTCTGTTCGCAGACTTTCGTTCACCCATCGAAGCGAGTCGATGCGTCGACGATACATATCGGTTTCCATCAGTAGCTTCTTGACTGCGATCACGTTGCTCACATATAGCACAGTCGATATCGCACTTACAAAGACAAGCGCGAAAATGCTCCATCGATTAAGGAGACGTCGCTGCTTGACGATGGATGGCGCTTCCTTTGTGGGAAGGGGCTCCCGTTGAGGAAGCTCGTCCTCAACAAGTTCTTCTTCTGGAGGAAGTATCCGACGAGCCATTAGCGAACCTCAGCGCCTGGACCAACCGTTGGATCCATTGGTGTCATGAGTGTCAACTTGCCGTCAGCATTTGATGCTGCCAATACCATGCCTTGCGACTCCATACCCATGAGCTTTGCTGGCTTGAGATTAGCTACAACGCAGATCGTCTTGCCAATGAGATCTTCAGGGGCGTAGTGCTTTGCGATACCAGCAAGGATCTGACGCTTCTCTGTGCCGATATCCACCTGCAGCTTGAGAAGCTTTTCCGACTTTGGAACGCGCTCTGCTTCGAGGATGACCGCCGTGCGCAAGCGTACTGCACCAAACTGGTCAATCGTGATCACGCCATCTTCTGCGGCAGGTGCTGCTGGCTTGGCTGTTGCACCTGACGGTGCTGGTGACTGATCCTCAGGGGTACCAAGCTTTGCGATTTCACGCTCCACGACGTCGTTCTCCACCTTTGTAAACAAGATTGTTGGTTCGCCAAGTACACGTCCAGCAGGTATCGAATACACCGCGCCACGTGTCCATCGATCATCGCCCACCGTGCATTCGCCTGGTGCACCCGTAACTGGAGTCTCCCCCAGCATGCGCTGGATCGTTGTCGAGGCAGCTGGACAGAATGGCGCGAACGCTACTGCAAGCGTGTGAATCGCTTGGATACACACATGCATCGTACGCGCACAATCTGCTGGGTCGGACGCAATAGCCTTCCACGGCGCTTTGTCGTTGAAATACTTGTTGGCAGCACGCGCAATGTTCATTGCCTCTGTTGCTGCATCACGGAAGCGATATGCATCGAGGCTTGCACCAACGGCACGGAGTCCGTTGGCAAGCGCATCACGTAGCACCGCTTCATGTTCATCAGGCTGTGCTGCTTGGTCATACGCAGGAACCGCACCATTGAAGTTCTTCTGCGTGAACTGCATCACACGATTGACATAGTTACCAAAGATTGCTGCAAGCTCGTTGTTTGTGCGTGCCGCATAATCGCGCCATGTAAAATCACTGTCGCGCGTCTCAGGCATGTTCATCGTGAGCACATAGCGAAGAACATCGCGATGTTGCGGTTCTGGAAAATCATTGAGGTACTGCCGTACATCAATGGCCCAGTTGCGGCTCTTCGAGAATTTCTTGCCTTCGAGATTTAGAAACTCATTCGCTGGAACATTCTCAGGAAGGATGTAGCCTTCTTCACTTCGTGTATGAAGGAGAATCGGAAAGATGATCGTGTGAAACACGATGTTGTCCTTACCGAGGAAGGCTGTGTACGTTGTGTCTGGACTCCGCCACCATGTATTCCATGCATCAGGGGTGCCTTGTTGCTGCGCCCATTGCTTGGTAATGGAGATGTAGCCGAGCACTGCCTCGAACCATACATAGAGCACCTTGCCTTCCGCACCATCAAGTGGTACGGGGATGCCCCATGACATATCACGTGTTGCAGAGCGTTCAGCTAATCCTTGTGTGAGCCATGATCGACTCTGCTGAAGGACGTTGTCCTTCCACACACCTGCATGCTCTTCGATGTACGCTTCGCACCATGATTGAAATGCATCAAGGCGGAAGTACCAGTGCTTTGTCTTGCGAACAACCGGTGGCTTCCCGCTTACGAGTGAACGAGGATTCTTGAGTTGGAGTTGATCGTAGTATGCACCGCAGCTATCACACTGATCACCGCGCGCACGATCGTGTCCGCAGTTCGGACATGTGCCTTCAACGTAGCGGTCTGGGAGAAAGATCTTTGCATCATCATCGTAGAACTGGTTCTCTTCGCGTTCAACGAGGAGCCCCTTATCACGCCACACAAGAAAGAACTCTTGCGCTGTTGCTGCGTGAATGGGATTTGATGTGCGATCGTAGCAGTCAAATGCAATGTCGATTCCTTGAAGCGCTCGCGCGTTTGCTTCGTGGTAACGGTCGATGACGACGCGAGGAGAGACACCTTCTTTTTCGGCAGCGATGGTGATCGCCACTCCGTGTTCATCGGAACCACAGATCGAGAGTGTTTCACGTCCTGCGAGGCGGCAGTAACGCGCGTAGATGTCGGCAGGGAGGGTCGAGCCGACGACATTGCCCAAATGCGTTACGCCGCTGGCGTACGGCAGGGCTGAAGTAATGAGATAGCGTTTCACAGTGCAATTTACCGCCCCTGCGGCTTCGGACGGGACGGAAAATCAGCTTATTCGTAGAGAACGATGTCGGTTGCCACCCGCGTAGCCACCGCGTCAGATGTAAGCCGGCGAATCAGGGCCAAACTGAACTCAAAGGCCGTGCCCGCACCCCGGCTCGTGACCAATGTTCCATCTTCCACCACGCGATCGAGCGTATACGTGTAGCGGTCCTGCAATGTGCCAGCGACTGATGGGTGCGACGTAATCGTAGCGCCCTTGGGGATCAGCGCATGATCGTGCAACACGAGCGGTGCAGCACAGATAGCAGCTACCAATCGCTTGGATGTGATGTGACGCTCGAGAATCTGCACGACGCTTTCATTTGCCGAGAGCGACTCCACGCCCTGCATGCCCCCTGGCAGCACGATTGCGTCAAACTGATCATCATCTGTGAGCGTCTCGAGAATTGCATCCGGTACCAGCTTCACGCCGCGGGAGCAAATGATCACGTCGCCATCACCAGCAACCGTTACAGTGATTCCTGCTCGACGGAGCATGTCGATGATGATGACGGCTTCCATCTCCTCGGTTCCGTTGGAGATAGGCACGAGAACGTGCGGCATGCGAGGTACTTCCTAGTTAATCGTTGTCGATATGCTGCGAAGGCGCAGCAGAGCCAAGGTCCGGACGTCGGATCTTGCCACCTTCATGTCCGGTGCGCGCAATCTGAAGCGTAGCCATGAGTGCAATCACAACGAAGAGATACGTTAGTGGTTGCGCAATCGACATACCCTTCCACTGCGTCAAAAGCGTTGCGAGTGCTACTGCAGCCGCTATGAGCATCACTGTGAGCGAGAGCTCAGCAGACTCTTCATGTTCGTGAATAACATCGTGGCTGATGCCAGCGATGTTCTCGACGCGCTCTTCGGCACCTTCACCAGAGAAATATGTTGGCAACACTGCGAGGGCCATCACGGCATACACGCTGAGACCAACCGTACGGATTGTTGCGTCCTTGCGGATCACACCAATCACAACAACAATAAGCGCTGTAAGTGCGCCAATGATCGGAAGATGATTCACCAACAAGTGCAGTTGCAGGGGATCCATGATCATTCCCATTCTATAGTGGCAGGAGGTTTCGACGAGATGTCATACACAACACGATTAATACCGCGAACTTCATTGATAATGCGATTGCTCATACGAGCAAGCACGTCGTAGGGCATATGGAACCAGTCAGCTGTCATACCGTCGGTGCTTGTAACAGCGCGCAGACCGCACACGTGTTCGTATGTGCGCTCGTCGCCCATAACACCGACCGTGCGCACTGGGAGCAACACAGCAAACGCTTGCCAGATCTGCGTGTAGAGTCCGGCCTTGCGAATCTCTTCAAGGTAGATTTCATCAGCAGCACGGAGAATATCAAGCTTCTCACGTGTGATAGCGCCTGGAATGCGAATTGCCAGACCCGGACCCGGGAATGGATGACGTTCGATGAACCACTCAGGGATGCCAAGCTCACGTCCAACTGCACGCACTTCATCCTTGAAGAGCTCACGGAATGGTTCGATGAGCGACAGGTTCATCTTCTCTGGAAGTCCACCAACGTTGTGGTGCGTCTTGATCGTAGCTGACGGACCCTTCGTGCTGACGGATTCGATTACATCTGGGTAGAGCGTGCCTTGTGCAAGGAACTTTGCGTCGGAAAACTTCTTTGCTTCAACATCGAACAAGTCAATGAACGCTGCACCAATGATCTTGCGCTTGCGCTCGGGATCTTCCACTCCGTCGAGACGTGTGAGAAACAGATCCGAACCATCGACCATATCAACAGACATCGAGAAGTGCGTGTTGAACATCTCAATGATGTTCGCGCTCTCACCCTTACGCATCAGTCCACTGTCGATGTGGATGCAATGCAGTTGATCACCGATTGCACGATGCAGCAACACTGCCGCCACGGTAGAGTCTACCCCACCGCTCAATGCACAGATCACACCACCATTGCCTACAGTCTGCTTGATTTCTGCAATAGCCGATTCGATAAAGGACGATGCATTCCATGTTGGCGCGCAGCCACAGATGCCAATCACGAAGTTGCTGAGGAGCGCTTTTCCATCAACGCTATGGTGCACTTCAGGATGGAATTGAATACCCCAAATGCGGCGCTCCACGTTGCGAATCGCACAGATGTCGGCATTCTCTGAATGACCAATCCGCTCGAAGCCCTGTGGAATTTGCGTAACGTGATCGCCGTGACTCATCCACACTTCTGTCGTTGCAGACATCCCGCGGAACAGGTCACTCGTGTCGTCGATGTTCACGATCGCACGACCAAACTCACGTCGTGCTGCCTTGTCAACTGCGCCACCAAGTTGATGTGCGATCAACTGCAGACCGTAGCAGATGCCGAGTACAGGCACGCCCATCGTGAATACGTCAAACGATGGAATCGGCGCACCTTCTGCATACACACTCGAGGGTCCACCCGAGAGGATGATTCCCTTTGGTGCCAACTCTTCGAGTGCAGCGCGGGAAATAGAGTACGGATGAATCTCTGCATACACACCAGCTTCGCGCACCTTGCGTGCGATGATCTGTGTGTATTGCGAGCCGAAGTCGAGGATGATAATGCGTTCTGCGTGCGTCATGATGCAAAGTTACCACACGCCGCTGTGTTGAGGTGACGCCTTTACACGGGCTCGAAGTAATCGAGGTTCTTGCCGTAGGTTTCTTTCATCACAGCTACCCCGATTGCGGCAATCGACAACGTAACTGCCCCGACGATCACCGCGCTTGTTACCAGCGAGTCGGCATCAACCACGCCATCAACTTCCTTGCGAAGCAATCCGAAGAGGAGGAGGGCTGGCACCAGCGCACCACGAGCAACATTGGGGATCGTTGTAGCTACCGTGGCGCGGATGTTCGTCCCAAACTGCTCAGCAGCTGTGGTTACAAACACGGCCCAGTAGCCCACAGAGAATCCGAGAATTCCGGTTTGCAGATATGTGAACGAGGTTGACTTTTCGGGGGTAAACAGGTACCATACCACACATATAGCCGTGAGACTGATGAAGAGCATGATTGCCTTGCGACGGCTCTTGAGCCACTGACTGATAAAGCCACTCGTTAACTCACCCCCTGCAAAGCCCACATAGGCCCACATCACAGCTTGTCCGGCCGATACATCCGTAGCGCCGCCACCATGACGTGTAAACTCAGGTGCAAACGTTACAAGGATCCCAATCACGTACCACACCGGCACGCCAATGGCCGCATTGGCAAGGTAGCGTCCGATGCGACCCTTTTGGAAGAGCATGAGAAGGTTGCCGCGAGCGATGTTTTCTTCTTCTGCCCGATGGAACATTCCTGACTCGCGAATGCGGACGCGCATCACCAAGAGGCACAAGCCCAGCACACCTCCGATGATGTAGGCAATTCGCCAGTCGGTGAATGAATGCACGAGATATGCACCAACAGCGCCGAGGACACCAAGGGTTGCCACGACGGTTGTTCCATATCCACGAGAATGCTTTGGCATCACTTCACTGACCAACGTGATCGCTACACCAAGTTCACCGGCTAGTCCAATCCCTGAGAAGAACCGAAACACGGCATACATCTCAACACTCGACACAAATGCATTTGCAATGTTCATGATCGAGTACATCAGGATGCTGCCAAGCAGCACCGAGAGTCGACCACGCTTATCCGCCAATGCCCCAAAGATTGCGCCACCGAGGAGCATACCGACCATCTGTGCATTCAGGATCAACTCACTGGCGTCCTGCATCTCAAGGGCAGAGACGCCGATCGATGTAAGCGACTCAGGGCGTACGATGGAGAAGAGGATCAAGTCGTAGATATCGACAAAGTACCCGAGTCCACACACGATTACCGTGAGCCAGATGTTACGATTCGAGTGCTGCTGTTCTGCTGCGTTCGCCATGCGAGTCTCAATCCTCGGTGTTCAGAAAGATGTCGGACCAAAGGCATGTGGCAGAAGGTCTGCAAGCATATGCCATGTGTCTTCGCGCTGAGGGTTCGTTGTAAGAATGCGCATTGTTGGGTCGCACTCCGAGAGTACCTGACGGCATGCTCCACATGGAGCAGCAGGCGGACTTGTCTCGGTTACCACAACGCACATCACAATGTCTCGATTACCTGCACTTGTTGCCGCTGCAACAGCGGCGCGCTCTGCGCAATTGGTTAGACCATAACTTGCGTTCTCCACGTTGCAACCAACGTGGATGCCTCCGTTCGAATCAATAAGAGCAGCACCAACGTGAAACTTCGAATATGGTGCATATGCATGTTCACGCACGCGAAGTGCGGCAGCTACAGCTTCTTCGATGAGCTCGGAAGGTATCTCTCGTGACATGACTACAATCTACGTATGGATTTCACACGTTCTCTGCTCAGCTGGTATCGACGCAATGCGCGCGCTTTTCCATGGCGCACGGCATCGATTGATCCCTACGTCGTGCTGGTCTCGGAGATCATGCTACAACAAACGCAGGCACAACGTGTTGCCGAGGCATTGCCGAGATTTCTGCAGCAGTTCCCTACTGTAGTGGACCTCGCTCGAGCATCCAACGCACAAATGATTCGTCAGTGGAGGGGTATGGGGTACAACTCGCGTGCCCTACGCCTACGCGATGCTGCACAACTGATTGTTGAACGCCACGATGGTGTTGTTCCGCAGGATGTAGACGCGCTACGCGCGCTACCCGGCATCGGACCCTATGCATCTGCATCGATTGCAGCCTTTGCATTTAACAAACGCGTCGTTGTCCTCGATGTCAATGTTCGCCGTGTGTATTCACGGTGGATACGTCAGCAGCGAACAACAATCGACGTGGAGCGCGACGACATACTCACGCAGTTTGCGCAGCGGGTGATACCAGCACGTGCGTCTGCTCGCTGGCATCATGCGGTGATGGACCTTGGGGCAACAATCTGCACAGCACGCAAACCGATCTGTACTTCCTGTCCGATGGCAGATCTCTGTCCATCAGCCAACGTGCTCGAACAAGCACAGCGCGTTAAACGCGAGGAACCGCAGTTTCGCGGAGAACCTCAACGCTTATGGAGGGGGCGATTCGTGGATGCACTCCGTGACGCACCTGATGGTCTAACGAGTAATCGACTTCTCTCCGTGACGGGAGCAGGAGCACTCACATCGGATGAGCAAGCATGGTACGTTGCGATGATACGCGCGCTCGAGCGCGACGGCGTTGTCATGCGTGTTGGTCGACGAATCCGTCTTGCGGATTAAAAGGTGTACGCGAGTCCTGCTGTCAGGATGTTAAAGTAGCTCACGTTGTAATCGACTGCCAAACGAAGGGGTCCAACGCTATACGTTGCACCAATCGTCCACTTAATGTTGGTGTTGTGCGCACGCACTGACGACGTCTGTGGACGCTGGTCACCCGGCTGGTCGGCCGTTGGAATCGACGGCGTTCCGTCGACGATTGGCTTTGGAAGGAGGCCTAGCTCGATCTGCATTTCCTGCGGCAGTACATATGTGTACGAGCTATTCACGTCGATGTACTCATACGCAATGCCAGTGTAGATATCGAGGTTATCCCACAGGTTCTTACTCGCGTGAAGATTGCCACTGAAGATCGTTGCATTCGCGTCGAGCTTTGATTCCGTAAAGCCCACCGTATTCTCAAGCCACGTGCCCTGGTACACGCCCTGCACAGCAAGGTCGAACCACCGTTCAGGGAAGTACTGCGAAAGACTGTGGCGCAGGCCAACACCCCAGAACGAGAATGCACCGACGTTGCGGTCGAACTGCACAGGAGGTATGTAGCGAATCATCAACTCTGTGCCGTACAGTGCACCGATCTCGATCTGTGGAACAGCTGCAACGATCGTCGACATGTTGGCACCAGGTGGAAGCGTAATAGCTCCGATGAACTTTACGTTTGTGAGCAACCCTTCAATTGACGCTCTGCCGGCACTATCCAAGAGCGCAAATGCAGGCAATGCTCGTAGCACTGTAAGCATCTCATCTGTTGTTGGCAATATCACCCTGTTGTCAGGTCGTGAACCGAAGAGCGTTGCTGCGCTGTCTGGTAGTTCGATGAAGCCACTATCATTTGAACTACGAAGCAACTCGGTCACAAGCATTGTTGCAAGACCAAGCGTATCGGAATACTTGTTCCCAATCGTATAGCGCGGTCCATCAGGTCCGATCGTGATTTGACCATACTTAGCCAGCTCTGTGATGATATTCACAGGTGGACCGAAATCAAGCGTCGGTGTGTACCAACGTTGAGCTTCGGTGATGTATCCCACCATGCCGTTAGCCGATACGCGCACGTATGGCTTGTCGGTATGTGTTGGGATATAGGCGTTGGTATAGAAGCGTGCATTCGATGTTGCGTTGATCGTATTCACCATCGGCTGAATGAACGGCGTGGCATTCGTCTCAAAGACGTTCTTCAGCAAGCCACGTGCGAGATCGACAGCGAGGGGGTTATAGAAGGGCGATGTCTGTGCAGACGCCACGGAGAACATGGCGCAGGCTGCGAACACAAAGAGAATGACGCGCTTCATGACAGCAACTTCTTGCGAATGATGAAATAGATTGGAACGGCAATCACAACCAACAACATGATACCAACAAGATCCAATGCAAGTGAGAACGCATTGCGAATGACCCACCAAGCTACCTTCAACACAAGCCAGGCAGCACCAATAGACAGAACAATGGCAAGGATCTTTTTCATAGAGATGTCAGTTGGTTCAACTTCTCAGCAAGTTGCTTTGCAGCATTACGACGTTCGTAGGTTGCGATCAACGATGCGTCTGGTTCGGTAATCTGCATTCCTTGTTTCCACCTGTCAAGAAACGTGCCGACGATCTCTGCAATTGCAGGCACATCCGACTGTGGTGCACAACCACCCGCGCGCGTCTGTACGATAAGGTCCTCGATGGCGCTACCACGCGGTGCAAGGGCAATAACCGGACGTCCAACCCCGAGGTATTCATAGACCTTCCCAGGAACAATCTCGGCGCTTTCCTTGGCATCGTCAACAATCAACAGAGATGCTTCGCTTTGCATCACGTAGCCGACGCTTTCCTCATGCGGTACATATCCGATGCGCTCGATTGACGAGGCAAACCGCGACGCATCCATCATTGCATGTACTTCATCACCAAAGCGCCCAACAAACCGTAGATGCACGTCCTTAGGCTCCAGACGTCCAGCATCGGCGAGATACTCCAAGGCATCAAGAAATGCCTTTGGTGTGCGGCGTCCATACATCGAGCCAGTGTAGGTAATCGTAAAGCGATCGTTGCGCTGGTACGTCACCGGTGGAAAGTCCGACGCATCAAATCCGTTCGGCACATGCATGAACTTCGATCGATCAAGCTGTGGATACTTCCGCATCGCATCATCAATGATGCCTGTCCACGCACACTCAACAACATCAGCTTCTGTAAACACAGATCGCTCCAAGGAACGGTCAATTGCTGCAGGAAGAAACCACCTGTCAGGCGTTGTAAGAAACTCCGTCCATGGATCGCGAAAACCAGCTACCCACGGCAGACCCGTAGCACGCTTCACGGCACGAGCGATGAGCGCACAGGTGTATGGTGGAGACGAGGAATAGATCGCCGTGATGTTGTGTTCATCGACCAAGTGCTTTGCTGCTTTTACAGCCGTAAGCATCCAGCCGACACGCGCATCCGGGATGAAGAACGTTGCACGGATCCACTCAGCGAGGCGTTCTTTCCAGCCCCTTCGCTGATCACCCGACTTGTTGACGTTTACGTCAATTGCTGCACTGCCGCGCCCCATGAACGATCGATAGATGTCGTAAGGCTCAAGGATTGGCACGCGCACCACATGCACGTCGGAAGGAATTTTTGCGAGCAGTGATTCATCACGCGCCGGAAAGTCGCCATTCTCAACAGTCATCACGATCGGACGCCATCCACATTCACGGAGATAGGTCACATGCTTGAGCACGCGCTGCACTCCTGGGCCGCCCCCTGGAGGAAAGTGATAGGCGATTACGAGAACGGTCTTCATGCAGGACGTTGCAGAATGAATGCAGCTTCCATCGCAAGCGCACGTACGCCAGGGACAGCTCGCAACGCGCTTACTTCTAAGCTTGGAATCGGAAGTTGGTACTTCCAGCGAAACACCGGACGTAATGCGAAGAGTCGTTCATCAACGACGCGGAGATTCGCAGCAGTAGCTGCGCGACGCACATCAGATGCAGAGAGTCGGATGCGATGCAGTCGCACGAGCTCTTCTTGATTTACCTCTTCTCCTTGCGTAATGATCGATGAAAAGATCGACCATGGAAGAAGATGCACGAATGGAATAGCTCCCACCTTCGTGCCGAGCAACTGCTGGTGTCCACCAAATGGTGAGGTGTACGGTGGGAACGTAACAATCACAACTCCACCTGGCTTGAGAAGACGTTGAATGTTCCGCAGAGCGATCTGTGCATCGTCGAGGTGCTCGATCACGTCGCGAAGGAGCACGATATCGAACCGCTCTTGCCACGCTGCAGGAACATTTTCATAGATCACGTCATGGTGTGTGAAGTCGATATCGAGTCCTTGAGACGTCCACACAGGATCACTGATTTCAGTGAGCAACGCTCTCTGAATATCTGTTCCCAAGGCATAGGATGTGCCACGCTCGACAAAGGCAGCTAGCACACCACCCTCGGCGCATCCGATCTCGCACACGGCAACGCCCGGCTTCCAGAGGTTGAACTGCTGGAGCCAAGGCAATAGTGTGTGTACCGCCAAACGATACTGCATCCGCACGTTGCGGATCGTACGTGGCAGTAGATCCATGTGTGCTACGCGATCGGAGAGGTCGCCCTGATGTTGCTGTTGCGTATTCATAGAAGTGTCAAAGATAGCATGTGGCGCGACCGTATCTTTGCCTTCTCTATGGCGAAATACTCGATCATCGTAGCGGTCTACAACCGCCCAGACGAGCTCAACGAGCTCCTTGTTAGTCTTGCCGGGCAGACGTATCGCGACTTCGAAGTTGTGATTGTTGAGGATGGCTCAACGATCAGTTCAAAGGACGTCTGTGCGGCCATGTCTGGTCAGCTCGATGTGAAGTACTTCAGCAAAGACAACAGCGGACCCGGTCCATCACGGAACTACGGGTGTCGTAGAGCAACCGGTGACTATTTCATGTTCATCGATTCTGATTGTACCGTTCCGCCGCACTACATGGCCACAATCGACCAGGCGGTAGTGGAGCATGGCTATGATGCTTTCGGCGGTCCAGATCGCGAGGATGCCTCGTTTACGCCCACGCAGAAGGCCATCAGCTTTGCCATGACATCCTTCCTTACCACGGGAGGTATTCGAGGGGGCAAGCGTCGCGTAGGTGGAAGCTTCCACCCACGTTCGTTCAACATGGGGATCTCACGCGAAGTGTTCAACGAGACCGATGGGTTTGCACGAATGCGGTTCGGCGAGGATGTTGAGTTCAGCATCCGCATGATCGAGCATGGATACAAGGTAGGTCTGATTCCCGACGCATGGGTGTATCACAAGCGCCGCACAGATCTATGGAAGTTCTTCAAGCAGGTCCATAACAGTGGCATCGCACGTATCAACATCACATTGCGTCATCCCAATACGCTGAAGCCGACCCACTTCTTCCCTGCCATGTTTACGGCGTACACCCTGTTGGCCATCGGCACAGCTATCGTCGAGCCTATGGGCTGGGTTGGCTTGGCACCGCTCGCGGTGTATCTCTTTGCGCTGATGATCAGCGCTCTTGTGCAGTACAAATCACCGATGCTCGCATTGAAATGCGTAGCAGCATCACTTGTGCAGCTTACATCGTACGGATTAGGATTCATGCGCGGCATCATATGGCGCATCATCCTCAATAAGCCCGAGCAAGGGGCTTTCGAGGCAACGTTCTACAAGTAACAGCGAACGGGTCTTACAGGCGCACTTGGACCATGAACGTGAAGTTCAGGTGATAGAGAACGCCTTCCCCTGCTTCATTCTGCGATACTGGAGTGAGAAGCTCACCACGTCCACCATTGGCTGTGGAGCGTGTGTCTCGACCAAGTAGGTTCATCGCACCCCAACCTACACTTGTGTTAACGAACACCGGATAGTAGATCTCACCTTCAATGCCGAGGCGCGCCATTGCACCGAGGCGTGTTGTAGCTGACTTACCGTTGAACACCTCAACACGTTGGACAATTGAATCTGCCACGAGTGTCTTGCTATCACGCGTAATCGTGTTCTCTCCGACAAAGAGCATGCGAGCTTCAGCACCGACGTATGCACGGGCGAATGCCCACGGAAACTCAACGAACGACCATTCGAAACCTGCAAGTGCGGCAGTGAGAGCGTTCTCATGTGTGACGCGTATCGAGTACGTTTCACCAACGATACTCTGCGCACCCTTGTACATGAAGTAGTCGAGTCCCACTGGGATGCGGAATTTCTTCTGCTTATCGAGGTCAATGTATCCGCGCAGACCCCAGCCCATCTGTGCACCGTCAAATGCACCGCCATAGGTCTCGTCTGGCGTTGTATTCTGGCTGCTTGCAAGACGATAGACAGCAGGATTGTCGCTCGTGATCCAGTCAGTCGACAAACCGGCAGCTACACGAAATCGGACTTGTGCAGCAGTGTTCGTCGAGAGAACTGAAATGCACGCGATGATGACAGCAAGAATGCGCATGATAGTATTCCGTGTACGGAG
>Ga0209229_10000416_pt1 | contig 17330 bp, 31 predicted proteins | sample SanBayMetagenome_FD_187466 | JGI IMG/M metagenome (GOLD analysis project Ga0209229, IMG submission 187466) | Freshwater and sediment microbial communities from dead zone in Sandusky Bay, Ohio, USA (SPAdes) (version 2) | ecosystem: Environmental > Aquatic > Freshwater > Lentic > Sediment... | reverse complement strand
CGGGCAGCGGAGGACAGTAGGAAGGGCAAGGCAAGCGAAAGGCGAACGGTCGGTCCCATCCCGCAAGGGTGAGACGCAGAGGCGAAGCGACAGACCCAAGCGAGTGTGAGCCGAGCGATGCACCACCTGCACCTTGACAACTGAACAGAGAGAGGCGAAGATATGCCCCGAGAGACGGGCCTGCGGGCCCCCTGACCATCCTATGCTCGACGGGCAAGCACGCAGCGGAGCCGACGCACTAGAGGATGTTGGTGTGGTCGTATACTAACCGATAAGGGTGACAACGCTGCAGGGAACGGGACCTAGCCAATAGGCGAAACCTGACGACACGATGTTGTAGCATCGTGCCGCAGGTCCATCCAGTGTGGCGACTGGGTGCTGATGAGCCGAGCCAACTGGAGAAAGGGTAACACGGTGGAAATCACCAAGGTCAAGTATGGCACGCAATACTCAGACGGTGAGTCCGTCTACTATGCAGGCAACATCTGCGGCAAGTGGGGAGTCGAAAAGTTGGATAAGGACGCTAACCAGTGGGATATAGTATCCCTTCACGCCACCGAGAAGGAGGCACAGGAGCGAGCATTGTCTTTGCTTGCCAAGTAACTGGCGAAACGGTCTCCCTCAGGAGACTGTCTGTCGAGACTGGCTATCTCGGCACTGAAGAGCCTAGCCAAATCCACCCATAGGAGATCTCCGATGAAAGTCTACTTCACTGAGCATGGCGACTTTGGCAGCGCCGAGAACCTAGTGATTCTTGACACCACGAACTGGACCAGCGAGGACTGGGAACTTGTCTCGGATTGCACCGACTCGGTGCGTCAGGGCGTTGCCCTGCTGGTCGATGGCCTGCGCGGCGGTGCGGTGGTGCCAAGTGAGTGAGTGGAACGAGGTGAACGAGTTCGCTCTGCGTGTTGACTTCTCTGCGCAAGAGTGGGCCGAGGTTGAGAACAGCGACTATGCAGAAGGCTACGCCCATGCGCTCTCCGAGGTTGCGTACCTGCTGGGCTGGCTGCGTGAGGGCGTGGTCCTCGCGCTCGTGACCGAGCGACTTGGTCACGCTCCTGCAGGACCTGTGCCTTTTGAGTCTGTTGTTTTGAACTAGTGGCGAAACGGGGACTGTCTGCGGACAGTCTCTGTCTAGTAGGGTTGGCTGCCCTACTACTGACGAGCCAAGCCAAACGATAAAGGAGAAAACATGGCAACCGTAGTTGTAAGCATCGGCAACCGCACCGCTCCGCGCTACGGCGGCAACGAGTTGGCGCCGCAGAGTTGGGCAACTTTCAAGGACCGTGTCCGTGATGCCCTGCGTGGCGCTGGCTTCCGCACCATCTATGTTGATGGCGCTGAGGCATTCGGAGAGTGGGAAGGACTGACAGAGGTGTCGGCGACTTGGGTTGCTGCCTCGGAGGGTTTCTCCGATGTCGAGACCTTGAAGGGTGCTCTTGCTTTCTGGTCTGACGAGTTCTGGCAGGACGCTATCGCCGTGACCGTTGGCGAGACGGAGCTTGTCTCTGGACGGACGGTGTTCCAGTGACTGCTCTAGATATGGGTGAGAAGATTGGCAGGATTGCTGAACTGAAGTGCGACGGACTGATTGTGTCTGTCATGGTTCTGGATGGCAAGCAGGCCTACGGTTCGACTCGGTACCTTGTCGAGCCTGTCGCTGGACGCGAGTCGGTCTGGGTCGACTCTTCCAGAGTTTCGTTCCGCTAGAAAAAGCAAGGCCCACTTGGGCAAACCAATCCGAAAGGACAGCCATGAGCAACATCGTTGACAGCAACATCGTCGACTCACTAGTCATCGCCCAGTTCAAGGACGAGGGAGGAGCCTTCTTCCCTGTGACTCCTGCGCAGCGGGATGCCCTGAACCACAAGGCATACATCGTGGACGAAGAGACGGGGAGGTCTCGCCTGCCTCGGGAGTGGGTGGTGGACGGTGACCGTCTCATTGCCCTGAACGACAGCGCCATGCTTGACGCTGCCGAGGAACTCGAAGATGCCGCTCTGATTCTGGACGACATCGCATACGAGAACGGCCTGTCCCTGCCGACGGCGAAGGCCGAGTCGCTGCGGCGCCTCGCCTACGAGTTGCGGGTCTCGGCCCGTGAGTGGGAGGAGGGCAGCGAGTGAAGGACAAGCAGGAGATCATCAACATGATTCACTCTATCCTTGACATCGAGGTGCACCACATTGACCTTGAGAATGGAGAACATTTGACAAGTGAGAAGCAAGACCCCTCTTCGTGAGGGTGCGGGGCCGGAAGGTTTCGACGACCAGTAAAGCCGCATGCGGAGGCTGGTCGGACCCGAGTTCGATTCTCGGCGGCTCCACGCAAAAACAACAGCCACCTGCGTGACACAGGGTCACGACAGTGGACCATCTAATCTAACAGAAAGGAAAGACCATGTCACTCTTCGACATCAGCATCACAGTTCCGGCAGGCACCTACGTCCTCGGCGACCCCTGCTACAGCATCGACGGCAAGACCGACGACGGTGTTGACCGTTGGCAGGAGTGGCTGGAGCGGGCCGGTTCCGGCAGCATCTTGGTTGCCGAGATTCCAGGAAGCGAGCATGTTGCTATCGCTTTCTCCACCGCATACGGCGACGGGTACTGGCCTGTTCGTGAGTCTGGCGTGAAGACTGACACCATGGTTGGTGCCGACGCTGGACTGCTTGGTCTTGTCCCGGCGGAGTACATCAGGGAGAACCATGTCATCTTCGGTAACGACACGAAGGTTGTCACCTTCGACAAGCCAACCAAGTGCAGCATGAAGGATGACGGCACGCTGGTGTTCGGCCGCTACTCAGTGAAGACTGGGGTGTGACATGGAGAAGACGATTGGAACTGAGGCAGCCGAGACATTGTATCGTGCAGTGTCGATGAAGTGGTTCGATGCTGCACCTAGGGTGCACAACTGGATGCCAGTTCTGGCTCAGGCCTACGATGCCGTTGCCGCTGGAGATCCGCAGGCTGTAGTCCATGTGCCTTCGCACATTGCAGACATGGGCAGCAAAGATGTACCTGCCTATGAGTTGCTCAAAGAGTTCAACCACTGGCTCGGACGCAATGTAGTGTTCGACTGCCTCGACTTCGTCACCGGATGGGACGAGGAACTATAACATACAGGAGGAGCAATGCAGCACCCCATTTATAACCGCTACAACAACCCCTACGCTTCGCCGGTGGAGTTGAAGGATAACTCGGTATGCACTGAGTGTGGCGAACCAACAGGAGTGACCGGCGAATCTTTCTACGGTCGTGCCTGTGGATTCTGTGAAAAGTTCTTCACAGTAGATGAGGATTTCAACTATGGAAACTAGATGCAGTGACTGTGGTTTCAAGATTCACCCAGATGAAATGGGCGACGATGGGATCTGTCTGTCGTGTAAGAAGATTCTTGTTACCACTTGGCGCAGGCTTGATGAAGACTACTACAAGTGGTCGTGATGTGGAGAGGGCCGACCTGAGTCGGCCCCTCCTTCACTATATTGTTGCGCAGTATTTTTCGCGCCACTTGCCATATGCGCCAACCATATTCTCCCATGTCAGAGTGCTAAAGAACTTGCCGCAAGATCACACTGACATTACAAAACACAATAGACAAATGCGGCAACATATTTCTGTCCACAATAACCTACTGTTCGACGGACAGTCAAAGGCAAGCCTTGAGCGACTGCCTTTGACTGCCGGTCGGGCACACTATATCTAAGGAGGAACCACCATGAGCACCACCACAGACGAAGGCCTCAAGAGTCTCATCGCTGCACTTCAGTATGGGTCTCCCACTTTCACTGCAACATTCGACACAGAGAGCGAGGAACTGCGTGACTTCCTCGACCAGTCGGCCTACCTAACTACCGAGGATGTCCGCGATATTGGCGGAACCCTTGACGGTGGGCACAGTCGCAAGGCTAAGACGCGTATCCGCTACCTTGCTGCCTTGTTCGCGCCGTCACTGTCGCTGCACGAACTGGCTGGACGCATTCACTACGTCCTTGACAATCGTCACATCTCTATCTCTGAGGTGCGTGACATTCTCCGAGGTGGCAAGGGAGACATCCACATTGACAGCATTCAGGCCATCGGTCAGAGCCTGCGTTCTGGCGAGTCCATTCGTGGCACAGCCAAGTCTGTCGGTGTTGCAGTTGACACTGTTGCAGCCATCGAGAACTTCCTCGGCATTGCTGAGCAGCGCCGACTCAAGCTGATCGACAAGGCCTGTGACGCTGTGCGCGACGGCATCTCCACCCGAAAGTTCGCTGACGCTAACGGCCTCACCAAGAGCACCGCACACAATCTGATGGTGCGTGCACGCTCGGTACTTCAAGAGATTGGGGAACTGTAATGACTGAGTTCGACAAGATCATTCGCTACAACTACAGCCCAGCCGAGCGGGGCCAGCCAGTGTTCCTGACAGACCTTGGTTCCGGCAGCCCAACGCCTCCTAGTGGAGGCGAAGGGCGCAGGCCGGAGAGGCCGGAGCGGAAGAGCCTACTGCCAGTCATTGTGGTTCTCGCTGTGATTCTTGCTGGCATGCTTGGGTTCTACCTGTACAAGTCTGCTCAACCTCCCGTTATCGCTGAGCCTGCCCGTCCAGGCGTGACCTGTATGGACGATGCTGGCGGTGGCGTGTACTGCTGGAAGGCAAAGTGAGTACGCGTAAGCAGAGAGAAGGTTCTCTGCTGCTAACGGAGACACTGGTTGCGTTGGCTTTCCTGATTGGTTTCATATGGCTTGCGTCTATGATTCCTGACCAAGACTGGATGTTCGACCAGTCGCCGATGTGTAAAGAAGGAACGGTTGCTGTTGCCGAGGGTCAGCGCATAGTGTGTAGGGCAGCTGAATGATTTACCTGCTGCCATCTGTGGTTTTTCTTTTAGCAGTGGCATGGTTCGTAGAAGACCCTAAGTATAGAAAGTTCCTTGTTAGTTCAATCATAGCAGTGTACATACTAGTAGCGATAGGAGTTTTATGACAGCGGACCGTGACGACGCAGTGTCGTCCAGAGAGGGAGCGCACCACCAGTCTTCGTTGGAAACAATCCTTGACGGCTGCTCCTACCAGTACTACCTTGGCAACGTGCTTGGCGTACCTCAACCACCCAAGCCACACTCTGTAGTTGGAACATCGTTTCACGCTGCAGTAGAACTGCACGAGCAGGCACGTATTGACGGCACACCTTTGCCTACTCAGCGTGACATGGTAGACTATGCAGTGAACCTCATTGAGGCTGAGGTTGACGACATTCCAGATGTAATGATGGTAGGTAAGAAAGGAGAGAAGTGGACGAAGGATACCCTTGCCGATATGGCAAGCGCAGCCACGGAGAACTGGTTCTCCGCAAAGCTGAAAGACGGAGGCGTGCCGCACAGGGAATGGCTACTAGAGTTGGAACCTGTAGCCATCGAGCCCTACTTCAGGCTAGACCTGGTGGATGGTGCTCTTCCAGTGGGAGGTTGGATTGACGGAGTATACAAAAGAACAACTGGAGAGTTCCTTGTGGTTGATCAAAAGACCGCAGGAGACTTCTCACGCTGGCCCGCTGACGCTTCGGGTCACCGCTATCAGGCGACAATGTATACTGTCGCTGTTCTCCTCTCTGATGACTTTCCAGAAATCGATAAGTACGACATCGAGATGCATTACCTCGTCTCGAGAACGAGGGTTGGTAATGTTGAGAGAGCACGAAGAGTGTCTCTCAAGCCTGACTTCAACGATGTTGCCAATCTTGGCGACAGAGTTAGGCAGGCAGAGAGGATCATGGCGATGCAAGACTACGCTCCTAATCCTGCATGGAACTTGTGCAGCGCTAGGTTCTGTCCGTTCTACAAAGGTTGCCAAGTAACTGGGGAACTTAGACACACACCCCCGTTGTTTATTCAAAAGTACCGCCCAGAACAGAATACAGTTCACAGTACAGTATAAGTTATACCCTACCCAATAGGAGGAAAGGAAGGATATGTCAGATAACATCGGTGGCATCAAGTCCACCACAGTGAAGTACACAGGCAGTGGCAAGCCATTCGGTGCCGACATCTTCGTTAGCGTAGAGTCAGTACACGAGTGGGCCGACACGGTCGACGACGACACGGCTCTTGCGCGGCAGGCCGAGCTGACCGAGCAGCTCACCCTGCAGGTCATCGATCTCATCAAGAACGCAGCCGAGAAGGTGCGTGACGAGATTGCCAAGACCCCTAAGGGTCAGGCCTCGGTGCATCCAGTTCAGCCTTACCAGGCAACTGGAACTCAGACTGGCAGCGATGCTGCTGCCGGAATGGGACGCGCCGCTGTAGTGTCAGTGGCCAACGGCGCCACCCCTCAGGGTGGCGACTGGCTGTCGGTTCCGTCTCGCTTCGGCGACGGGCAGGTTCGGTTCGTGTCGTCCACTGCTTACAGCAGTGACCAGTTGAAGGCAGATGTTGCCAACTGGATTACGGCACAGGGTCTGAACCCAGACTTCTTCGACGTCTGGGACGAGAGGACAGGCCCCCGTGGTGCTGAGGCAGGCAACCCCATCGGTTCTGTCTTCAACATCAAGGTGAAGAAGGATCATCAGGACGCTGTGCCTGCCGACTTCCACCGCAACGCTGCAGGTCGTGGCAAATTCAACAACGACGGCAGCATCTACCCCTACTGGAGCAAGGACTTCGATTCCTTCCTCAAGTACGGCGGCAAGGATCGGCTCGCTGCTGCGAACCCGTTCTAACTGGAAGGGGGAGGGGCCAGTGCCCCTCCCCTATTCCGTCCCATCACCCACCCATTTAGAGAGGATACATTATGGAGAAGACAAGTTTGCTTTCCCCCTTCAGGGACTACCCCGACGCAGACAACCCTTACGAGGCAGCAGAAGCATCTGCTATCAAGACCATCCCTATGGGTGGGGATGATGCTGCGGGCGGGGCTGGCTCGGAAGACCAGCCCCGTCCAAGGCGCTCGTTCGGCTGGACCGCCAAGGACGGCGTGCGCGGGATCATGAAGTACGCAGCCAACCCAACTAAGCGTGTCGAGACAGGCATCTGGCCGATCGACAACCTTATTGGTGGAGGAGTTGGCCGTGGCGAGGTTTGCGTAGTAATCGGCAAGTCGGGCAGCGGAAAGTCTATCGTTGGCCAGAACATTCTCGAGCATAACCTTGACATCCCGTCAGTATTCTTCTCGTTCGAGATGCCAGGAACTATGGCAGTGACACGGTCCATGGCTATCTACTCTGGCCTGTCTCACGACGAGGTGTTCAACATGGTCGAGACAAACAAGCTTGACAATGATCTGCTGAAGCGCTGGGCTGTCGCTCACGAGAAGCACTACTTCGTGACGCGCACTGGCCTTGACCTTCAGGCCATGAGCCAGACTCTCAAGGAGGCCGAGGAGAATGTCGGTGAGAGGCCGGCCTTGGTAGTCATCGACTACATGGAGCTTGTCGCTGCAGTCAGTGGGGCCGAGAGCATTGAGGCTGTCACCAGTGTGGCACAGCTACTCAAGGGATGGGCCAAAGAGGAAGAGGTTGCCTGCGTGGTTCTCCACCAGACCAACAAGTCTCTTCGTCACGGCGACGCACCAGACGAGGACAGCGCACGCTACGGTGGGTTCACCGAGGCTGATGTGGTCATTGGTGTGTGGCGTCCCCACAAGTGGGAGCCTCGCCACAAGACTGAGACTCCTCTGCCACAAGCAACTAAGGACTATCTGAAGAAGTTCTACGGTATCAACCTTATCAAGAACCGACCGAAGATTGACCTTCATGAGCAAGGCTACCTTGTTCCCATCCTTCCTTCAGGTAAGATTGATTCACCTAAGGGAACGATGCTTCAGACACACACAACCAGTGGGAACCCATTCTAGGAGAAACCATGAGCAGATTTCACGAACTTACAGGAGAGCAACGCTACGGTCAAGGAGCCTTGGCTGGAGACACCGCTGAGGATAAGGTTCGAGAGTTCATGGCTTCTATCGACCGGCCCGTGCAAGACTTCGGGCCGAAGCACGTTCCAACAGAACGTGCCCAGGCCATGTCTTGGCCTGCCAAGATCAGGCATACGCCTGACTTCCTGGGGTGGGGGAAGTTCATTGAGACCCAGGGATGCTGGAGTGACCACGTAATCTTCAAGCCAGATAAGCTTGATGCTCTCGCTGAGTGGAACCTTGAGATGCCGGTGTGGCTCGCCATCTACGTGCAGAAGACAGATGAGGTTATCATCTGTCCTCTTGAGACCGTAGTGTGGGCGTGTCACGATCCGCTGTCTGAGGCTATCATTCTAGACGAGGGCACCAAGGGTGAGAAGGTAGCGTACAAAGTTCCTATTGAGGTTCTGCTAAACGTTAGGGTTCACGATGCATTCGCCGTAGATCGTCACAACAGAGAGAAAGCCAAGAGGGCAAAATGACACGAGAATATAAAAGGCCTATGCTCGTTGACACTACACGGTACGAGCAGAGCGAAGACATCCTAGCAGCATGGACCTACTACGACGAGTACTTCGTCGAAGAGGAACCAGCTAATCCACTACTGTTGGTAGTGGAGGCGCTGCTGTCTACACTTCCAGATGACGAACGAGAAGTCATTGAGATGTGTGTCATGGCTAGGATGAGCATGCATGAGGCAGCTCGAGAGCTAGGCTACATCAATAAGGATGGTAAGGAAGACCACAAGATGGTGTCTCGACGCATCGAGTGGGGGTTGAAGAAGATGAGAGCTAAACTCGAATCACCAGGTTTCGCCACCGCTATCGCCGCACATAGGCTACCAGTGGATTTCCCCGACATCACATCTAAAGAGACACTGTCGTCTATCATATCTAACCTAGAACGCACAGCGAGGGAGGTGCAGGATGAGCAAACAGAAAGCCCAGGGGACTAAGCATGAGTCGTGGCTAGTCAACAGGCTGAAAGACGCAGGATACAAAGCCAAGCGTCTAGCAGAGGGCGGCACCCGTGATGAGGGGGATGTTGAGGTGTTCCTGCACAACGGGCGCTGGGTCATGGAAGCTAAAGCCAGGTCAAGCCTGAACGTCCAGAAGATCCTGGGTGCGGCTCGGGCCAAGGCCGAGGCCGCAGCAGGAGAACCAGTGCCAGTTGCCGTGGTGTGGAAGAGGCTAGTGCGGGTACCTGGACTGCAGGTTCGACAGCCTGTAGCTAACGAGCGCGTTGTCGTTTGTATGAGTATGGAAGATTTCGTTTCACTAATTCAAAAGGAGGAAGTACGAGATGAGCAACTACCGTGACATGTGCGTCATGTGCCACTGTGATAGGGAGCTTGTGTACCAGCAGCTCTGCAAGGAATGCTACGATACTTACAAGCTTCAGGTGAGGGCATGAGTGATATCTGTGGAATCCCTCTCGATCACCAGTTCCCCGACGACGCCGTGTTCCTTAGAGGCATCGCTATCGTCCAAGCACTCGACGGTGAAGGTAACCTACGTTTGTGGGTATCAAGTACTGGCGGCCTGGGCAACGGCGAAGCTCTAGCCCTAGTGAACCAAGTTAGAGATAGACTAATGGAGGTAATGTAATGAGCGCAACACCATACAGCTTAGATGAGCTTGGCACACTGGCGGAAGAGGCAGACTCTGGTACGCTAGATGATAACTTGTCTAGAGCTATCGCCACCATCATTGTTATCATGGAAGAGTGCGAGAAGCTTTACGACACTGCGGCCGCATACCACACTGTACTAGCTGAGCTTGCTTTGTCGATCGCTAAAGAATGCTACGTTGTGTCTCAGGACGAAGAGGGCAACGACGAGGAGCGGATGCTGCAGGCAGCAGCTAAAGCCGTTGCTACGGTGTACGATGTTGTTGCGCAGAAGTATAACGCTAGTCAAGAAGCATAGCGTCAGCTAGCCACTTCTCGGACTTAGCGTCAGCGCCAGTACCGAGGGCATCACGCAGGAACTTCTTACGATCCTTGTTGCTCATCTTCCACAACTGCGAAGGATTGGCAGGAACGATGAACGTAGAAGGAGCAGCAGCACCAGGGTTCTTCAGCATTAGCTTACGCCAAATATCCCACACTTCAGACTGAAGCTGCGAAGGAAGCACACCGATCTCGTCAGCAACTTCCTGATACGCACGCTCAAACAGTCTGTACACCTGCTCGTCACCCAGATCGGGAATCGTTTCATCTTTGATGGGGCGCATACCAAGCGCTGCCTGCACCGCATGGCGGTCAATGGTAGCGCGAAGACTCTCAGTAGGCCTACCGAGGTTGTCTGCAAAGCTACCAATCTTGATGACCTTGCCAGTGTTACTGAAGTTGAAAGGATCAAGAGGGTTCTCGTTTACGAAACTACGAAGCGCCTGATTCCAAGCCGACCCAGCAGTAAGGCTGCCCTCACCTGGGAACCTACCAGGGAACAGCTCAGGATTCTCGATGAACCTGCGGGCCAGGGTAGCGTTCTTAGGAACGCTGCTGCCAGCACTAAACGGGGCAAACGTTCCACCTAGAATATCAGCAGGGATGGTTCTTCCAGTGGACGCCACAAGGGCCTGGCTAGCGTCAGTATAGAAGTTGGGGTCACCCTTGAAACCAACTAGTGCACGAATGTTATTCTTCAAAGCATCAAGCGTGGTGGGCTCGTCAAGCTTCAAGATCTGTGTGCCCTTAGAGAGATAGTTATAGTTAGGAACAGGAACCATGCCAATGTCTGACAGTTCCTTAGGATACTGTGCCTCAGTGGGAGAGAAGATAAGTTCCTCCCTCTTCCTCTCTACCTCTTCGCCCTTCACCTTCTTCTTAGTGACAATGGTCTTTACTTGAGACTTGGCTTGGTTGACGATAGAATTAGCAAACGCAGACGGTGCCATGTCTCCAGCACCACTAGCAGTGACGGTGCTAAGACGGCTAGCAAGTGCCGCGTTCCTGCCCTTGGCAGCCCCTGAGAGGGCCTTACCGAGCCCAGGAACCTTCGCACCTAGAGGGATAGCAGCAGCGGCTGCTAGTCCCTCAGTGCCTCCGAGAGCCTCCATTATGTCTAGGTCCCGATCTTGCGCGTAGTCTACGCCAAGGGCGCCGGCTGCTCCAGCAGCTGCCGCACCAGCACCTGCACGCTTAGCTGCCTTAGCCCAATCGGCCTTGTTAGAAAGGTCATAGCCTTCTGCCCTGCCTAGATTGAACCCTTCAAGCTGGCCAGTCCTGCGACCACCGAGCATAGCTCCTAGCTGTGTGCCGTAACGCCTGCTGGTATCCAGGCCGATGCCTTCACCTGTGGGGTTCCATGCACCAACGTACTCGCCACGCTGCAACCTTCGTAGGTTGCGCGGCTGGCTGAGAACGCTGACAATGTCTTCAGGGGTAGTGGCAGTGCCAGCTCCTCCGAGCTGGTCAGGAAGGTTACGCTGCGTACCCATCATGGAACCTAGGTCACGGCCAGGTTCAAGGAATGTTCCGGTGCGGGGGTTGAAAGTGAAACCAGTGTTAGCGGCAGAGGCACGCTGTGCCATTTCTGGCGCGGCCTTATACACGTTAGCGAGGATAGTTTCCTCAGCAACAGGGGCAACACGGGCAGCGCCCTGTCGCCCTAGGCCCATTAGAAGTCTAGCAATAGAGGCAACAGCCATTGTTAGTAGTCTTTCTTGACTGCCTTACGGATACCCTTATCGATGGCCTTAGACATTCCAGCTTCGGACATGGCTATGGCGATGGCTTGCTTGCGCGAAGTTACTTTCTTACCCTTACCTGGGCCTGGCTTTCCAGAGCGCAAAGTTCCACGCTTGTACTCTCCCATAACCTTACGCATCTTGTCTTTACCTGGCATGTTTCACCTTTCCTCTATCTGCTCTTGTTAGGGCGTGTAGTTAGGTAAAACTTCAGGTTGTTTTGCAGCCTTTCATTATTCGGCTCAATGTTTAGAGCCTCCTTGCCCATCTCCCAGGCAAGATGTGAATCCCCCAACCAGTACGCAGCAAGAGCACACAGATCGTAAGGCTTAGATCCCCAAGCCTCAGACTCACACAAGTACTCAAGAGGTTTCTCTGTGATAGACAGTGCGCGGAGAGAAGCACCAAGGCACAAAGCCCAGTTCTTATGAATGTGGTAGTGGTCAGCCAAATCCACCCAAGGTTCCCTACGGTGCGGGGCCTCAGCAGTTGCGCGCAGGAGCCAATGCTCCGCGCGTGCAGGCTGAAGCTGCGCCAAGAAACGCATAGCTTTGGAGCGCTCCGCATCCCAAGTGGCGCGAGGCAACGACAGGTAGCGTTGGAACTCCCGCACAGACTCAGTGTACTGGCCGGCAAACATTAGCTCACGAGCATAGTAGTATGCGTTACGGTCATCGTCAGGATCTTCCTCCACCGACAAAGCTAGCAGCGGCAGATACTGTGAGCGTGACTTAGTATGGTCAGGATGGTGCTCAATCTGCAGGTCAACCCAACCCTGCGTTTCCTCACCAATAGGTGTGATAACCTCATGCACAGGATGCTTCCAATAGTACCCATGCCTAGCATGAATCTTATCCCCACCATACACCAGGCCAGGAGAACCATCCGGATTCCAAGACCACGTGTACTGGTAGCGGGGACGGGTCCATCCTGCAGCATGCGCCTTCTCCAAGGCGTCACGCCATCCAGGAACAAGCACCTCGTCAAGGTCCAGCGCTATGCAGTAGTCAACATCTTCAGGCACTAGTGCCAGTGAAGCGTTGCGTGCGTCATCGAAACGCCACGGGTCAAATACCTGCGTGTGCACAGTAACACCTATCGCTTCAGCGTAAGGAACCGTGTTGTCGGTAGATCCAGTATCCAGAAGAATAATGTGGTCAGCGTCAAGGGCAGAACCCGACCAACGCGCAACATGTTTAGATTCATTCTTAGCAATTGCGTACACCGCAACCTTCATAAAACACCTCCACTATCTGGAGAGTTTAGGGCGGTTATTCTTCTTGCCAGACTGGTACGCATCCAGTAGACGACGGCCCTTAGCGGCTAGCTGTGCAGCGTCAGAACGGTTCTTAGGCACAGGTTCACCCCAGGCATTAGCGGCCAAGGCAAGCCTAGTTGGCTTGCCGTTCGGCTTCACCATGGGGCCGGAAGGATTAGTGTAGAAACGCGTCAAGAAACTACCCTTGCGGCGCTTCTTCTCAGGCGTGTCAGCTGCACCGCGCACACCAGGCTTCAGGTTAGCTCCCTCCTTACGCCTGAAATGTTCCCTACCTGCAGCGGTCAGCCCACCCTTAGGGTCGCGCAATGGTCCTCTCATTAGCTCCTCCTATACTTAGATGTTTTCTTAGCGATCTTATCAGGCTGATCAGAGAACTGCTTGCCTGCACGCATGTCAGCTCTCTTCTTTGCGCTAGTCTGAGCGTACTCCTCAGAACTCAAAGCCTGCCTAGCCTTCTTCGGCAGGTAGCGTTCACCAGTGGCGTCAGGGCCCTGGGTGCTGGGCTTGCCAGACTTAGTGCCCCACTCCTCCTTAGTCCATTTAGACAAAGACTTCTGTGACTTCTTCTTAGAACCCTTGTAGCCGCCGCCGGCCTTCTCGTACTCCTGGGCCAGCATCTGCGCCTTACGCGCAGACCACTGCCCAGGCCTACCTCCTTTACCGGAAGCCATAATCTTAGCCTTTATCCTTTCCCTCATAGAGGGATTAGTGTAGGCAGATGCCACCTCTTTAGCGATCTTCCTCTCCACACCGTCAGCCATTACTTGCGGCGCCTTTTCTTCTGATCCCTAATGCGGTCTTGAGCCCACACAATACCATCAAGAGTGCGGGCAAGCTCTCCTGGCCAGATCTCATGCGGAGGATACTTGAAGAAATACTTCAAGGTTGGGCGCGCAGCAAGTATAGACTGCGTAGTGTGGTTAGAGCAAATCAGCTTATCTGGATTGTCCTTCATGGGGGGAAGTTTGATGCCCACAAGCCTGAAGGCAATGCGAATAATCTCACCCCACCCATACTCCTTGCCAGTAAGGCTCATTGACTTAGCGAGAATAGCTTCCTGCTCCTCGCGGTTACGCCAAATACGAACTACCTTCTCTGGCTTTTCGGTTCGCACACGGACATGAACCCCGTCACCACCATAGGATTCTACAGTCTCCCAAGTCTCGGTTCCATCATGGCCCCTGCTTAGAAGAGTGTGATAAATAAATGAGTGAGCATACGGAGAGTTCGTGCCCTTGCGGATAATCCAACCAGTAACACCGGCCCCCCTAGAGAAGCCGACGTCACCAGGCCTAATACCAATCCAGATGTCTGGCATGGCTACCCCACGTTCAGGGTGCGCACATCACAGTCGTCGCCAGATGCCTGAGCATACAGCCTACCAGCGCCCTCAACGAGCACCGCAGGTAGCTCGTAGGCGGCGTTGACAGGAACCTGGATACCCTCTGTCAGGAGATCGGCAGGATTGGAGCCGATGTACAAGACACCTGGCCCTAAGTTCTGCACAATGGGACGTTGAGTTCCTGAGAACCCAAGGTTCACTGCTCCGTCTGTGGTTTCGATTACCATGCTGTTACCTTTCTTTTACTTGAGACCCATGTAGTAAACACCAGTACCAACGGTAGGTGCAGTGATAGTAGCAGGCAGGTCCGTCTGGCTGCTCAGAGTGAACGCTACCTTCTCACCAAACAGTTGAAGTGAAGCGTTCGCAACAGACTGGCGAACAACAGTCGGTACAGCTGCGCCAACAGTTAGGAAGACAAGGGCGTATCTTTCCCCAACTTCCAGTGTGAGAGCAGCATCTAGTGCCGTGGAGAAGCCACCAGTGGGCTTACTAGTGTCGTTAGTAGTTGATGCTACAAGAGTCCATGTATCAGTGCCCACGTTAGTCAACTTGTACACACCCATGCGGAACAAGGTAGGTGTGCCGCTAGCCCAAGATGCGATACCCATGCAGATGTCGTTTACGGTGCGTGAATCGGGAGCAACAATGATGCTTCCATACAGTACCGCGTTTGTTGTTGCCTGCTGGTTAGCCGTATACCACCTGGGAAGTGTTTCAAGCATGTTAGCGTACGGTGCCGGCATGCTGCTCTGGCTGACCACTGACGGTCCAGCATTGACCCACTCGGACGATGCACTATCGTACATGAGAGTCTGACCTTCAGCGGGAGACGTGATAGTAACATCAGTGAGGGTGTCAATGCCGCTGATAGACTGGTCGATAACGTCCACGTCTACTAGAATCTGGCCATCAGTAGCGTCTACTGCTAGAACTACACCAATCTTGACTAGTGAGGTCACACCAGTTGGGCGTGTATCAGTTAGAGCACCGTCAACACCAAGCCATAGAACGTCACCAGCAGTGTAAGCTGAAGTGTCCTGGCCATACACGGTGCCTGCCAGTACAACGTTACCGCCATTCTCGGTGCCAACTTCACCTGGCACAATACCGATTGACTTTTCACCAGTTGCAGTGGCGTTACTAGCCACTGCAATCTCTGGTGGGGCAAACGGGCTGGTGCTACCAGTGACGTACACAACAGAGCCGCCAGGGATAGCAGTCGTTGTGCTTGGGTTGAAGCCGTCAATGACAACCTGACGGGCAGGATCGGGCTGACCGTTCACCCATGCAGACTGGTCACCGTCATACTTTAGTACTTCACCCCACTGCGGGCTTGACACAATAACATTGTTAGCGTTGTTGATAGACGGAACAATGTCCACATCAACGAACAGTGTGCCATCAGAAATGTCAGCCTTGACAATGTAACCAAGGCGTACCTTAGCTGCTACGTTGGTAGGCTCAGTGGAAGTCCAGCCGCCGCCAGTGGCAAGCCAGATAGTGTCGCCGTCAGTGAAACCTGACGTGTCAACACTATTGATAACGCCGTAGTAGACGATAGTACCTGAACTCAAATCGGTAATCTCATTGTACGCGAAACCGATAGTGTTCAAACCGGACGGGTCATCGTTAGACGCGGCCGCTACAAGCGGAGCGCCAGCTTCCTGACCACCCGCGAGACGCACTGCAGCAAACTGTGGAATGGTTTCACCACTCGAGTTGTAGCAGTTACGCTCAAGAGAGGAAGGAACTGGTACACCTTGATTTTCCCACAGTGTGGTATCAGGGTTGTAAGTCAGTACCTGACCACCGTTGAGATTTCCCATGTCAATACTGACGTTGTGCAACTCTTCGAGCTCGAAGCCATTCGTAACATTGACAAAGATTTCCCCATTGTTGATATTCACGCGGGTAACAACACCAATGAACACAAGGTGGTCCGGAGCCGAGGGCTTGTTTGCTGCACCGTAGAGAAGACCGCCATCAGTACCAAGCCATACTGCGTCGCCAATGGTAGCCGCCGTTGTGTCGAGGCCGCCAAGGAGACCCTCAGTAACAACGTACCCTTGCTCATTGTCGTCTAGCTCCTGCAGTAGAAGACCAAGGGTCTTGCTTGACGTGGCATCTGAAGTGTTGTCAGCGGCACCAATCAGCATGTTTGTACCGTCAGCTCCAGTGATGTACACTGCAGTACCAGCAGCAAGCGTTACGCCACTGTCGTTCTTGACAAGGTGCTGAACTGTACCAGTAAAGTTGTCAATCCACTCAGTGTTGTAGTTCGTGCCGTCAATCTTAGCAAGAATCTGACCCTCTGTCCCACCAGCAGGAACACCAGCGCCAGTCGGCCCTGTAGGTCCAGTATCACCCGTGGCTCCCGTAGGTCCGGTAGCCCCAGCGGGGCCCGTCGGACCAGTATCACCAGTTGCACCTGCAGGTCCCGTCGGGCCAGTGGCACCCACTGGCCCTGTCGGGCCCGTATCGCCAGTTACACCCTGCGGACCAGTTGGTCCAGTATCTCCAGTCAGACCCTGAGGCCCAGTCGGACCTGTGTCACCAGTCAACCCTTGAGGACCCGTAGGACCAGTGGCACCTACCTCACCTTGAGGGCCGGTAGGACCAGTATCTCCCGTGGCTCCAGTCGGACCAGTGTCTCCCTGTACACCTTGAATACCCTGCGGACCTGTAGGTCCAGTCGGACCTTCAGCCCCCTGAGGACCAGTTGGGCCGGTATCGCCAGTAGCGCCAGTGAGACCAGTCTCGCCTTGGATACCCTGGGGACCTGTCGGCCCTGTCGGGCCTTCAGCACCCTGCGGTCCTGTCGGACCCGTCTCTCCCTGGATTCCCTGTGGGCCAGTGGGGCCTGTTTCTCCAGCTACACCTTGAGGTCCAGTTGGTCCCGTGTCACCCTGCACACCTTGTGGGCCTGTAGGACCAGTGTCCCCAGTCAAACCCTGAGGACCAGTAGGCCCAACTTCTCCCTGCGGTCCAGTTGGGCCAGTAGCCCCCTGATCGCCCTGGGGTCCAGTGGGACCAGTATCCCCTGTTGCGCCAGTCGGGCCAGTATCACCAACGAGGCCCTGCGGGCCAGTCGGGCCCGTGGGGCCGACCTCTCC
>Ga0209229_10000415_pt1 | contig 17336 bp, 15 predicted proteins | sample SanBayMetagenome_FD_187466 | JGI IMG/M metagenome (GOLD analysis project Ga0209229, IMG submission 187466) | Freshwater and sediment microbial communities from dead zone in Sandusky Bay, Ohio, USA (SPAdes) (version 2) | ecosystem: Environmental > Aquatic > Freshwater > Lentic > Sediment... | reverse complement strand
TCACGGAACCAGGTTGCAAGCTCTGCCGCATCATGAGTTGGAAGTGCGGTGTAGCCAATCTCTTGGGCGATATCGATGATTGTTTGCGGACGCAATCCACCATCTAAGTGATCATGCAACATGACTTTAGGAACAACTTTAATTTGATCCTTAGTCGGAATGCTGTTCATGCTCATCTGGTCTGCCCCTTAGTCAACGATACGTTCAACAATAAGCGGAAGTCGATCGATTCCGCTAACCGGCATTTGACCAATTGTCACAGAGTTATCCAGCGACTCTAAAGCTCGCGTAAAAGCGGCTGGAGTGTCTGTATGGAGCGTGTAAAGGGGTGCTCCAGCGGTAACGGTGTCCCCCGGCTTAGCGTGAATTTCGATTCCAGCCCCTGCTTGAACAGCTTCGCCTTGGCGTGAACGTCCTGCGCCTAAGCGCCATGCCGCCATTCCAACTTTCATCGCATCCATTGAAAGAATTGTTCCAGTGCTTTGTGCAGTAACAACGGTGTTCTCGCGCGCAACAGGAAGCTTGGCATCTGGATCGCCACCTTGCGCCGAAATCATCTGACGCCAAACATCCATTGCTTTTCCATTTTTCAACGCAGCTGCTGGATCTGCACCTTTTATGCCAGCAAGTTCCAACATTTCTTGTGCCAGTAAAACTGTTAGTTCAACAATATCTGACGGTCCCCCACCAGCTAGAACTTCTACTGATTCTCGAACCTCTAGAGCATTTCCGGCGGTCAATCCAAGTGGAACATCCATGGCAGTTACTAATGCAAGAGTTTTTACTCCAGCACGTTTTCCTAAGCCCACCATTACGTGGGCTAACTCTTTTGCCTTTGCCGGGTCAGACATAAATGCACCAGCACCAGTTTTAACATCTAGAACAAGTGCGCTGGTTCCTTCGGCAATTTTCTTACTCATGATTGATGAAGCAATCAGTGGAATAGCTTCGACCGTTGCGGTCACATCACGAAGTGCGTATAACTTCTTATCTGCCGGAGCCAAGCCCGCACCTGCTGCACAAATTACTGCGCCACAATCTTGCAATACCTTTAACATTTCTTCATTAGACAATGATGCACGCCAACCAGGAATAGATTCCAGTTTGTCTAAAGTTCCACCGGTATGACCTAAGCCGCGACCTGATAACTGTGGTACCGCAGCACCGCATGCAGCAACTAGTGGGGCCAAAGGCAATGTGATTTTGTCACCAACGCCACCAGTTGAATGCTTATCAACTGTTGGTCTAGATAAAGCAGACCAATTCATTCGTTCACCGCTATTGATCATCGCATCGGTCCAACGAGAGATTTCGCGGTTTTCCATGCCGTTAAGCAAGATCGCCATTAGCAGTGCCGACATTTGTTCATCTGCAACAGCCCCGCGGGTATAGGCATCAATTACCCAATCAATTTGTGGGTCTGTCAGTGAATGGTGATCACGCTTTGCCGCAATGATTTCTGCGGCGGAGAAGGCTTCAATCATTTAGCGCTCGTTGCGATCTAGATCCTCGGGTCCAAATGCCCACGGAAGCATTGCTGACATCTTCTGTGGTCCATCATCTGTCATGAGCAAAGCTTCAGACCCACCATGTTCGAACAAGAGCTGACGACAACGACCACATGGTGCCAGGAAATCTCCTTGGCCATCTACGCAGACAATTGCTGTTAAGCGACCGCCACCTGTAGAACACAAATTAGAAACAAGACCACATTCGGCACACAATCCGACGCCGTAACTAGCATTTTCAACGTTGCAACCAGTAACGATGCGTCCATCATTTACTAAAGCAGCAACACCAACAGGAAACTTTGAATATGGCGCATAAGCCATTTTCATCGCACCAATTGCTGCTTGGTGAATTGTTTCCCAGTTAATTGTTGTCATCGAAGTCCACCACGACGGTATGGAATTCCATCTGCAGCCGGCATTCGCAATCTTTGTGAGGCAAGTGCCATCACAAGAATTGTTGCAATGTATGGAGTCATTGTTACCAACTGACCTGGAAGCTCATCAACTGCGAAGTAGAACCACAATGTAAATCCAGCCGCTGCAAGAGCTATTACTGCACCGATTTGCTTGCCACTCTTGAACTTTCTAAATGCAACAAAGGCCAAAATAACCACGATGAGCAACAGAAGTGCATGAATCGCAGTTGAATCACGGAGCTGGAGCGCATCGGCAAACCCGAAAAGACCTGCACCTGCTAGCAATCCACCTGGACGGTAATTTCCAAAGAGAAGCGCTGCAAGTCCAATGTATCCACGGCCTGCCACTTGATTCTCTTGGTAATTACTTGCGGCAACGATGGCTAAGAAACCGCCACCTAATCCAGCTAGACCACCAGAGATAAGCACACCTGCATACTTCATCGCATAAACGTTCACACCTAGAGATTCAGCTGCAACTGGTGCTTCTCCTGCGCTTCGAAGACGCAAACCAAAGGCGGTACGCCACAAGATGAAGTAAGCCAGTGGAACGAATGCGATTGCAACCATGGTTACATATGAAACATCTCCGGTTAGGCCCCGAAGAATCGAGGCTAAGTCAGAGATAAAGAACCAATTCAGGTTTGCAATTGAACCTAAAAGATCTGGACTCTTCCAGCCAAAGTACTGACCGCCGGACAAGATTGGCAATCCATTGACTGAAATAGTTTCAATTCCTGGAGATTGGGATGGCCCTGGCCATGCTCCACTCTTGTACATCAGCGTTGATAAATAGCGAACTATGCCAGCGGCAATGATGTTGATGGCAACACCAGATACAACATGGTCAACACCAAAAGTAACTGTTGCTATTGCATGGATTAGTGCACCCACAGATCCAAAGATCATTGCAGCTAATAATCCAGCCCAAGGACCATGTTGTGAACCAATGTATCCACCAGCCCATGCACCCATGATCATCATGCCTTCAAGGCCGATATTTACTACACCGGATCGCTCTGAGAACAAACCACCTAACGCTGCTAAAACAATTGGAACTGAAAGCAGCAGTGCAGCCGAGGCGGTACCAGTACTTGTTAAATCAGATGCACCCGTGATGACACGAATTGATGCCAAAACAAAAACCAGCATTACGGCATAGCGCAAGATCTTCATAGCTTTCATGCTGTGACCACCTTTGCAAGTTCTTTGCTTTGCAAGGTTAACTTAAAGCGCCGCACTACTTCGTAGGCGATAACGGCGCTCAGAAGAATTGAGCCCTGCATAATTACATATGTTTCAGGTGCAATATCGATGAGTTCCAAAGCTCTAGAGCTCACTTCAAGGAAACCAAAAAGAAGCGCACTAAAAGCCATGCCACCCGCAGAGTTACGACCGAGCAATGCAACCGCGATTGCAGAGAATCCAATACCTGCACGGAAGCCCAAGTTATAGGAGTGGGTCTGACCCAGAACTTCGGGTAACCCTGCTAAACCTGCTATGGCACCTGAAATCACAAGTGCCATAAAAGTCATCTTCTTCGAATTCACGCCGCTAACACGCGCTGCAATTGGATTTAGTCCAGAGGCGCGAAGTTCAAAACCAAAACGGGTGCGGTTAACAACAAACCAGAAAACTAGACCTAGAGCAACGGCCACAAAGAACATTCCATAGACACCACCACCTGGTTGATCTTCAATGCCAACCTTGCGCAATAGCGGCATCAAATCTGGTACTTGCGCAGATGCAGGTAGTTCTTTTGTTGCAAGATTGTTTGAGCCTTCTTCAACGACTGCAAAGTGCTTTGAAAGCAGATAAGCAGATAGGCCGCCGGCTAAAGCGTTGAGCATAATTGTTGAAATAACTTCGTTAACTCCGCGCTTTACCTTTAAGTAAGCCGCGATTGCTGCCCAAAGTCCACCAAAAGTCATAGCAACAATAAAGACTGCGGCAACATGCAACACCGGCGGCAAGACAAACATCGCTCCGATGTAACAGCTAAACAGCGCACCCAATCGCAATTGACCTTCTACACCGATATTAAACAGACCTGCTCTGAAGGTTACTGCGATCGCAATTGCAGCGATGTAATAAGGGGTTGCAGTATTAACAATCTCCATAAGAGAGCCGGCCTCGGTGCCGTAATCCCACATAGTCCTAAAGGCTTCGATAGGTGATTTCTTGCTTGCGATAACGGAAAGACTTGAAATAAGAATTGAAAAGACAGCAGCTGCTAAAGGTGCTGCAACTGCTAGGCCAATTTTTGATGGCGATAATTTCCTTGTGAGTGCATTGCTCATGCGGCACCTGTCATCGCAGAACCAAGTTGCTCTGGGGTAGTTTTTGCGGGATCTAGTTCGGCTGTAATGCTCCCGCGCAACATAACCAGCAATCGATCTGACATACCGATCAGCTCTTCAAGATCTGCAGAAATCAAGACTATGGCCATTCCCTTTTCCCGTGCTTTGCGCAGTACATCCCAAATCGCACCCTGTGCGCCAACATCCACACCGCGAGTTGGGTGAGATGCAACCAATAATGCAGGAGCCTTACTCATTTCGCGACCAACAATAAACTTTTGCTGGTTTCCGCCTGATAGTGCTGCTGCCAAAGTGTCTGGACCAGGTGCTCGCACATCAAACTCATGCATGATCGTACGAGTACTTTCGTATGTCGCTTTCTTATCAATAACAAAGCCGCGCATCACAGGCTTACCGCGCTGATGGCCAAGTATTCTGTTTTCCCACAAAGGTGATGTCATCATCAACGCTTGACGCTGACGATCTTCTGGGATTAAACCAATTCCTAAATCATGGCGATCGGCCACACTTAATGTATCAATTGCACTGCCATGGAATTCAATAGAGCCGGTGTAATCACGCAGCCCCATAATTGCTTCAACAAGTTCGGCCTGGCCATTTCCTTCAACGCCTGCAATTCCAACAACTTCTCCGGCATGCAGATTAAAGGTGATGTTTGAAATCAAATCGCGACTTCCTGATGCAGGAATGGAAACACTCTTGAGCGCCAAAGTGATTTCTTCGCGGCGAGTGTGTCCAAGGGTTGAAGGCTTAGGAAGCTCACTTCCAACCATGAGCTCAGCTAATTGGCGAGCAGTTACATCCTTTGATTTAACTTCGGCAACTGTTGAACCTTGTCGAACTACTGTTACCTCATCTGCAACTCGTAAAACCTCGTCAAGTTTGTGAGAGATGAAGATAACCGCCATACCTTGAGCACGAAGACCTTCGAGCGCCTGAAACAGATCATCTACTTCTTGTGGCACCAATACCGCAGTTGGTTCATCAAAAATAAGAATATTTGCGCCGCGAAATAAAACCTTGAGGATTTCTACACGCTGACGTTGGCCAACGCCGAGTTCTTCGACTAAAACATCTGGGTTGATCTCTAATCCATACTGGGCTGCCATTTCTACAATCTTCTTACGGGCAGCTGCAAAATCAATTGTTGCTCCATGCTTTGGTTCGGAGCCTAAAATAATATTTTCAAGAACAGTAAAGTTATCTGCCAACATAAAATGTTGGTGAACCATACCGATGCCAGCATCGATTGCATCATTTGGGTTCTTAAAGTGAACCTCTTTGCCATTTACTAAGATTTCGCCGCTATCGGGGCGTTGCATGCCATACAGAATCTTCATGACTGTTGATTTACCAGCACCGTTTTCTCCAACAAGCGCGTGAACAGTTCCAGTTTCAACCTTGATTGAAACATCTTTGTTGGCAATCACACCAGGAAAGCGCTTGGTAATGTGGCGCAGTTCTACTGCTACAGACACTCTATGTCTCCTTTGACTAGCACCGCATGAAAAACATTTGGCCCAACAAGGAGATCTAACTCCATTGTTGGGCCAAACGCCACTTTCTAACTACTTAGTTTCCAAAAAGGTAATCGCTTGGAGCGATTATGGCTTTGTTGGAACCTTGATCTTTCCTGACTTGATACCAGCAGCAGCTCTGTCGATCTGAGCCTTGTACTTGTTGATGTATCCACCTGAGTATGAAACTCCAACACCGTTAAGTGATAGATCGTATACACGGCCGTAGATACCTGACTCATCAAGAATGTCGTTAACAGATGAACCTGCAACAGCTGTTGCAATAACATCGTAAACAGCGCGGTCAACACGCTTGATCATTGATGTGAGCATGTTCTTCTTCTCAGCTGCTGAAGCAGTTAGGAACTGATCAGAGTCAACTCCGATAGTCCAAACCTTTTTGCCAGCCTTTGCAGCATCTGTTGCAGCTTGGAAGTTACCTGCACCTGATCCACCTGCTGCTGAGTAAATTACATCTGCTCCGCGGTCAATCATTCCCTTTGCAATAACCTTTGCCTTAGCTGGGTCATTGAAACCACCGAAATCAGGTGGCTCAGTGACGTACTTGACGTCAACAGTTACTGACTTCTTTGTTGCCTTAACACCAGCAACGAATCCTGCTTCAAACTTCTGTAGTAGAGGAATACGTACTCCACCGATGTAACCAACCTTGTTTGACTTTGTTGCAAGTGCTGCAGCAACGCCAGCTAGGTATGAACCTTCGTGCTCAGCAAATACAAGACCAGCAACGTTCAGTAGATCTACTGAAGAGTCATCGATGATTGCGAACTGAACGTTTGGATAATCTGATGCAACCGCTTTGATTGGTCCTGCGTAGAGGAAACCAACAGCAATGATTGGGTTGTATCCAGCCTTTGCGAGCAAGCGAAGCTTGTCTTCGCGCTCTGAATCTGAACCCTGAGTAACTGTTACTTCACGAGCAGTAACCTTTAGGTTCTTCTTTGCAAGATCAAGACCTGCTGCTGCTGAGTCGTTGAATGACTTATCGCCACGACCACCGATGTCATAAGCAAGGCCTACTTTTACCTTAGTTGCCGCTGTTGCTGGAGCAACAAAAGTTGTTGCAGCCATAACAGTTGCAGCAACAACTGCTACAAGACGAAATACTTTCTTCAATTTTCCTCCAAGGATTCAGGTTTTCAAGGGGATCTTCAATAACTCACTTTTGCAAGGTAATTACGGAAGCTTTGTGTAATTGGGAGCCTATTACTTGCCCATGAATAAACTCAACACGCCAGGGCTGATTTTGATATCGGGGGTGTAACGTTTTGGAAAACTCTCAACTAGGGGTTGAGAGGCTGGGCCAATTACTTCACTAAACCCAAGTTCTTATAGGTATCTGAGAGGGTCTGGCTGGCTACTTTTCGGGCTTTTTCCGCGCCATTGTGAAGCAGGTCAAGCAAATGCTTTTCATCCTCGAGTAGCTCTAGCGCCCTAGAGCGAATTGGTCGGAGGTATTCAACAACTACCTCGGCAACAGCGCCCTTAAAGTCACCATAACCCTTGCCAGCAAACTCATTTTCAAGTTCTGCAATAGATCGGCCAGATAGAGATGAGTGAATTGTTAACAAATTACTAATGCCAGGCTTTTCTTTTTCATCAAATTTAACTTCACGGCCTGCATCTGTTGCCGCGCTCTTAATCTTTTTTGTATTTGCCTCTGGTGTATCCATAATTTCGAGAACACCCGCGGCAGATCCAGAAGACTTACTCATCTTTGATGTTGGATCCTGAAGATCGTAAATCTTTGCGCCGGCCTTGAGAATATAGCCTTCAGGCAATCTAAATGTTTCACCAAAGCGAGAGTTAAAGCGAGTAGCCAAATCACGCGTTAGTTCAATGTGTTGGCGCTGATCTTCACCGACCGGAACAAAATGTGCTTGATACAAAAGAATGTCTGCGGCTTGCAACATGGGATAAGTGAAAAGTCCAACACGGGCGCTATCTGCGCCACCCTTTGCCGATTTATCTTTGAACTGAGTCATGCGACTTGCTTCACCAAAGCCTGCAAGGCATTCCATGATCCAGCCAAGTTGGTTGTGTTCTGCAACATGGGACTGAACAAAGAGAGTTGATTTCTCTGGCGAGATACCCAGTGCAATTAGTTGTGCCGCTGAAGCCAGAGTGCGCTTTCTAAAGAGTGCGGGTTCAATCTCACCGGTTAAGGCATGTAGATCAACGATGCAATAAAAAGCATCATTGCCATCTTGTAGCTCAACCCACTGCTTAAGCGCGCCTAAGTAATTGCCTAGGTGGAAGGAGTCACTTGTTGGCTGAATGCCTGAAAGAACTCGCTTCTGTGTCATGGGCGTAATTCTTTCACACAGATGCTGTTCGCGAGATCAATAACTGCCCCGCGCGCTTGCCTTCCATGGTCAATACGGTGATTCGCAGGCCATTAACGTTGACGACATCATTTACTTGTGGGATTCGACCTAAGAAATGCATGACAAAACCACTAGCGGTTTCATATGGACCTTCAGGAATATCCAGCTTGGTCTCTTCAATTAAATCTTCAATTGAAATCAACCCGTCAATTTCAAAGTCGCCGGTTCGCTCTTCTAGAGAAACCTCGCTGTCGTGCTCATCGTATTCATCACGAATATCGCCAATAAGCACTTCTACTAGGTCTTCTAGAGTCACGATTCCATCGGTACCGCCGTATTCATCCAAAACGATTGCAAGGTGCTGTCCTTGGGTACGCATCTCAGACAAGGCAGGCAAGATGCCCTTGGTTCCTGGTAAGTACATAATGTTTCGAACAAGTTCAACAATCTTGGTGTTCTTGCTTGCAAGAGATGTGTCCAGTAAATCGCGAACATGGATAAAGCCAACAACTTCATCAGAAGATCCGCGAACAACTGGGTAACGCGAATGTGCCTTATCAACGGCTAATTCAATTGCCTTACCAACTGTCAATGAAGCATCCATGAAATCAACTTCGGTGCGTGGAACCATGACCTCGTGGATCTGGCGTTCAGAAGCGTTAAATACTTCTTCAACAATGTCGCGCTCTTCATCAGTCAGTGCTGCGTGGCCAGTTACAAGATCCAATAACTCTTCTTCAGACATTTGGCTGCGCTGGACCTTGGGGTCAACGCCAAAGGCGCGCAAAACAATGTCTGTTGATTTAGAGAGCAGCCAGATCAATGGACGGAAAATGTTTGCAACCACATTAATGATTCCGGCAGTTGCCAGCGCAATCTCTTCGGCTCTAAACAGAGCCACTCGCTTTGGAACTAGCTCGCCAAAGACTAAGGAGAAGTACGCGATCACCAAAGTGACACCGATCAAGGAAATTGTTGTTGCCCAGGCATTTGCAATGCCTAAAGATTCCAGCCATGGAATTACATAATCACCTAGTTGATCCGCGCCAAGGGCGGCAGAGAGAAAACCGCTGACAGTTACACCGATTTGGACCGCAGCCAACAATCGGTTGGGGTGTGCGGCCAGGGCTGCAACGCGAGCGCCACGTTTGCCACGGGACGCGATTTCTCGGACTTGGCTATCTCGAAGTGAGATGAGGGCGATTTCAGCTGCTACGAAGAATGAGGCCAGAACAATCAGGCCAGCAATAGTTGCTAGATCAAGAAATAGTGAAGCCAACGAGGGAGGTTCCATTATGTGAGAAGTATACATTCTCTAAATCCTTTGAGAAAGCCAGGCCGTGGCGCGAAGCCTTCCCTTATGCGGGGTTTACGCGTAATCTTCCCACGTTGGCCAACCGGCCATCACCTTCATCCTCGGACCGTCGGGCACGTACCTGCCCGGAGAAGGAGAGCAATCTCATGGCATCAGTAGTTTTTGATGGCGCATCACGTATCTATCCAGGAACAACTGCACCTGCAGTCGACAAGTTAAATCTCACCGTTAATGATGGCGAGTTTCTAGTTCTTGTTGGCCCATCAGGTTGCGGTAAGTCAACATCACTTCGCATGTTGGCAGGACTTGAAGAAATTGATGGCGGCAGAATTTTAATTGGCGATCGCGATGTAACAAATGTTGCACCAAAGGATCGCGACATTGCGATGGTGTTCCAGTCTTACGCACTGTATCCACACATGACAGTTGCAGAGAACATGGGCTTCGCACTAAAGATCGCAGGAACTCCAAAGGAAGAGCGCGATCGTCGTGTTCTTGAAGCAGCAAAGTTGCTTGACCTTGAGCCATACCTAGAGCGCAAGCCAAAAGCTCTTTCTGGTGGACAGCGTCAACGTGTTGCTATGGGACGCGCAATTGTTCGCGAGCCTCAGGTATTCCTTATGGACGAACCACTTTCAAACCTTGATGCGAAGTTGCGCGTAGCAACTCGTACACAGATCGCTGCATTGCAGCGTCGACTAGGAATCACAACTGTTTATGTAACACACGACCAGGTCGAAGCTATGACTATGGGCGATCGCGTTGCAGTTCTTAAGGATGGCTTGCTACAGCAAGTTGACACTCCTCGTAACCTTTATGACAACCCAGCAAATGCTTTCGTTGCGGGCTTCATTGGCTCACCTGCGATGAACCTTCTTATCGCACCTGTAAGCGGTGGTAAGGCGATGCTGGGAGATCTAGCAATTGATGTTCCCGCATCTGCCGGAACAGCAGTAACTGTTGGTGTTCGCCCAGAAGGCTTCACACCATCATCAAAGGGATTCCATGTTCTTGTTGAAGTTGTTGAAGAACTTGGTTCAGATGCTTTTGTTTATGGAAAGCCTGCTGATTCCAACGTTAAGTTTGCAAATGCGACAGATGAAGGCGCACAAGTAATTGTTCGCTGGGATCCAAAGAATCCTCCAAAGCCAGGTGACACAATTACTGTCGAGGCTGTTAAGGGATCTGTTCACTTGTTCAACTCAACAACAGGTGAGCGCGTTTAATAGTAATTAAAGTAAAAACCCGCGGTGGCCATTGGCTACCGCGGGTTTTTTCTGTACTTTTTAAGCCATTGCCTTCTTTAAGCCATTGCTAACTTTAGATTGGCATCAATTGAATTCAAGAACTCCTGAGTTGTTTGGTATGGCGCATCCTTTGAGATCAGAAGTGACAAATCCTTTGTCATCTTTCCTTGCTCAACAGTTTCAATACATACCCGCTCAAGAGTTGCGCAGAACTTTGCAAGCTCTGGGTTGTTATCCAGCTTTGCACGGTGTGCAAGGCCTTGCGTCCACGCAAAGATTGAAGCGATTGGGTTTGTAGATGTCGCCTTACCTGCCTGGTGATCACGGTAGTGACGTGTCACAGTTCCGTGAGCTGCCTCTGATTCGCAGATCTTTCCATCTGGTGTCATCAAAACAGATGTCATCAAACCAAGTGAGCCATAACCCTGTGCAACGGTGTCTGATTGAACATCGCCGTCATAGTTCTTACATGCCCACACGTAACCACCCTCCATGCGCAATGACATAGCAACCATGTCATCGATCAAGCGGTGCTCGTACCAAATTCCCGCAGCATCAAACTGAGTTTTGAACTCTGCTTGATAGATCTCCTCAAAGATGTCCTTGAAGCGACCATCGTAGGCCTTAAGAATTGTGTTCTTTGTTGAAAGGTAAACAGGGAACTTGCGAAGAAGTCCGTAGTTAAGTGATGCACGAGCAAAGTCGCGAATTGAATCATCCACGTTGTACATCGCCATTGCAACACCTGAAGATTCAAAGTTGAAAACTTCGGTGTTAATTGGTGCTGAACCATCTTCAGGTACAAATGAGATTGTTAGCTTTCCTGGACCTGGAACCTTGAAATCTGTTGCGCGGTACTGGTCACCAAATGCGTGACGACCGATAACGATTGGCTTAGTCCAGTGCGGAACCAAACGTGGAACATTGCTGATGATGATTGGTTCGCGGAAGATCACGCCACCAAGTATGTTGCGGATAGTTCCGTTGGGAGACTTCCACATCTTCTTGAGACCGAACTCTTCAACACGTGCCTCATCCGGAGTGATAGTTGCGCACTTGATTCCGACGCCATGCTTTTGGATTGCGCGCGCTGAATCAATGGTTACTTGATCATCAGTTGCATCGCGGTGTTCCATACCTAAGTCGTAGTACTCGAGGTTTACATCTAAGTAAGGCAGGATCAATGAATCCTTAATGAACTGCCACATGATTCGTGTCATTTCATCGCCATCTAGTTCGACGACTGTGCCCGTTACCTTGATCTTGCTCATAGTCTCCCCTTTATCAACTTTTGAAAATTACTTAAAGTGTTTGGACATCTGCTTGCTTTGCACGAACTGCTTCAGCGGCCTCTTTGAGTGCCACAACTTCTGAATCAGTCAATTTTCCTTCAACAACCTTCTTAACGCCTGTGCGACCAATCTCGGCTTCAACACCTAGATAGACACCAGAAATTCCATACTCACCATCAACCCATGCGCACACTGGCATGACCGCGCCAGAATCTTCGATAACAGCTTTAGCCATACGTGCTGCAGCTGCAGATGGTGCGTAGTAAGCAGAACCTGTCTTAAGTAGTGCAACAACTTCTGCGCCGCCGTTACGAGTGCGGTCTACAAGATCTGCAATCTCTTCCTTAGAAAGAAGATCGCTCAGTGGCTTGCCATCGACTGTGCAACGACTTGGAACTGGAACCATTGTGTCTCCATGTGAACCAAGTGTCAGAGTCTTAACTGATGCAACCTTTACTCCCAATTTTTCGGCAACAAAATTTGTAAACCGCGCAGTGTCCAACATTCCCGCCTGACCCATTACGCGGTTCTTAGGAAAGTTAGTTGCAATCTGAGCTAGTGCGGTCATCTCATCCAATGGATTTGAAACCACAATGATGACAGCGTTAGGAGAATGCTTTGCAATGTTTTCAGCAACACCGCGAACGATGCCTGCGTTGACTCCGATCAAATCCATACGGCTCATACCTGGCTTGCGTGGAAGACCGGCAGTGATCACAACGACATCTGAGTTAGCTGTTGCTTCGTAGCCAGCACCTTCGGGGGTTGTAGTTGCTCCAATAAGTTTTGTCTCAAATCCTTCAATCGAACGAGACTGATTCATATCTAGAGCCAAACCTTCTGACTTTCCTTCAAGGATGTCAGTTAGAACAACGGTGTCGAAAACATCATATTCGGCTAGGCGAAGCGCTGTTGTTGAACCGTAAAAACCTGCACCGACTACAGTGACTTTGCCACCCATCGTGACTCCATTCATGGCTAATTGCGAATGGGGCAACTCTACCGCCCGCGAGGAAGTGCAATTGCCAGCACAAAAAGTGCAACCGCTAAAGCAAGCGGAAGGTAAAACTCAATGCGACGAAAATCTCGTAATTTCAGAGCTATACCGGCGGTTCCGACGGCGATAAAAAGTGATCCGCCTCGCACTACTCCGAAAATCCCTAACACCACGCCGGTAAGGACTAGGCCATAACTGACAAGGGTTAGCAGCCGATCATTTAGCTGCATGCATCGACCACATTTGTCAGCAACATTGCACGGGTCATTGGACCAACTCCCCCAGGCATTGGAGAAACATACGATGCCTTTTCATAGACGCCTGGACACACATCACCATCTAAACCAGTTGCAGTCCTGGAAATTCCAACATCAATTACTACTGCGCCTTCTTTGATCATTTCTGCTTTCAAAAAATGTGATTGACCGATTGCTGCAACGACAATGTCGGCAGACTTTGTATGCCGCGCTAAATCCTTTGTACCTGTGTGAGTCAGAGTCACAGTTGCGTTTTCTTGTTTGCGGGTAAGTAACAATCCCAATGGACGACCCACTGTTAGGCCGCGACCTATCACTGTGATTTCTGCACCTTGCGTTGAAATCTTGTAGTGATCCAAAAGTGCAACGATTGCGCGCGGCGTGCATGGCAGCGGAGCTTTATATCCCAAAACCAAGCGACCTAGGTTAAATGGATGTAATCCATCTGCATCTTTGCTGGGATCAATTGCTTCCAAAATCCTTTGGGTGTTAATCCCCTTAGGAAGTGGAAGTTGAACAATGTAACCTGTGCACTCTTTTGAGGAATTCAAATCTGCAATTGCTGCCAAAACATCTTTCTCTGTTGCATCATTTGGAAGATCAAAGCGAATTGAGTTAATCCCAACTTCTTTGCAATCACGATGTTTTCCATTGACATATGAAACCGAACCCGGATCATCTCCAACTAATACTGTTCCAAGACCTGGTGTGATTCCCTTTGACTTTAGCGCCGCTACTCGAATAGTTAAATCTGCTTTTATAGCCGAGGCTAGTGATTTGCCATCTAGGATCTGCGCGCTCATGTTCTAAGCCTACCGACTGTGTTATGCGTGAGAGAAATGTCGAGTATTGGTGAAAAACATCGCTATTCCTGCCGCCTTGGCTGCAGCAATGACCTCTTCATCGCGGACACTTCCACCTGGTTGAACCACGGCGGTAATGCCTGCATCGATAAGAATCTGGAGACCATCAGCAAATGGGAAAAAAGCATCACTTGCTGCAACCGATCCCTTCGCTCGAGAACCTGCGCGAGAAACAGCTAACCGTGCTGAATCAACTCGACTTACCTGACCCATTCCAATTCCTACAGATGTGGTCATTGAAGCAAGGATGATGGCATTGCTTTTTACTGAACGAACACTTCTCCAAGCAAACTCAAGATCCTTCATAGTTTGTTCGGCTACCTGTGGGCCACAAACCTGTTTCCATTGTGCAGGTGAATCTCCTGCTGCGTCAATCAAATCTGTTTGCTGCAGTAATACCCCACCAGAAATTGGGCGAAGTTCAAAAGTATCTAGTGGCGTTACTTCGGCCTTCAAGATTCGTATTGAAGGTTTTTTCATCAACAGTTCTAGCGCGTCTTGGTCGTAATCTGGGGCGATAACAACTTCGGTAAACACCCTTGACAATGGTTCTGCCATTGCAAGATCTATCTTTCTGTTAGCGGCTACAACTCCTCCGAAAGCAGATACTGGATCGCATTCGTGTGCATGTTGGTAAGCAACTGCAACACCCAAAGCACACACGGCGATTCCGCAAGGATTGGCATGCTTCATGATGGCAACGGCAGGATCGCGATGATCTCTGACTGCACGCCAAGCAGCATCTGCATCTGTGTAGTTATTGAAGGACATCTCTTTTCCGTGAAGCTGTTGAGCTTTGACAACACCTGATTGTGCACCGGCATAAAGTGCCGCGCTTTGATGCGGATTCTCACCGTAGCGAAGTGAACTCTTACGGCTCCATATCTGTCCAAACCAATCAGGTAATTCATGTGAATCAGATGTTGCTAGCCAGGTAGCGATAGCTAAATCGTATTCAGCGGTAGTTCGAAAGGCCTCAAGAGCTAATTGACGTCGCTCTGCTTCAGTAAATCCACCTGCAGAAATTGCCAACAACATTTGGTCGTACTGATCCGGATCTGAAATCACTGCAACCGAACTGTGATTCTTGGCAGCTCCACGAAGCATTGCTGGGCCACCGATATCGATCTGGTCGATACTTTCTGCGAATGAGGCACCTGAAGCAATTGTCTTAGCAAATGGATACAAATTAACAACTACTAAATCAAGTGGTGCAATAGCTAAACCAGCAATTGCAGCCATGTGCTCTGGATTATTGTGATCAGCCAAGATTCCAGCATGAATACGTGGATGCAAGCTCTTGACGCGACCATCCATAATTTCTGGAAAACCCGTGTACTCACTAACCTCTGTAACGGGTAATCCGGCTTCAAGCAAACTCTTGGCAGTTGAACCTGTTGCAAGTATTTCAACTTGGGCCGAATGCAGAGCTGTACCAATCTCGATCAGTCGATCTTTGTCATAAACGCTTATCAGCGCTCTGCGAATGATCTTCTTCATCTGCGCTTAATGAGTCTGGGAAGGTAAATGGCAAGTAAAACGCCAAGACCAAGTTGAACAGCAATGGCAAGGGTGAACTTCCAGGTAGAGACACCAACTGCAGACATTGCATCGGTTATTAAAGCCCCACTACCTGAATATCCGACAAATGCTGCTAGTAAAACGGCAACAATAAAACTTTGGACAAGAACTCTTTGATTAAGAGAAATTGTCCAACTTACTAAAAGTGCACCAGCAGCAGTAATGAAAAGTACTCCGATCAGAGCGATCAGAGATTTACCTTCGGGCAGCGCTCCTAGTAATGGCATTGCTGGAATCTTGTTTAATCTAAATGAAGTTGGCGAAACCAGAGTTCCGGAGCCAACGGCAAAGCCCACTCCAGAAAAGTAAGCCAAGGTAGAAACAATGGCATTTGGGATATACAAAATGTTAAGGATTAGTAAAAGGAATCCACCAAAGATTCCTGGTTGCAAAACCGTGGTTAGATTCTTAACCATCGAAATGTTGACCAACAGCATGATTCCAAAAACAATTGAAGAGACACCGAGCAATAAAGCAATTATTCGTGAGCCGTACAAAAACCCTTGACCTAATGCGACACGTCGTCCGACCGTTGCTGCACACAATAATGCGAAGGGTAGAACGTAAATAATTGCGAAGTACCAGACGGGACGAATTGAGTCAGTCTTAGAAAAAAAGGATGCTCCTAAAGCAAAAAGTGTGTAGCACACTGCAAATGCAGTACGAGCGGGGCCGACTAATGAACTGTCATTATCCAAACGCTCGATTGTGCGGGCCACGCCATTTCGAATAGCTAGAACGGGAAAGATCAAAGCTCCCAGGGGCAGATATGAAAGATAGCCCGCTAATCCTGATGGTGGAAGTGATAAATCAAATGGAATTGAATGCGCACCGATCCAGATCCACAAAGCAGCTCGCAGCGGGTCTCCTGTATTTCCTGTTGCGCTACCAGCGGTAGCCCAGGCAAGAAGTGCGATAAAAGATGTTGGAAGTAAAAGCCATGCAACGCTACGCAAGACTTGGGGCAATGCAGCTCCAAGTACTCGCGTAATCATTGTTATCGACCCATGATTGCGCGTAACAAACGCGCGGTTTCACTTGGTGTTTGACCAACCTTTACACCGGCGGCTTCTAAAGCATCTTTCTTGCCTTGCGCCGTTCCTGATGAACCAGAAACTATTGCACCTGCGTGACCCATTGTCTTACCTTCTGGAGCGGTGAAGCCTGCAACGTAACCAACAACTGGCTTGGTTACGTATTCAGCAATAAATGCAGCTGCGCGTTCTTCTGCATCTCCACCAATTTCACCGATCATTACGATTGCAGTTGTTTCTGGATCATCTTGGAATGCACGAAGACAATCGATATGTGTAGTTCCAATTACAGGATCTCCACCAATTCCAACTGCAGTGCTAAAACCGATATCGCGAAGTTCGTACATCATTTGATAGGTCAGAGTTCCTGACTTTGACACTAAACCAATTGGACCAGCACCAGTGATGTCGGCAGGAATGATTCCGACATTTGATTTTCCTGGGCTAATCAAACCTGGACAGTTTGGTCCGATGATCTGAGTTGTTCCCTTTGATTGAGCATAAGTATAAAAACTTGCCGAGTCATGAACTGGAATTCCTTCAGTGATAACAACAACTAGTGGCATGGTCGCATCAACTGCATCAATTACAGCAGCCTTTGCAAACTTTGGTGGTACGAAGACAACTGAAACATTGG
>Ga0209229_10000414_pt1 | contig 17348 bp, 18 predicted proteins | sample SanBayMetagenome_FD_187466 | JGI IMG/M metagenome (GOLD analysis project Ga0209229, IMG submission 187466) | Freshwater and sediment microbial communities from dead zone in Sandusky Bay, Ohio, USA (SPAdes) (version 2) | ecosystem: Environmental > Aquatic > Freshwater > Lentic > Sediment... | reverse complement strand
TGATGGGTCGCCCAATTTTGCGTTCGGCCCACGCTGGTATCGCTGCGGTGTCAGCCGTTTCTGCACTTTTGAAGGTATGGTAATTACGTGGCTTTAGATCCCAACTGCATCTTCTGCAAAATTATTGAAGGTGAAATCCCCGCGGACATCGTTTTGCGTAATGAAAACGTTGTTGCATTTAATGATTTAAATCCTCAAGCACCAACACATGTTTTGTTGATACCTACTTTGCATACAGAAAACGCCGCAGGTGTTGCACGCAATAGTGCGACCATCACCGCTGACCTTTTCTTGGCGGCAGACCAAATCGCCACAGAACGTGGCCTTAATGGGTATCGAACCATCTTTAACACCGGTGTCGACGCGGGCCAGAGCGTTTTCCACGCTCACCTGCATCTATTGGGCGGTCGTCCAATGGCATGGCCACCCGGTTAAAGATAGATTTACCCTCATATGGAGCGAACGCTAATCACCGTACCAATCGCCATTCCCATGGTTGCTGTTGTTGGTCCGCAGGATGCAAATCTACGAACAATCGAAGCGGCATTCCCTTCGGTCAACATCACCGTTCGCGGAAACGAAATCACTTTACGTGGTCCTCATGATGATTGTGCCAAGCTAGAAAATCTCTTCAACGAATTAATGGTTGTTATTCGCAGTGGCAATATTTTAAATGTCGATGCGGTCAACCGTGCGATCGAGATGTTGGAACACAAGCCAGCTGATCATCCAGCCGAGGTTATGTCGCTCAACATTGTTAGCAATCGCGGGCGAACAATTCGTCCAAAGACTGCAAACCAAAAGCGTTACGTAGATGCAATTGAAGATCACACAATTACCTTTGGAATCGGCCCAGCAGGAACAGGAAAGACCTATCTTGCAATGGCGATGGCAGTTGCTGCGCTGAATGCAAAGAAGATCAATCGAATTATCTTGACCCGCCCGGCAGTTGAAGCGGGGGAGCACCTAGGTTTCTTGCCGGGAACTTTGAGCGAAAAGATTGATCCATATCTGCGTCCCTTATTTGATGCGCTGCATGACATGATCGATATTGATTCGATTCCACGCTTGATGCAGTCAGGTGTTATTGAGGTTGCACCTCTTGCTTACATGCGTGGTCGCACCTTAAACGATGCTTTTGTAATTTTAGATGAAGCGCAGAACACAACGCCCGAGCAAATGAAGATGTTTTTAACTCGTCTTGGCTTTGGTTCAAAGATGGTTGTTACAGGCGATGTAACTCAGATCGATTTACCTAACGGTCAGAATTCTGGTCTGCGCGTGATTATAGATATCTTGAAAGATATTGATGACATCGCATTTCTGGAACTAACCGCCGAAGATGTTGTGCGTCATCGCTTGATCGGTGACATTGTGCGGGCCTATGACAAGTTTGATGAACAACGACAAGCATTGCGTCCGATTCGGAAATAAATGACAATTGAAGTTACTAATACTTCAGGCCAGCTAGTTCCAAACGCTGAAGTGACCTCCCTGATGACACACGCTATGAAAGCATTGGACCTTAATCCTGAATGCGATTTAAACATCGCCTTTGTTGAAGATGATTACATGACTGAGCTGCACATTAAGTGGATGGATGAGCCAGGAACCACTGATGTTTTGTCATTTCCCATGGATATGCCTGAAGAACCAGGTGAAGCGGTGACCCTAGGAGACATCGTTATTAGCCCTGTTGTTGCAGCTGCCCAAGCATTAACCCAGGGACATTCAACTGAACACGAGATCTATATCTTGGCTACGCATGGATTACTTCACATTATTGGTTATGACCATGCTGATAAAAACGAAGAAAAGGTAATGTTTGATTTGCAGGAAAAGATAGTCACCGATTGGGAAAAGAGATCATGAGTCCGATAGCAATAGTTAGCATCATTCTTCTGCTTGTTTTTGCAGGGTTTCTTGCCGCGAGCGAATCAGCGCTTACTTCGATTTCACGTGTGGTGATTGATGAACTTGAAGGCAAGCGTGGGGGAGCCTTGCTGCGCAAATACAGTGCTCAACCTGCTCGCTACTTAAACGTGATTCTGCTGGTTCGCAAGCTCTGCGAATTCACTGCAACAGTATTGCTGGCTGTTATTTTGCTTCGCAATTACTCATCGGCTCAAGCAATGGCGTTGACCGTTGCAATCATGGTTGTACTTTCCTACGTTGTTGTAGGTGTTGGACCACGCACACTTGGTAAGCAACAGCCTCATAAATATGCGCGCTACGGAATCATCGTGGCTTACGGAATGGCGTTCTTGTTAGGACCTGTTACAAAGATTCTTATCTCAGTCGGAAATGCATTGACTCCGGGTAAAGGTTTTCGCTCTGGTCCATTTACCTCTGAAGCCGAACTTCGCGACCTAGTAGATCAGGCGCACGAACGTGGCTTGGTGGAATCAGATGAGCACGAAATGATTCACTCAGTATTTGAGCTAGGTGACACGCTTGTTCGAGAACTAATGGTTCCTCGCACCGACATGGTGTGGGTGGAAAAAGACAAGAGCTTGCGTCAAGGTTTATCGCTGGCGCTTCGAAGCGGATATTCACGTATTCCAGTTATTGGCGACAGCATCGATAACATCGTTGGAATTGTGTATGTGAAAGATCTTGCAAAGCGCGCTCTAGATCATCACGAAGCCGAACAAAACGAAACAATTGAACAACACATGCGTCCTGCCAACTTTGTTCCTGAAATCAAGATGGCCGATGATTTGCTGAAAGAGATGCAGAAGAACCAGATTCACCTTGCAATTGTTGTCGATGAATACGGCGGAACCGCTGGAATCATCACCATCGAAGACATCATTGAAGAAATCGTGGGTGAGATCGAAGATGAATTTGATGATGCCGAAGAGGAATTCATTTGGCTTTCAGAAAATAAAGCTCGCGCCAGAGCTTCGCTACATATTGAAGATTTAGCTGATGAGCTAAAGCTTGATATTGAAAAAAGCGATTATGAAGATATCGACAGTGTTGGTGGATTAATGGCACAAAAGTTAGGTCGCGTTCCGATCGCTGGATCGACTATTTCTTGGGAAGGTTGGGCAATTACTTCAGAGCGCCCACTTGGCCGTCGACGCAGAATTTCATCTGTTTTGGTTGAGCGGCTTGAAGAAGAGATTGAAGACGCCGAGTAACGATAGAATTGTTCAATGCGCATTGTTCGATTCACCCCAGGTCCTGACGCTGGCTTAGGCCAAGATCCCCTTTTCGGCGTCCTCGAAGATGATGCAACCATCAGCATTATCAGCGGAGATCCGATTTATTCAGGAATCCAAAAGACCGCAGCAAAGATCGAATTGAACAAGGTCCGTCTATTGGCACCAATCATCCCACGATCAAAAGTTGTGTGCGTAGGAAAGAACTATGCCGATCACGCAGCTGAAATGGGTGGGGTAGTTCCTGAAGAACCAATCATTTTCTTAAAGCCAAACACCTCTGTTATCGGTCCCAACGACACAATCGTGTGGCCAGATATGTCAGAGCGAATTGATCATGAAGCCGAGCTTGCAATTGTTATCGGGCGAATTTGCAAAGATGTTCCCCTAGAACGCGTCAACGATGTGATCTTTGGTTACACAATTGCTAACGACGTAACTGCGCGCGATATTCAAAAGAAAGATGGTCAGTGGACTCGTGCAAAGGGCTTTGACACTTTCTGCCCAATCGGCCCTTGGGTTGATACCGACTTTATTCCGGGCACCCAGAAGATCACCGCAACTATTGCAGGTGAAGTAAAGCAATCTGCACAAATCAGCGACATGATCTTTGATGTTCCAACAATTGTTAACTTTGTTTCTCGCGTCATGACGCTTTTGCCAGGAGACATTATCTTGACCGGAACTCCTGCGGGTATTGGCCCAATGGTTGCGGGCGAGAAGGCAACAATGGGTATCGAAGGCCTAGGCGAACTAACTAACAAAGTGAGTGCAAAGTAAATGACTAGAAAAGTAAAAGTTCGCTTCGCACCTTCACCAACTGGTGATCTGCATGTCGGAAATATTCGCACCGCACTTTTTGATTGGGCTTACGCACGTCACACAGGTGGAACTTTCTTATTCCGCATCGAAGATACAGATACCACCCGCGTTACTGATGAATACATCAACGCTGCGATTGACACTTTAAAGTGGCTAGGTCTTGATTGGGATGAGGGTCCCGAAGTTGGTGGCGATAACGGGCCATACCTTCAGTCACAACGTTTAGATATTTATGCAGAGTGGGCACAAAAGTTTCTAGATCAAAAGGATGCCTATCACTGCTACTGCTCACCTGATGAGCTCGAAGCTGTTCGCGAAGCACAACGTAAAGCAAATGTGGCACCTGGTTACAACGGACATTGCCGTGATTTAACTGATGCGCAGATTGCTGCATATAAGGCTGAAGGCCGCGGGGCAGTAGTTCGCATGCGTATGCCTGATGGCAGCACAACCTTTAACGATTTAATCCGCGGAGATGTGACCTTTGATCACAACTTTGTTCCTGATTTCGTATTAGTTCGCGCTGATGGTTCACCCCTGTACACATTAGCTGTTGCAGTCGATGACATCTTGATGAAGGTCACCCACGTTTTACGCGGTGAAGATCTGCTGTCATCAACTCCTCGCCAGATTCGCGTGTACCAAGCGATGGGCGTCAAGCTTGAGGATTACCCAGTGTTTGCCCACCTTCCCTTTGTTATGGGTCAAGACAACGCCAAGCTTTCAAAGCGCAACGGTGAAGTGTCAATCGCTTGGTATCGCGAAATGGGCTTCTTGCCAGAGGCAATCTGTAACTACTTGGCTCTTCTTGGTTGGTCTCCCGGAGATGATCTAGAAAACATCACCATGAAGCAGTTGACTGAAATGTTTACTGTTGAAAAGGTTCATAGTTCGCCTGCCCGCTTTGATATGAAAAAGCTGGAAGCGATCAACGGCGACAAGATCCGTGCGTTGACCTTAGACGAATTCCTCAAGTGGTCTCTTCCATTCTTAACCAAGGCAGATGTAATCACAGGTACTGATGCCGAGATCGGGCTAGTCAAGAAGGCGCTGCCGATAATTCAAGAGCGAATCATCATGCTTAACGAAGTTCCAAAGATGCTCAAGTTCTTATTCACCAAGAACTTTGCAGTAGAGACTGAATCTGTTTCAAAGATCACCGATGATGCATCCAAGGAAATCTTGAGGCGGTCAGTTAAGGAGCTAGAAACTGTTTCCGATTGGACCCACACAAACATCGAAGCGGTTCTGCGCGCATCATTGATTGAAGAGATGGCCCTGAAGCCACGTATCGCCTTTACAGCATTACGTATCGCAACAACTGGCAGCACCATTTCTCCACCACTATTTGAATCAATGGAATTACTGGGTAAGGAGGCCTGTTTACTGCGTATTAACGCGGGATTGGCACTCTAAAACCGCTGGTATTCTTTGCCATTGCAAGGTGCAAACCTTGGGGTATGGGGTAATTGGCAGCCCTGCTGATTCTGGTTCAGTAAGTCTAGGTTCGAGTCCTGGTACCCCAGCGCAGTACAGATGTAAAAAAACGAAAGCCATAAGCGATTGTTTTTGCAATATAGAAGTAAAAATGTACTAGGGCCCCGTCGTCTAGCGGCCTAGGACTCTGGCTTCTCAAGCCAGCTACGAGGGTTCGAATCCCTTCGGGGCTACCATTCTCCTATGATCGCTTTTGACCTCAAGCATTTATTCTTTGGAATCTTTGCCGGCTTATGTGCATATGCATTTGGTCGACGAGTCTTGCCGTGGATTTTGTTAGGTTACATTGGAACATATTGGGTACTACTTGCTTTGATGTTGTCACCTAAAAAGCCACGCACTCCACTGAAAGAGTGGAATCCAATTACTGAATTAAAGTCCCGACCAAAGGAGTAGTGGAGGTGCATCATCATGCATGTTCTGCGCAATCCATGTTGCACCATCTAAGTTATCACCTGCAGATTGAGCAATTACTGCATTAGGTAACTTGGCGTTAATTTCCAAAGCAATCTTGGTTGAATACGAACCATTACGAACTGGGCCACCTTGAATCACTATTTCAGGTGAATCTGCTCGTGTTCCACCACATCCATACCAAGCAGCAACCGCAGTTTGAGCTAACAAGAAAGCGCCTTCATCCACAATTGCAGTTGCAGTGGAAACACCAGCATCGGCAGCGTCAAGAACTTTTCTAGCCGTTCTTGTGGCTAGGTTTACCGCATCAACACTATTTCTAATCTCTAGCGCAAAGTATGCAGCGATCTCATCGGCGAAGTAATCAACCATGTCAGTGTCATCGCCTCGACCTTGTCTGATCGCCAACGCTTTAGTAATTGCTAACTTTCCTAACCAAAAGCCACTGCCTTCATCGCCAAAAGTATTGCCTAAACCATCTCGATGTGAATATTGACCTTGACGTCCGCCTATTGCAACGACGCCACCACCAACTGATAACGCAACACCATCGCGTCCATTAAGTGCTCCAATATAGCCAGCTAAACCGTCATCAATTACAGCAACTTGAGTAGCACCGAAGAATTCACGACAAAGCTCTAAGTACTGCTGTGGCTCTGAAACCACACCGTAAAAACCAGTGCAAGAAAGCGCAACTACATCTGCTTCAAATCTTTGTACTGTTTCAAAGGCTGCACGTAAAGCTTCTGTTGGGTTTTCTCCAGCCACTTTGCCGCGATCACTGGTGATTAACAAATCCCCTTGCTTAAAGCGAGTGCCAGATTGGCCCAAATCAACGGCCAGCACCTGATTAGTCGCCATTAGCTTTTAGAACTTAACCGATTAGTTCGCGGTTGCGCTTAACTTCGCGCTCGTGATTGCAAGGACGCTCCGTATGAGTGTCGTAGCAAGGATCGCATAACAAAACCAACTGGTGGCATTCAGCCTTTTGACAGTTTCTAAACTGTTTTGTCGCACCATTGCATTCGGCACATTCGCCAATCAACTTGGTGTGATCACTGAAATCAATTGTTAAGCGATCATCAAATGTGTAAAGGGAGCCTTCCCACAGTCCATCATCGCCAAACTTGTTTCCATAGCGAACAATGCCACCCTTGATCTGATAAACCTCTTTGAAACCACGGTTCTTCATAACCACAGACAAGATCTCGCAGCGAATTCCGCCGGTGCAGTACGTAACGATTGGCTTGTCCTTCATGTGGTCGTACTTGCCGCTTTCGATCTCTGCCACAAAGTCATGCGAAGTTTCTATATTAGGAACAACTGCATCCTTGAACTTTCCAACCTTAGCTTCAAAGGCGTTGCGACCATCAAAGAACACGACATCATCGCCACGTTCTTCGACAAGCTTGTTAACCTCTTCAGGGCGAAGATGAACTCCGCCACCAATAACGCCATTTGCATCAACCTTGATCTCGTCAGGGTTTCCAAATGCAACAAGTTCGGGACGAATCTTGATCTTTAACTTAGGAAAATCCTGTCCAGTTCCATCAGACCATTTGAAATCGATCTTCTTAAACCCTGGGTATGCCTTAGTTGCCTTCACATACTTCTTTAAGTCTTCCATTTTGCCGCCAAGAGTTCCATTGATTCCATGAGGAGAAACAATGATGCGACCTTTAATTCCCAGGGACTCACATAAAGTCTTTTGCCACAGTTTTACGGCATCAGTATCTGCAATCGGCGCAAAGCCGTAATACAGAATTACTTTGTCGAGATCCATATGCGCATTCTAACGCTTGGCTTGGTTAGACTAAAAACCATGAAGAAGCTGCGGGGGTTAGTACAGGCTTGTCACTTTGGCCCAACCTTGATGGTTTCAACCGTCGCCTTTCTGATTGCCCAAGCGTTGTGGTGGGAAGGCCCCGCCTATGTCATAGCCATCGGTGTTCTTTTAGGGCAGTTAATCGTTGGCTGGACAAATGATTTACATGACTACGACGATGATCTAAAACATAACCGTGTAGTTAAACCACTAGTTTCTGGATTGATTACTCCTCAGCAATTGCGCACCGCAATCTTTGTAGTTACCCCATTGGCAGTTCTAGTAAATCTCTTCGGACCTTTGGGATTAAAAGGTGGAGCAGTTTATTTACTAGGTATCGCTTTTGGCCTTGCTTATAACTTCTACTTTAAATACACAGCGCTCTCGCCTTTGCCTTATGTAATTGCCTTCGCTGCCTTACCTGCATCAATTGTTTTAGCCGTAGATAAAACTCCACCACTGTGGATGTTGGCCACAGGTTCGCTGTTAGGTGTAGCTGCGCATATCGCAAATGTTCTTAAAGATTTTGATGAAGATGGGCTATCAGGAATTCGCTCGTTCCCACGCATCATTGGTGAGAGAGCATCACGATTTGCGATCGCGGTAATTCTTTTAGCCACTACGGTTTTGCTCAATAACGTTAACCCACGTCCCGCGCTTTTAATCGTAGGGATTGTAGGAGCACTGCTAACCATCAAAGCTCCACGAAAGATCCTCTTTAAAGCAATCATGATTGTGGCACTTGCTAACTTAATATTGTTGATATCAGCTCTTGGTCCTGAAATCGGAAACAAGGAGTTTCCCGAGAAAGCCAGCATCACTATTGGTGCAGATCGTCCCGCAGAGGTTTTCTTTCCTGAATCAAATCAATCCAATAACCCAACTGGTGTTCTGATTAACCTGCATGGTTATTCCGGAGATTCCATTTCACAAACCAATTACACCTACCTTAAAGAATCAGCACTGGCAGCAGGTCTTGCTTATATTGCACCCGATGGAATGACGGATCGATCAGGAAATCGCTATTGGAACGCCTCTAATGCTTGTTGTGATTTTGCCAAGAGCGGCGTAAATGATGTGCAATACATCGACGGTTTGATTGATGAGATGGCTACAGTATTTAACCTAGACAAAACACGCATCTATTTGTTTGGTCACTCCAACGGCCATTTCATGAGTTACCAATTTTTGTGCACAAGTAAGAACCCAGTAGCAGCGATTGCAGGTTTGGCAGGATCGATGGATCTTGATCCTGCGCAATGTTCGGGTAAGACAGCTAATGTTCTTCACATACATGGCGATGCAGATGCAACGATTTCATATGTGGGTGGCGCATTGTTTGCGCAAAACTATCCTTCAGTTGATGAAGTAGTTAAGCGCTGGAGTAACAACAATCAATGCACCGCCAAGCCTGAGAATCAGTTGGATGTAATCGCTGCGATGTCAGGGGCGGAAACAACCACTTATCCATTTGACTGTGCTGTAGGTTCTTTAGAGTTGTGGAAGTTAAACGGGGGAGTTCACGTCCCAGTCTTAGACCGTGGCTTCGCCGATAAAGTGATTTCTTGGCTTACTCTTAAGCCATGACTAAAGAGATCAATACTTCAAAGCTACGCCGCTACAACATTATTGCTGGCGTATTCCATCTGGTTCAGATGATTGCAGTTTTGGCACTAGCCAATGACTTCACACTTCCAATCGTGGCTCGCTACATGTCTGGCCCTCCAGGAAGCACATTTGCCGAACCAATCACTTTATTCGATACACCAGTTGGAATTGGCGTTGCTTTATTCCTAGGACTTTCAGCTTTCTTCCACTTTTTAGTTGTTTCACCAAAGTTCTTCCCACGCTACAGCGCAGGGCTAACACAAAACCGTAACTACTTCCGTTGGGTCGAGTACTCAATTAGCTCATCTGTAATGATTGTTTTGATCGCGCAGATCTGCGGAGTTTCAGATGTTGTTGCAATTATTTCACTTTTCGGTGTTAACGCTTCAATGATTCTTTTTGGTTGGCTACAAGAGAAGTACGAGACTCCAGGAAATGGTGGCTGGATCCCATTTATCTTTGGTTGCATCGCCGGAATCGTTCCTTGGCTAGGCCTTATTTTCTATGTTCTTGCAATCGGTGGACCTTCAGAGGCAAAAGCCCCAGCATTTGTTTACGGAATCGTTGTCTCACTCTTCGTACTTTTCAATACCTTCGCAGTTGTTCAATACCTGCAATATAAGAAGGTCGGTAAGTGGTCTGATTATCTTCGCGGAGAAAAGACATACATAACCCTTTCTTTGATCGCAAAGTCCGCGCTTGCTTGGCAGGTTTTTGTCGGCACCTTGTTTGAGTAAGCAACCGCCTACACTGACTCTATGAACGGGTCGCTGGCATTAGTTGGTTCAGGTGAATACCTGCCTGCAATGTCGGCATTTGAAAAATCCTTGCTTGATGATGGTGTCGCCAATGGCAAAGCGGCGACCTATGTTCAGATTCCAACAGCTGCAGGGCGTGAAAGCCAGGACAGTCTCAACTACTGGAAAAATCTGGGTCATCAGCAAGCAGAACGTATTGGTGTGCAACCAATTTTCTTGCCGATCTACACCCGCGACGATGCATTCAAGCAAGAACATGTGGATGCAATAAAGAACAGCGCATTGATGTACATGTCAGGTGGAGACCCGCATCATCTTGCAGAAGTCCTAGTCGATACACCTGTCTGGGCAGCAATAGTTGAAAACTGGCAAAGCGGTGCATCACTTGCTGGCTGTAGCGCTGGTGCAATGGTTTTATCGGCGCAGATTCCTAACTTTCGAATGCTCAAGCGCTCACCGAGCAAAGGTTTAAACCTACTTCCTGAAATTCGCGTGATTCCGCACTTCAACAAATTCTTCAAGTGGATTCCAGAAAGTGCTGCCAAAGTATTGCTACATGTTCCCAATGATTCGATCCTTATAGGCGTGGATGAAATGACCGCAATCGTAAAGCGCAGTGGAAATGATCATTGGATAGTGGTGGGTGATGCCAAGGTGCACGTTCTAAAAGGCTTACCCGATCAACAGTTACACGATGGCCAAGAGATCAAACTGTCACTTCAATGAGCCAAATAACAGTCATCTTTGACGGACAGTGCGAGTTCTGTCAGCAATCTGTTGCATGGATTCAGCGCAAGCTAGATGTCACCGCCTTGCCATTTCAAACTTCTGATCTTTCAAGTTTTAACCTCACCCGCGAACAATGCGCGAAGCAGGTTTATGTAGTCTCTGACGGCATCACCTACGGGGGAGCGGCTGCAATAGCCTTCTTACTAAAACGTCGTGGGAACAAAATTCAATCAGGATTAATCACAGCATCAGGTCCAATAGGCCGAGCCAGTTATCGCTGGATCGCAGGCCACCGAAACTCGTGGCCCGTTAAGTTCTCTACTAGGATTCTGACTTACCTCAACCGAAAGTGAATCCAATGTCATTTGTTATGTACTCAACTACTTGGTGTGGCTACTGCCAGCGCCTGAAGTCTCAGTTAGCTGACCTTGGCGTTACTTTCGAAGAGATTAATATCGAAGAGGTTCCCGGTACTGCCGAGATCGTTGAAAAAGTTAACGGCGGAAACCGGACAGTTCCTACCTTGGTGTATTCAGATGGAACTGCAATGACAAACCCTTCTGCCAAGCAGGTTGTCGAAAAACTTGCAGCTTTACAGGCTTAAAACGCTTATTCAATAAAGTTTTGTAACGTAGGACCCCCCAAAAATCGCCCATTTGAGGGCTCAAAATCTTGAACAAATCCCGAATTTCTCACTAATCTAGTTGAGGGACATTGGTTCCTTCCCCCTGAAAAGTAAGGAAGTTGTATGAAGAAAATAAAGATTGCATCAGTGGCGACCTCTGTCATGCTCTGCCTTTCTATTATGAGCTTTGCAGCTGCACCAGCTAATGCTGCATCAGATCGCACAGGTAAGGCTTGTTATGACGAGGGCCAAGTATTTAGCTCCGGCGGAGTTACTGTTACATGTGCAGGTGGAAAGTACACAACTGCACGCAAGCTAAGCGGCTCACTCACTGTTGTTTGTGGCGCTACCGAAGCTTGGTGTAACGCGATGACAACTGCGTTCACAAAGAAGACAGGTGTAACAACAAAGTTTGTTCGCCTCTCATCTGGTGAAACAGTTGCGCGCCTTGATGCCGCAAAGAACAACCCCGAATTCGATGTTTGGCACGGCGGACCAGCTGATGGTTTCGGTGTTGCTCGCATCGGCGGACTTATCGATAAGTACGCATCGCCATCTCGAAGCTTCATTCCAAAGAAGTATCAAGATGATGATGGATACTGGACTGGCGTTTATGTTGGTGCTCTTGGTTTCTGTACTAACACAAAGGAAATTCGCCGTTTAGGACTTCAACCTCCTACTTCATGGGCAGATCTTCTGAATCCAAAGTTGGCTAAGAACATTTCAACTGCACACCCATCAACATCTGGAACAGCTTTCACAACTCTATGGACACAGGTAACACGTCTTGGAAGCGAGACCGCTGGTATGGATTACATGGCCAAGATGCACAAGAACGTTCTTCAGTACACAAAGAGCGGCGTTGGCCCAGTTGCCATCGTTGGTCGCGGTGAAGCTGCGGTCGGACTTGTGTTCTCACACGACTGTGTTGCTGGAAGACTTCAGGGACTTCCATTGAAGGTTACATTCCCAAGCGAAGGCACAGGATATGAAATCGGTGGCGTTGCTCTGATCAAGGGTGCAAAGAATCCAGAAGCTGCAAAGTCATACATTGACTTCGCACTTTCTAGAGAAGCTCAAAACCTTGGACCAACAGTTGCTGCATTCCAGGTTCTCACCAACCCAAAGACGAAGGTTGATCCTCGTATGGTGAAGCTTGGTGGCCTTTCAATCGTTGCTTATGACTTCGAAAAAGCAGCAGCGGCTAAGAAGGCGCTGACAGCTAAGTTCGATGCAACTATTGCAATCGCACCTAAGTAAAAAGTAATAACTGCACTACTTGATAACTAGAGGATGTGGTCATGTGCCACATCCTCTAGTTATGCAGATTAAACAAGAATTTGGCACTGAACTTTAAGTAAGGGGAATCTCCGTGAGCACTGCGGTAATCGAGAAAGACACAGCAGTCACGCTCAAGAAACCCAAGAAGATTAGATTAGATATCGGCACAAAGACCGCGCTGATCATTTCTGTTGCTTTACTTCTTTTAATGGTGGTGTTTCCGCTACTTAACATTTTAACCAGAGCATCAGAAGGCACTGGTCGCGAGGTTTTCGCAAATATTCTTGAATCTGCTGTAACTCGCAAGATCATCCTGAACACGATTATTTTGGGAACAGTCGTTGCAACTATTGGAACGATTATCGGTTTCTTCTTGGCATACGCCCAAGTTAAGTTGAATTTCCGCGGCAAGAAACTGCTGCATGTAATCGCACTCGTTCCACTGATTACCCCACCTTTTGCCTTTGCAACCGCGGTTATCAGCCTCTTTGGTCGCAGCGGAATCATTACCCGCGATCTCTTGGGTTTAACTCCAACTCTTTATGGATTGCCAGGCTTAACAATTGTTCTTAGCTGTTCATTCTTCCCAGTTGCCTATATGAGCATTCTTGGAATGATGCGAAATCTAGACCCCGCACTTGATGAAGCATCTGCATCAATGGGTGCATCCAAGCTGCGTACCTTCTTCAAGGTGACATTCCCAATGTTGATTCCAGGCTTTGCTAGCTCTTTCTTGCTTCTCTTTGTTGAAGCATCAGCCGACCTTGCAAACCCTCTTGTTATTGGTGGCGATTTCACAGTTCTATCCTCCCGCGCATACATCGCAATTAATGGTGAATACGACGTTCCTGCAGGTTCTGCTTACTCATTAATTCTTTTGATTCCAGGCTTAATTGTCTTCATCGTTCAGCGCTACTGGGGAGAGCGCAAGAGCGTTGTTAGCGTTACCGGTAAGCCATCAGGAACACCTACATTTGTTGAAAACAAGCTCGCAAAGTTCTCCCTACTCATTATTCCTGTTCTTGTTGCATCATTTATCGTTCTTATCTATGCAACTGTGATTTACGGAAGCTTTGCTAAATTCTTGGGCGTTGATAATTCGCTTACTCTTGATAACTACCGCTACATCTTTAGCGGTGTGGGATATGACGCAATCATTAAGACCACCACAATGGCTTTGATTGCTACACCTATCGCTGGCCTTCTTGGAATGGTTTTGGCTTGGCTCATTGTTCGCAAAGTTCGCCGCGGCCGCGAGTTCATCGACTTCTTAGGAATGCTCGGACTTGCTGTTCCTGGAACGGTTCTTGGTATTGGTTTTGCAATCACATTTAACGATGTTGTAAAGATTGGCGACACAACTGTGTTGCCACAGCTTGCAGGCGGTGGAGCGATCTTTGGTGGCGCGGTCGCGATTGTGATGGTCTACACCATTAGATCTAGCCCAGCCGGACAGCGCTCGGGTATCGCAGCGTTGCAACAAATTAACCCCGCAATTGATGAAGCATCGGCATCACTTGGCGCAACGGGTTTTAGAACCTTCCGTAAAATCACTTTGCCATTGATCAAGCCAGCTTTGCTTACAGGACTGATGTTTGCTTTTGCTCACTCAATGACAACGCTTTCTCCGATTATCTTTATCACAACACCTGAAACACCGATTATGACCCACAAGATTTTAGCCGAGGTTGACTCCGGACGATTTGGCAACGCCTTTGCCTTCTGTACCTTGTTGATCTTTATTGTTTTGGCGATTATGGCTTTAATCAATCTCTTAGTTCGTGGCAAGTCAACTAATACTGTAAACACTCCGATTGTGAGGGCTTAAGAAATGGACCAGACCGTGAAAGCTTCTACGAGTTCAAGTAGCTTGCAGCTGCGAAATCTGACAAAGGTTTTTGGTCAGGGAAATGAAAAGGTCACAGCGGTTGACTCAATCAACCTGGATATCAACCCAGGGGAGTTCATTACCTTCCTCGGACCATCCGGTTGTGGAAAGACCACGACGCTTCGCATGATCGCAGGCTTTGAAACACCAACAGCTGGATCAATCTTGCTTGATGGCCAAGATATGTCTGCCCTGACTCCGGATAAGCGCCCGATGGGAATGGTGTTCCAGTCATACGCACTCTTTCCTCACATGAGCGTTTACGAAAATGTTTCTTACGGCCCAAAGACAAAGAAGATGCCAGCTTCACAAATTAAAACTGAGGTTGATGCAGTTCTTGATTCGATGAGCCTGACAACTATGGCAAATCGCTCACCCAACCAACTGTCTGGTGGCCAGCAACAACGCGTTGCACTTGCTCGCGCAATGGTGATGCGTCCTCGCGTACTTCTCTTTGATGAGCCGCTGAGTAACCTTGATGCAAAGCTTCGCGCTCAAATGCGTATCGAAATTCGTGAAGTACAACAGCGTCTTGGCATCACAAGTATCTTCGTGACACACGATCAAGATGAAGCGATGAGTATTTCTGACCGCATCGTGGTTATGCGTAATTCAAAGATCGAACAGGTTGGATTACCAGCAGAGATTTACCTACGCCCTGCATCAGTCTTTGTCGCAGATTTCATTGGTATCTCAAACTTCTTGGAGGTTGATTCAGTAAAGGCATCTTCTGCCGGTATGGCTAAAGTTGCAGTTCTTGGCAAAGAAATTGATGTCCCAGCACATCAAGATGCACTGACAAAAAAGAGCATCCTGTTGGTTCGTCCAGAATCAATCCGCGTTAAGAAGGCACAAGCTGCTAATCAAACAATCTCTGGAACTCAGGGTCGCGTAAAGCAGGTTGTCTTCTATGGCGAGCATGTTGAGTACCGAATTGAAACCGAGATCGGTGTAATCATCGCGGTTGCATCTGATCCAATCTTTGAAGAGATTGTTAAGGTCGGCGAGTACGCAGAGTTCTCGTTTGATCCAATGCGTTCTTGGTTGTTACCTGCAGACACCCACTAGATCAAGCGCTCGGCGCGATTTACCAAGGTATTGCACGCATCGCCAAAGCCAGCGAACGCCGGATTAGTTGTTTGTCCTGCGCGATAACGCGCCCAAATCTGTTGAATAATCACAGCTAAACGGAACAAGCCAAATACTTCGTAGAAAGTAAAGTCCGCGCAACGCACACCACTTTTTTCTAAATACTTTGCCACAAATTCATCTCGCGTTGGCATTCCTGGCAAATGACTTGGCTGACGGCGCAGCGCAGCAAAAGCCGGATCATCATCACGATCAACCCAATAAGCCAGCGCTGATCCCAAATCCATTAGCGGATCTCCGACAGTTGCTAGTTCCCAATCCAAAACACCAACGATGCGCGCCTGCTTTAAATCAAAGACAACATTGTCGATGCGCCAATCACCATGAATCACACAGGATGCAACATCATCAGGTCGGTTAGCCTCTAACCACGCCATTACCTTTTCACCATTGGGAACATCATCGGTTAACGCATTGCGATAACGCTTTGACCAACCTTCGACTTGTCGCTGCACATAGCCAGGACCTTTGTTCAGCTCTGCCAAAATCGATGCATCGACGGCATGTAACTGCACCAATCCGTTGATCAAAGAATCTGCCATTACTGAAACATCAGCTGGTGTTACACCTTCTGGAACATCGCGGCGGAAAATGTCTCCGACAACTCTTTCCATCACATAAAAGTCTGAACCCATCACCGATTGGTCATCACACAACGCAATCATCGAAGGCACTAGGGGATAGACCGGCTGCAATCGCGACTGAATCAAGAACTCGCGCTTCATATCGTGAGCAGACGCCGCCTTCATTCCGACAGGGGGCTTGCGCAGTACTAATTCACGATCTGGATACTGCAACAGATATGTCAGATTAGATGCACCGCTTCGAAATTGTGACACCTGCGGCATCTCATCAACACCAATAAATGGCTGCAACCATTGATGCATTCGCACAACATCGAAGCGATCCTCATCCCTTACGGGCGTTAAATCTTTCATGCTAAATAAGGTTTGATTTCTAACCGTGCAATATCGCGAATATGCACCTCATCTGGGCCATCGACAATACGCAATGTGCGAATTCCTGCAAACATCGCAGCTAATGGTGAATCCTGGCTAACACCAGCTCCACCATAACTTTGTATCGCATGATCGACCACACGCTGTGCCATTTGTGGCACTGCAACTTTGATCGCTGCAATCTCTTTACGCGCACCCTTTGCTCCCACGGTATCGATCATCCATGCAGCCTTTAATACCAACAAACGCGCTTGTTCGATTTCAATACGAGCCGTTGCAATCCATTCCTGAATAACTCCCTGTCGCACTAACTCTTTTCCGAACGCCTCACGCGACATTGTTCGCTTAATCATGAGCGATAACGCACGCTCTGCCATTCCGATTGCACGCATGCAGTGATGAATGCGCCCTGGTCCTAAACGCGCCTGAGCCAAAGCAAAGCCTTCACCTTCGGCCCCCACAAGATTTGCAACCGGAACCCGCACATTCCTAAATGAAACTTCGGCATGCCCATGTTGATCAACGTAACCAAACACCTGCAAGTTGCGTTCAACTGTCACACCCGGTGTATCAATCGGCACAAGCACCATCGACTGTTGATGATGTGCATCGGCATCTGGGTTTGT